>Ga0194132_10000254_pt1 | contig 110897 bp, 125 predicted proteins | sample TA2KigOf80mmetaG_FD_148612 | JGI IMG/M metagenome (GOLD analysis project Ga0194132, IMG submission 148612) | Freshwater microbial communities from Lake Tanganyika, Tanzania - TA2015054 Kigoma Offshore 80m | ecosystem: Environmental > Aquatic > Freshwater > Lake | place: Tanzania: Lake... | reverse complement strand
GCCGGTGAGGATGAGGCATCGGATCGAGTCGTCGCCCTCAGCGTCCTCCACGGCGCCCTGAAGCTCCTTTACCAGCTTGAGGTTCATGGCGTTGAGGACTTCAGGACGGTTAAGAGTAATGGTGGCTATGGAATCGCGCTTCTCCACCAGGAGAGTGTCGTAGACCATGGGGCGTCCTTTGAGAATTGATGGGGCAATAATAACGGGCATGAGGGGACGATGCAATTTGGGACTAGACTGATGGGATGAAGGATAAAGTCTGAGTTTTGGTTAGGCTTTATCTATGAAACACTGAGACTGTTTTGAAGGGGGACATATATGAACGAATACTACCCTCGTGACGCCCTCAAGTCGCCGCGATACACCGGCATCCCCACCTTCATGCGACTGCCCATCGAGACCGACCCGTCGAAGATAGACGTGGCCCTTTTCGGCGTGCCCTTCGACTCGACGGTGACCTACCGCCCTGGCGCGCGCTTCGGCCCAAGGGATATACGGGTCCAGTCTGCCCTCATCCGGCCCTATAACCCGGAGCTAAGAATCGACCCCTTTAGCAAGCTCAAGGTCGCAGATATAGGAGACGTAGAGACTAATCCCCTATCAGTGGATGAAACCATTGCGAGCATCTTTAAGTTCGTGGACACGCTGTGCAGCCACAATGTCGTCCCTATAGCCATTGGCGGCGACCACACCATCACCCTTCCCATACTACGCGCGATGAAGAAAAAGCACGGACCTGTGGCAGTGATTCATTTCGACGCCCACACCGACACCTGGGACGATCACTACGGTGTGAAGCTGAGTCATGGCACATGGCTTCGCCGGGCGATGGAAGAGGGCCTGGTACAGGGAGACAAGACCTTCCAGATAGGCCTCCGCGGCCAGCTTTTCACTCCTAACGACTTCGACTTTGCCATAAGCCAGGGTTTTCATCAGATAACATCGGAGGAGATAAAAAAACGAGGCGTTGAATACCTGGTTGAACAATTGGAGCCGCTGGGTGGCAGCCCTGTCTACGTGTCGCTGGACATCGACTGGATCGACCCGGCCTTCGCGCCCGGTACAGGCGTGCCCCAGGTCGGCGGTCCGGACAGCTACGAGGCGTTGCAAGCTATCCGAGGCCTGAAGGGGCTGAACATAGTAGGCGCGGACGTGGTGGAAGTATGCCCCGCCTACGATTCAGGCAACATCACCAGCGTCCTGGCCGCGAATTTACTGTATGAGATACTATGCGTGCTTCCAAGGGCTGGTCAGGGCTAATTGTAACGGGCTAACCCGCCTTTTATACTGGCCCAAGTTTTATAGGACACTCTAAGCATGAAACGGGCCGTTGACTACATCGGCGGCGGCGCGGGGCTGATAGTCATGGCGGTGGTGGGTGTGTTATGCCTGTTAGTCCTGGGTCAGGCCATCACAGCCTTCGTAGGTGACAAGGCCGGTCTCGGAGTAGGTTATCTGATAGGTGTGGTTATCCTCTTCGCGGGCGGCGTGGCAATCGCAAGGATGGTCAAGAAAAGCACGGCTAATTGAAGGACTCATGGACACCAAATTTGACGTCATCATCGTAGGCGCCGGCAACGCTGCCCTGTGCGCCGCGCTCTCGGCGCGAGAAAAGGGGGCGCGAGTCGTGGTTCTGGAGAAAGCGCCGCAGCACTTCCGGGGCGGCAACACCTATTTCACCGGCGGCGCCATCCGCTGCGCCTACAACGGCATCGACGATATCAAGGCCCTGATACCCGATATGTCGTCGGAAGAAGAGGCAGGCATCGACGTCGGCAGTTATCCCCAGTCCAAGTTCTACGACGACCTCATGCGCGTGACCGAAGGCCTCAGCGACCCTGAGCTGGCCCAGGCCCTTGTGAGCCAGTCCCACCCTACGATGGTATGGCTGCGGCATCAGGGCATGCGATTTGTCCTGCTCTACGGCCGCCAGTCCTTCAAGGTGGGTGACAAGCACCGTTTCTGGGGTGGGCTTACGGTGGAGGCTGTCGGTGGCGGCAAAGGGTTGTCAGACCAACTTTTTGAAATGTGCCAGCGCAGGGGTGTTGAGATTAGGTATGACACAAAGGGCATTCGACTATTGCAGGACCGGCGTGGCCGAGTGCGGGGCGTCGTAATACAAGGGCCTAAAGTCTTAGAGGAACTGGAGTCGAAAGCGATTGTCCTGGCCTGCGGCGGCTTCGAGGCCAACGCCGAGATGCGCACTCGATACCTGGGGCCTGGCTGGGAGCTGGCCAAGGTGCGCGGCGTCCCCTATAACACCGGCGACGGCATACGCATGGCCCTGGAAGTTGGCGCCCAGTCCTACGGCCACTGGAGCGGATGCCACGCCGTAGCCTGGGACCTGAACGCGCCGCCCTTTGGGGACCGCACTGTGACAGATCTGTTCCAGAAACACTCCTACCCCTTCGGCATCATCGTGAACATCAAAGGCCAGCGGTTCGTGGATGAGGGAGCGGACCTGCGGAACTATACTTACGCCAAGTACGGCCGCGAAATCTTATACCAGCCCCAGCGGGTTGCCTTCCAAATTTTCGACGACAAGGTCAAGCACCTGCTGCGCGACGAGTACCGCATATCGCGAGTGACTATGGCCGAATCGAAGACTATCGCAGGGCTGGCGGAGTCCCTGGGAGTCGATAAGGTAGGTCTGTCGGAGACGGTGCGCCGCTTCAACGCGTCGGTGCAGTCCGGGGAGTACAATCCTACGAAGTTGGACGGCAAGGCCACCAAGGGACTCACTCCTCCCAAGAGCAACTGGGCGCAGCCAATAGATTCGCCGCCATACCTGGGCTACGCAGTTACCTGCGGCATAACCTTCACCTTCGGCGGCCTGCGCATAAACGCAAAGGGCCAGGTCATAAACACCGAGGGTTCGACTGTACCAGGCCTGTATGCCGCCGGCGAGCTAGTCGGCGGGCTGTTTTACCACAACTACCCGGGCGGTGCCGGGCTAATGGCGGGGTCGGTATTTGGCCGGATCGCGGGGCGGAGCGCGGCGGGGGAAACCGACGCTGGTAGCTAGTTGTTAACGCAGCGTTAAAACCTGCCTGCAAACCATTGCTATAATTGCGCTATGAGTCTTCTCAAAGAGCGCAGTGTGTTATTAGTGGAGGATGACGATACCCTGCAGGCCGCTGTCCAGTACAACCTGTCCAGGGAAGGCTACAACGTCCTCACCGCGGGCGACGGCGAAAGGGCGGTAGAGATGGCGAGGCGGCATCGCCCGAAAGTTATCGTGCTGGACTTGATGCTGCCTCGGATGGACGGGTTGGAGGTGTGCCGTATGCTCCGTCGGGAGATGACATCGCCCATACTTATGCTGACAGCGTGGGACCGCGAAATAGACAAAGTGTCAGGGCTGGACGTCGGCGCGGACGATTACATGACCAAACCCTTCAGCATGCGCGAGCTTATGGCGCGGGTGAAAGCCATGATGCGCCGCGCGGAAATGGAGCCGCCGCAGAATAATGTGCCTGAAGCGGTGAGCGTAGAAGGCCTGAATTTGGACTTGAAGGCGCGGACGGCAAAGCTGGAGGGGAAGCCATTGGAAATGAAACCAAAAGAGTATGATCTGCTGGCTTTCTTAGCCACCCACCCAGGCAAGGCTTTCACACGCAACGAGCTTTTGGACCAGGTCTGGGGCTACGATTTTGTGGGCTACACTCGCACCGTGGACGTCCATGTTCGATGGCTTCGAGAGAAGATAGAGTTGGAGCCAGGTTCGCCGAGACGGATCGTGACTGTCCGGGGCACCGGTTACCGGTACGACATATGAGAATGCCTCGCAGCATCCAGTGGCGCATCGCTTTGGCCTACACCGCCCTTATTGTGGCGGCCATGGCTATTGTTACTGTAATCCTAGTCCTTTATCTGAGGGATGAGTTAACGGCCGACGGTGCTGCCGATACCATTCTGGAGCGCGTTATCACAGTTACGGGCATCGCTACCGTGGTGGTCACAGTCCTGGCTGTAGCTCTGGCGGTGATGATAGCCCGCCGCAGTACCCGCTCCATTCGTCATATCACAGAAGCCGCCCGCAAGCTGGCCGGCGGCAATTTGGATTACGAGGTGATGACCCATGGTTCTTCTGAGGAGACCAGGGAGCTGGTGGACTCATTAAGCGCCATGGCTGGCAGCCTGAAGAATAAGCTGGCTGAATCCAATGCCAGCCACCAGCGCCTGTCGGCGGTGTTGGCCACCATGGCTGGCGGTGTGGTGCTGCTGGATGGCGATGGGCGAATATCGCTGGTAAACCCGGCGGCCTCGGCGCTGCTGGCCATGCCGTCAAGCCCTCCAAAGCGGCAGCGATTTATCGAGGCGGTCCGCGACCACGACATCAACAGCATGGTCATTCGATGTCAGCGGCTCAGACAGCCCGACAACCTCGAGATCGAATTCAGTCCCACCAAGAAGTTCTTGAACATCGTAGCCATGCCGCTTACAGGGGAACATGGAGAAGGCGTGCTGCTGGTAGTACACGACCTGACGGAAGCCCGCCGAGTCGAGACTACCAGGAAAGCCTTTGTAGCCAACGTCTCCCATGAGCTGCGCACGCCCCTGGCTTCGGTCAAGGCATCAGTGGAAACGCTGGAGGGCGGCGCTCTAGAGGACCCTAAGGCTTCCCGCGAATTCCTCGAGCGCATTAGCCGCAACGTTGACAGGATGACCCGCCTGGTCGGCGACTTGCTGGACCTATCCAGGCTGGAGAGCGGTGAGGACTCGCTAAATCTGGAATCGGTGGATATCTACCGGCCCATAAAGGAAGCTGTGGAACTTTATAAGACGCAGGCCAATGACAGGGGCGTGGAATTATCAGTGAGCAGCAGCGGCGGCCTGCCGCCTGCGCTGGCGGACGAGGGCCGTATCCAGCAAGTGGTGGCTAACCTAGTGGAGAACGCGGTCAAATTCACGCCAAGAGGAGGGAAAGTCCAGGTCGATGCCAGGAGCATCAATGGCGCTTTAGAAGTCACGGTGCGAGACACCGGCATAGGCATAGCCCCGGAGCATCTGCCGCACACCTTTGAGAGATTTTACAAGGTGGACAGGTCCAGGTCTGACACCGGGACAGGATTGGGACTGGCTATCGCTAAACACATCGTTCAGGCCCACGGCGGTCGGATATGGGTGGAGAGCAATTTGGGTGAGGGCAGCACCTTTGGGTTTACCCTGCCTACGGCCAGTCGAGGATGACACATTAGACCATGGGCCGCGCATAAACTTCCCATTCATGCCTTAACGGGCTGTTAAGGAGGTGTTAACCTAGCGTTAACACCTCTTTTTATTTATTGATGGAAGATAGTGGTGATGAATGAGAAGGAGAAAATTGAGTAAGGGTGGGCTTTAGGAAGCAGATACTCCTACTTGCCCTGATGGCCATTGCGTTTGTGGGCCTATTAATCAGCGCCGCTTGCGGCGGCGGTGGCGTCACCGTGAGAATTGACGGCTCCAGCACTGTGTTTCCCATAACTGAGGCCGTAGCAGAGGAATTCATGAAGCTGCACCGCAACGTGCAGGTCACTGTAGGCATCAGCGGCACCGGTGGCGGCTTTAAACGGTTCTGCGCTGGTGAGACGGATATTAGCGATGCGTCACGGCCCATCAGCGCATCAGAGATTGCAGAATGCGCAAAAAATGGCATCCAGTTCGTTGAGCTGCCGGTGGCCTACGACGGCTTGTCTGTAGTGGTGAACCCGGAGAACAACTGGGCCGGCAGTATGACAATGGCGGAATTAAAAAGGATATGGGAACCGAGCTCCGCTATCAATAAGTGGAATCAAGTGCGGCCTGAATGGCCCAATGAAGAGATTGTTCTGGTAGGCGCGGGTACGGATTCGGGTACATTTGATTATTTTACTGAAGCTGTTGTGGGCAGAGCCAAGGCGTCGCGGCCAGATTATATCGCATCAGAAGACGATAATGTCTTGGTACAGGCCATAGCAGACTCTCGGTACGCTCTTGGCTACTTTGGATACTCCTACTACGTGGAGAACAAAGATAAACTGAAGCTAGCGGCCATAGATGATGGCAAAGGAGGGGGCCCAGTGCTGCCTTCAGGGGGGACTATTACTGACGGTTCATACCCATTGAGCCGGCCCCTATTGATATATGTAGCAGCTTCAGCAGAGCAGACCACAGGGATCAAAGAGCTTGTAGAGTATTACTTGAGCGACGAAGGGATTGCTTTAGCCGAAGAGGTAGGTTACATTGCGCTGCCCCAGGAAGTATATCAAGCGGTCAGGAACCGCTTTGAACAAGGTAAAGCGGGTACTGTGTATGTAGAAAGCGCATCTGGGAAGACGCTGGAGGAGTTGTATGTCGAGTAATTGGAAGCTAAGGCGGCCTGTAGCTAGGAAAACGTTAGCAGGCCTTCAACTACAAAATTAGCAAAAGGGCTTACCATAGCTGCTGCTATTGAAAAGTCAACCGATGGAGGGACGACTCTAGGGCGCCGCAGGCGCAGCCGTAAGGTCAGCGAGGGCCTTATCCATGCGTTCTTGCTAATGTGCGCCTTGGTCTCGGTAGGCACCACCCTGGGCATCATTGTGGTGCTTATGACAGAGACCTTCAGCTTTTTTAAGACCGTGCCCTTCTGGGATTTCATCTCGGACACCCAGTGGGCGCCCAAATTCCAGCCGCAGCATTTTGGAATCCTTCCCTTGGTGAGCGGCACGCTGCTCGTGGCCTTGGGCGCGTGCGTTGTCGCCCTTCCGGTGGGACTGGCTACGGCCATTTTTATGAGCGAGTACGCGCCTGACAGGCTGCGGCGTACCCTCAAGCCGATCCTCGAAATCCTGGCCGGGATTCCCACCGTGGTGTACGGCTACTTTGCTCTGACCTTTATTACCCCCAACATCGTGCGGCAATTAAATCCGGACGCGGCTATCTTTAACGCCTTCAGCGCGGCCCTCGTCATGGGCATCATGATCATTCCCATGGTGGCCTCTTTGAGCGAAGACGCCATGGTAGCGGTGCCCAGGTCCCTGCGCGACGGTGCCTACGCCCTGGGCGGGAGCAAGCTGCAAGTGTCGCTGCGAATTGTGGTTCCGGCAGCGCTGTCAGGGATTATCGCATCCTTCATACTGGCTGCGTCTCGGGCCATTGGCGAGACTATGATTGTTACCATAGCCGCGGGCGCGGTGCCCAACCTGACGGCCAACCCCTTTGAAGGGGTGCAGACCATGACGGCATACATCGCTCAGACCAGCCTGGGGGACACTCCCCACGGCAGCATTGAGTTTATGACGATTTTCGCGGTGGGTATGACGCTGTTTGTGATGACCTTCATACTCAACATCATCGCCGATTTGGTGGTGCGGCGGTACAGGGAGGAGTATTAATGGCAGTGGCTATAACTACGCCCGCCGCTTACAAACGCAGGACCTCCGGCATGAAAAAGCGCTCCAGCGCTTTCTACGGCTTGACCCTCATGGCTACCCTCGTGGGAGTGGTGTTCCTGGTGGTGCTAATGGTGGATGTGGTCAGGGACGGCTGGCGATGGCTGGACTGGGACTTCATCACCAGTTTTCCTTCCAGGAGGCCTGTGGATGCGGGGATCAAATCGGCCCTATTTGGCACCCTATGGCTCATGGGGTTCACAGCGTTAATCGCCTTTCCCTTGGGAGTGGGCGCCGCTATATACCTGCAGGAATATGCTCCAAAGCACTGGGCGATTTCTCTCATCAAGCTGAACATAACTAACCTGGCGGGTGTTCCATCAATTGTTTACGGGATTCTAGGACTGGCGGTGTTTGTGCGAGGCATGGAGATGGGACGAAGTGTAATGGCCGGGGCGCTGACCATGTCTCTTCTAATCCTTCCCATAATCATCATAGCGGCCCAGGAAGCCCTCAAGGCTGTGCCCGACTCGCTCCGCCAGGCCTCCTACGCCCTGGGCGCGACGCGATGGCAGACCACATGGAACGTGGTGCTTCCTCAAGCTCTGCCAGGAGTCTTGACCGGCAATATCCTGGCCCTATCCAGGGCTATTGGCGAGACGGCGCCGCTTATAGTCATAGGTGCGTTGACCTTCATCGCCTTTACCCCCACCAGTCCCTTGGACCAGTTCACCGTGCTGCCTATACAGACTTTTAACTGGGTTTCCAGGCCTCAAGCGGATTTCCAAAGTCTGGCGGCGGCGGCTATCATAGTGTTGTTAGTTATTCTGCTCACTATGAACGCGGGGGCTATAATCCTGCGCAATAAATTCCAGAGGAGGAGCGAAGGGTGAGCATGCAGCCAAGGGCTACGGAGAAGGAGCCCGCGCCCTCCAGCGTCGGAGAAGCCGAAACCCGCCCCGCCAGGCGGGAAACTTCCAAGTCCTCCGAGGTCAGGATAAAGATAGCCGAAGACATCTTGCGAAGGCTGGAAGGCACGGAACCCGAGGAGGAGATCAAAACTGTTGGAAAGCTGGTAACTAAAGACCTCAACGTCTACTACGACAGCTTCCGCGCGCTCAAGGGTATAAACATCAGGGTGCCGGAGAAGAGGGTGACGTCCATCATCGGCCCCTCGGGATGCGGCAAAAGCACCCTCCTGCGCTGCTTCAACCGTATGAATGACAGCATACCCGGCGCGCGAATTGAGGGTGAGGCCTTGTTTAACGGCGAGGACATATATGACCCTCGTGCCGATCCTACGGAGATCCGCTTCAGGATAGGTATGGTGTTCCAGAAGCCAAACCCGTTCCCCAAGTCCATTTATGATAACGTGGCCTTTGGGCCTCGAATCAACGGCTTCAAGGTGGACATGGATGAGATTGTGGAGCGGTCGCTCAAGCAAGCGGCTTTGTGGGAGGATGTAAAGGAGCGGTTAAAAGATAGGGCCTACAACCTATCTGGCGGGCAGCAGCAGCGGCTGTGCATCGCCCGTGCCCTGGCGGTGAACCCCGAGGTGATACTTATGGACGAGCCGGCCTCAGCCCTGGACCCGGTGGCCACCCAGGCCATCGAAGAGCTAATTCGTACCCTCAGCCATGATTACACCATTGTCATTGTGACGCATAATATTCAGCAGGCGGCTAGAATTTCGGACCGCACCATCTTTATGACCATGGACAAGGACAGGTCGGGCTTTGTGGTCGAAGACGGAGATACCCTTCAGGTCTTTACCCTGCCTAAGGATGAGAGGACAGAGGCTTTCATAACAGGTCGGTTCGGCTAGAAGGGGAGGAATCATGATTACCAACAAGTTAGCGTCGCAGCTTAGGGCCTTGGAGGACGAAGTCCTCCTCATGGGCAACATGGTGGAGAAGGCGGTGGCCAAGGCCCTCGACGCTCTAAAACGCCGCGACCTGGACGCCTCACGCCAGGTGATCCGCGAGGACGACCACATAGACCAGAAGCGGTATGAAATCGAGGATCGGTGCATCAACCTCATAGCCACCCAGGCGCCGGTAGCCCGCGACCTGCGGCGCATCATCGCCGTCCTTAACATAGCATCCGAGCTGGAGCGGATGGGCGACTACGCTGAGGGCATCGGCAAGATCAGCATTATGATGGGCGAGGAGCCGCCCCTGAAGCCCCTTATCGATGTGCCCAGAATGGCTGAGAAGGCGTCGCAGATGCTAAAGCGGGCCCTGGACGCGCTAGTGAACCGTGACGTGGCCATGGCCTTCCAGGTCTGCAGTGACGACGATGAAGTCGACGCCCTCTACGACCAGGTGTATCGCGAGCTGCTGATGTACATGATCGAGGACCCCAAGACCATCAAGCGCGCCACCTTCCTGCTATGGGTGGCCCACGACCTGGAGCGGGTGGCTGACCGCGCGACGAACATAGCGGAGCGGGTTATCTACCTGGTGACGGGCAAGTTCCAGGAGATAAACGTTTCCAAGTACTAGACTGTAACTACCGCCGCGTCAGTTCCTCCCTCAGCCTTCGTATGAGAACTGGCAGCTCCTCCTCTGAGACGTTGAAAGGGTCCACCGCCATTTCATACTCGGGCTGGTAGGTGGTCTGAAGGTGAATGGGCGGGTTGCCAGACTCCAGGGCTTTCAATAACTCGGCGCGAGGGCGGCCTTTCCAGCTTTTCGTCAGAGTTATAAGGGCGCAGGGGATGAGGTAGTCGTGGTCGTCGTGATGGATGGACATGCTGACACCGGGGACTTCTATGAGGGCGTCGACGACCTGCTGGCTCATGCGGCGGAATCGGGCCATCTGCGCGGCCTCGTCCTCCTTGACGAATATATTCAGTGCTGTGACGAAGCCGGCGATCTCCTCCTTGGACACCTTCATGCCTCGACCGATGAACTGGTTGGGGCTGGCGTTGGCCCAGGCGGCGTCGATGAGGTCCTTACGTCCGAAGAGTAGGCCGGAGCCTTGCGGCCCCAGGATGCCCTTGCCGCCGCTGATGGTCACCAGGTCCGCGCCCTGGCGAATGTATTTACGAAGGTTCTCGCGGGGCGGCACCATAGAAGCGGCGTCGACGATGACGGGCACACCGTGGGCATGGGCGATTTCAACGACTCTAGGCAGGGGCAGGGGCGTCTTGCAGGTGAAGGGCGAGAATAGGTAGGCGACGGCGGCGGTGCGGTCGTTGATCGCCGCCTCCAGCTCCCAGTCCTGGCACTTGCGGGCCTCGCCCACCGTCACCAGCTTAGCGCCGGCGGCGCGGTAGGACTGGTCATAGACAAAGCGGTGCATAGTCTGGATAACGATCTCGTTCTTCATGCCGTCGGTGTCGGGCAGGCGGGCCATCCTGGCGGGGTTACTGCCGGCGATGACAGCGGCAGCCTGAAGCATTAGGCCCGACGCCGCGCCGTTGCAGACAAGCCCGGCCTCGGCGCCGGTGGCGCGGGCGATGACCTCGCCGGCCTGGTGATTAAGCTCGGCCATGTTGACCATAGTCACGGCGGCCTGGGCCATGGCATCAAGGACTTCAGGCCGGGGTCTTGAGCCGCCCAGACGGGTGACAGTTCCGGCGGCGTTGATGATGGGCTTTACGCCAAGGCGCTCATAGACGCCCGAGGCTTTGGGTTTGGTGGACATGGCGAGACTCCTGCGAAGGTTGCGGGGAGTATAGCATCAGGCATCACAACGGGAAACGCGACGTTGACCCTGAGCGTAGAGCGATGTAGCATCGCCTCAGCTTTGAGCAGGAGGGTGCATTGGCTCGTCGCAGCATGTTGACGCCGGAGGTAAAGGCGCTGGTCGGCACGGTTTCCGATCTGGAGGCCAACCTCTTCCCTATATCCAGGGAGATGGTCTACGACCTGGCCGACGCCATCGAATTTCCACACCCGATGTTTCTCGACGAGGCATATGCCGGACGAAGCCGCTTTGGCCGCCTTATCTGTCCTCCCCTGGCGACGTGGAAGGAGTGGAAGCAGCCCATCAACTACTTTGGCGCGGGGCAGGAGGGGATTCTAGAGATACCGACCAGCATCAAAAGCTACGGCTTTAACGGCGGCGCCGAGTGGAACTTTGTACGACCTGCCTATGTTGGCGACACGATGACTCGTCAATATAGGGTCACGGACGTGTACGAGAAGGAGGGACGGTCAGGGCTACTGGCCTTTGTGCATCGAGAGGAGACACAGACCAACCAGAAAGGCCAGGTGGTGGTGAAGATCAAACGGGTGAATATATTTCGAGAGTTGAGGGAGGAAGCGGAAGGCACTGTCAATGAGGCTACGATGAAGCTGACACTGGTATCGCCACCGTCCAGGAATGAGGTGGTGGTGGGGCCGCGATGGAAGGTCGGACCGCAGCGATGGTTTGAGGAGGTGTCGGTGGGGCAGGATGTGACGCCGCTGGTGAAAGGCCCGGTGACCACGACCCACCTGGTACGATGGGCGGCGGCCAACGGCAACTACGCCCGAATCCACTGGGACCTGGCGTTTACCATGCTGCTTCAGAAGCTGCCTAACGTAGTGGTCAACGGAACCCTGAAGAACCAGTACATCGGCGAGATGCTGATGCGCTTCGCCGGGGATGAGGGGTGGCTCAAGCGGTACTACATCGAGCATCGCGGCATGGACTATGCGGGCGACTCGTTGACGGCCCATGGAAAGGTCACAGCTACGAGAGATATGAGGCATTACGGGCTGGTGGAATTGGAGGTCGGCCTGCGGAACCAGCGAGGCCAGCAGAGCGCGACAGGCTCAGCGACAGTGGCGCTGCCGAAGCGAGATAAGAGACTGCCGCTGGAGTGGGAGGAGTAGCCATTGCTGGGGCAGGTGTTGGACGGCATCAAGATTCTGGAATTGGGAGGCGGCAAGGCATCCTCCTTTTGCGCTCGATTGCTGGCAGACTACGGTGCCGATGTCATCAAATTAGAGGCACCCGGCAGCGGGGATGTGCTGCGACGCCATGGGCCTTTTGTTGGTAACACGCCCCACGCTGAGAAAAGCATACCATTCCTGTACCTGAACACCAACAAGCGGTCGATAACTCTGGATATCGTGTCGCCGACGGGCTGCTTGATTCTCAAGAGACTAGCCCAGTGGGCGAACGTGGTGGTGGAGGGCCATTCGCCATCGCACCTAAAGGGCTTTGGTATGGGATATGAGGCGCTGTCCAGTGAGAACCCGTCTCTGGTCATGACATCCATTACGCCCTTCGGCCAGATGGGGCCGTACCGTGACTATAAGGCTAGCGATATCGTCACCACGGCCATGAGCGGGCTGATGTACCTGTCCGGCGACGCCGATAAGGAGCCCATCCGCAATGCCCTGGACCAGTCGCTGTACGTGGCAGGGACGCAGGCGGCGGGAGCGACGCTGGCGGCGGTGTATCAGGGCATGGCTACATCAAAGGGCCAGCACATCGATGTGTCGATTACCGAGTGCATGGCACTCCATCTGGTGCAAGCTGTATCGTCCTACGCTTACATGGGCGCGGTACGAGGCCGGCGGTCGCCGATGAACTCGGGCCTGGACGAGGTTATGCCTTGCGCCGATGGATACGTCCTGCCCTCAGCCCAGGGGTCGCAGCCGTGGGAGGTGGCGGTGGAACTATTGGGCGTGGAGGAGATGAAGGCCCCGAAGTTTTCTACTGCAGAGGGCCGCATAGCCCACGGGCCGGAGCTATACGACCTACTGATCAAGGGGCTGTGGAAGTGGAACAGAAAAGATTTGTTCCACGCTTCAGCGGAGCGGCGCCTGCTTTTTGGTATGGTGCAGGACGCGGGTGATTTATTTGAATGTCCGCAGCTTCGATCGCGAGGGTTCTACACGAAAGGGACGAACCTGGAGGCTGATGGAGTTGAATTTCCGGGGGAAATCGTCAGATTGAGCGAGGGTAGTTATCGGATGCAAAGGCCCGCGCCGCTGTTGGGCCAGCACAATGAGGAAGTCTACTGCGGAATGCTGGGTTATGGCAAGGAGGAGATGTCACTACTTCGCAGGTGGGGGGTCATATGAGCGATGCGTTACCCTTGAAAGGCCTTCGAGTGGTGGACGTGAGCCGTGTGTACGCCATGCCTTACGCAGCGGCGCACCTGGCGGACATGGGAGCGGAGGTTATCCGGGTGGAGGCGTGTCACATACCGGACACTCGATTGCAGCTTTTCGCGCTGCCTGATAACCAGCCGGGGGAATTGTGGTGGGAGAGATCTGGGACATTCCATACACTGAATCGAGGCAAGCGCAGCCTGACGTTGGATCTGACAAAGGGCGATGCCTTGGAACCGCTGAAGCAGCTCATCGCCAAAAGCGATGTGGTCATTGAGAACTATACGCCTCGAGTGAGCCGCCGCTTCGGGCTGGACTATCCTAGCCTGAAGAAGCTGAAAGAGGACATCATTCTGCTGTCCAACACAGGCTACGGGCATTCGGGGCCATGGAGCGAGTATGGGGCGGTGGCGGCCACATTGGAGTCGGTGCACGGCACCGGCGCCTTTATGGCCTACGATGGCGTCCCGGCCAAGATTGGCAACTCTTACACCGACTTCATCGCGGCATGGACGGCGGTCTTCGCGCTGATGGCGGCGCTGATACACCGTCGGCGCACAGGGCGAGGCCTGTGGATAGACCTGGCGATGTACCAGGTTGGTGCGTCGTTTGTGGGCGAAGGTATCTTGGACCACGCTTTCAATGGCCGAAGACAAAGGCCATTGGGCAACCGACATCTAAGCTGGTCGCCCCACGGGTGCTATCCATGCAGAGGTGACGACGAGTGGGTGACCATAGCGGTGCGGGATGACCAGGAGTGGCAGACCTTGTGCGGGGCTATTGGGAAGCTGGAGTTGGCGAAATCCCCTAAGTATGCGGACCCGGCGTCGCGATACGAGCGGCAGGACGAGGTTGACAGGTGGATCAGCGAGTGGACTCGAACGCGGGATAAGCATGAAATCATGAATACGTTGCAGTCAGTGGGGGTGCCCTGCGGGGTGGTGATGAAAGCGCGGGATATGTTCAAGGATACGCATTACAAGGCTCGAGGGTTCTTTGAGGGTGTGCATCATAGCCCGGACAGCGGCATAGGTGAGAAGCCTTACATCAGCAGAGGATGGCGAAGCTCAGGCATGGAGTCTCGGATACAAGGCCCCGGCCCGTCGCTGGGGGAGGCCAACGAGTATGTACTGCGGGACATCCTGGGGCTGAGCGCCGGAGACGTCGCCAGGCTGGAGCGGGAGGGAGTTATCGGAAGGAGCCCGGTGGGCGCGTCGTCGCCGAGGCCGCTGCCGCTGGAGCAGCAGAAGTTGTTGGGCTGGATACAGGACTACGACGTCGACTACAAAGAGCGGCTGGGCTAGTACTTGTAGTCGTCACGGACAGGGGCGAAGATGTCCAGCACCTTGGCCTTGGAGGACGAGGTCTTGGCGTAGTGTTCCACGCCGGGCGGGATGATATACATGTCGCCAGGGGAGAGTACCCGGACCTCGTCGCCGATGCCCATCTCCATTTTGCCCTCTAACATAATGCCGGACTGCTCCTGGGTATGGGTGTGCCGCGGCACCTCTACGTTAGGGTCAATGTCCACGTAGGACAGGAGGGTGTTCTTGCCCCAGAAGCTGCGGATGCGTCCGCCTTTGACAATCTCTTTAGCTTTTCGATCCTTAGCATTGTAAAAGAAAGGCATATTACCTCCGTAATAGAAGAGGTCAGGCGCCATTGTCCCCTACCCTAATGGCAGGCGCAAGGCCCGCTTAGAAACCCAGCCCTTTCTCCTTCATGCTAAAGAACTGGTTGCCGCCGCCGATGATGATGTGGTCGAGAAGCTCTATGTCCAGGAGCTTGCCAGCGCCCACCAGCTGGCGGGTGATGGCGATGTCGTCGGCGCTGGGGGTGGGGTCGCCGGAGGGGTGGTTGTGGACGACGATGACGTTGGGGCAGTTCTGGGTGACGGCGGGCTTGAAGATTTCCGCCACACGCACCATGGCCGAGTTGACGTTGCCGATATACACCCGGCTTATGCCCTGAACCTGGTTCTTGGTGTTGAGGACTACTACTCGCAAGTGTTCTTGCTGTAGGAAGGACATCTCGCCCATGAGGAGGTTGGCGATATCTCGCGGCGAACTGATTCTAGGGGTCTCCTCGGGCTGGAGGGACGAGTACCGGCGCCCCAGCTCCAGGGCCGCGAGGAGCTGGCAGGCTTTGGCCTCGCTGATGCCGTGCTCAGAGCAGAGTTCGGAGTAGGAGGCGCGGGCCAGGCCGGCGAGGCCCTGGAAGCGGCGGATGACGCGGGAGGAAAGACCCATAACGCTTTCGCCGGTGACTCCGGTGCGCAAGAGGATAGCGAGAAGCTCGGTGTTGCTGAGGGCGGAGGGGCCAAAGGCTTTGAGGCGTTCCCTGGGGCGCTCCTCGGTGGGGAGGTCCCGAATCATGGCGGTGTAAGGGGCGGGTGTATCTTGCATCTTTGGGACTCCTTGGGGGACTCCCTGGCCCAATTTTCAACTCCGGGTGATGGCGCCGGCGGCGAGGACGGCCAGTACCACTACAATAGCGCCGAAGACGGCCCATTCGGCACGGCTAAGAGCGGACTGCTTCTTCGCAAGGACTCTGAGGAACTGCATGAATTTCTCCTCGGGATGCCTTGGGTTGTCAGCGCCGGGCGCGCTTGCTGCTGGGCAAGATAGTACCACAAAAGCCTGAGCGGGGACTTTTGGGTGAAAAGCCTTTGCGGGAGCGTTTTTGCGGGGCGCGGCAGAACCTATAATTGGCTCCTATGACTGACGCATCGCTCATCGCTTACCTGGCGGTGGTGGGGGTGGCGGTGGGGAGCTTCATGAACGTGGCTATCGACCGGTTGCCGCGGGGCGAGTCTCTGGTCTCTGGGAAGTCCCACTGCGACGCCTGCAGCAAGCGCATTGAGCTATACGCCCTGACGCCGCTGCTGGCATACCTGTGGCTTCGAGGGCGGTGCCGGTACTGCGGGGCGCGGATTCCGGTGAGGGTACCGGTGGTGGAGGCGGGGGCCGGGGCGCTCTTCGGCGCGGCGGCGTATCTGTACGGCGCCAATGTAGAGACGCTTATCGCGATAGTTAACATAAGCGTGTTCCTGATCATCTTCTTTATCGACATGGAACACAGGCTTATTCTGAACAAGGTGCTGCTAGCGGCCTTCCCCGTGGCGCTGGTCACGTTCCCATGGGGGCCGGTGGGGATGGAACATTCAGTGGGCGAGGCGTACCTAAGGTGTCTGGTCGGTGTAGGGACGGGGTTTGGGGCGATGCTGTTGGTCTACGTGGCGTCTCGAGGCGGCATGGGGGAGGGGGATGTAAAGATGGGGGGTCTAATGGGGGCGGTACTGGGGTTCCCGCATATCCTGGCGGCCTTCTTCATCGCCTTTGTGGTCAGCGGGCTGACCGCGCTGGCGCTGATGAAGATAAGGGGAATGAAGCGCAAGGACGTGATGCCTTTCGGGCCGTTTTTGGCCGCATCGGCCATCGCGCTGCTGCTGGCGGGGGAGGGGGCGTATGGGTGGTATTTGGACCTGCTGGGGAGGTAGGGCACCAGAACTTATTCGTTTTGTGGGGGCGAAACAAATTCTTTGATTAGATTTCCGCCGCTGTCGTCGGCCCTCACCTCGACGACACCTTTGGTAGGGCTGTATTTGAGGGCGTTGGTCAGGAGGTTGAGAAAGACCTGCTGAAGCCTGCTTCTATCGGCCTGTATGGGGGGCCAGGTTGTCCTTTATATGGAGGGCGATACGCTGGTGGTTGCGCCGTGCCGCGGGCTGGAGGATATCGCAGGTCTCGTGGAGAAGGGCTTTAACGTCTACAGATGTAAAGGATACCTTGAAGGCCTTGGTCTGCAGTCCGGCCAGCTCCAGCAGCTCCTCCACCCGCGCTTTCAGGATTTCCACGCCCGCGGCAATATTGTTCAACAGTCTGGCGTCGGTGCTTTGGGGTGGGGCCTTCATGGTTTCCGCGAGGAGGCCGGTGGAGGAGACGATGGGCGTCAGGGCTGTGCGAATTTCGTGGCAGAGGACGTTGAAGAAGTGGAAGGTCTCCTGGCGTTGCTGCTGGAGGTCTTCGTTCAATACCTCGGTTTTTCGATACAGGTCGCCTAGCTCCTTGGCGTAGATGAGGAGCTGGCTGCGGGTCATGGTTTCGAAGGAGGGTTCGGGCTTAGTCGACCGCGACTCCTCCGCGCCCTTGGTGGAGGCTGTTTGGGTTTCCAGGAGCTTGCCGACGGTATCAAGGACGGCCTGGGTGCTGAAAGGTTTCCCTATGACCGCGTCGGCGCCGGAGTCGAGGCCCATCTTTATGTCGGTCTCGGAGGTCAGGGCGGTTACGAGGACGATGGGGATGGACGAGGTGGCAAGGTCAGACTTGAGGCTTTTGACGACCTGGAGTCCAGTCCTTTTGGGCATGGCGACGTCCAGGATTACCAGATGGGGATGCTCGCTTTTTATAAGGTCCAGGGCGGCGTCGCCATCCCGGGCGGTAAGGACGTCGCAGCGGAGAGGCGCCACAAGGGTTGTGAGCAGCTCCTGAATCATTTCCTCATCGTCAGCGATGAGGATTTTTCGTTTAGCAGGAGCCGGCTTAGCGCTGGACCGATTGGCTGCCGACTGAGGCATAGAAAGACCTAGATTAGGCACCTGGGTTTAGTGGGGATATGAAGCGTAGCCCAGGTGCACAGCGCTCCTTGTAGGCTAGCTAGCTGATTACTATACCACAGGCGTTTATGACACGCGCACCGTACGAAGGGGTCTAATTTGGTGTTTTGGGATGAGAATAGGGCTCTTCATTATGGAAGGTGAGGAAAGCCTGATGATGGGGGTACTTTACGTAACGCTGAAGAGAAGGATTATCATCACGGGTTTCTTTGAACAATGATCCAACCTTGGTACTAGTCGGGGCACCCTCATCACCCTTTATCTCGCCACGGCGAGCTTACAGCCCTCTTCTCCCGACTACGGGAGAAGAGGGAAAGAAAAATTAGGAACCACAAAAAAGGACTGGGCCTCTCATGTGAGAGGCCCAGTCCTTTTGAGCGCAGAGGTGTTTACCTAGCTAGTCGAAGGGTCAGTGGGGGAAGCGGCCTGCTGGGCGGCCAGTTCGTCCTGGCAGATGGAGCAGATGTACTTGCCATCCTTTTGGGCCTGAGCAGCCACATTCGCGGCCACATTGCGCTTGCGGCCGCATCGAGAGCAGGTGACTGCCTCGGTGGGAGCCGGGGAGGGCGCGGGGGCGCCGCGGCCTCGAAACCCCGTGTAGTCGGGGTTGACGCGCCGCTGGGCCAGGAAGCGCTCTCTATCTTTTCGCTTGCTCACGTTAAGCCGCCAGCGGAAGAGGCGTTACTTCAGGACTACCTTAGCGCCGGCTTCCTCAAGCTTCTTCTTGATGTTGTTAGCCTCATCCTTGCCTACGCCCTCTTTAACGGCCTTGGGGGCGCCTTCAACCAGCTCCTTGGCCTCACGCAGGCCCAGGTTGGTGACCTCCCGGACGGCCTTGATGACGTTAATCTTGTTGGGGCCGACTTCCTGGAGTGTGACGGAGAAGTCGGTCTTCTCCTCGGCGGTGGCAGCGGCTCCACCGGCGGCGCCGCCGGCGGCGGGAGCGGCGGCCACGGCCACAGGCGCGGCAGCGGAGACGCCGAACTCCTTTTCCAGCTCTTTGACCAGGTCAGCCAGTTCCAGGACTGACATACCCTTGATAGCCGTTAGCAGTTCTTCCTTAGTCATGATTCCTCCTAGCGTTTTGCTTGTTCTTTAAAAATTCCGATACCTATGCGGCGGGTTTGGCGGACTCCATCTGTTTAATCCGCGCTTGCAGCACGATTCCTAGACCGGAGATGGGACTCTTCAGGCTTCCGACCAGCCGGGCCATGGGAAGCTGAAGCTGTCCCAGGAGCTTGGCGACTAGTTGGGATTTAGGCGGGAGGGAGGCCAGGGAAGAGACCTGCTCGGCGGTGAGGACCTGGGTGCCCATGAGGGCGCCGTTGATCACAATGTTGGCCCTGGTGGCTCGAATGTACTCGTCCAGGGCTTTGGCGGCGTCCACGGGCTCGCCATAACCGAAGGCGATGACGGTTGTGGCCTTGACCACGTCCTTGAGGGACGGTTTTTGGGCCTGGTCCGCGGCTATGCCGACCAGGGTGTTCTTGACCATTCGATACTCGATCTTCTTCTCGCGCAATTTGCTGCGCAGGTCCGTCATGGCCGCGCCGCCGAGACCCTGGGGGTTGGTGGCGATGGCGATGGTGGCCTTGGAGATCTTTTCCTTCAGCTCCGTGACTTCATCAATCTTTTTTTGTGTGGGCATAGAACCTCTCTAAACAAAAATCCCTGCGCCAAAGCGCAGGGAATAAAGCTCATGGAGCTGTTCCTGTACGCTTCGGCGGGCTGAGTTTTTTAATCCGCCTAAGGCGGAGGCCCGCTGTCTTCAGCGAAGGTTTCTAAAACTACTCTACTTTATCAGAAGCCACCTGGTTGACGTCAAGTTTGAGGCTGGGTCCCATGGTGCTGGTAAGGAAGGCGGTGCGTATAAAGGCGCCCTTGATGCCCGCCGGCCTGGCTTTTACCACGGCGTCCATGACGGAATTGATGTTGTCGACAAGCTTCTCTTTGGGGAAGCTCTTCTTTCCTACCGGGACATGGATAATGGCGGTGCGGTCAGTGCGGTACTCGACGCGCCCTTTCTTGGCCTCTTCCACGGCCTTGGGAACGTCCCTGGGCTGCACCATGGTGCCGGTCCTGGGGTTGGGCATGAGTCCCTTTCTGCCAAGGACGCGGCCCAGCTTACCTATCTTGGCCATCATGTCCGGCACGGCAAGGCCCACGTCAAACTCGGTCCAGCCGCCTTCAACTTGCTTGATTAAATCTTCGTCGCCGACGAAATCGGCGCCGGCGCGTTTGGCCAGGTCGGCGGCTTCGCCGTTGGCGAAGACCAGGACCCGAACGCTCTTGCCCAGGCCGTGGGGCAGAGTAGCTACGCCGCGTACGGCCTGGTCGGTCTGTTTAGGGTCGGCGTTGGTGCGGAGGTGCAGTTCGACGGTCTCATCGAACTTGGAGGTCTTCATCGAGAGAAGGGATTCCACAGCCTCGTCCAGGTTGTAGGCCTTCTCCCTGTCGACGACTTTAGTGGCTTCCTGATATTGCTTGCCGTGTTTATTCACAGGAGTCTCCTAAACTATCTCAATGCCCATGCTGCGGGCGGTGCCTTCAACAATTTTGACGGCGCCTTCTACGCTGGCGGCGTTGAGGTCCCGCATTTTCTGCTTGGCGATCTCTTCCAACTTGGCGCGGGGGATTTTGCCAACGGACTCCCGGCCCGCCAGGCCGGAGCCTTTGGGGACGTTGGCAGCCTTACGTAGCATGTCCGAGGCCGGCGGGGTCCGCACCACAAAGGTAAAGGAACGGTCTTCGTAAACGGTCAGGTGGACGGGAATGATAGACCCTGACTGGTTGGCGGTCTTGGCGTTATATTCCTTGACGAAGGCCATGATATTGACGCCGTGCTGGCCCAGGGCAGGGCCGACGGGGGGCGCCGGGGTGGCCTGGCCAGCCGGCAGCTGCAGTTTAATGATTGCTTTAACTTTCTTAGCCAATGGTTACTCCTAGACCTTCTCTACCTGCAAGAAATCCAACTCCACGGGGGTCTCGCGTCCGAAGAAGGAGACCAGCACGCGAATTCTGGCCTTGTCCGGGTCCACGTCGTTGACCACGCCCATGAAGTCGGCGAAGGGGCCGGCGGTGATGCGGACGGTCTCGCCCACCTGTAAGCCCACGGTGATCTTGGGAGGTCCGGACTCTATCTGAGCAAGGATGGCGTCGACCTCCTTGGGTTCCAGGGCAATGGGCTTAGGTCGCTTGTCGCGCTCGTCCTCGGTGGAGACAAAGCCGGTGACGCCTGGCGTGTTGCGCACGGCGTACCAGCTTTCGTCGTCCATCTTCATCTGGACCAGGATGTATCCTGGGAAGACCTTTTTCCGCTCAGAGCGGCGTTTGCCGTCCTTGATAGCTATTTCTTCCTCGGTGGGGACAATAACCTGGAGGATCTTGTCCTGCATATCCAGGCTGTTGATGCGCAACTCCAGGTTCTTCTTCACCCGCTCTTCCTGGCCGGAGTAGGTGTGGACAATGTACCAGCGGGCGTCTTGGGTGTTCTTAGCGGCGGTATCAGTTTTGCTGGTTTTGGAGGTTGTCATGTTTTCCAACTATGGCAGGACGATGTATTTAGTGAAAGTCCTGCTGAAGCCGAAGTCGAAGACGCCGAGCAGCGCCCCGACGAATCCGCCGACGACCAGGACGACTATGGTGAGACGGACAGTCTCATCCCGGCTGGGCCAAACGCACTTGCGGAGTTCAGAGACCACCTCTCCGAGGAATCGAAAAGGGCTGAACCGCCGCACTTCCTCAGAGGAGGGACGGCGCAGGGCGGCGCCTGTGGGCCTGTTGGCCATTTACCGTATCTCCTTGTGCAGCTTGTGGCCGCGGCAGCGGGGGCAGTATTTATTAAACTCCACTCGGCCCGTGTCGTTGCGGCGGTTTTTCTGAGTGTTGTAGTTCCGCTCGCGACAGTCCGGGCACTGGAGGGTGATTAGAGTCCTAACGTCTCCACGCTTCTTAGCCATGACCTATTCCTTGACTTTAGTGACCACGCCGGCGCCCACAGTCCTGCCGCCCTCGCGGACGGCGAAGTGCATGCCTTCTTCCAGGGCCACCGGGTACATGAGGTTGACTTCCATCTGGGTGTTATCGCCGGGCATGACCATCTCCACGCCTTCGCGGAGCTTAATGTCGCCGGTGATGTCGCTGGTGCGAATGTAGAACTGGGGCTTGTAGCCTGTGAAGAAGGGGGTATGACGGCCGCCCTCCTCCTTGCTCAGCACGTAGACCTCGGCATCGACCTTGGAGTAAGGCTTGATGCTGCCGGGCTTGGCGAGGATGTTGCCGCGCTCGATGTCCTCGCGCTCAATGCCGCGCAGGAGGACGCCGACGGCGTCGCCGGCCTCGGACTCGTCCAGGGTCTTGTGGAACATTTCGAGGCCGGTGGCCACGCTCTTCTTGACCGCGCCGAAGCCGATGATTTCGACTTCGTCGCCCACCTTGATGGTGCCGCGCTCGACACGGCCGGTGACCACGGTGCCGCGGCCCTTGATGCCGAAGACGTCCTCGACGGGCATGAGGAAGGGCTTGTCCTTGGGGCGGGCGGGCACGGGGATGTACTTCTCCATGGCTTCCACCAGCTGGAGGATCTTCTGGGACCAGGGACCGGGCTTCCCGGCCTGGACTTCCTCCAGGGCCTTGAGGCCGCTGACGCGGACAATGGGTATCTCGTCGCCGGGGAAGCGGTACTGCTTGAGGAGCTCGCGGACTTCCAGTTCGACGAGCTGGAGGAGCTCTTCGTCTTCCATGGCGTCCACCTTATTAAGGGCGACCACGATGCGGGGCACTTCCACCTGGCGGGCCAGGAGGATGTGCTCTCTGGTCTGGGGCATGGGGCCGTCCGGGGCGCTGACCACGAGGATGGCGCCGTCCATCTGAGCCGCGCCGGTGATCATGTTCTTGATGTAGTCGGCATGGCCCGGGCAGTCCACGTGGGCGTAGTGGCGGGTGGGCGTCTCATATTCGATGTGGGAGATGTTGATGGTGACACCCCTGGCGCGCTCTTCCGGCGCGTTGTCAATATCTTCATATTTCATGAATTTGACGCCGGTGTTCTGAGCGGCCAAAACGCCGGTGATAGCCGCCGTCAGCGTGGTCTTGCCATGGTCCACGTGGCCAATGGTCCCGACGTTCAGGTGGGGCTTGGAACGAGAGTATTTTTGCTTTGCCATCTAAGGCTCCTCTAAAAAGTTTGCAAATCTGGAGCCCACAGGCGGAATCGAACCGCCGACCTCGCCCTTACCAAGGGCGTGCTCTGCCGGCTGAGCTATGTGGGCTTGGGGCGTCTAGATTGTTGTGACCTCTTATGGTGGAGGGGGTAGGATTCGAACCTACGAAGCCCTTCCGGGCGCCGGTTTTACAGACCGGTGGCTTAAGCCGCTCACCCACCCCTCCAAAGTTTTGGTAATGAGTTTAACACAAGAGAAAGACTTACCTACTCTATATGATTGGGACTTTCACAACGAGCGCCGGGAAAGCCCCAGAGGGGACTCGAACCCTTAACCTGCTGATTACAAATCAGCTGCTCTGCCAGTTGAGCTACTGGGGCCCGTATTCGCCCTCAAACGTATAAACGCGACGGCATGGCCGTCACGTGATAACAAATTGTACGAAATGCAGTTAATTTCGTCAAGGACGTTTGGAGGGTTTAGACGAAGGGATATCTAGGGGCTGTCGTCCTGCGGAGGTTCCTCCATGTCCGGGCCATCGTACTGCGCGCCGTTCATGGAGTTGTCTAGAGCCAGTGTGACGGCCCGGGCCAGGGTGGGGACATAGATGGGGGTCATTCCTTGAGGAAGGGGCAATTTGCCCTGGGAGGTGGCGGGCAGGATGGCCTGTTTGAAGCCAAGCCTGGCCGCTTCCGAGAGGCGGCGCTCCATCTGGGTAGCGGAGCGCAGTTCTCCGCTGAGGCCGATTTCGCCGATGGCGACGAGGTCTTGTTTTATGGGCTGGTTTTTCAGGCTGGAGGCAAGGGCTAAGGCTAACGCCAGGTCCGCGGCAGGCTCAGTAACTTTCATGCCGCCGGCCACGTTGACGATGATATCCTGGGCGGCGGTGGAGAGCCTGGTGCGGCGTCCCAGGACGGCGGCCACCATGATCATTCGGTTGAAGTCCACGCCGTTGGCGGTGCGGCGGGGCACGGGCATACCGGAAGGCGAGGTAAGGGCTTGTATCTCGACCATTAGTGGCCGGGTGCCTTCCAGGATGGGGGTGATGGCGGAGCCGAGGGCCTTGACGCCTCGCTCGGCCAGGAGGGCCTGAGAGGGGTCCTGGACTTCCTTGAGTCCCTTGCCGTCCATTTGCAGGATGGCCACCTCGTTGGTGGAGCCGAAGCGGTTCTTGACACTCCGCAAGACACGGTGGGCGCCGAGGTTTTCGCCGTCCAGATAGAGGACAACGTCCACCATGTGCTCCAGGACGCGGGGGCCGGCCAGGGCGCCGTCTTTGGTCACATGCCCGGCTAGCAGCACGGGGGTGGAGGAGGCCTTGGCCCATCGAAGGAGGCGGAGGGCGCACTCGCGCACCTGGGCCACGCCGCCGGGGCCGGACTCGATCTCCTGGGTGGATAGAGTCTGGATGGAGTCAATGATGGCCAGGGCGGGCTTCATCTCGTTGAGGCGCTGAAGAATCAGGTCGACGTCGGTCTCGGCGAGGAGGAAGACGCCCTGGCCGGACAGGGCCATGCGGTCGGAGCGAAGCTTTATTTGCCGCTCGGACTCCTCGCCCGATACATACAGGACCTGCCGTCCCTGGCCGGAGACGTGGCTGGCGACTTGCAACAGCAGGGTGGACTTGCCGACGCCGGGTTCGCCAGCAAAGAGAAGGAGGGAGCCGGAGACGAGGCCGCCGCCGAGGACAGTGTCCACCTCAGGCATACCCATCGATATGCGAGGCTGGTCTTTGGTCGAAACCTGGGACAGCTCCTGGGGCTGGGAACCGACGCCGCCGATCCAGCTTCGGCGGGCGGCGGACTTGGGGGCGGACGGGGCCTCCACGAGGGGTTCGCGGAGGCCGCAGGCGGCGCAAAAGCCCATCCACTTAGGGCTTTCGTGGCCGCAGTTCTGGCAGAAGAAAAGGGTCTTGTTGGAAGGCAAATTGGGCGCTCGGCAGTCTAGGAAAAAGCTAGAACAATTATACCAGAGGGGGCAGCCGCGCTCACGGCGTGGCGGGCTGGGGCTGCACGGTGGTGCTCTCCACAGGCCTGGGCGGCGCCTTGATGTTAAGTATCAGGAGTCCGGCCATGCCGAATAGGCCAATAAGCATCCACCAGACCAGGATGTAGCTGTCGTTGTTGGCGCCGTAGATGTATCCCGCCAGGGGCGCGCCGATACCCTGGCTTATGAGGACAGCTGGCATAACGATGCCTCGAATGGTGCCCAGGAAGGCGCGGCCGAAGTATGCGGCCCAGACGTAGGCGGTGACGATCATGTTGGCCCCCACGGCCAGTCCGAAGATGGTGGTGGAGGCGAATAGGAAGAAGGTGTTGTAGGCCATAATCATCAGTATTACAGCCACGATAAACCCTATGCAGGAGCAGAAGGCTACATAACGGACCTGAAACCGGTCCACCAGCAGCCCGGCGCCGAAGGCCATGAGGGCGGCGCCGGCGGCGTCGGCGGAGAAGGCCAGGGAAACAATAGTGGCGTCGAAGCCTTTGTCCTCCCAATAGGGAAGCCGGTGGACGCTGCCCAGTCCCTGGGCGATGCCGAAAATGGAGAAGAAGGCGATAAGGAGCCAGAAGGCGCGAGTGCGTGTGGCCTCGCGGACGGTCCAGGGATACTCGTCCTGACGGCTGGCGGAAGCGACGGCGCCGACGGGGCGTTCGGAGTCCGGTGGGTCACCGTCAGGACGGAGGCCCATGTCCTCCGGCTGGCGGCGAATAAAGAAGGCCGCCAGGGGGACTGTAATGCCTACACCTATGATGGCGAGGAGCACCCAGCCGCCGCGCCATCCCACGGCGTCGATGAGAATCTGGGTGATGGGCATGAAGGCGATGCCCCCCATACCTATACCCATAGTGGTCAGCGCCAGCGCCCGGCCCCTTTTCTTTACGAACCACTTGGCTACCGGTGTGGAGGTTAGGAGGGCCCCCGGGGATGACAGCCCGGAGAGTCCCATAACACCGAAAAGGACCAGGAACTGCCACGGCGCGTTGATGTAGAACATAGCTATCATGCTGATGCCGGTGACAACAGAGGAAATGATGATGAGGAGCTTGGGGCCGTGACGGTCTATCATCCTACCTATGATGACGCTGGACAGGCCGCTGGAGAGCATGCGGGTGGTCTGGGACCAGCCGATGAAGCCGCGTGACATCTCCAGGGAGTCACCCATGGGCTTGACGAAGAGGCCAAAGTTAAGGGTGCCAGTGGCCATGGTGGCGAAGTTCACCATGAAAAGGGCAGCCACCACCACCCAGCCATAGAAGAAAGGCCTACTCATTGGAGCAGGCCTTTCTTGGCGTTGGCTTATTTATCTGATGGTGCCGGCGATGGCCGTCAACCGTGGGCGTATGCGTATCCGCCTTCCAGGCGAGGCCGTATCTTTAGGTGGAAGCTACGGCAGGTACGCTGGCCTTGATGACGATATCCTCGCCTTCAAGGTCAACTACGGCGGTATCGCCGCCGTGGATGCGTCCGGCCAGAAGCTCCTCAGACAGCTTATCCTCAACAACGTTTTGTATAAGGCGGCGCAGGGGTCTGGCGCCAAAGTTGGGATCGTAGCCCTTCGCGCCCAGATGTTCCTTGGCGGCCTGGGTGACTTCCAGCTTGATCTGCTTCTCGGAAAGCTGCTTCTCTACCTGCTTGAGCAGGAGGTCCACAATCTGGAGGATGTGGTCCCTGGCCAGGGTGTGGAAGACCACGGTGGCGTCAATGCGGTTAAGGAACTCCGGCCGGAAGAAGCGCTTGACCTCTTCCAGCACCTTGTCCTTCATTCGCTTGTAAGCCTGCTCACCAGTCTTGGCCTCTTCCGCCTTGATGGAGAAGCCCATAGCGGTCTCGCGACGGATAAGGTCGGAGCCCAGGTTGCTGGTCATCACAATAATGGCGTTGCGGAAGTCTACGCGGCGACCCTTAGCGTCTGCCAGATGACCATCGTCAAAGATCTGGAGGAGGATGTTGAAGACCTCGGGGTGAGCCTTCTCGATCTCGTCCAGGAGTATGGCGCAGTAGGACTTGCGGCGAACGGCCTCGGTGAGCTGGCCGCCCTCTTCATAGCCGATGTAGCCAGGGGGCGCGCCGATGAGCCGGGCGACGGTATGACGCTCCATAAACTCGGACATGTCCAGGCGAATCATGGCCTCTTCCGAGCCGAACATGAACTCGGCCAGGGCGCGCACAAGCTCGGTCTTGCCGACGCCGGTGGGGCCGAGGAAGAGGAATACGCCCACGGGCCGCCTGGGGTCCTTGAGGCCGGCGCGGGCGCGGCGCACAGCCTTGGATATAGTGACAATAGCCTCGTCCTGGCCAATGATGCGCTTGTGCAGCTCTTGTTCCATGTGGAGGAGGCGCTGAGTCTCTTCCAGGGCGAGCTTGGTGACGGGGATGCCGGTCCAGAGGCTTACAACGTGGGCCACGTCTTCATCCTGGACCACGGGCTTCTCTTTAACTTGGGTGTCCTGCCACTGCTCCTTCTGGCCTTCCAGCTTTTCAGCCAGGCGAAGCTCGCGGTCGCGAAGCTCGGCGGCGTACTCGTACTGCTGGCCGCCGATGGCGTCGTCCTTTTCCTTTCGGACGCTTTCAAGGACGCGCATGGTCTCGTAGACAGACAGGGGCGTAGCGCTGGAGCGCAGGCGCACTCGTGAGGCGGCCTCGTCCATCACGTCAATGGCCTTATCGGGGAGGAAACGGTCTGGGATAAACCGGGCCGCCAGAGTAGCGGCAGAGTGAAGGGCCTTGTCCGTTATGGTGACCTTGTGATGCTCTTCGTAGCGGACGCGTATGCCTTTGAGGATGCTGACCGTTTCTTCCACAGTAGGCTCTTCCACCATGACAGGCTGGAAGCGACGCTCCAGGGCGGGGTCCCGCTCCACGTGCTTGCGGTAGTCGTCCAGGGTGGTGGCGCCGATGGTCTGAAGCTCGCCGCGCGCGAGGGAGGGCTTGAGGATGTTGGCGGCGTCGACAGCGCCTTCAGCTGCGCCAGCGCCGACAATGGTGTGCATCTCATCGATGAACAGTATGCAGTTGCCGGAGTTGCGTATCTCTTCAATGACCTTCTTGAGGCGCTCTTCGAACTCGCCGCGATACTTAGTGCCGGCGACCAGGGCGCCCATGTCCAGGGTCAGCAGCCGCTTGCCCTGAAGTGTTTCGGGGACTTGGCCGGTGATAATGCGCTGGGCCAGGGCTTCGACGATGGCGGTCTTGCCGACGCCCGGCTCGCCTATGAGGACGGGGTTGTTCTTGGTGCGGCGGCTGATGATCTGGATAACGCGCTCGAGCTCTTTCTCGCGGCCTACCACAGGATCCAGCTTGCTGGACTTGGCGGCGGCGGTGAGGTCTATGCCTAGCTGGTCAAGGGTGGGAGTGCGGGTGGCGCTGCGGGAGCCCTGACCGGGGGCCGAGGGCGCGCTCTGGCTGAGGACCTTCTGGGTCTCGGCGCGCACCTTATCTAAGGTGACGCCCAGGCTTTCCAGAACGCCGGAGGCCACTCCCTCGCCCTCGCGAAGGAGTCCTACCAGAAGATGCTCGGTGCCGATATAGGAGTGGTTCATGCGGCGGGCTTCGTCCACCGCCAGCTCGATAACCTTCTTAGCGCGAGGAGTCAAACCAATTTCACCGCTGACGGGCTTTTCGCCGCGGCCGATAATAAATTCGACAGCGGCGCGGACCTTATTCAAATCGATGCCAAGGTCGGTGAGGACCCTGGCCACCACACCCTCATGCTCCCTGACGAGGCCGAGGAGAATGTGTTCAGTGCCGATATAGTTATGATTAAACCGCTGAGCCTCTTCCTGAGCGTATGTCAGGACTTTTCTTGCTCTTTCCGAGAACTTTTCAAATCTGCTTGACATGGATCTTCCTCAAACCTGGATGGGGCTGACTGCATAATGGACACAGTCTGTGCGGTGTGCTTCCGGTGAGGAATTCCCCCCTTTCCTGATTAATTACCGAAGCGTGTAGCCCCTATTAATTTAGTACGAAGGGCCGTCCTGCGCAGTTCTGTTTCCTTACGAGTTCTGTCTCTTTGTGACGGGCCGCGCAGGGGTTAGATTTATTATATGTAGGTAAAGCTAAAAGTGTAAAGGCGTACAAGATGAGTTTATCGGGATTTTTCGAAGAATGTGAATCATTTAACAATTGAATCACATATGCAGCGGAAGGGGAAGTGGTTGGGAGAGTAAAGAGCGGGTTGTCCGAGTTTCCCCTGGCGGTGGCCTATTTTCCCACCTTGTCGCCAAGGCAGTATCGTCGGCGCTGGGGCGTTTCACTTCCGTGTTCGGAATGGGAACGGGTGGGGCCACCCCGCTCTAACCACCAGGGAAAACAACGTGAGAGTCATTATCCTGCAAAAGGCCTAATTTCGCAAGGGGTGTTTACCCTACCTTACGCCAAGGTTTGCGGCGCCACGTTTATCCCCGTGGGAGGCATGGGCGCCGGAAAGGTTGGATATGGAGTGGTTGTGGGTCTGGCACCCTACCCAGACCTGGCCGTCTGAAAAGACCTCTTTTTTCCAGATAGGGACGGACTCTTTTATCCTGTCCACAATGCGGGCGCAGGCCTGGAAGGCCTCTTTTCGATGGGGCGACGCCACGACTACCACCAGGCTGAGGTCTTCGATTTCCAGCCTGCCGAACCGATGGGCGATGGCGATGTCCTGTAGCCTAAACTCGGCCATGACCTCTAGCCGGACCTCTTCCAGCTTCTTGCGGGCCATAGGCTCATAGGCTTCGTATTCGAGATACAGGACCGTCTTACCCTCGGATGTCCTGCGGGTGGCGCCGAGGAAAGTGACTACTGCGCCGTTGGAGTCGCGGCGGACGGATGCTGTGATAGGGACGGGGTCTAGGGCATCAGTGGTGAGGACAATCATATACAGCCTCCGCTAACGGGCGGGATTAGCGCGACCTCGTCCCCCTGTTTGAGGACTTCTTCTTTGTCAGCGAACTCCTGGTTGACCGCTACGACTATGTCCACACCTGGGGGGGCCAGTTCTGGAAAGCGGCGCCGCACGGCGGACACCAGGTCTGCGACGGTGGAGCCTGGCGGAAGGCGGAAGGTGTGGGTGGGGCCGCCGGCGCGCTCCCGGTATAAAGCGAAGAAGCGCACATTGATAGATAACTCGCCGGGGGAAGCGGCCCCGGGTGATTTTGAGGGATTGCGGGTTTCCATAGTATAGTTTGTAGCTATGAGGCCAGGGCCTGTTGCATTAGGTCCAGGACACCTTTCCAGTAGGCTTTCATCTTTTCGCCGGCCTGGGCGTCGGGGAGCTTGCTGTGCTGCACCGTCACCTGGCTCTTGCCGTCGCCTTTGGGATAGAAGTTGATGTCGATGCTGGACTTGTCCTGTTTCCAGGCCATGTGCAGGTACTTCTGCGGGGTGGCTGACCGGACGGTGACGGACGCGGGGTCCAGCCATTGCTGTCTAATATCATCGGTTGTCCAGGAATGAAAAAGCATATCAAGGGCGATGGGAACGGTCTTGCTGGCGCTGACCTGGAAACCCGAAGTTGTCTGGTGCTTCTGGCGCATTCCGCGCTCTTGCTCATAGAGGACGGTAATCATCTGGGACCACCAGCCGCTGATGTCCGGGTGGGTCTCGGCCAGGCGGCGGGCGATGTCTTTGTGGGGCATCTTTCGCGCGCCGAAGCCGTCCATGACGGCGAACCACTGGGCGGCGGTCTTGCCGGTGGCCTTCTTGACGGCGTCGTCAGAAATGGGCCTGCTCTTCTTGTCCTGCGTTGGCTGCCTAGTCATCTAAAAATCGAGTCCCTAGTTATATGTGGCGGAGGGAGTGGGATTCGAACCCACGGTCCCGACAAGTCAGGACAGTAGTTTTCAAGACTACCCCGATCGTCCGCTCCGGCATCCCTCCACAACCCTTGTAGATTATATCCTAAGGGCCCGCGCCACGCCCTCAATGGCGAGACCTGGCGGAGCCAATCCGATTCTCGTTGACACGTATATAGGCCTTTGCTAGAATCTCAAACGCATCTAGGACTGAAATCCTGGATAGCGTAAACCCGTCGTTGACGCAATGGCGGGCATAATCGGTTCTTAAGGAGTCTCCCCATGGAAGCCAAAGCCGCAGCCCCAGTTATTGCCCGAGGCCTTAGAGGCGTTTACTTCGACACCAGCGCCGCCAGCTTCATCGACGGCCAGGTGGGTAAACTTCTCTATCGCGGTTACAGCATCCACGACCTGGCCGAGAAGTCTACTTTTGAGGAAGTTGTCTACCTTCTCCTATATGGAAGCCTCCCCAAGCGGGACGACTTAGCCAGACTGGACAAGGACCTGAAGGCGGCGCGCCCTATCCCTGCCGAGCTGCTTCAGCTTATCAGCCTTGTTAAAAAGGCCCACCCCATGGATGTGCTGCGGACGGCCGTGTCCGCCCTGTCGGCCTTCGATCCGGAGGTGAACGACAACTCCAAGGATGCCACTCTACGGAAGGGCATCCGCCTAACCTCCCAGGCGGCGGCGATAGTGGCGGCGCACCATCGCATTCGCCACGGCCAGGAGCCCGTGAAGCCGGACAAGGATCTGAACCACGCCGGCAACTTCCTTTATATGCTCACGGGCAAGAAGCCCACCGATGACGAGAAGAAGCTTATGGACGTGGACTTTATTCTCCACGCCGAACACGGCTCCAACGCCTCGGCCTTCGCGGCCCGGGTCACCGCTTCCACCCTATCGGACCTGCACTCCGCCGTGGTTACGGGCATCGGCACGCTAAAGGGGCCGCTCCACGGCGGGGCCGCGGAATCGGTGATGAAGATGTCGCAAGAGATCGGCAGCGCGGAGAACGCCCAGGCCTATGCCCGCAAGACCATTGAGGGCAGAGGCCGCATCATGGGCTTCGGGCACCGCGTCTACCGGGCGGAAGATCCCAGGGCGCGGCACTTGCGGGAGCGGTCCCAGAAGCTGGGCGAGCAGAAGGGCCAGCCCCACTGGTTCCAGATTCTTACCAAGCTGGAAGAGGCGATGAAGCCGTATCAGTCGAAGGGTATTTACGTCAACGTCGATTTTTACGCCGGCTCCATCTACCACCTGCTGGGCATCCCCGAGGACCTGTTCATCCCTATCTTTGCCCTGGGACGTGTACCAGGCTGGACGCTGCAGTGTATGGAGCAGTACGACAACAACATTCTCATCCGGCCCCTCACCGAATACACTGGCCCTATGGACGTGGCCTACGTGCCAATTCAACAGCGGAGTTAAGCCAAGTTAGACAAGCGTTTAAGGGGGCCGTACGGCCCCCTTTTAATTTGGGGAGCGTTGTGACAGTTGGACTTTCGGCATACGAAGAGGTAAAGCGTCGAATCAAGGCAAAAGGCGCGATAACCTTTGCCGAGTTTATGGAAGCGGCCCTCTACTGGCCTAACGGCGGCTACTATACCTCCGGCGACCCCACCGGGGCCAAGGGAGATTTTTACACCTCGCCGGGGGCACACCCAGCCTTTGGAGCGCTGTTGGCGGCGCAGGCGTGGCAGATGTGGGGACTGATGGGCAGGACTGGCAACTTTTGGGTGTTGGAGCAGGGAGCGGGTGACGGTCTCCTCTGCCACGATTTCATGAGCTATGCGGCGCAACTGCCCGACGGGTTCCTGGACGCCCTACGCTATCTGTGTATCGACAGGCGCGGCCAGGCAGGAGCGGAGGGGGCGTTGCCGCGCGAGTTGAGCAGCAGGGTGCAGCGGGTGTCGGCTTCTGAGCTTTCTGCGCAAGGTGTGGAGGGCGTTGTGCTCTCCAATGAACTGCTGGACGCTATGCCGGTGCATCGGGTGACGGCTAGCGGCGGCAGGTTGTATGAGGTCTACGTCACGCTCAGGGGAGGGGAGCCAGCGGAGACGCTGGACGAGCCATCAACGGTAGGGTTGGAGGAGCGGCTGGACCGACTGGGGGTGAAGCTGACGGAGGGACAGACGGCGGAGATTAACCTGGGGTTGGAGAAGTGGCTGGGAGAGGTGTTCTCAGCTTTGAAGCGGGGGTATGTTGTCACAGTTGACTACGGGTATCAGGCCAGGGAGTTGTACTCCATCGAGCGGAAGCGGGGTACGCTGACGACGTTTTATAAACACGCCCAGATAGACAATCCTTATGTGCACATCGGGCAGCAGGATATGACGTCGCATGTGGACTTCACGTCGGTGGTGGAGATGGGACGAGGGGCGGGGCTGACGCCGGTGGCGCTGCTGCCGCAGGCGCGATTTCTAGCAAACCTTGGTCTGCGGCAGATGATAGCTAAGTTGCCGTCGATGGGGTTAGAGCAGAGGGTTAGGGACGCCAACCGGATGGGAATGCTGGAGCTGGCGAGAGCGGGCGGCCTGGGGGACTTCAAGGTGCTGATTCAGTGCAAGGATGCGCCCAAAGGACCGCTGTGGGGCGTGGAGGGCGGCGAGGAGGCGGCGAGGCTGGTGGAGTCGCTGCCTGTACCGCTGCGGACGGCGCACCACGTGCCGCTGATGGAGGGGCGGTGGGGATTGGGCTAGGGCTGGCCGCTGTTTAGCCCCAGGTCGCGGGCCACGGGCTTGAGGGCGTCGATGACGAACTGGACGTGCTGATTCAACTCCAGGCCCATCTCCTCAGCGCCTTTGGTGATGTCCTCGCGCTTGACGTCGGCGGCGAATTTTTTGTCCTTCATCTTTTTGCGAACGCTGTCGGGCGTCACGTCGTCGAGGCTTTTGCTGGGGCGGACCAGGGCTACAGCGCGGACGAAGCCTGAAAGCTCGTCGACGGCGAAGAGGGTCTTTTCCATCCGCGACTCGCGGGGAATGCCGGTGTGGTCACCGTGGGTGAGGACGGCGCGGACGATCTCCTCGGGATAGCCAGCCTTTCGCAGGAGCTCGGCGCCGTACATGGGGTGGGACTCGGGCGTCGGAGCGATTTCCCAGTCGAAGTCGTGGACAAGGCCGGCGACGCCCCACTTCTCCTCGTCCTGGCCGAACTTCCGGGCATAAGCGCGCATAGCGGCTTCAACGCCGAGCAAATGGCGCATAAGGACATCGGTCTTGACGTGCTGCTGAAGGAATTGGATGGTGCTGGCGCGGTCCATGTTACACCTCCTGCTGCTGGATGGGCTGGGCGCCGCCGGGCCTGGGGTGGCACTTGCGGGCGGTGGTGATGAAGCCGGTGTGGCCTACCATTCGATGGGTGGGCCTCATGCTGTTGTGGCTGACGTGCCAGGGCCGCAACATAACCTCGATGGTCTCGACGAGCTGGAATTCGGGGTGGGCGCTGATGGCCTCGACGAGGCGGTGGACCTGGATGGTGGTGGGGAGGAAGGCCAGGAAGATGCCGCCGGGGGTGAGGTTGTGGAGAGCGTGGGGGACGACGTGCCATGGCTCGGGCACGTCCAGCACCAGCCGGTCGATGTCCCGCTCATCGAAGCCCTGGTAGATGTCGCCATCTTTAAGGGTTAGGGGGGCGTCGGAAGGGAGCAGGGGACGGATGTTGTTGAGGGCCTTGGCGGCCTGGCCTTCGCGCAACTCGTAGGACGTGACGTGGCCGGCGGGGCCGGTGGAGCGGAGGAGGGCCAGGGTGAGGGCGCCGGAGCCAAAGCCAGCCTCGACGACTCGCGCACCCGGGAAGATGTCGGCCAGCATGAGGATGGCGCCGACGTCCTTGGGGTAGATAACCTGGGTGACGCGCTCCATCTGCAGGATGTAATCAGACAGGGTAGGCTTAAGGGCCAGGAGGCGGTGACCATTGGTGGTCTGGTGCCAGGAACCCTGGGGCTGGCCGATGATGTTAGAGTGCTTTAGATAACCCAGGTGGGTGTGAAAGACGCCGTCGCTTTTAAGGGTGAGGAGGTACCGGCGATTCTTGCGGTCGATGAGCAGGGCCAAATCGCCCTCGCGGAAGAGGCTTCGATGGGACGCCTCGCCGAGGACGGTGGCTAACGCCTGCATGATGGTGTCTTTTTCCGACAAGTCCTTGTTCCAGAGGAGTTTTGGCCCTCATTATATAAGTATTGGCTGCGTGAGGTGTTTGGGATGGGACTACTCAGCTTTAATGGCGGCGAGGACCTCTTCGGCGTGGCCTTCCGCCTTGACCTTGGGCCAGACTTTGGCGATTTTACCCTTCTCATCGATGAGAAAGGTCTTGCGTATCATGCCGATGGTCTTGCGGCCCATGAAGACTTTTTCGCCCCAGGCGCCATAGGCGTTGGCGGCGGTCTTTTCGGTGTCGGCCAGGAGAGGGAAGTTGAGGTTGTATTTCTGGGTGAACTTCTGATGGGAGGCGACGTTCTGGGCACTCACGCCGAGGACCTGGACGCCCAGCTTACCGAGTTCAATGTTGGCGTCGCGGAAGCCGCAGGCCTCCTTGGTGCAGCCGGGGGTATCATCTTTGGGGTAAAAGTAGAGGACGACCTTTTTGCCTGCCAGGCCCTTGAGGGAGATGGTCTTGCCGTTGGAGGCGGGGAGAGAGAAGTCCGGGGCCTTGTCGCCGACTTTGGGCTCTGGCATGGGAATGCTCCTTGAATACGTTGCGATGGAGGCAAGTCTAGGAAGGGAGGTTAAGGGTGTCAACTGCGATTTCGCTCGCCCGCCGAGGCCGGGCAAAGGCTGCTACAATCGGCGCGCGGCATCACCTGACTGCATTGACGAATTTCGTACTTACCGATAGTATTCTTTGCCGCAGCCTATTTTAATCGCATAGGGCCCTTGGAAGGGAAACCTGCTTTAGAAGGTGCGTTAAATCATGGACCTAATCTGGGTAGTTCCAGGCGCCAGCGCCCTGGCCGTCCTCTTCTCGATATGGCTGGCCAAAGACGTGCTGCGCCGAGATACCGGCACGCCTGCCATGCAGGAGGTGGCCGGGATGATTTTCGAGGGGGCCATGGCCTTCCTCAAGCGCCAGTACCGCACCATAGGCCTCTTGGCGCTGGCGATGAGCTTAATCATTGCCGTGGTGGTCGGCCTTCTGGGGGAGGTATCCGCCGAGAGCGCCGACGTCAGCCAGTTCGAGCTTGGCCTGCTGACAGGCGTCGCGTTTATAGTTGGCGCGCTGTGTTCAGGCCTGGCGGGTTTCATTGGCATGTATATATCAGTCAAGGCCAACCTGCGGACAGCCTCGGCGGCGCAGCGCAGCTTCAGCGAGGCCCTGACGGTGGCCCTGCGGGGCGGGGCGGTGTCGGGGTTCCTGGTGGTGGCGCTGAGCCTCATCGGCGTGGCGGCGATTTACTACATCTACGGGGGCGCGGACAAGCCTGAGCAGACGCCCTTCTTAATCGTGGGCTTTGGCTTCGGGGCCAGCTTCGTGGCCCTGTTCGCGCAGCTTGGCGGCGGCATCTACACCAAGGCCGCCGATGTAGGCTCCGACCTGGTGGGGAAGGTGGAGGCTGGGATTCCCGAGGACGACCCCCGAAATGCCGCCGTGGTGGCGGACCTGGTGGGCGACAACGTGGGCGACTGCGCGGGCCGCGGCGCCGACCTCTTCGAGTCCACCGCAGCCGAAAACATCGGCGCGATGATTTTAGGTGTGGCGGTCTTCCTCGCCACCGGGAACGAGGAGTGGATACTGTTCCCGCTGGTGGTGCGGGCCTTCGGGCTTATCGCCTGCATAGCCGGCGTTATGTTCGTCCGGCCCAAGGAGAACGAGGATCCCATGGCCGCCTTAAACCGCGGCTACTATGTGGTGGCCTTGCTCTCGGCGGGCTTTCTAGCGCTGGTTACGTACGTCATGCTGGACGAATGGCTGTGGTTCTTCGCGTCGGGTATGGTGGGCATCGCGGTCAGCATTGCGTTCATCTACATAACTCAGTACTACACGGCGGGAAGCTGGCGTCCGGTTAAGGACATCGCCGAGTCCTCCAAGACCGGCCCCGCCACCAACTTCATATCGGGCATCGCCGTAGGCCTGGAGACCACATTCAGCACGGCAGTGGTCATCGGCATCGGCCTCTTCTCGGCCTACTGGCTGGGAGAGGAGAGCGGCGTAGACCACGGCGGAGTCTACGGCACGGCCGTAGCCACCATGGCTATGCTGATGAGCGCGGCCTATGTGCTGGCCATGGACACCTTTGGCCCCATAACGGACAACGCCGGCGGCATCACTCAGATGTCAGGCTCGTCAGAGAAGACGCGGGAGATTACGGACCGGCTGGACACGGCCGGCAACACCACCAAGGCGCTGACTAAAGGCTACGCCATGGGGTCCGCGGCCCTGGCGGCCTTCCTCCTATTTCAGGCCTTCCTCGACGAGGTCGCTAAGGCTGGTGAGGTCATAGAGTCGGTCAACCTGGCCGAGGTGGAGGTTTTCATCGCCGCCCTATTGGGTGTGATGCTGGTCTTCCTGTTCAGCTCCCTGGCCATAAAAGCTGTCGGAAGAGCGGCCAGCTCTATCATCGAAGAAGTGCGCCGCCAGTTCCGGGAACGGCCGGGCATCATGGCCGGCACTGAGCGTCCCGACTTTGCCCGCTGCGTGGATATAACCACCATAGCGGCCTTAAGGCAGATGGTAGTCCCGGGGCTGCTGGCGGTGGGCGCGCCCATTGTCGTGGGCCTGATCTTTAGGGCTGAGGGCGCGGCAGGATTCTTAATGGCCGGCACCATCGGCGGGATAATTCTGGCGACGGTCTTTAACAACGCCGGCGGCTCCTGGGACAACGCCAAGAAGTACATCGAGGCCGGCAACCTGAAGGAAGGCGATGAGGTCATGGGCAAGGGCAGCGACGCCCATAAGGCCGCCGTCGCGGGAGATACGGTCGGCGATCCTTTGAAGGATACGGCCGGGCCTTCCCTCCACGTGCTGGTGAAGCTCCTAGCCACCGTCACTTTGGTGATGGCGCCGCTGTTCGTATAGACGATTCTTCAAAAGCAGCCAAGGGCCCTCCAACAATTAGAGGGCCCTTGGCTTTTCCCGCGACCCTAGACCAAGAAGCCGCCCATAATTTCTTGCGCTGCCAGGCGATTAAAAGTGGCCTATACTAATGCCTCATAGTCCTTGAACTTTGCCAGCCAATTGGAGTCTCCTATTAGGAGCTTAAAGTTGCATAGGCGGGGCTAAATCAGAATATGAACTGTGTGAAATGGGTCTGGTGTCTTCGCTGCCAGCGCTGCTTCGAGGTGTCGCTCAGCCGGGAGCCCAGAGAAGCCCGCGGTCGATTAGAGTCAACCTTCGTGTTTCTTTCGGACTTTGAAAAGCAGTTCCGCAAGGGAACGGGCAGCCAGGCCGCCGTTCGGTGCCAGTACGACAAGTGCGATGGGGATATGATGAGCTTCTGGTGGTGGGAAGACTATCTGGAACGCCACCCTGAAGCGCCCAAAACGCCAACCTCCAACACTGTGTACCAGCTCTACAAAACAGCGCGCGTTTAATGTGGGGGCTGGCCTGTATTAGGCTAAGCCTGGTCTTCTAGAGTCGTAGGCCTCGCTCCTCCAGGGCAAAGGTTACGGCCACGGCGGCGGCCTTGGCCCGGTCCTTACGCTCCTTCAGGCGGTCATCCATGACAGCCTCCAGGAAGTCCAACGTGTAGCCGCCCGATAAAAACTCGGGATGCTTCAGCACGGCCAGCAGTAGAGGTATGTTGGTCTGGATTCCCCCTATTCGGAAGGACTCCAGGCCCTGAACAAGCCTTTGAATGGCTTGTTGACGCGTGCCACCCTTGGCAATGAGCTTGGCTACCAGGGGGTCGTAGCTTGGCGTAACCTTGTAGCCCGAGAATACGGCGCTTTCCAGACGCAGCCCTTCGCCGGCGGGCTCGGAGACATCCGTGACCTCGCCAACCGATAGGGTGCCTAGGTAGGGGTCCTCGGCGAACACCCGCGCCTCGATGGCATGGCACCGCGGCGTCACCTGGTCTTGGGACAGCTTCAGAGGCTCGCCGGCGGCTGCGCGGAGTTGCATTTCCACCAGATCAACGCCGGTTATCTCCTCGGTTATAGGGTGCTCCACCTGAAGGCGGCAGTTGACTTCCATGAAATAGTGCCGGCCCTGGGGGTCCACTAGGAATTCCACCGTTCCCGCGTTTACATAGCCGACATGCCGCATAAGGCTCACGGCGTCGCTGACGATGCGATGCTTCAGGGCGCTGTCCAGCCTGGGCGACGGGGCCTCTTCGATGACTTTTTGGTGCCGTCGCTGCACCGAGCAGTCGCGCTCGTTGAGGTGCAGGACAGATCCATGGCCGTCGCCAAAAATTTGAACCTCCACGTGGGCTGCCGGATGGATGTATCTTTCCATGTGGACGGAGGCTTTGCCGTAGAGTCCTGTGGCAGTGCGCAGGCTCTGGTCGAAGGCGGACAACAGGTTGTCGGGGGTGCGCACTACCCGCATGCCGTAGCCCCCGCCGCCGCTGGTGACCTTGATAATCAGGGGGAAGCCCACATGCTCAGCCATCTCCATGGCTTTTCGAGGGTCGTCGAAGCTCTGGGTGGCGGTGATGGTGTTGACGCCGGCCCGGACGGCCTCCAGGCGGGCCTGGACCTTGTTCGACACGCGCCGCATGACCTCCGGCGGCGGGCCGATGAAGACCAGTCCAACCTTCCGGCAGGCCTCGGCGAACTCCGGGCTTTCCGAGAGAAACCCATAACCCGGGTGCACAGCTTCGGCGCCGCTGCGCTGGGCGACGTCCAGCAGCGCCGGTATATTCAGGTAGCTCTGGGACGAGGAGGCCGACTTAAGGCGATACGACTCGTCGGCGTCACGGGAGTGGGGGTGGCCGGCGTCGGCGCCGGAGTAGACGGCTACGGTGGAGACGCCCAGCCGCCGGCACGTGCGGGCGATGCGCCGCGCGACTTCGCCGCGATTGGCTATCAGGACTTTGGAGAACACAAAGACGGGTCCTGCCAGATTTTTGAGACGGAATGGTCTCTCATCACGAAGAAATATTATATATCAGGAGCCGCGTTATATTACCGGGGCGTCCTTGGAGAGAAATTACACACAAAATGTCCTGGTTAATCAATGAAGACCAGCGGCTGGATTGGTATTCTATATGCCGCGCGACAAATGTTCCTTTTCATGGCGAGGCTCTAAGAGAGGCAGACCATGCCCGCAGCCAAGATGGTCCTCAGCATAGATAAACACGACGCGAAGTTCTGGCTGGCGGCCCCGTACAAGGGCGATCAGCACATTGTGGTGTCCAATGGCCGGGGTCAGGCCGGGACTAGAGTCTACGCGGCGGGGCCGGCCAAGGACGAGGCAGACCTTTTAGTCGATAACTACTACCTGCCGATAACGCTTATGGCCTTTGAAGGTTTTGTATCTTACGCCGAGGCCCTGAGGGCTATAGGATATGATTTAGGTAAATAGAAAAGGGCTCCGATCTATCGGAGCCCTTTTCTCGTCTATTTACAAAACGCGGTTACTTGATCTTGTCGAGCTCGGCCAGGATGTCCGTGGGGTTGGGCTGGGTGCCCGGAGCGTACTCCTGGCGGAACCGCACGACGCCCTGCTTATCTACGATGATGACGGAGCGTTTGGGGGCGCCGTTGCTTTCGTTGAACAGGCCATAGGCCTTGACCATAGCGCCGTGGGGATGGAAGTCCGACAGCATGGGGTATCGAATATTGCCCAGCGCGTTGGACCAGGCGCGGTGGGAGTTGTGGCTGTCGCAGCTTACGCCCAAGACCTGGGCGCCTTTCTCCTCGAACTTGGCGTTAGCCTGGTTGAACGAGGAGACCTGGTTAGTTCAACCACCTGTGAAGTCGAAGACGTGGAAGGAGAGGACTACATTTTTCTGGCCTTTGAACTGGCTAAGAGAGACTTTCTCCCCTGACTGGTTGGTGAGGGTGAAGTCTGGAGCGGGTTTGCCGACTTCTGCGGGCATACGGGGTTCCTCCTTTTTGATGACTAGGGACGTGGGGCTACTTCTTCTTGTAAATCTCTGGCGGGCCGCCTTCCAGGTACTTAGTCTTCTGCTGGCCGTCGGGGCAGGGAAAGAAGGCCAGGGTGCGGGCGGCGCCGGGGCCGGCGCCGTTGAAGCCGTGGGGCACGCCCTTGGGTATGACCATAGTCTGGTTGGCCTCAACGACTTTCTTCTCGTCGCCGATGCGGCCGTTTAGGCGGCCTTCGATGACGCAGATAAATTCGTCGACGTCATGGGTGTGGAGGGGCGCGCCGGCGCCGGGGTCAATGAGGCTGTAGTGGAGGGTGGCGTCGCGGCCGTCGTCCATGCCGGCGACGGCGAAGACGCGGTAGTTGGGGCGCCAGGGCAGCTCCCTGGCGCTTCGATTATCTACTACCGACATGCTCGGGCCTGCGCCATCGCAGATCGGGCTGGCGGGCGGCGCGGGCCTCGTCCAGCCGCCGCACCGGCGTGGTGTGCGGCGCGTGCTTCACCATATCGGGGTCGTCGCTGGTTTCCTTGGCTATCGTCCGCATAACCTCGATAAACCGGTCTAGCGTCTCTTTGCTTTCGGTCTCAGTCGGCTCGATAAGCAGGTCTTCCTCGACGGTCAGGGGGAAATACATGGTGGGGGCGTGGATGCCGTAGTCGAGGAGACGCTTGGAGACGTCCAGGGCCTTAACGCCCTTTTCCTCCTTCTGCTTCACCGCCGACAGGATAACCTCGTGCATGCACGGGCGGTCAAAGGGCAGGTGGTAGTAGTCGCGGAGGTTGGCGAGGATGTAGTTGGCGTTGAGGACGGCGTTCTCGCTGGCCTGCTTGAGGCCGGCGTTGCCCAGGGTGCGTATGTAGGTGTAGGCGCGGACTAGGACGCCGAAGTTGCCGTGGAAAGCCGCGACTTTTCCGATGCTCTTGGACGGGCGTATAAGCTGGTAATGCTCCTTGCCGCCGACGGCGTGCTGCTCGACGATGGGTGCGGGGAGGTAGGGCCGGAGGATGGACTTTACGCACACAGGTCCCGCGCCAGGGCCGCCGCCGCCGTGGGGGGTGCTGAAGGTCTTGTGAAGGTTGATGTGCATGACATCGAAGCCCAGCTGGCCGAGCTTCACCTGACCTAGGAGGGCGTTCATGTTGGCGCCGTCGGCATAGACCAGGCCGCCGGCGTTGTGGATGATGTTGCATATCTGGGCAATGTTGCGGTCGAAGAGACCGAGGGTGCTGGGGAGGGTGATCATCATGCCCGCGAGGTCGCTGGTGGCCTCTTTTTTGAGGGCGGCCAGGTCGGTGTTGCCGTCGCGGTCAGTGGGTATGGAGACGACGTCGAAACCGGCCATGGCGGCGGAGGCGGGGTTGGTGCCGTGGGCGCTGTCGGGAATGAGCATCTTGAGGCGCTTACCGCTGCTGTGCTCCTGATGGTACTTGCGCATCATAAGAACGCCGGATAACTCGCCCTGAGCGCCGGCCAGGGGAGCCAGGCTGGCGGCGTTCATGCCAGACACTTCCACCAGGTAGTTTTGCAATCGAAACATCAGCTTAAGGGCGCCCTGGATCTGGTCATCGGGCTGGTTGGGGTGGATGGCTCCAAAGCCCGCCGAGAAGGCCATCTCGTCGTTGATTTTGGGGTTGTACTTCATGGTGCAGCTGCCCAGGGGGTAGAAGTTGGTGTCAATGGAGAAGTTGAGCTGGCTGAGGGTGGTGAAGTATCGCACTACCTCGGGCTCGGAGATCTCCGGCAGGTCGACTTCCGACCTGAGCATCGACGCGTGGGGCAGCTCCTGGGGCGGGACGTCGGAGTGGGGAAGGACGGCGCCCACGCGGCCTGGGGAGCTGCGCTCCATGAGAAGCTTGCGGCGGTGTTCGATTAGAGAGGTCATTTGCTGAACTCCGATAGGGTGGCGGCCAGGGCGTCTATCTCCTGGCGGCTGTTCATTTCAGTGACGCAGAGGAGCATTCTGTTGGGGACCTGCCGGCTGATATCCAGCCCGCCGATGATGCCCTTTTCCAGCAAGCGCTGGTTGATTTTGGCGGGCGGCTGGGGGCACTGCACCACGAACTCTTTGAAGAAAACGCCCTTTATGGGCAGGGAATAGCCCTTAATGTGGCTAATCTTTGATGCCGCGTAGTGGGACTTTTGGTAGCAAAGCTCGGCTACCTGCCGCAGGCCCTGTTTACCCAGCGCAGCCATGGTGATGGTAGTGGCCAGGGCCAGGAGAAACTGGCTGGTGCAAATGTTGCTGGTGGCGCGCTCGCGGCGGATGTGCTGCTCGCGGGTCTGTAGGGTGAGAACGTAGCCCGTCTTGCCCTCGGCGTCCACCGTCTTGCCGACAATGCGTCCCGGCATCTGGCGTATGTACTGCTGCCGCGTGGCGAAGATGCCCACGTAGGGGCCGCCGTAGCTGAGGGGCACGCCCAGGCTTTGCCCCTCAGCGGTGACAATGTCCGCGCCCAGGTCGCCGGGGGACTTGAACATGCCGGCGGCCACAGGGTCGGCGGAGACGACCAGCAGCGCGCCCTTTTCCTGGGTAAGGCGCTTGTAGGCCGCCAGGTCTTCCATGTACCCGTAGAAATTGGGGTACTGGGTGAGTAGGCAGGCCGCGGTGTCGGGAAGTTTGATGTTGCTGGTCGAGACGGTCTTGACGTTCAAGCCCTGGGGCAGGGCGTAGGTCTCGACAACCTCGCGATATGAAGGGTTCACGGTGTCGAGGATATAGATATCGCCTCTGTCAGTGACGCGGCAGGCCATGAGGGCGGCCTCCGCCAGGCTGGAGGCGCCTTCGTACATGCCGTCGTTGGCTACTTCCATGCCCATGAGGCTGCAAATCATGGTCTGGAACTCGTAGGCCACCTGGAGGGTGCCCTGGCTCACCTCCGCCTGGTAGGGGGTGTAGGAGGTGAGGAACTCGCCTCGAGTAATGAGGGGCTTGACGATGCTAGGGGTGAAGTGGTTGTAAGCGCCGGCGCCCAGGAAGCAGACGTTGGACTGGATATCTTTGTTGAGACGGCCCAAGGCAGACATTTCAGCCTTTAGCTCAAGCTCAGACATGGGCGCGGGAATGTCCAAAGGCGGGTTGCGGTGCTCTTTGGGTATGTCTGCGAAGAGGTCCTGGACGCTGGAGACGCCGACGGCGCGGAGCATCTCCTGCCGGTCTTTGGGTGTGTTGGGGATATAGTGGGACTGGAAGGGGTGAGAATTGTGCTGTGCCAAGATTAGTGGGCCTCGGTCTTTAAAAAGGTATCATACTGGGCGGCGGTCATGAGCTTCTGCAAGTCGGCGTTGGCGTTGGCGGCCTTGATTTTGACCAGCCAGCCCTTTTCAAAGGGGTCCTGGTTGACGGTCTCGGGCTTTTCCGACACGGCCTTGTTGACCTCCACCACCTCGCCGCCGACGGGGGTGTAGATATCCGACACGGCCTTGACAGACTCGACCTCGCCCAGCTTCTTGAACTGCTCGATCTTGGCGCCGACCTTGGGCAGGTCGATGTAAACTATGTCGCCGAGCTGGTCCTGGGCGAAGTGGGTGATGCCCACGACAACCAGGCCCTTGGCGTCGGTCTTAGCCCATTCATGCTCTTTTGAATACTTGCGGTCGGAAGGATTCATCAGTCTTTTTTCCTTGTGTAGAAAGGTAGAGGAGTGACAGTGGCATCGGAGAGGCGTCCCCGTATATCTATCTGAATCTTGCTGCCGGGGGCTGAAAATTCGTGGGAAACATAGCCCATAGCTATATTCCTGTCAAGGGTAGGGGAGTAACCGCCGCTGGTGATGTGCCCCGCGTCTTTTCCATTAACTTTGACCAAATAGTTGTGGCGTGGGATTTGAGGGCCTTCCGGGAAGAGGCCCACCAGCTTTCGTTTGACGCCCTGGGCTTGCTGCTGCCGAAGGATGCCCGCGCCGACGAACTCCTTGTCCAGCTTTACGAAGCGTTCCAGGCCAGCTTCGAGAGGTGTGGTAGTGAGGTCGATGTCGTTGCCGTGGAGGGGGAGGGCGGCCTCCAGGCGGAGGACGTCGCGGGAGCCGAGGCCGCAGGCGGCCATGCCTTTGTCCATGAGGGTTTTCCACAGGCCGGGGCCGTCGGCGGCGTCCACAATGACCTCGTAGCCGTCCTCGCCAGTGTAGCCGGTGCGGCCGATGTAGGCCTTCTTGCCGTTGACCCTGGCGTCGGCGCCGGAAAAGTAGCGCATGGCTGAGGGCTTGTCGGGGCTGAGGGTGTCCATGAGGGCGGCGGTGGCCGGCCCCTGGACGGCGATCATGACGGTTTTGGTGGTAACGTCGTCGATGGTGGTCTGAGAGAACTTCTGCTTACGCCATCGGTCAACCCAGGCCAGGACGGCGGGACGGTTGGAGGCGTTGCAGACTAGCAGATAGCGGTCCGGGGCGAGGCGGTAGGTCACGGTGTCGTCGATGATGCCGCCCTTCTCGTCGCAGACCAGGGAGTAGCGGGCGCGGGTCTCCTTAAGGCTGCCGATGCTGCCGGTCTGTATCCAGTCCAGGAGGTCGGTGGCATGAGGGCCGGAGATGTAGACGCGGCCCATGTGGGAAACGTCAAAGAGGCCGCCTTTGGTGCGGACGGCCCTGGCCTCCTCCAGAATGCTGCCGTATTGCACCGGCATCTCCCAGCCGGCGAAGGGCACCATTCGCGCTTTGAGGCCCACGTGAGTTTGGTAGAGGGCGGTGCGTTGGAGGGTCTGAGTGGACATGGGACTCTCTTTAAAAGGGATGAAGGGATGGTAGGGAGTGACGGATGGGGCTGTCAAGCCGAGGGCCGGCGTCTAGGTCAGGGCGACAGCAATGCTCCACAGGTTTAGGCCTACCAGCGTGAGGGCGATGAGCAGGGCTAAAAACCGTGCGTCCAGCCTCTTGGCGAGACGAGCGCCCAAGGGGCTGGTTATCAGCGCCCCGACTACCAGGGCGGCAGGCAGGACGATGTCGATTTTAGACATCTGGGGGAGCAAAGTGAAAGCGACGGCCAGGGCGACGAAGAACTCCACGAAGTTCACCGTGCCGACGACATAGCGTGGGTGGCCCTTTTTTATCAGGAGCAGGGACGAAGTGGTGAAGGGGCCAAAGGCTCCGCTTAAGCCGTTCATCACTCCTCCAACCAGCCCCACAGCAGACACTCCGAGGGTCTTGGGCAATCGCGGCACGGCGAAGGGAACCGGCAAACGGGCTGAGAGGGGTATGGGAGCGTCAGGACTGCCGCCTGCGACGGCGGGGACTTGGATATTTTTGCTCAAGGCGCGTCGGAGTATCAGCAGACCCATGAGCAGCAGCAGGAAAGGGACTGTGATTCTAATGGCGCCCTTGGGAGCGTAAGCGACCAGCAGGGCCGCCGCCACGGCGCCCACCACCGCCGGCAGCAGCAGTGGCCATATCCAGTCCCTTCGTACGTTACCGGCGTGCCAGTGAGAGAGTCCCGAGACAAGGCCGCTGCCGATTTTCGCGATGCTGATAGTGGCTACAACCGTCACCGGCGAAACGCCGCCCGCCAGCAGGAGGGTGCTGGAGAGGGCGCCGAAGCCCATGCCTGCCACAACATCTAGAAACTGCCCCGCCGCGCCAGCGGCGGCCACAAGAAGCCAGAGCCATAAGTCCATCGGAGCACCTCAAGGATTGATGGAGAGTACGAATGTTTACCGAGGGCGACGCGCGCCCCTGAAGCAACTCAGCCTATCGACAGTGGACGGGCTGCGCCGTGGACTCCATCGGCTCCAAGCGGACCAGGCCAAGACTTGCCATGTTGTGAAGGGACTCGTAAACGCTGCGCCGCATCAAATGGCTGTTAACGCCCAGCTCCGAGGACAGGGGCCCCGCAGCGCTGTGTTCTCTGGAAACGGCCTCCGCGATTTCCGAGGCCGGCCTGCCGTCGGCTAGCTGTAGGAGCTGGCGGGTCCAGGGGTTGGGAACGCCGGCAGCCTCCACGTTGCTGAATACCCTGTAGCGGCCCTCACGGCGCCGTTCCGGCCTAACAGCTTTTTCTCTAAGAAACCTTTGAATCCATCCCATTTCTATACCTCAAATGCATGTATTGAGTAAGAAGCGAGGTTAGAGAGGGACGGGCGTTGGGCTATGAAGGCAATGAGCTAGGACTAAGAGGAAGGGTGGAAGCTGGCTAAACCCTAAAAGTAGGCGTCAAAAAGCCCCTTTCCGAGACGAACGGAAAGGGGCGAAGGTTGCTTCCGAAAGTTGGAGAGCCCGCCCCTCTAGAGGCGGGTACAGAGATGAAACAGGTCGTCTTCTGAGCGAGAAAACATTGCGTTAGATGATATGCGCCAGAAGGCGCCTTCGTCAATAGCCACGGCGCCTTACAACCAGAAGCATTGCGCGGCGAGGGCGAGTAAAGTATAAATGCGTCCATAAAGAAGAGTGATTGATTTATGAGAAGAAGACTTTTCTCCCTGGAAGAGGCCCGCCAGACCCTACCTTGGCTGGAAACTAAGTTCCATGAGATGGACCCAATTATCGAGAAGCTGTCGAAGACTGAGGAACATTCGGAGCTGCTGAAGCGCAAGACTCGGGGAAACGGCCACCACAACATCGACACCGAGATGGCGGAGATCAGGCGGGAGGAAGAAGAGCTGAGGAGCCAGGCCGCCAAGGTCGTCGAGGAGATAAATGACAGGGGAATCATTGTCAGGGATATCAGGATGGGGCTGGTGGACTTCCCATCCATGAGCGGCCAGCGGGAGATTTTCCTATGCTGGGTGCGTGGCGAGAAAAGTATCGACTGGTGGCACGGCACCAACGAGGGTTATAGCTCGCGAAAGCCCCTTTAGCCGCGCTGCTGTATAAATCGTCGCCAGTGCTGGTAGATTAGTGGTATGGACTCCATAAAGGCATTGATCAAGAAGCACGCCCGTGAGGCGGGATTTGACCTGGTGGGCGTGGCGTCGGCGGAGGCCTTCGACGAGCATAAGGCCGTGACGCTGGAGCGCATTCGGCGGGGCCTGATGGACGGCCTGCCCTGGTTTACCGAGGCGCGGGTGTCCCGGGGCGCAGACCCACAAGTGTTGCTGCCTGGCGCGAAGTCGATTATATCGCTGGGCCTCAGCTACCACCTGCCGGAGCGGCCTGAAGCCGAGACAACGTCTGGACGGGTCGCGCGTTACGCCTGGGGTGACGACTACCATCAGGTGATGAAGGCCCGCATGAAGTCCTATGTGGAGGGGCTGTCACGGCGGCTGGGCAGGGAGGTGCGGGCGAGGTGGTATGTGGACGACGGGCCTATGCTGGATAGGGCAGCAGCTCATCGGGCGGGCATAGGATGGTTCGGCAAAAACACCAACATCCTCAGCCCCAGCCACGGCTCGTGGATATTCTTGGGGCAGGTAGTAACAGACCTGGAATTGGAGCCGGATGCGCCGTCGAAGAAGACCTGCGGCGAGTGCGTGCGCTGCATCGTCGCGTGCCCCACGGGGGCTATCGTCGCGCCTTACGTCCTGGACAACAAACGGTGCATATCCCATCTGACCATCGAAAACCGAGGGCCCATACCGCTGGAACTCAGGCCGCTGATGGGCGACTGGGTCTTCGGCTGCGACATCTGCCAGGACGTCTGTCCGGTGAACGTTAAGGCCGAATACTCGAAAGAGAAAGCGTTCCAGAAGAAGCGGTTTACGACACTGGAATTGACCGAGTTATTAGAAATGACGGAGGAGGAGTTCCGCCTGAGATTTGCCAACAGCCCCATCAAGCGGGCAAAGCTGTGGGGCCTGAAGCGCAACGCCTGCGTCGCCCTGGGCAACAACGGCGGCGACGGGTCAGCGGTGCCGGCGCTGGCGAAGGCGCTGCGTGATGAGCATCCCATCGTCAGGGGACATGCGGCGTGGGCGCTGGGGAGGCTGGGTGGGGAGGAGGAGCTGAAGGGCCGGCTGGGAGAGGAGGACGATGAGGATGTGAGGGAGGAGATTCGGAGGGCGCTGGGAGTGGGGGAAGGCTAGTCGTACATGCGACGGCCTGCGGCAATCTTGGCCACGGCCCGCTTAATACGCCGCAGTCGAGTTTCCGGCTGCTTGGCCGATTCGATCCATGAAATATATTCTTTCTTAAAAGCATGGGTACGCTTTTCAAACTCCGCAAGGGCCTGAGGGTTCTCGCGGAGGAAGTCCAGGAGATCCGACGGGACATCAAGCTCATTGTTAGCGATAGCCGCCTCCATGCTAACGGTCATCAGGGCGCCCACGCTCACGCCCGCTTGCTTTTGCTGGGTTTTGTTGATGTGCATGAAGTGGGTGCCGTCGCCCATGGGAAAGATGGAGGACTCGTAAGGCACGCTGTTAATCAGGCCGGTTACAGAGATGCGCCCTTTGCTGCCTAAGACCATCTCGGCGTCGAAGGGGACTCGGATGCCGGCCCAGGCGCCGCTGTCGTGGTCGGACTCCAGCCTGGCTTCAAACGTCTGCACTGGCGATGGTGGTCTTAGTAGAGAAACTACTTCTTGACCGGCAGCGCCAGGCTGGGGTAGGTCTCCCACACGGGCAGGAAGGTGATGCCGAACCGCTCTTTGAAGTTGATGAAATGGGTAAGCTTGTGGGTGCCGCCTTGCTTCCGGACGCGCTTTTGCTCCTCAGTGGTCTCAATGGAGCTGAGGATAATGAACTCGCACTCAGGCGGGCGGACGGCGAGGCGGTTGGGGGAGTGCCAGGTGCCGATGTTGAGCATGACGCCCTTGGTTCCGTCCATATAAAAGGCGCGGAACTTGTCGGGGTCGGGGGCGGAGGCGGGGTCCTTGATGTCGGTGGCTGGGGCGACGACGAAGACCATGGGACTGCCGTTGACCGGGATAAAGCTCTGGGTGACCTCAGTATGCCGCTCGACGAAATCGATGCTCCAGACGGGCTGGAAGTCGACGCGCATATACTGGACTTCCGTGACGCCTTTACACTCGTAGTCGACTTTCCAAGAGAGAGTGGAGCCGCCGCGGGCCTCGAAGTTGGGGGTGGTATTTTTTCTACCCAAGACCTGGCCGAAGGGGGAAAAGGCTTCGTCGGTCAGAGGCTCTATTTTGATCTGGCGCACCGATACCATAGTCATATCTCCTGACAAAATTGGTCTTAACCGCCCTAAGGCTCCGCGGCCTTCTTTTTGAGCTTCTTGCTGATGTCATACTTAAGGTCGCGTATGAAAAAGCCGAGGCCCGTTAGAAAAGTGGCCAACAGCACTACAACGCTGGGCACCAATGCTATCACGAAGACGTATAGGAGGATCCATCCGATGCTTTGAAAGGCGTCCATTGTACCCCTATGACCCGATTCTACACCCTTACTACGAAGCAGGTAAAGGTTTGGTTGCAACTGGATAGTAGCTGTTAACATTTCTTCAATTGATAAAACTTTCCGTCATCTTTAGGGCTGTCAGTGCTGTTTGCTGTCGCACCGCTCCCCGGTCACCAGTAAAGTTGTGCGCCTGACAGTCGTCTTTGCTATCTTTCGAAGAAAGGGCGACAAAGCAGAGGCCCACGGGCTTCTGCGCCGTGCCGCCGCCAGGGCCTGCGACGCCCGTTTCCGCCAGGCCGATGTCAGTGCCAAAGACTTCACGCACCCGCCGCGCCATATCCAGCGCCGATTCTCGACTGACGGAGCCATGTTCGTCCAGGGCAGCGGCGTCCATCTTGAGGACATTTAACTTGGCCTGCCGAGAATATGGCGCGATGCCTCCAAGGAAGAATTTTGAGCTGCCCGGGACGCTGGTGAGCAGGTAGCCCGTGAGGCCGCAGCCCGTAGCCTCGGCGACGGCGATGGTCAGGCCTTGCTGGGTCAGCAGGCGGGCCACACGCTGGGCGGCGTCTTGAAGGTCGCGTTCCGATGGCATGGGCTGGAAGATATACCCGCCGCGGCGGCAACGCAATAGGGCGTCCCGCCGCGGCGGGACGCCCTATATGACTAGCTGTGGAAGTTAAGCCTTGGCCGCCACCTTTAGCGGCTTGGTATGGATGCCGCACTCGCCGCCGCACTTGCTGGTGCCGATCCATCGACCGGCGCGCTCGTTGGGGCCGGTGGCTATGGAGGTGCAGGGGGCGCAGCCTAGCGAGCGATAGCCCAGCTCATACAGCGGGTTTACCTTCACCTGGTGCAGCGCCAGGTACTGCCACACCTCGCGCTCATGCCACAGAAGAATGGGGTTGAGCTTGACCAGGCCCGGGTCTAGCTCTTCGATCTCGCGGAAGTTGGTGCGGGTGCGGCCCTCGGTGCAGCGCAGGCCGGTAACCCAGCATTCGACGTTCATCTGCTCAATGGCCCAGCGAGTAGGCAGGACCTTGAGGTTGTAGCAGCACTGGTCGGGGTCGGAGGCGTAGAGGCGGTCGGGCTGAGGGGTGTCGTTTTTAAAGACCCGCACCTCGGGATGCTGCGCCACCAGGTCGTTCATGAACTGTACGGTCTCTTTGGGTTTATATCGGGTGGTGACAACAAAGCCGCCAATTTTGGGGCTGACGCGCTTGGCCAGGTGCCAGACGACCAGGGAGTCTTTGCCCAGGCTGTTGGCTACCACCATGCGGTCGCCGTACTTTTCATAGGTCTCGGCGATGAGGTTTAGGGAGCGGTCCACTTTTTGAGCGAAGTGGAGGCCGTCGACTAGTTCATGGATCTGTTCGGGGGTCAAATCGGTCTGCATGAGACAAACTCCTTGTTGGGAATTAATAAAGGCAAAGGGACACGACTTAAAGGGCGCAACGCAAAAGCTGCCCTGGAAACAAAAAGCCCGCTCAACACAAAGTGAGCGGGCGCGTCCGAAACGCTGGTTAAAGCAAAACGGCCCTTATGTGGGGCTTATACACAAATGAAAGAGGTCGTCGTCAAGTCGCATAGCGTTCCGACTATTGAAATGCAATAAGGCTGGCGTGTCAAGCCCTTCGGTGCCCCAGGTTGCGGGCTTCAGAAGGCGGCCCCTATAATGGCGCCGCTTTACTGAAAATCTTCGAGGGTTCAATGAAAGGAGTCCAGCTATGGGTGACAGGCTGAAGGGTAAGGTGGCCCTGGTGGTGGGCGGCGCGACGGGCATGGGCAGGGCTACGTCGGTGCTGTTTGCCAAAGAAGGGGCCAAGGTCATGATCGCCGACCGCAACCGCGCGGGGATGGAGGAGACGGCCAAGCTGGCGGGGAAGTATTCCAAAACCGTAGACACCGTGGTTGTCGACGTGTCTAAGTGGGACCAGGTAAAGGAAATGGTAGACGCCACGGTAAAGAAGTACGGCAAGATCGACGTGCAGGTGAACCTGGCGGCGGTCCTCCAGTTGTGCCCTCCCTTGGCGGAGATCGAGGAGCGGGACTGGGACTTAATCATCGACATCAACTTGAAGGGCGTCTTCCTGTGCATGAAGGCGGCCATACCGGAGATGATAAAGAACGGCGGCGGGGCCATAGTCAACATATCGTCTTCAGCAGGGTTGGACGCGTGGACGCGCTCGTTGCCGTATAACATTAGCAAGGTGGGCGTGATTCACATAACCTCCGTGGCGGCGGGCCAGTACACCTCCAAGGGTATTCGAATCAACTGCGTAGTGCCCGGGTCGGTGGACACGCCCCAGGCGCGGGGCAGCACCCAGAGCGCCGAGGCAATTGGAAACGTGAAGAACTGGCACCCTATGCATCGCATCGGCCAGCCGGAAGAGATTGCCAACGTTATCCTGTTCCTGGCCTCCGACGAGGCTTCCTACGTAGCGGGCACAACCTACATAGCGGACGGCGGCGCGCGGGCCGGCTATGGCCGCAGGTAATAAGGGAGAACTAAAATGAACAAACTAACCGAGATAGCGAACAAGGCCATCGAGGACTATGGCTTCCGACAGACGGCCATGTGGAGCCCTGAGGACGTGTCGGCCATGTGGAAGCTGAACGCTAAGGAGTCCAAGGTCATGAAGGGCGTGCTGGCGTCCGAATTGGAAAAACTGCCGGTGCCTGTGGAGCCGAAGAATTACGCTAAGGAGAAGAAGCGGTTCGAGGGCATTATCAAGAAGGCGATAGGTTAATTCCCGCGCCAGCGAGAAAGGGGGCGGGCATGGGCGACAGGCTTAAAGGCAAGGTAGCCCTTATCACCGGCGGGGCCTCGGGTATCGGCAAAGCCACGGTCATGCTATTTTTGCGCGAGGGCGCCAAGGTAATGGTGGCTGACCGCAACCGTCGAGGCATCGACGAGACCGTGGCGGAAGGCCGAAAAATCAGCCGCAGCGTCTATGGCGTGGCGGCGGACGTGTCCAAACTCGACCAAATCAGCGCCATGGTGTCGGCGACAGTCAAGAAGTTTGGTCGGATCGATGCGCTGGTCAATGCGGCGGGCGTGCTGGTGCTGACGCCCGAGATAGAGGACGTGGACGAGCGAGACTGGGACCAGATCATGGACACCAACCTCAAGGGGTTGTTTTTCTGCACCCAGTCCACAGTGCGGCAGATGCTGAAGCAGGGCAGCGGGTCGATTGTGAACATCGCGTCGATTACAGGTTACCAGGGCCAGACTCGGTCCATCGCCTACTCGATAAGCAAGGCGGCAGTGATGCACCTGACCAAGGTGGCCGCCAGCCAGTGCACACCCAGGGGGATTCGCGTCAACGCCGTCGCGCCGGGGTTAATCGACACGCCCCAGGCCCGGGGCAGCAGCCAGAGCGCCGAGGCGTTGGCTCGCGGCGCGGCCAATCACCCCATGGGGCGCATCGGCCAGCCGGAAGAGATGGCGGAAGTTATACTTTTCCTGGCCTCCGACGCTTCGTCCTTTATCAGCGGCGAGACTATCCTGGCCGACGGCGGCTCGATGGCGGGCGGGAGGCAGGTGTAGCCTACCCCAGCGCGTCCCAGACAGCCTGGGACAGAGCGGAGAGGCGTTGGGTGTTCTTGGGCTCGGGCTGGATGCCGCTGGTGAGAATGGCCACAGCCAGCCGCGTTTCAAGGTCGGCGAAGGCGATGCAGCTGCCCATGCCGCCGTGTCCAAAGACGGCGGGCCGGTTCTTGCCGGCGTTGGCGGGTTTCCCCATGGGCGCTGCGTCGAGGGCGAAGCCCAGGCCCAGCTTGACCTGCCGCCGCTGGTCGTTGATGTCGGTGCCTTCCACCTGCTTCATAATCGCGCCCTTGATGGCGCCGGATCGAATGATATCCGCCCCGTCCAGGGTGCCGCCCATGGAGAGCATACCGTAGAAGCGGCCCAGGTCCCGCGCGGTGGCGATGCCGTTGGCGGCGGGGATGGCGGCCTGGTGGCAGGCGGGGGTGTTGTAGAAGTCCACGGCCTCGGGGCGCTCGAAGCCGGGCATGGAGTAGGCTTTGGCGACGCGCTTCTCGTCCTTGGCCGGCAGGCCGATATGGATGTCTTTGATGCCCAGGGGGCCGGTGACTTCGTCCTTCAGGAACTGGCTGATGGTGCGGCCATCGACGCGGCGGATAATTTCACCGATCACGAAGCCGAAGTTTATGGAGTGGTACGCGATGACCTGACCGGGCTGGTACTTGGGCTTGGCGTTCTCCATGGCTTTGACGGCGGCGTCCCACTTGACCATCTTGTCGTAGGTCAGTTCGGTGGGGGTGTCGGGAAAGCCGCCGGTGTGGGTGAGGACCTGTCGATAGGTAATCTTCTCCTTGCCGTTCTTGCCGAACTCCGGCCATACCTCGGCGATGGGACGGTTCAGCTCGATCTGGCCTCGCTCCCACATGACCAGCCAGCAGAAGGCGGCCAGGGCTTTGGAGCAGGAATAGGTGACGAAGAGGGTGTCCTTGGTGACGGGCTGCTTCGACTCCTTGTTGGCGACGCCGCCGTAGAGGTCGAGGACGGGCTTGCCGTTGTGATAGACGGCCATGGCCGCGCCGGGGTGAAGGCCCTGGTCTAGCTGCTTCTGGAAAAGGGTCTTGACCTTGTCCAGCTTCTTGGGGTCGAGCTTGTGAGCGGCGGGCGCCTGGGTAGCCATGGAGTCCTCCTCGCGGGGGTATAGTGTGAACGAAGAAGATATTAGCGATGGGATGGAGGCGGGTCAACCAGGCAGTTGTACCCCTTCGCCCGCCGACTATAATGGGGCCATCACTCGACGGCGGTTGAAATGCGTAAGACCGCGGAAGCTGTAATTATCGGCGGGGGTGTGACCGGGTGCAGCGCTCTGTATTACCTGGCCACCCTGGGCATGCGAGACGTGGCGTTGCTGGAGCAGGACGTGCTAGCGTCTGGAGGCAGCGGCCGCTCCCAGGCCATCCTGCGGATGCACTACTCCAACCCTATCACCGCCGGCATGGCGTGGAAGAGCCTGGATGTCTTTCAGAATTTTCAAGAAATTGTTGGACAGTCCGCGGGCTATGTGCGGACGGGCTATTTCGCCATCGTGAAGCCGGAGGACGTGACGCCTCTTAAGCAGAACGTGGCGATGCAGCAGGACCTGGGTATCGACACGCGGCTGGTATCCCATCATGAAGTGAAGGACCTGGCGCCAATGCTGGAGGTCTCCGACGCCGGCGCCATCGCCTACGAGCCGCAATCGGGTTACGCGGACCCGTATCTGACCGCGACAGGCTTCGCCCACCGCGCTCGCGAGATGGGCGCCGAGGTATATATGCGGGCGGGCGCGACCAGCGTCATCACCGCTGGCGGCAAGGTCACGGGTGTCGAGACGCCTAAAGGCTTTATATCGACGCCGCGGGTGCTGGTAGCGGCGGGGCCGTGGACGCCTCGACTGCTGCAGCCGCTGGGCCTGGAACTGCCCATCACTACTACTCGACACCAGGTGGTCATGGTGCGGCGACCCCAGGGGCTTCTGCCGCAGCACCCCACCGTCGGTGACATCGCTCAGGAGTTCTCCTTTCGTCCCGACGCTGAGGACTTGACCCTTATCGGCATCGGCGAGGGGGAGGCGGAGGTTAACCACTACGAGCAAGGCGTTGACCAGGCCACGGTGGAGGAGGCGATAACCAAACTGGTGCGTCGAATGCCGGCCATGGCCGAGGGGTATTTTCGAGGGGGCTGGTCGGGGCTGTTCGACGTGACGCCGGACTGGCACCCGGTGATGGACTCGGCGCCGGGCGTCGATGGGCTGTATATGGCGGCGGGGTTCAGCGGCCACGGGTTCAAGCTGTCGCCCATGGTTGGGATGTCTATGGCAGAGCTTATGACTAATGGCAGGGCTACAACCTTCGACCTGCGGCCTCTGCGATGGAACCGATTCAAAGAAGGCGACCTGATGCGCTCTCGATACCGATACAGCGTCCTGGCGTGACGGCGACACCCTACTCCGTCGTCCGAGTGCGGGTGCAGCCCGGGGCCAAGAAGCCGGGAGTGGTGGGTTACGAGGCAGGAGTGCTGAGGCTCAAGGTCTCGGAGCCGCCGCTGGAGGGCAGGGCCAACGAGGCGGTGGTGGAGATGATGGCGCAGCTATTGGGGGTGCGGCGGTCGAAGGTGTCGCTGATAGGGGGCGAGGGGTCGCGAGAGAAGACGCTGCGTGTCGAGGGGTTGTCTCAGGGGCAGGCGGAGGTCCGGCTCATGACGGCGGCTAGGACTGGAAACTAAGCCACAATTATTTACTTTCGAGGCGAAGTATGGAGTGGAAACTGCTGGCGAGCACCTTCGGACTGCTATTCGTCGCCGAACTGGGGGACAAGACCCAGTTGGCGGTGATAACCCTGACGGCTAACTCCAACAAACCGATAACCATATTCATAGGGGCGGCGCTGGCGCTGGCGATGGTGACGCTGCTGGGTGTGGTGTTAGGAGGAGTGGTTACTCGATTCGTACCCATCGAGTGGGTGTCTAAGGCGGCGGCGGTGGCGTTTATTGGGATAGGGGTGCTGATGCTGTTTGGGAAGTTTTAGAGGTTCTGGTGCTACAATCCCTGCCCAATATACAAAGTGCCAAAACGATGACTTGGCGTATATTGGAATGGCTGTTGAATCGATTTTGGGCAGTGGTGGATCGTTTTTGGCCAGAAAAGAGGCTATCCGGGCTACGGGTTATCACAATTGAGTTTTTATTTTTACTAGCTTTCCTCACCGCTATAAATGCAGTATTAACCCTCGCGAATTGGAGCTTCGGCGACTTTTGGTTGATGGAAATATTTCTCATTATCATGGCTGTGGTTGTGATCATAGGCCTACATATCTATGACAAAGGCTACTAGGGCGAGGTAAACTAGCCCGCCTGCACTGTTTAAGGGCCGCGTCAACCCCCGATCGGCGAGCCGTGGTGGTGCATTATGCGCCATTGGCCCTTGCGGCGGGCGAAAACGTTGGTGGCCTGGACCTGGAACTGGGATACGTTGCTGCCAACGACGCTGGTGATGTTCTCTGTACAGACTACCCAGGCCAGATCGGCGGAGACCTGCACGTCGGCGTCAGAGATGCGTAACTGCATCAAGGCGCTGTTCTCGAAAATGCGGGCCCAGCTTTGCATAACCTCGTCCCAACCCGACAGCAGCGCCCAGCCAGGATGGACACACCGAATTTCATCGCTATGGAGCCATACGCCCTCCATGCGCTGGATGTCCAGGCTTTCGAAGGCTTTATAGAAGGCCTGGTTGGCTTCGAGGACGGCTTTGGCGTCGCTGAAGGGAGTGGTCATAGGCGAGCCTCGGTGGATGGGTGAGGAGAGTATATGGGAAGATTGTATAGCGGCAAAGCTGGTGTTCACTTGACAGGCTCATAGGTAGGAGTCTAACTTAGCGGCAATTATCTTATCGGATTCGCGAGGCGCTATGTTCACAAGAAAAGAGATTGATGCGTTGTTCCTGGAACTGCGGCAGAAGTTTTACAAATCGTCAGAGTGGGAATACCTGAACCGCCAGGCCCATCTAGGCATCGCCAGCGTGGACAGCGGGCGCAGCGTTAAGGACATAGACCCGCGAATCATTGAGTTGATCAAGAAGCATCAGCCCGCCGACGACAGTAAGAAGAACCCTGTCCGCTAGGCCTCGAAGCGTCCCAATTGGAAGGGGGCCAGGTCCTCCGGCCTCTCGCCCGTGACGGCGAATCGGCCCAGTCGCTCCCCCACTACCGGCGCAAACTTAAAGCCCCGCCCGCTAAAACCACAGCCGAAGACAATGCGGCTGTCGGTGTCCCAGGCGTCGAGGATGAACTGGCCGTCGCGGGAGCGGTCATAGAAGCAGACGTGGGTGCGGGCCACCGATGTGTTCTTAAGGTCCGGCACAAAGCCAGCCACCCTTTCCAGCACCGACTGAACGTATTTATCCGATGCCGGCTGGCGCTGGTCTGGGTGGGTAAGAGTGCGTAGAGGGCGGTCGTCGGCGACTTTAATGACGTCCTGGTGGATGGGAAAGCCGTAACAGTCCGTGTTCAGCGATATGAAAACTGGCAACCGACCTTCCGCGAAGGGTGAGAAGTTGGAGGGCGGCGAAAGATAAACCAAGGGCTGCTCGGTAATAGTGAGGATGTTGGATGGCACGGGGAGGAGGTCGGCGGTCCAGCCGTTGGCGGTGATAACGACTGCCTGGGCCGTGTAGCCGCGACCGCCGTCAACCTCAATTGCGCAGCCCTCATTATTACTACGGACAGCTTTAACCCGCTCGGCCTCGTGGCATTCCACGCCAGCTTGTTTACACAGCGCCAGCAGCGCTTTAAGCGACTCGGCGGCTTCAAGAAACCCAGCGCGGGTATCGAGAACCGCTTCTTCTATGTCTGCGCTTCGAAACTGGGGATAGGCGCGGGCTAAATCTTTTTTGTCCAGGCGCTTGTACGGTATGTCGAGGGCTTCTAGAGCCTCTACTGAGGCCTCCATCCACTCTCGGGTAGTGGTGAAGGGCTGGGCGTGGAGGCTGGGTGTGTCGCCGGGGCGCTCTCGGTGGCGAAGGAAGAGGACGCCGGTGCGATGGAGGAGGTGCTGGTTGGCAGCATTACCGAGGTACTCCCAGCCTCGCCCGGCCTCAAGCGTCCATCGGATGGTCTGCTCATCTGGGCCGTGGAGGTGGCGGAAGACGCGGGTGACGTCGGCGGAAGCGGCGCCGGCGTGTCCCACCTGTCGCGCCTCGAAGAGACGGACCTTGGTCCTGCCCTGGCTCTGTCTTGTGATAGCCAGGGCTGTCCAAAGGCCCATCACCCCACCGCCCACTACCGCAACACTGCGGCGTATCGATGGAGGGTATGATGTGGCAAAAAAGTCGTTGGATTTCATACTAACGCATATACAAGAGCACGCCGGCGTGGGGGAAGCTGACCTCCAACCGCGCGCTCATGTCGCGCTGAGCGGTGGCGGCGTAATCGATCCTGGCGGGGTCTTCTTTGGGTAACTTGTGCGGGCAGGGCTTTCGACGGGCCTCAAAGGGACAGAGGTGTAGGCCGCTGTGTTCCTCCCAGAACCCTACCTGCTTTAGGGGATAGAACAGTGTCTCGGCCACAGTGCGCAGGTCGGCGAGGATTTGACTGCCTTTAAAGACCTCGTTCTCCTCGACGTTGACGGCGACGCGCCACATCTTAGGGTTGTTCCTGCTTGGAAGGCGAGCGCTCCCGATGCGACGATTTGAGCATCACGAGGCGGGTCCATAGCATGTGCCAGACCAGGCGCCGCTCGTCGTCAGTGAGGGGGCGATTAAGCCGACGCCGGCAGTCGGCGACAGCAAGGCCTGCCAGCTTGCCCCAGGCCCCGGGCTGGTTATCGGCCCACGCCTGGACGGTGTCGGGGTGAGCTTCGATGACCTGCTGGGCGGCGTTGCTGGCGGCGGAGAGGATGTCAGAGGTCATGATTAGATAAACTTGGCCTGGGGGCGGCGGCCGGCGTAGTCCACGTACACCGTGATGACCTCGCTGAAGAAGTTCACGGCCTCGGTGCCCTGCTCCCGCGCGCCGACACCGCTGGCCTTGGTGCCGCCGAAGGGCAAATGGACCTCGCCGCCCAGGGTGGGCGAGTTGATGTGCACCATGCCGGCGTCCACCTGGTCAACGTACTTGAAGGCCCTGGTCAAATCGCTGCAGTAGATGGAGGACGAGAGGCCGAACTGGACGCTGTTGCAGATGTGGATAGCTTCGTCCAGGTCTTTGGCCTTGAAGACTGTGAGGACGGGGCCGAAGATCTCCTCCTGGGCGATGCGCATGTCAGGCTTTACATCGGTGAAGATGGTGGGTTGGATGTAGTAGCCGCCTTTGTAGGCCTTGCCCGTCAGGGCCTTGCCGCCGTAAGCCAGCCGCGCGCCTTCCTCCGCCCCGATGCCGATGTACTCCATGATCTTGTTGAACTGCGACTCGCTGGCAACGGGCGCCACGTCCACGCCTTGCTCCATGCCGTCGCCGATTTTCAGCTTGGCGGTGCGATTCAGCAGGTCGTCCATAAAGGCGTTGTAGATGGGTTCTTCCAGAATGACGCGGCTGGTGGCGGTGCATCGCTGGCCCGTGGAGCCGAAAGCGGCCTGCACCACGCCGCCGACGGTCTTGTCCAGGTCGGCGTCGGCGAGGACGATGACGGCGTTCTTGCCGCCCATCTCGCACTGCACTTTTTTCAGCTTGGCCGCGCCCTGGGAATAGAGGCGTGCGCCAATCTCGGTGGAGCCGGTGAAGGAGACACCTTTGACCTCAGGGCTGTTGACCAGGAAGTCGCCTACGGACGCGCCCGGGCCGGTGATCAGGTTCAGCACACCCTTGGGCAGGCCGGCGTCCTCGAATAACTGCGCCAGCTTGACGGCGCTCAGAGGCGCGGACGATGCGGGCTTGAAGACCACTGTGTTGCCGCAGACCAGGGCCGGGGCTATCTTCCAGGCAGGGATGGCTAAGGGGAAGTTCCATGGCGTGATAATAGCGACGACTCCCAAGGGCCGCCGCACCGTGTAGGCCAGTGTGTTGGTCAGCTCCGACGGCGTGGTGTAGCCGAACATGCGCCGCCCCTCGCCGGCGGCGTACTCGATGATGTTCATGGCGCGCTTGACCTCGCCGCGGGCGTCGGACAGAGGCTTGCCCTCTTCCAGGGTAATGGTGTGGGCAAAGTCCTCGGCGCGCTCGCGCAGCAGTTCGAAGGCTTTGTATAGGATTGCGCCTCGCTGAGGGGCGGGGGTGGCGGCCCAGGCGGCGAGGGCGCTGGCGGCGGCATCGACGGCCTTTTCGGCGTCGTCGACGGTGGAGGCCTGGACGGCGCCCAGGACCTGGTCGTTATGCGCGGGGTTAGTGACGGTATAGATCCGGCCTGAGGTAGAACTGGCCCACCGGCCGCCGATGTAGTTCTGGTAAACGGGGACCTTGGACGCTGACATAAGACGCCTCCCGACGGTGTGAAGTAAGGGTAGCATTGGGGTGTAGGAGGAGCAATAGAAGCCTTGCCCGCCGCTAGGCCACCTGATAGAGTGGCTCGAACGTATTGAAATTATTCGCGCTAACAGCCGGGGCAGGGCCTGCACAGGAGTGTATATGCGATCCCTTTTGATTTGGGCCATGGCCTTACTGATACTCCTTACCATGGCCTGCAAGTCCCCCACTCCCACCCCTACGCCCAGCCCAACTCCCAGTCCCACCCCTACCGCCACGGCCACTCCCACCCCGGCGCCCACGCCTACCCCTACGCCTGTTCCGACGCCGGTTTTCAGCCAGTCGAGAATGGCGGCTATGGTCTTAACCCAGGCGGACATCGACGCCGAATTCCAAGGCTTAACGCGGGACATGGAGGTGACCGGGCCCTTTGACGCGTCCCAGGCTGCCGAGGACACCATAGACCCCTTGGACTCCGCCGAGCTGCTGGAAGTCTCGGGTTATGTGGAGGGCTACGCGTCGTCCTATTCCCATCGCCAGGACCTCTTCTTCGTGCAGAGCATTATCAGCGTGTTCGACAGCGCGCGCTCGGCCAGAAGCTTTATGACCAAGGAGCTTCAGGACCTGCGCAGGTACCAGGGCCAGGATATCGAGGGGGCGGTCCTGCGGTCGGTGGCGGAGTTCGACGCCTCGGCGTTGGGGGGCGGCGCCAGCGGCGTGCGGGTGACGGCGGGCTTGACCTTCGCGGACATTATAGTGACATCGGTAATATGGCTTCATGAAACGGCGGTCCTGAGCGTGGACGTTATATCGGTGGAGCAGGCGGACTACAATCCAGCGGCCCTGCGGCTGGCGCAGCGGATGGACGCGAGGGTGAAGGGCATCATATCCGGCCAGGTCACAGCTACACCTTCCCCAACGGCGCCGCCTGCCGGGAACCTGAAGGGACGTGAAGCGGCCATAAGCCAGGGCTACGACCTCCAGGCCATGTCCCTGTCCAGGCTGGACATTTCCATAGCCGCCATTATTACCAGCCAAGGATATGATGAATTAACCGAGTCCGTAGCTACTTATAACGAGGAGATCGCCGCCCGCGCCCTCACCTTCGATTCGGGGACCTCTGAGCTCGTCGCTATCAGCTTGACCATATCGCTAGAAGCTACGCCGGCTGGGGCGAGATCTACCATTACCCTCGCCAAGGGGGTGAACCCCGCTATCTTCAGCCAGGCCATGGGCGAGGTTTTCACACAGATGTCCGGCATTGAGCCTGACGAGTTGACCTCTCAGATAATGCAACTGCCGCCTTTGGGTGACGATTCCATTGGCCTGGCGATGAACGTGAAGACGGCGTCGGGCAATTTTGACGCCCACGTAGTAGTCTTTTCACGAGGCCGCGTAATGGTGCAAATAGTGCTGGTGGGTCCGGAGGGCGAAGTGAAGTCGGAGGACACTATAAATCTGGTGAAATTTGTCGAGGAGAAAGTGGTCAAAAACTCGCCCGCATAAAGGGGCCTATATAAGAGGACAGCTATGACGGAGCTTTTGTGCCACAGGGATAGCTATCTAAAAGAGTTCGAGGGTAAGGTAACGCAAGTTACGGACAAGGGTGTGGTGCTGGACCGCACGGCCTTTTATCCGGGAGGCGGCGGCCAGCCCAGCGACACCGGCACGCTGGAATTCGGGGGACGCATGTATAGAGTTACCGGCGTGTCCGGCAGGGGCGGTGTGGTAGTCCATGAAATCGACGGCGAAAAGCCGGCCGCGGGCAGCGTTGTCAAAGGACGAATCGATTGGGAGCGGCGTCACCAGCTTATGCGCACGCACACGGCGCTGCACATACTGTGCGGCGTCATATGGCGAGACTACGGCGCCCAGGTCACCGGCGGCGACATGAAGCCCCTGGAGGCGCGCATGGACTTTGAGCTGGAAAGCATGACCGCCGACTTCGCGCAGCAGGTAGAGGCAAAGGTTAACGCCGAGGTTTCCCAGGGGCGGCCCGTATATGCCACAGTTCTGCATCGCGATGAAGCGTTCAAAATACCCGACCTGATACGGACTAAAATCAACCTGCTGCCGCCTCAAATCCAGCAGGTGCGAGTGGTGGACATCCAGGGCCTGGATATGCAGGCCGACGGCGGCACCCATGTGGCGAACACTCGAGAGGTAGGGCGCATTCGAGTGGTGGGCCATGAGAGCAAGGGCCGCATCAACAAGCGGCTAAGGATAGCGGTGGAGTGAGGCCCTGGGCCTCCGCTCTCTATGGCCCGCGCCGCGCGATATTTCCTCGGCATAGACGTGGGCTATTCCCTGACTCGGCGCTCGACGGGCCTATGTCTTCTTCGCCTGGACGGCAACCGCCTTTCCTGGCGATGCTTTAACACCGGTACTGACGAGTCGACGCGGCTGCGAGACCTACGAACGCTGGTGCCCAGGGGCACGGTAATCGAGGGGGTAGGCATAGACGGGCCGCTGACCTGCGGGCTGCGGGTGGTGAGCCACTACCGCGCGTCCGACGCGCTGCTGTCCCGCGGGGTATTTAGAAACCGAGGAAAGCCGGGGCAGACCAGCGTGCCGTCGAGCCAGAAGCTGCACCAGCACGCCACAACCCTTGCCAGGCTGTGCCTTCTATTGGAGGAGGAGGGTTACTGGCGGCTCGGCCCCAACCCGCTGCCAGATCCTGTACACCTCAAATGCCTGCTGGAAGTCTTCCCCAACGCCTTCCTGTCGGTGCTGCTGCCGGACGCGGCCTTCGTCGAGCTGGGGCCGCTGCGACGCAAGGCCAGCGACCGGTTCTGGGAGGTGGCGATGCGGGAGTGCTATTTTGAGCGCCTGCTGAACTTACTGGTGCCAGGGGTCAAGCATGAACAGCAGTTTGCCGATGTCACCGACCACGACCATCGCGCCGCGTTAGTGTGCGCTCTCTCAGCCATGACGGTGTGTCTAGGTCCGTACGTAGCCTGCGGCGATCCGGTGGACGGGGACATTGTCTTGCCGCCGCGCGAGGCTTGGGGTATGGGTGAGAACTGCGCGCCGTGGGCGTGGGAGGCGCTGGAGAGGAATTTGGCGATGGTGAGGGCTAACGGGGGAGGGCACAGGAATCACGAGAGGGCGAGGATTATTTGCAGGTGAGCAGCCTAGCCTGGCTAATTTAGAGCCTTAGAGCGCGACCTTCCTCCCCATAACAAGGAACACAGGGTCGGTGTAGCGGGAGAGCTTAGGAGTGCGGTCCTGGGTGGTGATGCCGGTGAAGCCGCCCGCCCGCTCCAGGTACATCTTCACCAGTTCCATGCGCTGCTGGTCGTTGCAGGCCTGCCACACCCGCACCGCCTTGTTCGCGAACATGCGATTGGAGAAGGTTATAACAAAGGGCCCGCCCTCGATTAGCACCCTCGCCACCTCCCTGAACACCTCCACGGGTTGCGTCAGGTACTGCACCGACACCGTCAGCAGCACGGCATCGAAGCTCTCGTCCTCGTAGGGCAGGTTAGGGTTCTGGTTCAGATCGTGGATGACATAGTCGTCCAGGTCGGGGTTGTCCTCCATCTCCTGGGCGTTCATGCCCAGGCCCACCACTTCCAGCTTTGGAAACCCCGCGGGCAGATGCGTCCGCCAACTGCTCATCAGGTCCAAGATGCGAGAGTCCGGTGCGACGGCCTCGTCGATGATGCGGCCCACGGTGTTTATGGCCTCGTCATCAATGTGCACCACGAAGCGCGGGGCGGCGTAGAACAGGGCGTCGTCGTTCTCGTCGACGCGCTGGAAGAACTCATCGGGGAAGGGCTTTTGCTCAGAGATAGTCATGGCGTGCAGCAATCAGGTGTTAGATTAAGTGGACTGGTTTGCGACTTATACGGATTGCTTAATAAGAGATATTGATAGCAACCAAGTTGACCCGAGTTTTCAAGCCTTATTATAATCCTTTCGCCAAAGGGGAGGTCAGGAAGGGGATTTTTCCATCCGCCTCGCCCTTATCCCAGGGGGGTAAGGGATTTCAACTTATCGCGACTCCTCCTACGCTGACGGAAAAATGGGTAATTTCCCCGATGTTCGTATGATTTGAAGTCTTGAGAATGGCGCCAGCACAGGAGGCGGGCCAGATGGGAGGTGGGGCCATAAGGCTAAAGTATGATGGAGAGGACAAGGTAGTCACCGGTTAATTATACGAGGCGGATGGTTTTGACTCTCAAACAGATAAGGAGGGAGCATGGGTAACTACGTGTTGATCGAATCCCGCGACCCGTTTGAGTATGGCGACCCCGAGTACATGTACCACATGGCCGGCGATCTGGCCAAGAAGGGCAACGAGGTCACGTTGTTCCTGATTCAGAACGGTGTTTTGACCACACGACCCGGCATCAAGGACAACCCCCTGGCTGGCCTTTCCAAGTCGTCCAAAGCTGTTAAGGTGCTGGCCGACGAGTTCTCGCTGCGAGAGCGAGGGATAAAAAAGGATGGGATTGTCTCCGGGGTGCAGGTGTCGGATGTGGATAACCTGGTGGACCTGGTGATGCAGCAGGGCGCCAAAGTCGTTTGGCATTAAAGGAGGCAACATGGGAACGCTGACAATCGCGCTAATGGACCCGCCTTACGAGTCCGAGACCACTACCACCGCCCTGCGCATCGCCGACGCGGCGGTCCGCAAGGGTCACAAGGTGAACGTTTTCGCCTACGAAGGCGCCGTGAGCCTGACCATCAAGGACCAGGCGCCTCACGCTAACCCTGTGAAAGGAACCAGCGCCGAGCAGGAGGACCACCCCACCACGGCCAAGTTTGTGGCTGGACTGCTCAGGACGGAAGGCGTGCAGTGGATTAACTGCGGCCTCTGCGTTGACGAGCGCGGTGCGGGCAACCGGGTTGCCGGGGCCAAACTGGGCAGCCCGGCGGACCTGCTCAAGTGGTCGCAGGAAAGCACAAACACCATAATTATGGGCACGAAATAGGAGGCCGCCATGGCAAAAATACTTTCTGTCGTCGAGCGGGCTTACCACGGCACGCTGGAGGAGCAGGACGACACCATCTTGTGGATGTCACACATTCTGAAGAAAAATGGGGCGGACATCAATGTGCTGCTCCGCTCCAACGCCGTCAACTACGCCGTCAGGGGCCAGGATGCCAGCGGGATAAAGATTGGCGACGTGAAGCTGTCCAACCCGCCAAAGCTGGACCAGGACGTGGAAGCGCTGTCCAAGGCCGGCGTGACTACGTATGTGGTGGAAGAGGACCTGGCGGAGCGCGGCATAAAGAAGGATGAGGTGGTGAGCGGCATTAAGCTGGTCAAGCGCAGCGATCTGGCCGGTCTTTTCGACAGCCACGACTCCATCTGGCACTGGTAGCCCAAGCAGATAGATTGTAAAACGGCCCTTGAGAGTTCAGGGGCCGTTCTGTTTTAGCCAATGGCGTTAAAACGGCCATCGGCAGTGCGCACAAAGAGTTTGCCGTCAGCAAAGGCGGGCGAAAGCAAGATAGGCGACTTCAAATCCAGGTTCCACAGCTCCCGGCCGGTGTGCCGGTCCAGCGCGTGCAGGAGCCCGGCCTCAGTGCCGAAATAAACGGTGTCCTGCGCCACCAGCGGCGCGGCCATAATTCTGCCCTGAGTCTGGAAATCCCAGAGGACGGCATCTTCCGCCGTCGCGTCTTTGGCTTTGCGGGCGTGGAAGACGCCCACGGAGTCGCCAACGTAAAGAGCGTCCGGCGTCACCGCCGGCGATGAGGAGAAATAAATCTGGTTGTTGAAGTCGCCAACCTGGAATCGCCACTTGAAACCCTGCTGCGATGGAGGCTCAAAGGTGGTGAAGCCGCGGACGTAAAGGATTCGCCACCACCGCTCAAAGGCGAAGCGGCCCGGAATTTCGCGAATGCCAGCCTTGGACACTAGTATTCCCCTGTCCGAGTTCATGTACACCAAGCCGTTGGCGACTACGGGCGGCTCGAAGGGATTGAGCGCGCGGGTCCGGTAGTTCATGCGCGCCTGGCCGGTCCGGTAGTTAACGGAGTGAAGGCTGGCGTCGGAAGAGGTGAAATAAAGGACTCCGTTGTGGAGCGCCGGAGGCGTGTGCACTTCGCCGCCGGTCTCAAAGGCCCACAGCTTATCGCCGGTGGCGGCGTCCAGGGCGTACATATGATGGTCGCCGGAGCCAATGAAAAGGAAGCCGTTATGCGCCAACGGGGAGCTGGAAATGTAGTTGCCCGTGGTATAGGCCCATTTCACCTCCCCCGTGTGCCGGTTTAAGGCCCAGACGTTGGAGTCGGTAGATCCGAAGTACACAAAGTCGTCCGCCACCGCCGGCGACGAGTTGACAAGACCGCCCATGTCCCGCTGCCACCTCACCCGCCCGTCGGCGGCGTCGAAGGCGAGGAACTTGAAGTCGCTTCCTACGTATATTACGCCGTCGGACACCGCCGGCTGGGATATGCCGGTGAGAACGCCGGAATCGGTAGACCAAAGAAGGCGTCCTTGGGGCTGAGCATTGGCGGAGGCCACGTAACGCGTGCGCTCAAGGGTCCCGCCCTGGAGGTTCCATTGTCCGGTATCGGATAGAGACGTAAGGCCTGTGCTGGGGTTTTTGAATATCAGGGTTATAGGATTGGGGACTATGTGATAGTTGTGCCATATGAAGGCGCCGCCCAGAACAAGAAATAGCGCTATGAGCATCCACTTGCGATGCGTCATGAAAATGAAGCCGTAGCGTCCAAAGACCCCGTGCCGCTCGTGGGGCTTTGCCCATTCGGGGACATAGACTAGAAAGCGGTCGCAGCCCTGGCACTTGGCGCCGACGCGCTGGTCCAGGGCGCCGCAGTAGGTGCAGGTCATGCTGGCGGTAGAGGCCTGTCGCTCTTGTCTCAAAAAGCCGTCCTGCTTAAATGTAGCCGCGGATTCTACTTATACGACGGGGCGTTAAACCAGATTTTGCAGTCAAGGAGTGCTTGTATGCAAGTCACAATGACTCAACCCGAGGGCTGCAGCGTTCGATGCATCCATACCCGCAGATCATCGATGACCTGCGGCGTGACCTGGTGAGCCATAACATATTCGTGATATTCAGGGTTGTAACCTTGTTCTCTCAGGAAGGCTGCCGACTTTCTGGCGCCGCCCACCGGTATGACGGTATCCTCCGTGCCGTGAGCGATGAAGATGGGCTGGTCTCGCTGTGATGGAAGGCTGGCCTTCACGGCATCAGGGTTGTCAATGAAGCCGCTGAGGGAAAACAGGCCCGCCAGCTTATCAGGCGCGGACAACCCCACCCTGAAGGTCATCATGCCGCCTTGAGAGAACCCGCCCAGAAGGATTTTTCCCTTCGGTGTCTTGTATTCTTTTGAGGCCTCGTCCAAAAACTCAGCTATTAATTTTTCAGCGGCTTTGAGGTGTTCTTCAGTCCGTTCTCCAGGCAAAGGCGCCCATGCGAAGCCTTTCATATTGGGCCCCAGGGGTATGCTCAAAGGAGCGTTGGGGCAGACGTAAGCGAAGTCTTTGCCGTCCAGGGCGGGCGCCAGGGAAGCCAGGTCGTGCATGTTGGAACCGAATCCGTGGAGCAGGACAACCAGTGGATAAGACCGGTCCGGATCGTAGTCTTCGGGCAGCATTGATACGTATAGCAGCCCTTTGCCCTGACGGCGGATTTTTTCCATGGAACACATGGTATCAGCCAGGGTATGCCTACACAACGAGCAAAGGATATGAAATAGTGTAACTGACTGGCGAGGTAGCGTAATATATACTGCTGCGCCAGTGATTTCAGGCAAAAAACAGAGGTTTGCCTAGCCAGTGCAGAGTCCCATAGCTGTAGAGCCAGGAAAAGAATTAAGGCCCTGGCTGGTGCTGCTGGCCAGTTGTCTAGCCGCGTTTCTGGTCGCTATGGACGCCACCATAGTGAACCTGGCGCTGCCTACCATTCAGCGCGACTTTCGAGTAACGCTGGTGGAAGGAAGCTGGGTGCTGAACGCTTACACGCTGACCTTCGCCGCCCTGGTGGTAGTTGGCGGCAAGCTTTGCGACCTTTACGGCCGAAAGCGGGTGCTGTTGATAGGCTCCACTATATTCGCCTCCGGCTCCCTGCTGGCCGCCCTGGCACCTAATGTTTATGTGTTGCAATCGGCAAGGGTGGTGCAAGGCACGGGCAGCGCCATGATGATGCCCGGCTCCCTTTCCGTCCTCGCCGTGGCGTTTTTGCGAAAAGACCTAGGGTTGGCTATAGGGGTCTGGGGCGGGATAGGGGCCTTGGGGCTAGCCATTGGGCCGGTAGTCAGCGGCGCTTTCACCAGCGCTTTCACCTGGAGGGCCATATTCTTTCTAAGTCTGGGAATTGTCCTCTTTTCCATGCTGATCACTTACCTCATGGTCAGGGATTCCAGGGACCTGACAACCGACCGCAGAATAGACTTTTTAGGCGTTACCCTCAGCGCCGGTTCTGTGCTTTTGCTCACTCTGGCAATCATCGGCGGCAACGCTTACGGCTGGACGTCAGCCAACACACTAGGCCTCTTCTCCGCGGCGGCTGTCCTGCTGGCGCTTTTTGTGATGGCGCAAATCCTAGTGCCCTTTCATATTATCGACCCCAGCTTTTTCAAGAACCGGGCCTTTGCTGTGGCCTCCGCCGTGAGGTTCGCCGCTGGTTTTGCCTTCATACCGGTTATCCTGATGAGTACCATATTCATCCAGACCTTCCTGCACAAAAGTGCCCTTGAGGCGGGGCTTTTATTCCTTCCGGCGGGCGTGACCGTGGTACTGGCTACGCCTTTTTGGGGAAAGGTAGCGGACAGGATTGGCCCTCGTATACCCATGCTGCTGGGAATGGGCCTGGCTGGGACCGCGGCCTTCCTGTGGCTGCATTTTGACGCTACATCTAATTATAGAACGCTGCTGCCCAGCCTTCTGCTGGCGAGTTTTGGTGGCTCCGCCGCCTTTGTGACGACGACGGCGGTGGTGCTGAACTCCCTGGGCGAGAACAAGGCGGGGGTAGCCTCCGGCATGGTGAACATGATGCAGAACGTGTCGGCGGTGCTAGGCGTGGCGCTGGTTTCGTCCGTGTTCTTAAACTCACTGCGCTCAAACCTGGAGGAGACTGCGCCAGGGGCGGACTACAAAAGGGTGCAAGCCTTCGGTCCCGCCGACCCGGTGCAGGCTGAGGCCTTTGCCAACGCTCTATCCAACGCGGCTATCGTAGTCATGGTAGTGCTTATCGCCGGCGCCCTTATCGCGCTGCTTCTGCCCAGGGCCGTGGACAACCCCGCCAGGCTCAAGCCTAAGCCGGCTTCGTCTACCCGTAAGGCCTTACACCGGGCACGTTCACCCTAAGCTTGTAAACGGACGTCTGCGCCGTAATGTACAGGGTGCGAGCGTCGGCATCCCCGAAGGCCAGGTTGGCGGGCTGCTCGGGCACGGGAATGGTGCCCAGGTGCCGGCCTTCGGCTGTCAGCACCCATATGCCGCCCCCGCCGGTAATATACACGTTGCCCTCGGTGTCCACCTTCATTCCGTCAGGATTGCCGCTAGCTGGAACGTTCATGTCGACGAAGACGCGCCCGTTGGAGAGCCAGCCGTCCCTTCGCAGGTCGAAGGCCCAGGTCTTGCGGCGCCGCGTGTCGTCAATGTAGAGGACCGACTCGTCCGGTGAGAACGCCAGCCCGTTGGGCCTGACGAAGTCCGACACCAGCAGCGTTATCGAGCCGTCGGTATTGATTCGATAAACACCGTAATAAGGCTGCTCCTGCTGCTCGGGCTGTATACCGTAGGGAGGGTCGGTGAAGTAGATGGCGCCGCTGGAATGGACGACGATGTCGTTGGGGCTGTTGAAGCGCTTGCCGTTGTACTGCGAGACTACGGACTGCATCGAGCCGTCACTAGCCTGACGGGACACCTGGCGGCCTTCGTGTTCGCAGGCCATCAGGCGGCCCTGGCGGTCCAGGGTCAGGCCGTTGGACTGGCGGCTGTGGCGGACGTAGGGCGTAGCCCCCCGGCCTGGCCGCCATTGATAGATGACGGCAGCGGGTATGTCACTGAAGAGAAGGTAGCCGTCCGGATGCCACACCGGCCCTTCAGTGAATTTGAAGCCCGTGGCTACTCGTTCGGGTTTTAGGTCAGGTACAAGCTCTGAAAGATTCTTCGCCATGACGCACCTCTATGTAACCTCAACCTGGCTGATAAGGAACTGGGGATAGACGTTGGTGTAGTTAGGAAAGTCGCCCTTCAGCTCATCGCCATACTTGTCGATGACCTTGTAGTAGTCCTCCCGCGACGTAAAGGTGATATAGCACGACACCTGCCACGGGGCAGGCTCGCCCTTATGCTCGCCTTCAATGGCACGGTCTATCTCCCATTTGATAACACACTTGCCGAACCGCTTCTTGGCTAGGGGCGTGTGGACGTTGACATAGTAGTCCCAGTCGAACCGCGAGCCCTTGAGGTTGGGATAGAGGACGGTAAGTCTAATCATAGAGCCTCCTTAGAGGAGTGTTAGCTGCGTATTCTTGTGCCCGTTGGTTAAATGCTCCGCCTGGAAACCCAGGCTCCTCAAATGTACTGCTAAGTCCTCGAAGCCGCTGACAGTATAAACTTTCCTGGCGCCGCTGGCCTTAACATAATCGACCAGGTCGTCGAAGTCGGCGTGATCGCTGTATGGCAGGGTCACGTCGGCGTTAAGCTGGTAGCCGCCGCGAGGGTGCACCGCCCAACCGGACAGGGCCAGGAACCCCTTGCGCTTGACGCCCTGCAACGCTTCACGGCTTTTCCTACCCGGTGGAGATATAGCTACCTCGCCGTCTCTCAAAGCGCCGTCGAAAGCGCTATAAGCGCCGGGGAACTGTATGCCCGCCTCTTCATATCGACGGGTGACAGTATAGGCGGACTCCTCCATCGCCACCGAAAAACCCTTGGCGAGCAGCTGGTAAAGCAGTTCTTGGGCCTTGCCGGTCTTGTAGGCCAGGATTACCGGCGCATAGCCCTTTTCCAGCCATTCCTTTAGGGTCTGGAAAAGGAGTTCAAGGACATCATGCTGCGGCGGGAAGCGATATACAGGCTGGCCGAATGTGCATTCCATAATTAGTGTGTCGCACTGGACGGGCTGCAAGGGCTGAGCGGTGGGGTTGGGCTGGGCCTTGAAGTCGCCGGTGTAGAGGGTGCGATGGCCGTCAGCCTTGGACTCGATTAGGACCTGGGCGGAGCCGAGGCAATGGCCCGCGGGGTAAAGGGTCAGGGTGTAGCCGGGCGTGTCCAGGGGCTCGCCGTAGTGCATAACACAGGGGTCGGCGCGGCGGAGCCGGTCTTGCAGCAGCACGCCGGTGGCCTGGGAGAGGATGGGCCGGGAGTGGGGGCCGACATGGTCGGCGTGGGCGTGGGAGATGAAGGCGCTAGCGCGGCGAAGGGTGGAATCCAGCCACAGGTCTGGCTCAGGAAGATATACGCCCCGCTGAAATAATACGTTCACGTCGCCCCCGAATGTCCAGGGCAGTATACACTTCCTCGGGAGACCGTGGCAGGCCTTTTGTTATACTCGAACATACAATCTGCCCTCTTGGAGTCATCTTGCACGTTGGCCTCTGCCGGATAACTTTCATGCTGCACGGTGCGCGCAGCCTTAAGGAGAAGCGTCAGATAGCCCAGTCGTTAATCGGCCGCGTCAGCGCCAAATTCAACGTCGCCATCGCCGAGGTGGAGGACAACGACCTGTGGCAGAGGCTGACTCTCGGCATCTCCTGCGTCAGCAACGACGGCCGCCACGCCAACGAGGTTATTTCAAAAGTGGTGTCCTTTCTCAGCGAGGCGCGCGGCGAGGCCGAACTGCTGGATTACGAGACCGAGTTTTTGACCGCCTTTTAGTCTACTCATGAACCCCGTCGACTTCCTTAAGTCCCTCCAGGCGTCGCCGGCCTATAAAGGCCAGATAGTCCACGTGGCGCACCTGCCGCCCAGGCCTCCCCGCCACGCTCAGCCTTCCGATTCCGTTAACGCCCACTTGCAGCGCCGGTTGGAGGAGATGGGGCGGTGGCCTCTGTACAGCCACCAGGCCCAGGCCATCGAAGCCGTGCGTCGGGGCGAGAACGTCATCGTTTCTACGCCAGCGGCCAGCGGCAAGAGCCTCTGCTACCACCTCCCGGTGTTGGAAAAGGCGCTGTCGGAGCGTCGCAGCCGCGCCCTGTATATTTATCCGACGAAGGCGCTGACTCAGGACCAGCTAAAGGGCTTCCAAGAACTGTCCAGAGGCTTCAAAGTCAACGCCGCAATCTTTGACGGCGACACCCCCTCCAGCGAGCGCTCGGCCCTGCGGCGCGGCATCCACGTGCTGCTCACCAACCCCGACATGCTCCACTTCGGCATCCTGCCCAACCACCAATCGTGGTCTGCGTTTTTTCGAGGTCTGCGGTATGTAGTGGTGGACGAGGCCCATGTGTATCGAGGCGTCTTCGGCTCCCACGTCGCCAACGTGCTGCGGCGGCTGCGGCGGGTATGCCGCAGGTACGGCGCCAGCCCGCAGTTCATCCTCTGCTCCGCGACCATCGGCAATGCGGGTGAGCTGGCCGAGCGTCTGACGGGGCTATCCTTTACTGTGGTAGATGAAGACGGCTCGCCATCGGGGGGCAAGCGGTTCGCTTTTTGGAACCCGCCGGTCATCGATTTGAGAAAGGGCACGCGGCGCAGCACCAATATCGAGGCCAGCGGCCTCTTTACCGAACTCGTTAAGCATCGCACCAGGACGATAACTTTTGTGAAGACCCGTCGCATGGCCGAGCTTGTGTACAAGTACAGCCGCGACCAGTTGGCGACGGAAGACAAAGACCTAGCAAAGCAGATCAGTCCCTACCGGGCGGGGTACATGCCGGAGGAACGCCGCGCCATTGAAAAAGGGCTGTTCACTGGCGAGCTTTTGGGTGTGGCCGCCACCAACGCCTTGGAGTTAGGGATAGACGTGGGGCAAGTGGACGCCACCATCATTACTGGCTATCCCGGCACCATCGCCAGCACGTGGCAGCAGGCAGGCCGCAGCGGAAGGCGAGGGAAGGAATCTTTGTCGGTGCTGGTGGCCCAGGACAACCCCCTGGACCAGTACCTCATGCGCCACTCCGAGGCCTTTTTCGGCAAGCCCATCGAAAAAGCCCTGGTCGCCCCACAGAACCCGCATATCATGTCGCCGCATATTCTATGCGCGGCCTACGAATGGCCCCTGGACGCCTCTGACGAGGCTATATTTGGAGACAGCTTATGGGACAGGACGAGGGAGCTTGAGGGACAAGGTCTCCTCCGGCGCAGCGGGCAGCGATGGTTCGCGACGCCGTCGGTGGGGTACCCGGCGGAAGGGCTGAACCTACGGTCGGCGTCGAGGCAAAATTACCTGGTGGTGGAGGAGGCGTCGGGCACGGTCATCGAGACGGTGGAAGAAGGGGCAGTGTTCCACCAGCTATACCCCGGGGCCGTTTACCTGCACTTGGGCGAGCCTTATCTGATCACCCGGCTTGACGGGAAGGCCCGGGTGGCCCACGCCAACCGCCGCGAAGTGCCCTATTACACCCAGGCCAAGGACATAACCGACATCCGAATCACGCGACAGTGGGAGTCCAAGACCGCTGGAGGCGTCGGCGTGTATCTGGGCGAGGTGGAGGTCTCCAACCACGTCGTGGGGTATAAGAAGAAGGCGCAGCTGTCGGAAGAGGACCTGGGGGACGAGCCCTTGGACCTGCCGCCCAGCGATTTCAAGACCGTTGCCCTGTGGTTTGACATACCGGAGTCGCTGGTGCAGCGCTGCGCCCAAAACAAGCTGGACCTCCCCGGCGGCCTCCACGCCGCCGAGCATGCCGCCATCGGCCTCCTTCCCCTCTTCGCCATGTGCGACCGCAACGACATCGGCGGCGTGTCCACGGCCATGCATCCCGACACGGGCCGCCCGCAAATCTTCATCTACGACGGCCATCCGGGCGGCATCGGCATGTCGGAGCGTGGCTACCATGATGTGAATGAGCTATGGCGGGCAACGCTGCAGGCGGTGTCGGAGTGTGTCTGCGAGGGTGGGTGCCCATCGTGCATCCAGTCACCCAAATGCGGCAACAATAACAAGCCCCTGGACAAAGCCGTGGCGGTGGAGCTGTTGGAGACGCTGTGTGGCTGATTTCTCCGACGCCCTGCTATAATCCCCTGGTTTTAAGGAGACTGCCATGACAAACGTTGGACTAATCGGCTGCGGCGCTATCGGCACGGAGATCGCCACAGCCATCCGCGCGGCCAAGACGGGTGACGCGAAGCTGGTGGCCCTCTTCGATCAGGACGAGGCCCGTGCCTCAGGGCTGGCAAAGCAGCTCGCTGGCGGCATCCCGTATTTCACCGACTTCGCCAAGTTCATGGCGGTTAAAAACATGGACATGGTGCTGGAGTGCGCATCGCCCGCGGCGGCCAAAGCCCACGCCGAGGCCGTGCTGTCCGGAGGCAAGGACCTGCTGATGATTAGCTCCGGCGCGCTGGCCGACACCGCGTTTTTCAATCGACTGGCTAGTGTTGCAGCTAGGACCAACCGGCGCATGTTGGTGCCTACGGGCGCCCTGGGCGGCATCGATGCTATCCGCGCCTGCCGCGGCTTGCTGCAAGAGGTCAGCCTGACCACTACCAAGACGCCTCGAAGCCTTCAGGGGGCGGCTGGATTCAAAGAATGGGAGGGGAAGGAGATAAGCCGGCCTACGGTGATATTCGACGGAAACGCTCTAGAGGCTATCAAGCTCTTTCCGGCCAACGTCAACGTAGGGGTGACGCTCAGCCTGGCGGGCCTAGGGCCGGAGAGGACAAAGGTCAAGATAGTGGCGGACCCTAAAGCGCCGGGCAACGTCCATGAGGTGTACGCCAAGGGTGACTTCGGTGTGCTGCGGTTCCGATTGGAGAACAAGCCCCATGTCACCAACCCCCGCACCAGTTACCTGGCGATACTGTCGGTGCTGGAGACGCTGCGGACCGCCTGCACTCCCGGCCCACGAATCGGCACCTAGCCATCCGTAACCTTACGCTTGGCAGCCCTTCCCGCAGGCGCTAATATCTAGTACGAAAACCGTCCCAGGAGAAACCTCGCCTCATGAAGAATAAGGTCTTGAAGAGCTTTGACGAGGCGGTGGCGGACATCCCTGACGGCGCCAGCATCTACATACCTGGCTTTGCCGGTCCGGGAACGCCCCGCAACCTCATCGCCGCGTTGATTCGCAAGAAAGCTAAGAATCTGGTCGCCATCTCCAACCATCCGGGCGCCGGTCCCTTCGACGGGCAGATGGACCTGGGCAAACTAGTGGAAGCGGGGCTGGTCAAAAAAATCCACTGCTGCTTCACTGCCGCGCCCCATCCATCTCAGGCCACGGCCTTCGAGAAGCTGCATCAGCAAGGGCTTATAGAAGGGGAGCTTATGCCCCAGGGCACGCTGGCGGAGCGGATTCGCGCGGCGGCGGCGGGCATTCCCGCTTTCTACGTCCGCACCGGCGTCGGCACCGAGATGGCGGAGGGCAAAGAGCGCCGCGCCTTCAACGGCAAGGAGTACATCCTTGAACACGCCCTGCCCGCCGACTACGCCTTTATCCGCGCCTACAAGTGCGACACCTTTGGCAACCTCCAGTACAAGCTGTCCCAACGCAACTTCAACCCCATTATGGCCATGGCGGCCAAGACCACCATCGTCGAGGTAGAGCAGGACCCGGGGCCGTTGGGCTCCATCGACCCCGACCAGGTGCATACGCCGGGTATCTTTGTGCATCGAATCGTAAAGATTCCACCGGCGCCGGAAGGCATATGGGACCGGGTTGTGCAGCGCTAGACTTAATCGCGAGGACTAGAACGTGGAAAAGAAGCCTCTAAGCCGGCAGCAGATGGCGGACCGTATCGCCAAAGAGTTCCAGGACGGCTGGATAGTAAACCTGGGCATCGGCATACCAACCCTCTGCTCCAACTATAAAGACCCCAAAAAGACCATCATATACCAGTCGGAGAACGGCCTTATCGGCTACGGCGGCATATACCCCAAGGGCCAGGAAGACCTCTACATCGTCAACGCCGGAGGCCAGTACGTCAGCCTCATCCCCGGCGCGGCCATAGTCCACCACGCCGACAGTTTCGGCCTCATTCGCAGCGGGCGGCTGGACGCCACCGTCATGGGTTCCTACGAGGTGGCGGAAAACGGCGACTTCGCCAACTGGAAGACCATGGGCCGCAAAGGCGGCGGCATTGGCGGCGCTATGGATCTGGCCGTCGGCGCCAAACGTGTCTTTATGGCCTTGCAGCACACCACCAAGGAGGGTGAGCCGAGGCTGAGGAAGCGCTGCACACTGCCGGTGACCGCCGTGGGCGTGGTGAAGCTCGTGGTGACAGACCTGGGCTTCTTCGAAGTTACCGATAGAGGCTTCCTCATGAGAGAGATAGCCCCCGGCTACGAGCCAGAAGAGGTGCAGGAAATGACCGAGGCCAAGCTCACAATTTCGCCCAAGCTCAAGATGATCGAAGTATAAAAAGAGGCCCCCTATCGGGGGCCTCTTAAATTCGCCGCTTCTAGAATCCTGCTAATCGTGACAGAGGCAGGTACTACTTTTCAGCCTTGCTGCCGGCTATTTCCGGCTCGCGCTCCGGCTTTCGAGCGGGCGCCTTAGGCAAGTCCTTAGTGAAACCGCACTGGAGGCAGCTCAGGTAGAGACCCTCCATATCACGCTTTAGATGCAAGTCCCCGTGGCAGCGGGGGCAACCCTTGAACTGGACCATGACAACTAACCCTTCTCCTTTGCTGTTTAGCATATCAGCAAGCTGATTGAATCGATGAGCGATTATACAACTTGACACAATTCATGTCAAGTTGTAGGATATTTACATACTAAGAGTCGCTGGAGCTAAGGTTGCTTCAACAGGACAAGAGTCAGGGACAGGGGAGGACTTTTAAGGTCCCTAACTGGCAAAGCCCCAACGGCCTGCCTGTCGATAACGATGTCGAGTCGTCCACCCTTCCCGGTTCTGCCACCCTCGAGTCGCATGAGGAGCAGGTCCAGGGCGTCTATATTATAAGTGTAGCAGCCCGGATACTGGATATGCATCCCCAGACCCTGCGGAAGTATGAGCGCCTGGGCCTTATACGCCCATCCAGGACTGTAGGGATGCTCCGCCTATACTCCCAGGAAGACATCGAAAAGCTGAGGCTTATTCGCTACCTGGAAGAGGAGTTGGGCATGAATCTGGCCGGCGTGGTCTTCACCCTGAAGCTCGTAAACCAGCTTATGGACATGCAGCGCCGCCTCAGAATGGAAGCCCAGATGCAGACCATACAGGAGGTCTTCCGCCAGGAGATGCGGCAGCTTTTCCAGCGGCTGAACCTGCCGGTGCAAGACTAATCAATTACAAAGGTTGCTTATGGATACCGAATCGAACAAATCACAAGAGTCGCAGCAAGAAGGACAGCCTCGCGACGTGCTGGCCGAGTTGGAGGAGGCCCTGCGGGAGCGGGACCAGTTCAAGTCGGCGTTGCAGCGCGTTCAGGCGGACTTCATCAACTATCGTAAACGCGCAGACGAGGAGCGGGACGAGCAGACTCTTCAGGCCAACGGCCGTTTGTTGAAGAAGTTCCTTCCGGTTTTAGATGACCTTAGCCTCGCTCTGGACAAAGCGCCGAAGAAGGAAGCTCCGGAGCCATGGCAGGAAGGCTTCTCGCTGATATATCGAAAGCTCCAGGGCCTGCTGGAATCGGAGGGCGTCACGCGCATGGATGCCCAGAGCAAGCCCTTTGACCCCTTCGAGCATGAGGCCCTGGCCCAGCAGGAAAGCCCGGACCATGAGGATGGGAATGTATTAATGGTAGTGAGGGATGGCTATAAGCTTCGTGGAAAAGTGCTTAGGCCGGCCCAGGTAATTGTCGCGCAGAGCAGGACGCCAAACACGGAGACCTCGAGAGAAAATCAGGTCTCTTCTGAAAATAAGGAGAAGTAGAGATGGCTAAAATACTTGGAATTGACCTAGGCACTACTAACTCGGTGGCCGCGGTGATAGAAGGCAGCGAGCCGGTCGTCGTCGAAAACGCGGAGGGGTCCCGCCTGACGCCGTCGGTAGTGGCGGTGAACCCTCGCAACAACGAACGATACGTGGGGCAGGCGGCCAAGCGTCAGGCCGTAACCAACCCTGAGAACACCATCTTTTCGATTAAGCGTCTCATGGGCCGCAAGTTTGACGACGCCGAGACCCAGAAAGCCATAAGGGTTTTGCCTTACAAGGTCGTCAAGGCGTCTAACGGCGACGCTCATGTGACCATGGCTGGCAAGAACTACGCGCCGCCCCAGATCTCCGCCATGATCCTGCAGAAGATCAAGCAGGACTCGGAGGCCAAGCTAGGCGAGAAGATTACCCAGGCCGTCATCACCGTCCCTGCCTATTTCAACGACTCGCAGAGGCAGGCCACCAAGGACGCCGGCCAGATAGCGGGCCTGGAGGTGCTGCGCATCATAAACGAGCCCACCGCAGCGGCCCTGGCCTACGGCATGGACAAAGGCCCCAAGGAGAGGACTATTGCGGTCTTCGACTTGGGCGGCGGCACCTTCGATATCAGCATCCTACAGCTCGGCGACGGCGTTTTCGAGGTGAAGTCCACCAATGGCGATACCTTCCTGGGCGGCGACGACTTTGACCAGAGGATCCTGGAATGGCTGGTGGCCGAGTTCAAGAAGGACTCAGGCATAGACCTGGGGCAGGACCGGATGGCACTGCAGCGCCTGCGGGAGTCCGCGGAGAAGGCAAAAATCGAGCTGTCCAGCGTGATGCAGACGGAGATAAACCTCCCCTTTATCACCGCCGACGCCAGCGGCCCCAAGCATCTGCTCAAGACCCTGACACGCGCGCAGTTGCAGCAGATGGTGCAGGACCTGGTCGATAAGACCGAAGGCCCTTGCCGGCAGGCCATAACCGACGCCGAGGTCACCGCCGATAAGATTGATGAAGTCATTTTAGTGGGCGGCATGACCCGTATGCCGCTGGTGCAGGAGAAGGTCAAGGGCATCTTCGGGAAAGAGCCCAACCGCAGCGTCAACCCGGACGAGGCCGTAGGCGTCGGCGCGGCTATACAGGCCGGCGTTCTTCAGGGCAACGTTCGCGATCTGCTGCTGCTGGACGTGACGCCCCTCACCTTGGGCCTCGAGACCCTGGGCGGAGTCGCGACGCCCCTTATTCCTCGTAACACCACCATCCCCACCTCCAAAAGCGAGACCTTCACCACCGCCGCCGACGGGCAGACCAGCGTGGAGATTCACGTCGTTCAGGGAGAGCGGCCCATGGCCAAGGATAACAAGTCGATAGGCCGGTTTATCCTCGATGGCATCCTCCCCGCGCCCCGCGGTGTGCCCCAGGTGGTCGTCACATTCGACATCGACGCCAACGGCATCTTGAGCGTGTCGGCCAAGGACAAGGGCACGGGCAAGGAGCAGAAGATTGTTATTCAGCCCAGTTCCGGCCTCTCCAAGGACCAGGTAGAGAACATGGTGCAGCAGGCCCAGCAGCACGCCGAGGAGGACCAGCGCAAGAAGGCGGAAGTGGAAGTCCGCAACCAGTCCGACACTTTGGTCTACAGCACCGAGAAGATGCTGCGTGAGCATGCCGACAAGATTCCTGAAGACTTGAAGCAGGAAGTAGAGGGTAAGCTCTCAGCCCTTCGCAACGCTGTGCAGTCCAACAACGTAGCGGGAATGCAGAGCGCCATGACGGAGCTTAATGCGTCGGTGCAGAAGCTGGGCCAGCACGTGTATGCCCAGACCGGCGCGCCGGGAGCGGGCCCAACCAACGGCCCCACCGGCCAGGCGCCCGGCGGCCAGGGCGACCGCAAGGATGAAGGCACCGTTGAAGGCGAATTCCGCGAGGTTAGCTGACAAAATGGGGTCTGGTGCGTAATAATAGATATATAACCCAACGCACTGGTTGAATCTCGGCCTCGCTGCGGTCAATCAGAAGGGAGGTAGAGAGATGGCACAGATATCTAAAGCGCCCAATCAGCCTGATACGGCGCAAACTGAAAACAGCCAGGTGGTGACGGACGCGGTACAACAGCTTACCAAGCTCCAGGACCATTTTCTGGAAAGGTTGCACTACTACACCCATCGCAAGGCTGAGGTGCGGCAGGTTCAACACTCGGACGGCCGCATCCTGAAGGCTTTGGACAAGGCCATCTACTCTACATACCTGGACTGTGTGGAGCAGGGAGTCGGCGAGGACGCGAAGGCGATACTGAAGGTTGCGGACAAAGCGGTCAAATCGTAAACTGGAACGCACGTAACACGGAAAGACCCCCGACGATTCGGGGGTCTTTCTACTTAGTCCACCTTGTGGATGGGAAAGAAAAGCTTCTTTATCTCTTCGACCGTAACCTGAGCATGGCTTTCAATCTGGTCGTGGAGTTCCTTGGCCGGCGGGTTTACGTCCGGGTCCCTCAGATTGGTGATTCCATAGCGCGATGTATAAGCCTCTGGGATATCCTGCGACCACTCCCGGCCTGCCATGATTCCGTAGGCCAGGGCCCAGCACCTCGCCACCGCCATGACGTCATAGCCGCCACCGCCGGTGGCAATCCACGGCAGGCCCAGCGAGGCAAACTCCTGCACAGCCTCGGTAAAGGCGCGGGACGTTAGTTGGAGATGGGTGATGGGGTCTCGCGCGTGGGTATCTATGCCAAGCTGGGTGAACAGGATGTCAGGCTTGAAGGCTTTGATAAGCGGGACCACGGTCTCGCGAAAGGCCCACAGGTAGGCGTCGTCGCCGGTGTAAGGGAATAGAGGGACGTTGACCGAATAGCCTCGGCCCTTGCCGGTCCCAGCTTCGTCAACAAAGCCTGTTCCGGGGAAAAGGAACCGCCCGGACTCGTGGGTTGAGATAGTCAACACTTGGTCGGTGTCATAAAAGGCGGCCTGGACGCCGTCGCCGTGGTGAGCGTCGATGTCGACGTAAGCCACCTTCATCCCTTGCTTCATCAAATATTTAATCGCCACCACGGGGTCGTTGAAGACGCAGAAGCCCGAGGCCCGGTCCGCCATGGCGTGATGCAAGCCGCCGGAGATGTTGAAGGCCGCCTTAACTTTGCCCTGGGCCACCATCTCCGCCGCCACCATAGTGCCCCCTGTGCTCAGAAGCGACGCCTCGAACATGCCTGGAAAGACTGGGTTGTCGCCCATGGCGCTGAAGCCATACTGAGCGGAACTGGGCAGGTACATGCCGCTGGAGAGCATTCGCACAGCCTGAATATAGTCCGACGTGTGAAACGCCGATACCTCTTCTTCCGTGGCGGGGCGAGGCTTGACCAACTGCCCTGAGTCCTTGAAGGCGCCGTAGGAGTCCAGCAGTTCGTAGGTGTAGCGGAGGCGGATGGGCCGCATGGGGTGGTCTTGCCGCAGCACGTGGTGGCTGAAGGCATCATCATATATAAAGGCGGACTGAGCTGTCATAAGGCTCCTTTCAGGACCTGCAAGGGGTCTCATTTCATTTTCTGGCTGCGGGAGGTGCCGTCAGTATACTCGACGGCGTTCAGCGCGCTCCCGTACGCTTAGATATCGAACTCCATATCCGCTGACGCGGCGATGATTTCAGTACCGGATTCGCGAGTCGCCTTATCTAGTTCACTTACAATATCGGACTGGTAATGAAAGCCTATATGCGTCGCGACTATCTTGGGTATGGCGACACCCCGCCGGCGGGCGGCCTCCATATCCCTCACCAGCAGAGAAGGCGTTAAGTGGCCATTCTCTTTAGCCTTCGACTCCATATGGTTAGGGTAGGTCATCTCGACAAAAAGAAGCGACGGCCTGAAGGCATCGTGCAGGAGAGACAGCAAGCCGCCGCCTGTGTCACCGGTGAAGGCGGCGCAGCGGCCCTGCGCGTCGCGGACTACAAAGCCGACGGCAGGTGCGCCGTGGGGCATTGTCACTGGCCGGGCGGTCAGTCCGCCCGCGCTAAAGGGCTTGTTAGGGGTTATGGTGTGCAGCTTGAAGCGCGGCTTTTCAGGCGAGGGCCGCTGGTTGAAGTTGGGGTAGAGGAGGCCGTCAAGAAGGTGGGTGGATAGAGCTTCGAGGGTTTGAGGCAGCCCGTAGATGTCCAGGGTCGCACAGGAGTCCATGGTGGCTAGGCCGAAGGTTGGCAGGTCGCGGATGTGGTCGAAGTGGCGATGGGTGAGGAGGATGGCTTGCAGCGAGTTGAATTCGTCAGGACGCAGGCCAGTCATGAGGCTGCCGGCGTCGATGGCTGCTGTGCCGTCGACGAGAAAGCAGGTGTGGCGGGTCTCTCGGGTCTCCAGGTTGTGGGCGCCTAAGACGCGAATTCGCATAGCAGCTCAACAGGGCGTTTAGCTTAATCATGGCCCTAGGGTGGCGTTTAATCAAGGGCGCGCTCGAATTATGGACTAAGGCGGTGCGTTGGCGGAGAATGGAAGAGTGAGAGTTTGGATTTGAAGGAGGCTGCCATGCCACCCTCTCAATACCTGGGCACCGTCAACGCGCCCGACTTCCCGCCGGGCCTGGACTGGCTTAACACCGAACGACCCCTCAGCCTGCGGGAGCTAAAGGGCAAAATCGTCATCCTCGATTTCTGGACATATTGTTGAATTAACTGCATGCACGTCTTTCCGCAGTTGCGGAAGCTGGAGAAGAAGTACGAGAGAGATCTGGTGGTCGTTGGCGTCCACTCCGCCAAGTTCCCGACTGAGAAGGAGACCGAGAACGTCCGCCAGGCCATCCTTCGATATGAGATAAGCCATCCCGTCATCAACGACAGCCAGTTCCAGGTATGGCAGGCCTACACCGCCCGAGCCTGGCCCACCCTCATGTTCATCGACCCTCAGGGCAAAGTTATGGGGAAGCACGAGGGCGAGATACCCTACGAGGCCTTTGACAATCTGCTGTCCGAGATGGTGAAGGAGTACGACGCCCAGGGCCTCCTAGACAGACGCCCGCTGGACTACAAGCTGGAGCCGCCGCCGACTACACCTCTGTCCTTCCCCGGCAAGGTCCTGGCCGACGCCGCGCGTGATAGGTTGTTCATATCCGACTCCAATCACAACCGCATCGTCGAGACCACACTGGAGGGGGAGGTGGTGCGGACTATGGGTGGGGTGACGCCCGGTCTTGAGGATGGTGACCTGGTAGTGGCCGCGTTCAACCACCCACAGGGCCTGGCCCTGGACGACGACACCCTCTATGTCGCTGACACCGAGAACCATGCCATCCGCGCCGTGGACTTGAAAGAGGGGTACGTTGAGACTCTGGCAGGCAAGGGCGAGCAGGCGCCCTTCGGCAATACCGGCGGCCCTATAAAAGATGTGCTGCTGAACTCGCCCTGGGATTTGGTCTTTCACAAGGGTGTGCTGTACATCGCTATGGCGGGGCCGCACCAGCTCTGGTATCTGAACCCGGCCAAGAAGACGGCGGGGCCTTACGCTGGCAGCGGTCGAGAGAACATCGTCGATGGCCCGCTGGCGTCGGCGGCCCTGGCCCAGCCCAGCGGCATTACTACCGACGGCCAACGCCTCTACTTCGCCGACAGCGAGACTAGCTCGCTCCGCATAGCCGACCTGACGCCCGGCGGTCGAGTGACGACGATTGTCGGCAAAGGCTTATTCGAGTTTGGGGACATGGACGGCATCGGCGACCAGGTGCGGTTGCAGCACCCCCTGGGCGTCCACTGGCATGATGGGGTGCTTTACGTAGCAGATTCGTACAACCACAAGATCAAGAAGTGCTTTCCCAACACCAGAGGCGTCACTAAGTTCCTCGGCTCAGGAAAACCTGGGTTGAAGGACGGTCCGGCCCTGGACGCCCACTTCTACGAACCCGGTGGACTGTCGGTAGCCAACGGCAAGCTATACGTGGCGGACACCAACAATCACGCCATAAGGATAGCGGATCTGGCGAAAGCGGAAGTGGAGACGCTGGAGATTAAGGGGGTTTAGGCTACCTACTTTCCCTTTACCCCTTCTCGCTTCAGCAGGTCATGGAGCTGTTTAAGGGTCTTCTGGTACTCGTCCATCGGGAAGCCGTCCACGTACAGCTTGGCCTCGCCGGTGAAGCCGTCTACCAGCCCCTGGTCGACGCACTGTTTCACCCATCCGGCCTCCTCCTCCAGCGTCGGCAGGAGGTTGCGCTTGGACAGTTTCGACATGGCCGCCACCAGCCCGTACCCGCCCCAGTTGGACACGCTAGCGATGATCAGCTTCTTGCAGGCTACGGCGGCGGGAAGCTGGGGCAGCTTGGGGTACTTGGGTATGAACTCCTCCAAAAGCCCCATGCCAATCTCATTGCCGCCGTCGCCGATGCCGACGGTGTTGGGGTGGATGCGGAACATGGCGTCCACCTTGGCAGTGTAGGACGAAACGTCCGTGGAGCGCATGTTGCGGTAGATACCGTCGCGGGAGGGGCTGGAGCGTTCGATGGAGATGAGCAAGGCGGGCTTGTGCTTGTCGATGAGAACCTTGGCGGCTTTGTTGCTCCCTTCCAGGTCGGTGACGGGGAATTCCTCCACCGTGCCCTTGGGGCTGGCCAGGGTCTTCATCGCCTTCAGGCAATACTTGTCGGTGACATATACAACCTTGCGTCCTAGCTTCTCCAACGCTTTGCCGATGGCCATGGCGCCCGGAGGGCCGTCGGTCTCGACGGTGCCGCCGTAGAGGATGTAGAACCCAGTGGTGATGAAGGTGGTGCCGGGGTGGTCGAGGACGTACTGGGCTGCCTGGACGGCATAGTCGGCAGGCAGGTGGGGCCGCAGGGCGGCGACGCCCCGCTGGTCCCGCTGCAGAATAATGTCCTCGATGGTCGAAAACGCAGTAGTAGACATAACTCTATCCTTTATTTCTTTTCGACAAGAGCTAGGTTACGTTACGGCCCGCTACAGCGCCGCCAGGTCCGCGTCCCGCATGTTGGTGATAAACATGTGCCCCGGCGAGTGGGTAATCATGAAGGGCGGCTTGGACTGAAGGGCCACCGCCTGGGGCGTCACGCCACAGGCCCAGAAGACCGGCACCTGCCCCGGGTTAAAAGGCTGCTCGTCGCCGTAGTCAGGCTTGGTGATGTCCTTGATGCCGATGGCCTCGGGGTTGCCGATGTGCAGCGGCGCGCCGTGGGCGTTGGGGAATCGAGAGGTCACCTGGACGGCGCGGACGATCTGCTTGTGGTGAATGGGACGCATGCTGACTACCGTGGGGCCGTGGAAAGCGCCGGCGGGGGTGCACGCGATGTTGGTGCGCCACATGGCTACGTTCTTGGCGTGCTCCCAGTGCCACAGAGGTATCCCCGCGTCGACCATCGCCTTCTCGAAGGTGAAGCTGCAGCCCAGGAGGAAGGTGACCAGGTCTTTGCGCCACAGGTGGCTGATGTCCGTCGGCTCCTCCACCATCTCACCGTTGCGAAACACTCGGTACTTCGGCAGGTCGCTGCGTATGTCCGCGCCAGGGGATGTGATCTTGGGCTCCACCACGCCCGGCTCCATAACCTCGATGAGCGGGCATGGCTTCGGATTGCGCTGGCAGAAGAGAAGGAAGTCGAAGGCCTGTTCTTTGGGCAAAATAACGAGGTTGGCCTGGACATAGCCGGGGGCCAGGGCGCTGGTGACGTCGGCGTACTCGCCCACGCGGATGATTTTTCGGATTTCTGTTGGCATGTTTGGAAGGCTGCGGGTGATGGTAGCCACGGCTTCCTCCCTCATAAAGCTAGTTGCTGGACAGCCTCATCTTAGTCCTGGCGCTGCGGCCCCGTCAATTTAGTCCGTTAGGCGATTGGCGGGAAAATTGGATTAGCCCCCGGGCCACCGCTTCATAGGCGTTCCAGATAGGCTTGTTGGGGAGCCGTCCGGTCTCTCGATTGGCGATGATCCAGTAACCATCCGAGAACCCCATCACGTCCACATCCAGGCCAGCCTTCAGCAACGGCTCTTTAAACGCTGAGTCCTCGGACAGCGGACCCAGGCTGACCTCTTCGGTCATCGTTTCCCATCTGACATCCGTTGCCCTGCCGATGACTGGCACTGAGCGGACACGAATCGAGTGAAATACTACTGGCTGCTTTCCTACCCGGAGGTTGGCGTCGCGCACTCCGTACCAGATGCGATGGTAGCTCTCGCCTAGAGTACGCGAGAACATCTGCTCCCAGGAGCGCCCCTGTTTCAACATACCCTGGACCAGGTGGATCCAGGAGATGGGGCTGTTGTGGACGGCAATAATGCCAAGGGAGTTTTCACCTGATGCTCGCAGCTGCTCCTCGCCACGGCCACGATTTGCCACTTGGGCGTTGATACCCAAGGACACGAAATGCGCGCAAAGAGCCTCCCGACGCCGCTGGGGCGAGTCCATCTTGAACAAGTTGGCGAGGCTGCTCATGGCTTATCCCTCTCCCAATTATACCGCCCACTCAATGAAACCATGCCACCATTTTTATTGACACGCGATAAAGGCAAGCATTACATTATAACCGACCGACCAGTCGGTTTGTAATTGTATGGTCAGAGAAAAAGTTACCGCCAGAGACAAGATCATGGAGGCCGCTGAGGCCCTTTTCGCCGAGAAGGGCTATCACGACGCCGCCATGGACGACATTGTGCGGCTGACCGAGGTGTCTAAGGGCGGCCTCTATTTCCACTTCCCCAGCAAAGAGAGGCTCTTCTTCGCTGTCATGGACCACTTGGCCGACCGGCTGGTGGAGCGGGTTAGAAAGACCGTATCCCAGGAGCCTACCGCCCTGCGACGCCTGGAAGTCGCGCTGGACACCGTGCTCGACTCCCTGGGCCAGAAGCGTCCCATGGCCAAGCTTCTGCTTGTGCAAGGCTATAGCATGGGCAACGCCTTCGAAAAAAAGCGCGTCGAGCTGTATTCTCGATTCGCCGTACTCATTAAGGAGAACTTAGACCAGGCCGTGACCGAGGGTTCTATCGAAGACATCGATACCGAAATCACATCCCACATCTGGCTCGGGGCCATCAACGAGGTGGTGGCGCTATGGCTCTACACCGGCAAGCCGTCGCCGACAAAGGAGGCCCGGCCGGTGCTAAAGCGGCTGCTGCTGAAAAGCATCATGAAAAAACCAACGACTCAAGAAGGGGCGTAGCTGTGCCTAGAGCAGAGGTCTATCAAGACATCGCCTTCACCGACCGCTCTTTAATACCCACCTGGGAGAAAGTACAGGCGGGCCAGCGTCTAAACTTCGACGACGGCGTGAAAATCCTCAAGACTGATGACTTCGCCGCCGTCGGCAAGATGGCGGACTGGGTCAAGACCCGCATGTGGGGCGACAAGGTGTTCTTTGTCATCAACCGCCATATCAACCCCACCAACCTCTGCGTCCTCTCGTGTTCCTTCTGCGACTTCGCCAAGAAGAAGGGCGACGCCGGCGCTTACGAGATGACCATGGAGGACATCCTTGGCCTCCTCAGCGACGAGATTCGCGAGGCCCACATGGTCGGCGGGCATCATCCCACTTGGGGCTTTGAGCACTATGTCGACATCGTGAAGGCCATCAAGCAGAACTTTCCCAACTGCCAGGTCAAGGCTTTCACCGCGTCGGAGATAGACTACTTCTGGCGTCGGTGGAAGGTGCCGCCGGAGGAGGCGTTGGCGCGATTGAAGGAGGCCGGCCTTAACTCCATGCCCGGCGGCGGCGCCGAGGTCTTTTCCAGCCGCATCCACAAGCTCCTCTTCCCGGGTAAGGCCAGCCCGCAGCGATGGCTGGAGATACATCGCATGGCCCATAAGATGGGCATTCCCTCCAACGCTACGCTGCTCTACGGGCATGTAGAGACCATCGAAGAGCGGGTCCATCACTTCGAGCTGCTGCGAGAGCTGCAGGACGAGACCCACGGCTTCCTCGCTTTCATACCCATTGAGTACCAGACCGGCGACACCAAGCTGGTGGCGCGCCAGGCCTCCCCCTTCGACGACCTCAAGACCATTGCCTGCGCGCGGCTGATGCTGGATAACTTCCCGCACATCAAAGCCTACTGGATAACTATCTACGAAGAGACCGCCTCCATCGCCCTGCACTTCGGCGCCGATGATTCGGACGGCACCATTGGCCGCGAGCGTATATCCCACGCCGCCAAGGCCAAAAGTCCCATAGGCCTCACCCGAGACCGCATGACGCGGCTGATCCGCGACGCTGGCAAGACGCCCGTAGAGCGGGACGCTCTCTATAACGAGTTGAAAGTCTATGCCAATTAGAGTCGGCCAGATACCCTACCTCAACTCGGAGGTCTTCTATCATACCCTACGAGGCCGCGATGTGCAGCTGACGCCCCTGGTGCCCCGCGCCCTCTCCGCCGCCGCCGGCGAAGGACGCATCGACGCTGGGCCGGTGCCGCTGGTCACCTGCTTCGAACTCGAGGACATCTTCAAGCCTCTGGGAGACTTTTGCATTGGCACCACTGACCGCGCCCGCAGCATACTTTTTTATTCCAAGCGTCCGATAGAAGAACTCGATGGCGCCGCCATCGCAGTCACAGGCCAAACCTCGACTACGGTACGATTGCTGAAGGTGCTGCTGGCGCACAAATACAACGTTCAGCCTAAAGAATACGTCCTGCTGCCCCAGGTGTTCCCTCCAGCTAACGGCAACAGCGCCGCCACACACTGGGACGCCTTCCTGCTCATCGGCGACGATGCCCTGCGCCATCGAAACGGCATGCCCAGCTACCCGCACTGCTACGACCTGGGCGAGGTCTGGAACCGGTGGACGGGCCTGCCCTTTGTCTTCGCTCGATGGGTGGTGCGCAAGGACTTCCCTAAAGACCAGGCGTGGCGGCTGTGTCAGTGGCTCGATACGTCCATATCCCAGGCCATCGCAGACGTGGACGCCATCGCCGCCCGCCGCCGCGACCTGAACATGACCCACGACGAGGTCGTCGAATACATACTGAGCTTCCACTACCGGCTAGGCCCGGCGGAGATGGAGGCGATGGATAGATTCAGAAGGTTGCTAGAGGCCATAAAAGAGCCTGCCCGCTCGTCCACCGAGAGAGGGGCTTAGGAGAAGGTTATGCTCAACAAGATTCGCGAGAAGGTCAATAACGGGCAGCGCATCGACAAAGAGGAGGGGCTGTATCTGCTGAAAGAGGCCCCGCTGTTGGACCTGGCGCCCCTGGCGATGGAGTCGCGCTACCGTCACAACCCAGAGCCGATGGTCACCTTCGTCATCGACACCAACCTCAACTACACCAACGTCTGCGATGCCTACTGCACCTTCTGCGCCTTCTACCGCACCGAGAAGGATACCGACAAGTACACCCACTCGGTGGATGAGGTTATGTCGATGCTCGCCAAAGCTGTTGATAAGGGCTGCACCACGGTGCTGATGCAGGGCGGCCTTAACCCCAGTCTGCCCCTGGAGTACTACACCGATCTAGTGCGCGAGACCCGGCGCCGCCTCCCAACCCTCCATCCCCACTTCTTCTCGGCGCCCGAGGTCCAGAAGATGGCCCAGGTGTCCAAGCTCAGCGTTCGAGAGGTGCTTCAGGCGCTGAAGGAGGCTGGGCTGAACTCCATTCCTGGCGGCGGCTCGGAGATTTTGTCCAATCGAGTTAAGCGTAAGATTAGCCGGCTGTTCCCTAAGGGTAGCGTTGACCAGTGGACGGAGGTGCATCGCGAGGCCCATAAGCTCGGCATTCACACCACCGCCACCATGATGTATGGCCACCTGGAGCAGGATGAGGACGTTATCGAACACCTGGAGGTCCTGCGGGCGTTGCAGGACGAAGCCCCCGGCTTCACCGCCTTCATCCCCTGGAGCTTCAAGAAGGCCAACACCGCCCTGGACAAGCGTGTCGACCACGAGCAGGGCGCCAATCGATACCTCCGCATGATCGCCCTCTCGCGCATCTACCTCGATAACATCCAGCATATCCAGGCGTCGTGGTTCAGCGAGGGGAAGAAGACGGGCCAGGTGGCGCTGCACTTCGGCGGCGACGACTTCGGCGGCACGCTGTTCGATGAGAATGTAATGCAGGAGGCAGGCTTCTACAACCGCACCACTGTGGACGAGGTCATTACCCTGATCCGCGAGGCCGGGTTCGTCCCCGCCCAGCGCACCACCCTCTATGAAGTGCTGCGCCGGTTCGAGGAGTCGGAGGCGCTGCCGGCGGGGGTAGTATAATCGTCGCATTTTAGTGACCCTGGCAGGAGGTAAGCCATGCTTCTGTTCAAGGCTCAAAAAGAGGTGGTGATTAAGGCAAGTCCCGAGAAGGACTTTGCCATCGTCAGCGACATCGCACGTCACAACCTGTTAGCGGGTAGCGGCGAGGTGCTGAAAATCAGGAGGCTGACGGAGGGGTCGGTCGGCATCGGCACCAAGTTTGAGGCGGATGAAGATATCAAGGTAGGGCCTTCGCGGATGAAGTTTGTCGCCACTTCAGAGATAGTCTCCTACAACCCTCCTACCGAGTTCTCCTGGACCTCCAGCCCGCCGGCTAACATGTCGCCCAAGATGCGGCGCATCCAGTGGTGGTTCAAGATACAGCCCCAGCAGGAAAGCGTAAGACTTACCCACGAGGTAGAGGTGGAAGCGATGAGCGCCGCCTTAACCACAGCCTTCAGGCTGCCATACCGCATGATGCGAGGCGGCACTATTAAGAAGGGGATGGAGCGCACCCTGGCCAACATAAAAAAGGCGGCCGAGACTTAGGCTATCAGCCTGCAGCGACATCTGCCCGTTGATTTAAGCCTTCCATCTTCCCTATCATCTTCCCATGACTAGGTCCCGCTGCCACATAGCCGCTCATCTCTGTCTAGTAGGTGCGATGTAGCATCACCTTTCCCTTAAAACGAATCCGTGCCTGATGCACGCCTGAAGCTCTGATTCGTTTTCGAAAGTACTGAAATTTTTATAACACCGGGATTCGCCTTGAAAATTTACTTCTTCCATGCCTAAGTCACCTAAAAGCAAATCGGTAAGAAAAAAGAAGTCCCGGGAGAACCGCCTCTACCGTGACTTGGCCTGGCTGTGGCCCATCATGGACCCGCCCGAGGACTATGCTCTGGAGGCCAGCTTCTGGCGGCAGGCTTTGCGGGAGCGCCTCGGCCCGGGCCGCCACCCCATACTGGAACTGGGCGTCGGCGGCGGGCACAACCTCTCTCATCTCACCAAGGAGTTCAAGGCCACGGCGGTGGATATATCGAAGCCTATGCTAGTCAACGCCCGCAAGCTGAACCCCGGCGTCGAGTTTTTCCAGGGCGATATGCGCAGCGTCCGCTTGGGCCGCAAGTTCAAGGCTGTACTCATCCACGACGCCATCGCCTATATGCGCAGCGAGCGTGATCTGAAGCGTGTGTTCGCTACGGCCAAAGCGCACCTCGATTCCGGCGGGGTCTTTATCTGCTCCCCCGATTGGTACCGCGAGACCTACAAAGGCACCCACGTGGACCATCGCATCCTGCCCGGCCCCGATGGCCTCGAGCTTACATATCTGGAACACGACATCGATCCAGACCCTTTTGACACCACCATCGAGACCCGCTTCTTTTACATAATCAAGCAGGACGGAAAGGTGCGGGTGGAGCAGGACTTGCACATCACAGGCCTGTTTCCTCTAGAGACCTGGCTGGAGCTGATGGACAAGGCTGGTTTTGATGCCGAGGCTCTCCCCTACCCCGTGTACGACGACGGCGGTGAAGGGTACCTGTTAAGGGGAGTGTTAAGGTAGGCGGCTAAATCTCTACCAGGTCTAGTGGCGGCGCTTCTTTGATAATCCCTTTCTTAGCAGCGCGCGCAAACAGCGTCTCCAACGCCTTTCGCCCATCCTCTCCCATGTCCTCGGTATCCTGGTTCACGTACATGCGCACAAACTTCCGACCCGTCTCCCTATCGATGCCACGGCCAAAGGCAAGCGCGTAGTCCAGGGCGTCGTCCTCGTGGGTGCGGGAGTGGACAATGGCGTCGTGGAGGGCCCGGGTCACCTGGCGGCCCAGCCTGTCGCCCAGGCGTCGATGCACCATGTCCAGGCCTAGAGGGACGGGCAGGCCGGTGTCATCGAACCACCACCGCCCCAGGTCCAATACCTTATGTAGCCCCATCTCACGCTCTCGAATCTGCCCCTCGTGAATGAAGATACCCGCGTCCACCTTGCCTTGCTGCACGGCCTCGGTTACGGCATCGAAACTCATGAAGACGGGCTCGAAAGGCTTGCTCATGTATATGCGGAGGAGCATGTAGGCGGTGGTGAACTGGCCGGGGATGGCGATGCGCTTGCCCGCCAGATCCCTGGCGTCCAGGGGCTTCTTGGATACGACTGCTGGCCCGTACTTGCGCCCCACCGACGCGCCGCAGGGCATGATGCGGTAGTGCTGCGCCACCTGGGGGTAAACGGCGGCGGAGATGGCCGTGACCTCCAACTCACCCTTCAGCGCCCGCTGGTTCAGCGCCTGGATCTCCTCTAGGACATGGGTAATTTCGTAACCCGGGACGGTGATAATGCCCTTGGCCAGAGGGTAGAACATGAAGGCATCGTCGGCGTCAGGGCTGTGGCCTACTCTTAACACAGGCATGGGCAAGGTTCCTTACTAGATGAGGTTGCGATGGGCTATGCTACCATGAAACCAGACACGAAGGGAGAGCGAGGGGAGGCGCTATGGCAAAGGTCACAGACGTTTACAATCGACGCGGCGGCAAGCCCGTCATCATTTCCGACTTCTCGCCCCCTCGAGGACCGGGGCTGGATTTCTTAGACGACGCGCGGCGTCTGCCCGTCGATTTCCTGGCCGTAGCCTACAACCCCGGCAAGGCCGTGCGCATCGACTCGGCCATTATGGCGGCGACGATAAAGTCGCATGCTGGCCGCGACGCCGTCTTCAACCTGGCGACTCGCGATATGAATAAGCTGGCCCTTCAAAGCCACCTCCTGGGCGCCGCCGCCCTGGGAGTGGATAACGTGCTGGTAGTCGGCGGCGACCCTTTCAGCGCTAAGGACCTGGAACGTGTCAAGCCGGTGGACGACTATCGGCCCACCGAGCTAATAAAGGCTATCGCTGACATGAACGGCGGTTTGGACTTTCGCGGGTTGAAACTGCGGCAGGCCACGGACCTGTGCATCGGCGGGGCCATTGACCTGGGCCGAGGCGTCGAAGAAGAGGCCGCGCTTACCCACAAGAAAGCCCAGGCGGGCGCGCACTTCTTTGTGACCCAGCCCGTCTTCTATACCGAACAAGTAGAGCAATTCCACTCGGCGTACAAGGCCGTCGCGGGACAGGCATCGTCGCAGCCCGTCTTCTGGGGCCTGCAAGTCATGGTCAAAGACGGCGTCATCTTCGCCTCGGTGCCTGAGGCGGTGCGCCGCGAGCTAGATTCAGGCCGCGACGGTGTCGAGATGGCGGTGGAGCAGTGGTGGCGTTTTCGGGATGCCGGCATCGACGCCTTTTACATCGTGCCGCCCATCCTCAAGGGCGGCGCCCGTGACTATGACGCGGCGCGCCGCTTTTTGCAGGCGGTAGGCCGTTAGGCGATGGCCGCAATACCCGCCTTGGAGATATCCTCGTCCTGCTGCGCCGCCGCGCCGGAGACGCCCACCGCCCCTACTACCGCGCCGCCCTTTCTGATAGGCACAGCGCCCTGGCTGGGGAGGAACTTGCCGGCCTCGCGAGTAATCAGGGCCTGCATGATAATGCTGCCCTGGGCGCGTTGCTGCAGGGCCGCGCTGGTGTCCTGCATCCAGGCGGACGCCCGGGCCTTGCCCTGGCAGATGTCTGCGCTGATGAACCTGGCCCCGTCCATGCGCATCATGCCCATCAAGTTGCCGTTGGCGTCCACCACGGCGATGCTGATTTTGACGCCCATCTTCTGCGCCTCGGCCAGTCCGGCGCGAATAATCTTTTCGGTCTCGCCCATAGTCAGGTCAGGCATGGTAGCCTCCTTCGCAAAAATAGGGAGTTAACACGGCGATATTGTACCCCTTTGGCGCCTCTCCGTCATTTCCACCATTTGCGACACCTGTGCTATCGTAGTGGCACCTTTTGACTGAGGCGATTCATGGGCTGGAAGCCATCCTTATGGGCGGGCCTGATGCCCAACGGGCTTGGGCAGGTGAAGCCCAACCACTACCTGGAGATATTCAAAGTCGCGTGGGCCAACCGGCGGCAATTGCCCTTCGCCTGGCACATCCTGTCGCGAGGTGTCTGCGACGGCTGTGCCTTAGGCACCACCGGCCTGCGAGATTTCACCATGAAGGGCGTCCACCTCTGCACTGTGCGCCTGAACCTGCTGGAACTCAACACCATGGCGGCGCTGGATGTAGAGCTGCTCTCGGATGTAGCGGCGCTGCGAAAAAAGACCTCGGCGGAGCTGCGGAAGCTGGGAAGACTGCCCTACCCCATGGTACGACGCCGCGACGAGCTAGGGTTCAGGCGCGTCTCCTGGGACGAGGCGCTGAGTCTTTTGTCGGACCGCTTCCGCGCCACTGACCCCCGGCGCTTCGCCTTCTACCTGACGTCGCGGGGCATCACCAACGAGGTCTATTACGTCGCGCAGAAGGTAGCGCGGTTTCTCGGCACCAACAACGTCGACAACTCGTCCAGAATATGCCACGCGCCCAGCACTACTGCCCTCAAGGATACCCTGGGCGTGGCCGCCTCCACATGCTCCTACTCCGACTGGATCGGTACCGACCTGCTGGTGCTCATCGGCAGTCATGTCCCCAACAACCAGCCGGTGACCACCAAGTACATGTACTACGCCAAGCAGAAGGGCACCCGAATTGTGGTCATCAACCCCTACCGAGAGCCGGCGCTGGAGCGGTACTGGGTGCCGTCGGTGATGGAGAGCGCTCTCTTCGGCACCCGCCTGGCCGACGAGTTCTTTCAAGTCCACACCGGCGGCGACATCGCCTTTATCAACGGCGTGTTGAAGCACCTTGTCGCTAACGAGTGGTTGGACGAAACCTTCATAAAAAATCACACATCGGACTTCCAGCGGCTAAAGACACATCTGGACGGCCAGTCCTGGGAGTCGCTGGAGAAGTACTCGGGCGCATCAAGAGACGAGATGCTGCGCTTCGCCCGGATGTGGGGAGAGGCGAAAAGCGCTGTGGTAGTGTGGAGCATGGGCATCGCCCAGCATCGATACGGGGTGGACAACGTCAAGGCCCTGGTGAACCTGGTTCTAGCGCGAGGGTTCATCGGCCGCGAGAAGTGCGGTCTGATGGCCATTCGTGGTCACAGCGGCGTCCAGGGCGGGGCCGAGATGGGTGCGGTGCCCTGGAGCTATCCCGGCGGCGATAGCATCAGCGAGGCCGGCGCCCGTCGGCTGGAGGAGCAGTGGGGCTTCCCTGTGCCAGCGTGGCGAGGACTCTCGGCGGTGGACATGATCGATGCCTCATATCGCGGCGACCTGGATATCCTCTACTCGCTGGGCGGCAACTTCCTGGAAACCCTGCCGGAACCCCGGTACGTCCGCGAAGCTATTGAGCGGGTGCCGGTACGCGTCCACCAGGACATCGTGCTGACCTCCCAGATGCTTCTGGACCCTGCCGATACCGTGGTGTTGCTGCCAGCCTGCACTCGCTACGAGCAGCGGGGCGGCGGAACTGAAACCTCTACAGAACGCCGCATCTATTTCAGCCCCGAAATCCCTGGCCGCCGCGTTGGTGAAGCCCGGTCAGAGTGGGAAATCTTGATGGAATTGGCGGAGCGGGTTAAGCCTGAGCAGCGGCATCTTATACACTTCGATAATGGCCAGGCGGTGCGTGATGAGATTGCCAGAGTTGTACCGCTATACTCAGGCATTGAAAACCTCAAGAAAAGGGGGGATGCCTTCCAGTGGGGCGGGCAGCGCCTGTGTGACGGGAGCATCTTCCCCACCATCGATGGCAAGGCCAGGTTTACGCCCCTCTCGCCGCCGGAGGAAGAGATACCTGAGGGCCGATTCCTGCTCAGCACACGGCGCGGCAAGCAGTTCAACAGCATGGTGCAAGCGCGTCGAGACCCCCTGACGGGCGCTGTCCGTGAGGATGTGCTAATGAACGCGGATGACGCCATCGCCCTAGGCTTGCGTGACGGCGACCCTGTGGTGCTAAAGTCGGAAGTTGGCGAATATGAAGGCCGGTGCAAAATCGCGGCTATCAAGTCGCGGAACCTCCAGGTACACTGGCCGGAAGGGTCTGTTCTGCTGCGCCGCGGCGCCGTCGACCCTGTCTGCGGCATTCCAGACTACAACACCACGGTGCAAGTGCTGCCGGCGAAGGAGGAGGTGAAGAGGTGATAGAACAGATGTTGGGCCCGACGGTGAAGGTGCCTATTAGACGCTTGCGGCAAGGCGTAACTCAGGATGTTGAAGATGTGGTCGCCACCGAGGAGCCGCTGGAGATTCGGGTGGTGTGGTGGGAGGAAGGGACGCAGCGCACCGCCAGCGTCGCCGTAACTATGCGCACCCCTCGCCACGACTATGAGCTGGCGGCGGGCTTTCTCCATAGCGAGGGCATCATCAGAGGCTTCGACGCCATCGAGCGCATCAGCCACTGCCAGGATGAAGGCGTCGAGCAGAAGTACAACATCGTCAACGTATATCTGAAGCCAGGGTTCGCCTTTGACCCGAAGCTCCTGAACCGCAACTTCTACGCCACATCAAGCTGCGGCGTCTGCGGCAAGGCGTCGCTGGAAGCGTTGGAGATACGGGGATGCCCTGCGCTGCCGACGGGTGAGCTAAAGGTCTCAAAAGATGTGGTGTCCAGCCTGCCTGACGCTTTGCGGAAAGAGCAGCGCGTCTTCGATCGTACAGGGGGCCTTCATGCGGCGGGGCTGTTCGATGCCCAGGGGCGGCTTCAGTGCCTTCGTGAGGACGTGGGGCGGCACAACGCGGTGGACAAGCTCGTGGGCTGGGCGATGCTGGGTAAAAGGCTGCCTCTGAACAACAGCGTACTGGTGGTCAGCGGACGCACCAGCTACGAGATTATGCAGAAGGCGCTGTCGGCGGGGATACCCTTTGTAGTGGCGGTAGGGGCGCCGTCCAGCCTGGCAGTGGACATGGCTAGGCGGTTCGGTATGACGCTGGTGGGGTTTGCCAGAGGTGACGGGTTTAACGTATACACTGGCCTCGAAAGATTGGATAGCTGACCCTGCCCAATACGCCGGCGGCGGTTCGGGCACTTCCGCGTTGCCCTCTTTCGACGACTGTGCTACCATCCTAGCCAAGCGCCCCCTTCCTCAGGGGGCCTTTAATCTTTGCTCACGTACGCCTATGTCCATTGAACAGCAGCTAGCTCCATTTAATCCTAACAAAGACGCCGCGTTAACTATTGGCACCTTTGATGGCGTGCATCTGGGCCATCAACATTTGCTGCGAGCTTTAAAAGAGAAGGCCCAAAAACACAATTTGGCCTCCATCGCCCTTACTTTTCGCAACCAGCCCCGCGCCGTACTGGTTCCCGGCTACCAGCCTCAATACCTGGCGTCCTGGGAACAGCGGCAGCGCCTCATACGCCAACAGGGCATTGACCACATTGCGCCTTTGGAATTCACAAAAGAGCTGTCGCAAGTAAAGGCTAGACCCTTCGTGCAGACTTTAGTCGATCACCTACGAATGAAGGGCCTTGTGGTGGGCCCGGACTTTGCCTTGGGCCACAAACGAGAGGGCACTATATTGGTATTGCGAGAACTTGGCCGTGAGATGGGGTTCTGGCTGCATGTAGTGGAGCCGATGTCCCAGGGAGGACAGGTGGCAAGAAGCCGCAGCCTGCGACAGATGGTATCGGAAGGGAAGGTAGAAGCCGCGTCGGCGCTGCTGGGACGGTGCTATTCGCTGACGGGGACCGTAGCCCACGGCGACGCCCGGGGCCGCGAGCTGGGTTTCCCCACAGCCAACCTGCTGGTAGAGCCGGAGCTTCTGGTCCCGGGCAACGGCATCTACGCCACCTGGGCAACGGTGAGGATGGGGAAGCGCCCCTCTGCCACTAGCATAGGCGTCAGGCCCACCTTCGGCGGCGGCGCCAGGCTCATCGAGACCTTTATCATGGACTTTCATGGCGACATCTATGGCGAGGTCATGGCTGTAGAGTTCGTCTCGCGGCTACGCGAGGAGAGGGCCTTCGCCAGCGTGGCGGAACTGGTCAGCCAGATGGATAAGGATGTGGAACAGGCCAAGGCTATCCTTTCTGGAAGCGCGAGGTAATAATTTGTTAGACCAGCAGACCTTGGACAAAGTCCTACGCCGGGGCGTGACTGAAATCATCGTCGAAGAGGAGACGGTGCGGCTGTTGCAGCAGGGCAAGCCGCTGCGTCTGAAGATGGGCTTCGACCCCAGCCGCGCCGATATCCACCTGGGGCATGTGGTCGGCCTACGCAAGCTGCGGCAGCTTCAAGAGCTGGGTCACAAAGTCATCCTCATCGTCGGCGACTGGACGGCGCAGATCGGCGACCCCAGCGGACAGTCCGCCACCCGCCCCATGCTGACCCACGAGCAGGTCATGGCCAACGCCCAGACTTACCTGGACCAATTCTTTAAGGTGGTGGACAAAGACCGCACCCAAACCGTGTTGCAGAGTGAGTGGTTCGGAAAGTTTACTCTGGCCACGGTCATTGACCTCACCAGGCGTTTTACCGTGGCCCAGTTCCTAGAGCGCGACGACTTTGCCAAGCGGTACGCCGCGGGCCGGCCCATCGCCATCACCGAGTTCCTGTACCCCCTGCTACAAGGCTATGACTCCGTGGCAATAAGGTCCGATGTAGAATTCGGCGGCACGGACCAGAAGTTTAACCTGCTGGTGGGCCGGCAGCTCCAGGAGATGATGGGCCAGCGGCCCCAGCAGTGCTTCCTGATGCCGATGCTGGTGGGGCTGGACGGCGTTCAGAAGATGAGCAAGAGCCTGGGCAACTATGTGGGGGTGTCCGACCTACCCAACGAGATGTATGGCAAACTAATGTCCATAGCCGACAGCCTGATAACCAACTACTTTGACTATTTAACTGATGTTTCGCAGAATGAATTAGAGGAGATGCGCAGGGCTATTAAAGATAGCTCGGTGAACCCTATGAACTTAAAGAAGCGGCTGGCCCTGGATATCACCGCCCAGTTCCACGGCGCTTCCGAGGCAGGTAAAGCCCAGGATTACTTTGAGCAAGCTTTCCAGCGCCGCGAGCTGCCTCAGGACATACCCAGCGTGGGATTTCGTTGGCAGCCGGCCCAAAAGCAGTATCTATTCATACCAACTGATGGCGACGGGAAAGAGTCCTTGGTGGGTGTAGAGGCCGGGGGGCAAGCAGCGCTGGTGGATTTGTTGGTGGCTGCGGGCCTGGTGCCCTCAAAGGCTGAGGCCAAGCGTTTGGTTGCTCAGGGCGCCGTGGAAGTGGACCAGCGGAAAGTAGACTCGACCAACATCTCGATAAAAGATGGTCTTGTGATAAAGGTAGGACGCAGGAAATTCGCGCGTCTCACGGAGTTGGACAGGAAATAATTGCTCAATGTCCAACTGAGGAAAGGACTTGAAGATGCCAAAGCAGAACCTTCGCATACCGGGTCCCGTCTCGTGTTATCCGGAGATCATGTCCGCTCTCACGGGCGACATGATAAACCATCGCGGCCCTGAGTTTAAGGAGATGCTTTACAGCGCCACGGAGCGTCTCAAGAAGGTGTTTTGCACCTCCAACGACCTCTATATCCTCACGGCGTCCGGCACAGGGGCCTTGGAGGCGTCCATAGTCAACGTGCTGTCGCCGGGAGACCGGGTGCTGGCCTGTATCGGCGGGCATTTCGCGCTGCGATGGTCGGAGATGGCGGAGGCCCATGGCGCCATTGTCACTCGCCTAGAGTTCGAATGGGGCAAGCCGGTGGAGCCGGAGGCGGTGCGGGCGTCGCTGCGTAAGGACCCGTCGATTAAGGCTGTCATGCTGGTGCACAACGAGTCGTCCACCGCCGTCACTAATGACGTGGCGTCCATCGCAAAGGTCGTGAAGGGCGAATTTGGAAAGTTGCTAATCGTAGACGCCGTCAGCAGCCTAGGCTGTATCCCCCTTGAGACCGACGCCTGGGGCTGCGACCTGGTGACTACCGCCTCCCAGAAGGGGTTGCTGCTGCCCCCCGGCCTGTCTTTCATAAGCGTCAGCCCCATGGCCTGGCAGGCTTATAATTCCGCCCGGATGCCAAGATATTATTTTGACCTCGGGCTGGCTAAGAGTTACTACGATATAGGCCAGACGCCCTTCACGCCCAGCCTGCCTCTTTTTTACGCTCTAAAGGTGGCCCTGGACCGGCTTCTAGAAGACGGCTTGGAGGCCGTCTTCACTCGACACGCTGTGCTAGCCCAACGCGCCAGACAAGGCTTGCGAGGACTAGGGCTTGCTCTCCTGGCAGACGATTTATGCGCCTCCAACGCCGTGACTGCCGTGAAAATTCCGGAAGGCGTGGAATTTGGACCGCTGCAAAATGTCCTTCGGAAGGAATACAACGTCATCGTCGCCGGCGGGTTGGGCAAACTGAACGGCAAAGTATTCAGGATTGGGCACATGGGCGCGGCTGACGAGGCGGAAATAGACGACTGCGTCAGAGCCATAGGCGCCGCTTTGCCAAAAGTCGGGTTCAAATCGCGCGTTTAAAGCCGCCAAAATGATTACTCTGCCATGACCGAGTCAAATATACTTTTATTAGACGCGCAGACTTTGGAGTCAGTCGTATCGTCATATCAACGAGACGCCGGAGGTCTTGTATATGGTGCAGATGACTCAGGCTATGGCCGTTCTCAAGCTGGTCCTGGCGGAGATTAGAGCAAAGGAGCAGCACCTAGACACTCAGATAAAGCAGTTCGAGGGTCAGATGGCCAGGCTGCCGCGTCAGACCATTATATGGAGCGTTGCCGCTGGACATGGCCCTCAACGCCATGGCTGAGGTGGAGGAGCGGCTGAATCATGCGAAAACAATGAAGCGCCACCTGACAAGCATTAAAGAGCGGTCGCAGCGGGAACTGGAGGCCCTGGAGGTAGTGCAGCGCGTGGAGGAGGCCAAGATATCCCTGGCCCAATTGAGAACCCTAATTAACTCTGGCGGCCAGGCTAGCCGGCAAGCGTCGGCGCAGATACAGGAGCTGGAGGCTTACATAACTCAGTACAGCAAGCAGGCGGAGCGGGCCATAATTATGCCCGCGACGCCCGACTTTAGCTAGAGGCTTCCCTCCAAAAGATTGATGGTCAACCCGGTAGGCAGCTTGGGGTAAAAGAAGGTCGACTTGCGGGGCAGCTTGTCGCCCCTGTCTACAATGGTCTCGAACAGGTCCATGGGCATGGGCTTGAGCAAAAAGGCCGCCTGACGGCCGTCGCTTGTGAGCAGTTCCAAGGCCTCAGCCGCGTCATGGATCCATGTAACGTTTTGGTCGATAGTCGAGCCAAAGACGGGTTTCAGCACCAGTTCTTCCAGCACCCACGCTTCAAAGGAGGCCATAGGCCCTTTGCCTGGCGGCAGGGCGCCGGGCTTGACCCTCAGCAGGCTGGCGCCGCCTCCGGCCCTGACCAACCCCAAGATCAGTTCCCTCTTGCCTCGTTCATGGATATCCCTGACCAGGTCTTCGGCGGAAGCGCCATGCTCCAACGGCCAGGGCGTGGCCGAAAAGACTTCATCGATACGTTTCCACAAGGCGTCTTCCAGGCCTATGTCGAGGCCGCCCACTACTCGATGGTAGGGCAGCACTACAAGCCCGGGGTCCTCGAAGTCCACCAGGTAGGCCATAACAAAGTTCACGGTTGCGTCTTTATTCCGTCCGGCGTTGGGCTGGAGGTCGCGATAGGCAAGGGCTGTCTCGTATCGGTGGTGGCCATCCGCGATGTAGAGAGGCTTGGATACAAAGCTCTCCTGTATCTGCTTTACGCTGGATGAGTCGCTGATTAGCCATAAGGCATAATCGTTGCCTTCAGCGTCGGAAAAGCTGTCTTCGGGAGCGCCGGCCATAGCCTTACGCAAAAGGGGCGCCAGCTTTCGCTCCTTGTCCCTATACAGCAGCATTATGTGGCTAAAGTTGGTGCGGCAGGCCTGCATAAGGGCCAGCCTGTCTTCTTTAGCGGCCCTCTGGGTGAACTCGTGAGGCAAAACTATTCGCTTCTCGTACTCCTCCAGGCGGACGGCTGCCATAATGCCAAGGCGCTGTCGCCTTTCGCCCTCGAACCGAAAAGAGTGGCTGACGAGGTAGTAAGCCGTTTTGTCGTCCCTGACCAGCGCCCGCTTCTCAAGCCACTGTTTCAGAGTAGTGGCCGCGCGGGTATATCGGTTGTCCCCGGGGTTATCCGTGGTTTTTCGCTCGCCTTCTTCCAGGCGCACCACGTTGTAGGGGCTGCGTTGATAGAGTTCTTTTTGGCCCCTGGGAGATATGACGTCGTAAGGCGGGCACACAACCTTAGCAATGTCCCCGACCACCCGGCTATTGAACCGAAGGGCCCTGAAGGGCCTGACGTCCGCCACGGTTTTCCGCTCCTGAGCTAAGGAATTTTCTTGCCTGTTTAACTAAACTTAGGATACATTCTGTCATAATTTTTTAGTGTGGGATAGACATGGTCTTAGAAGAGACTCGATCCCGGGTTGAGCAGCTTCGAAAGGAGCTTAATTACCATAACTATCGCTACCATGCGCTCGACAACCCTGTAATCAGCGATGCCGAGTACGACCGGATGCTCCAAGAGCTGTGGAACCTGGAGGCACAGCATCCGGAACTTGTAACGCCTGATTCGCCGACGCAACGAGTGGGCGCGCCGCCTGCCACAGGATTCGCCGAGGTCCGGCACCCGCTCCCCATGTTAAGCCTTGCCAACGCCTTTAACGCGGAGGACCTGGCGGCCTGGCACCGTCGCGTCGCCAACCTTTTAGGCTTCAGCGATTTCGAGATGGTCTGCGAGCTCAAGATTGACGGCCTGGCGGTGGCCTTAACTTATGAAGAAGGCCGCTTTGTGCGGGGCGCCACCAGGGGCGACGGCGTTCGCGGCGAGGACGTGACCAACAACCTGCGGACCATCAAGAGCATACCGCTGGCATTGCAGGGGACCTGGCCGGCTAAGTTGGAGGTTAGAGGCGAGGTCTACATGACTACGGAGGAGTTCAGTAAGCTGAATGTGGAAAGGGAAACTAAAGGCCTGCCCCTCTATGCCAACCCTCGAAACACAGCGGCGGGTTCTGTGCGGCAGCTGGAGTCCGGCATCACGGCTTCTCGAAAGCTGAACATCTACATTTATAGCCTTGGTTACACGGAAAATGGTGTTATAGCGGACAATCAGTGGGATACTCTCGAGAAGTTTAAGGCAATGGGGTTTCGTATCAATTTACACAACAAGCTATGCCACAACTTGCGGGAGGCGCAAGAGTATTACAGGCACTGGCTGGAACATCGTCATGAGCTGCCGTACCAGACCGACGGCGTGGTAATCAAGGTGAACCGATTCAGCTATCAGGCCAATCTTGGCGTCGTCGGCAGGGAGCCTCGATGGGCCACCGCTTACAAGTTCCCCGGGGAGCAAGCCATCACGAAGCTCCTGGATATTGGCATCAATGTTGGACGCACGGGCAGCCTAAACCCCTTCGCGGTCCTGGAGCCGGTGGTGGTCAGCGGGGCCACAGTAAAGCTGGCTACGCTGCATAACGAGGAGGATATTCAGCGAAAGGACATACGCGTTGGAGATTGGGTGATTGTTGAGCGGGCGGGGGAGGTGATTCCCCAGGTTATGGGGCCGGTGCTGGATCGTCGCACAGGGGAGGAAAAGGTGTTCCAAATGCCGGAGAAGTGCCCTGTGTGCGGCACGCTCATAGTAAAGCTGCCTAACGAGGCTATGCATCGATGCCCAAACAGGGCCTGTCCCGCCCAGTTCTTCGAGCTGCTGAAGCACTTTGTCAGCAAGGGCGCCATGGACATCGACGGGCTGGGCGAGCAGTGGTGCAAGATCCTCATCGACGCAGGGCTGGTAAAAGACCTATCCGATATCTATTACCTGAAGAAGGAACAGCTTCTAGAACTGGACCGCATGGGCGATAAGCTGGCGTCGAAGATCATAAAGAACATCGAGGCCAGCAAGACTCGTCCCCTTTCGCGAGTTATCTTTTCCCTGGGGATACCTCACATCGGATCGGAGATGGCGGACTTGCTGGCCCAGCACCTTCACAGTATCAACGCTCTGGCCCAAGCCACAGAGGAGCAGCTTGTTTCGATACCTGGCATCGGCCCCAAGATTGCGGCCAGTGTTGTCAGCTACTTCAAGGTTGATACCAACCGTGAGACCATTGAAAGGCTCAGGCAGGTGGGTGTGAAACTGGAGGATGAGATGGTGGCAGGGGATGAATCAGACCTGCCCTTTAAGGGCAGGATTTTCTGTCTTACAGGCTCCCTCTCTTCTTTGTCCCGCCCTGACGCGGAGGCGCGGATAAAAGCGCTAGGGGGCGCAACCTCCTCCAACGTCACGCGCAAGACTACGGACCTGGTGGTGGGGGCAGAGCCGGGGTCTAAGCTGGAGGCGGCGCAGCGTTTAGGCACTCGAATTCTTGACGAGCAGCAGTTCCTGGCGTTGTTGCAGGAACACGGCGTTAAACTACCGGCAGGCTAGCATTGTGCGCTGGTTGATTAACAAATTCCCCTCGTCCCTCCAGCCCATTAACTTTTGAGAGTGATAAAACAGCAATGAAGTTTGTAGTCGGTCTGGGGAACCCCGGACCTGAATACGCGGAAAGCCGGCACAACATTGGATTCATGTGCGTCGATTCCCTGGCTAAGAAATGGGGGGTGAAATTAGGGGAGCGTCGGAAGCTGGTGGTGCTGGAAAAGACGGCATTTGAGGGTACGGACGTTGTGCTGGCTAAGCCCAGGACCTTTATGAATGCCAGCGGAGAGGCGGTGGCGTATCTATTAAGTCGATTTGGCGGCACAGCTTCCGACTTGATAATTGTCTACGACGAGATGGACCTGCCCCTCGGAACTATTCGGATCAGAGGGAAGGGCAGCTCGGCGGGACAAAAGGGTATAGGAAATATCATCGCGACGCTAGGGAATGAGGCCTTCCCGCGCCTCAGGGTAGGCATAGGCAGGGCGGCTGAGGGGATAGGAGGCCGGGATTACGTCTTGAGCAGCTTTGAAAAAGAGGAGCGGGTTGCGGTAAAGGAGGTGGTTGAGAGAGCTGGCGAGGCTATCGAGTGCCTGCTAAGGGAGGGGTTGGAAAGGGCGATGAATAAGTTCAACTGATTTGTGGCTGCATGGGGCCTTTGCTAAACTGAGTTGATATTTGAGCCAATGGGCAGCAAAGGAAAATCATGGCGTTAACTCGAGAAGAGGTCTTGCACATCGCCACGCTGTGCCGTATAGCCCTGTCCACGGAAGACGTGGAGCGTATGAGAGGGCAGCTATCCCATATCCTGGAGCAGTTCCAGGTGCTGGGCGAACTCAACACCAGCGATGTTCCTCCTACCAGCCATTCAGTGGAGATGCAAACGGTCTTGCGCGATGACGAGCCGGCGCCATGCCTGGATAAAGAAAAGGTGCTGTCCAACGCTCCTCAGCGAGAGGAGGATTATTTTAAGGTAAAGGTGGTGTTGGAGGAGTAATGGCCGCGTTACATGACCTAACCATCCAAGAGTCCCATACTCTGCTCAGAAGCGGCCAAGTAAGCTCTGTAGAGTTAACTAGGGCTTGCCTGGACCGAATACGGAAGGTGGAGCCAAAAATCAAAGCCTTCGTTACGGTTACCGAGGATGAGGCTATGCGTATGGCCCGCCGCGCCGACAAAGAGCGGCTTTATAACAATGGCTCGCCCCTGGCGGGCGTTCCTGTGCAGATTAAAGACGTCATGTGCACTGAAAACATCCGCACCACCTGCTCATCGCGCATGCTGGAAGATTTCGTTCCTCCGTACAGCGCCACGGTAGTCGAGCGGCTCTACGCCAAGGGCAGCGTGCTGGTGGGCAAGGGGAACATGGATGAGTTCGCCATGGGGTCCTCCACGGAGAACTCGGCTTTTTACCCCACCCGCAATCCCTGGAACATGGACCGGGTGCCGGGCGGGAGCAGCGGCGGCACGGCCTCGGCGGTGGCGGCGGGGGAAGCGATTTTCGGTCTGGGCTCCGACACCGGCGGCAGCATTAGACAACCCGCGGCCTTGTGCGGGATCGTGGCGCTTAAGCCCACTTATGGCCTTGTCAGCCGCTACGGGCTCATCGCCTTTGCCTCCTCGCTAGACCAGATAGGTCCAATGACCAGGGACGTGCGCGATGCTGCGATAGTGCTCAACGCCATTGCCGGCCATGACGCCAAGGACGCTACTTCTATCAGCGCCAATCTCCCCGACTACACCTCTGAACTCGGCAAAGACATACGAGGGTTAAAGCTTGGGGTGCCCAGAGAATATTTCGCGGAAGGGACCCAGCCGGGTGTGAGTGAGGCCATGAATAAGGCGCTAAAGGTCTTGGAAGGGTTGGGCGCAAAGTTGGAAGAGGTGTCCCTGCCGACTACCAAGTATGCGCTGGCCTGCTACTACATCATTGCCCCCTCGGAATGCTCCGCCAACCTGGCACGATACGATGGAGTTAAATACGGTTACTCCCACTCGGATTCCGGTACTATGTGGGAGGGTATGGAGAAGACTCGGCAGGTGGGGTTTGGGCCGGAGGTGAAACGCCGCATCATGCTGGGGACTTATGCGCTGTCTTCCGGCTACTATGACGCTTTCTATATAAAGGCTCAAAGGGTGCGTACTCTAATTCGCCGCGAAATGGAAGAGGCATATAAGAAGTTTGACGCGTTGGTAACCCCTACCTCCCCCACGGTGGCGTTCAAGTTGGGAGAACGCACGCAGGACCCGGTGCAGATGTATTTAAGCGATATATGCACAATACCTATAAATATGGCCGGAATTCCGGCTATTTCAGTCCCCTGCGGATTTTCCGAGGGGATGCCCGTTGGCATGCAGATAATGGGGCCAGTCCTTTCCGAACCGCTACTTCTCCGAATCGCCTACGCCTATGAGCAGGCCACGGCATGGCATAAAGATAGACCGCGGCTTTAGCTGAATGCCGAGTAGTATAACCATACAAGTCCAGGGTTTGGTACTCACCGCCGAACTGAACGGCTCTGCGGTAGCTCAGAAGATTTTGGAGGCCTTGCCTGTTTCCGCCAAATGTAATCGATGGGGTGACGAGATATATTTTCGTGTCCCCCTGACCGCGGAAATGGAGGACGGACGCGATGTTGTGGAGGCGGGGGATTTGGGGTACTGGCCGCCAGGAAACGCCTTTTGCATATTTTTTGGCCCTACGCCTGCTAGCCAGGGCAACGAAATCCGAGCAGCTAGCGCGGTCCAACTCATTGGAAGGCTTGTGGGTTCGCTGGAAGAGTTGAAAAACATCCGGAATGGGGCTGAAATCGTATTAAAATAATGACTGGAGTTGCGGGAATTCTTACAAAAGAATAGTCTACCTTGCCTTGCTTGACCTGCTATGTTAGAATCCCGTCAAACAATCCGATAGCTTAAAAGCTAACGGTCATAAACACACCCTGGGGAGCGGAGCCGGTCCAGATTTGTGTCACCTAGAGGAATTCTTGTTACATTCCTCCTTAGCTGTAAACCTCTCAGGAGATTTTCGCTATGCAAAGATACTTATTGTTTAGGATAGGGCAGTCGATATTGGCGCTGTGGGGTGTCAGCATCATAGTCTTTTCCCTCGCCCGCCTCAGCGGTGACATGGTCAATCTCATGCTTCCCATGGAAGCAACGGGTGAGGACTTTGAAAGGGTTAGGAAAGCCTGGGGTCTGGACAAGCCCCAATGGCAGCAGTACCTGATTTACATGGGCAACATATTCAGAGGCGACTGGGGTGATTCCTGGCGGTGGGGCACCGGAGCTTTGGACATTGTGTTAGAGAAGTTCCCTAACACCGTACAAATGGCCTCAGTGACGCTAGCTTTCAGTACTATACTAGGCCTGGGATTAGGGGTGCTAGTGGCTACTAAAAAGGACACTGTCTTTGACCTGGGCGGCAAAGTTGTAGCTTTGCTGGGACAGTCCCTGCCGTCCTTCTGGACCGGAATTGTTCTGATGTGGATATTCGCTGTCCTCTTAGGATGGCTGCCGACATCAGGAAAGGGCGACAGGCCCTTCGATTTGAAGTACATGGCAATGCCAGCCATAACGCTGGGCTGGTTCAATGTAGCAGCCCTCATGCGGCTGACACGCTCGGCTATGCTGGAAGTCCTGGATAGCGAGTATGTAAAGCTGGCAAGGATCAAGGGTCTGCCCGAATGGAAAGTGATTTGGAAGCACTGCCTCAGAAACGCTGCAATTGCCCCTTTAACCTACTTTGGTGTGGTAGCCGGGTTCTTGCTCACTGGGTCAGTGGTAGTGGAGACCGTGTTCGCCTGGCCTGGTATTGGGCTGTTGGCAGTTGAGGCGATTCAAGCCAGAGACTACCAGGTGGTGCAGGCCGTTGTGATATTCATGGCCTCCATATTCATATTGTCCAATTTAGTCGTAGACATTCTCTATGCTTACTTGGATCCCCGAATAAGGTACAACTAGTCAACCGGAGGTGAAGGCATACATGGCAATCGCAATTCCCAAGGCTAGACCGTGGTATTCACCGCCACGTATAGCCAAAGGCATAAAATCCGCCCGACGACTGCCGCTTGTCCCTCTGTCCATTCTAATTTTCATCCTCATCCTGCCGGCGGTGCTGGCGGATGTATGGAGCAACTACAAGGGCTTTGATCCTGAAGTTGGCATCCTTACGGACCGTCTGGTGCCGCCTGCGTGGATTAAGGCTAAGGTGCTGGCCCTCCAGGGCGACATACCTTTGAATGAAATCCAGGTGTATAAAGACGATCAGTTGGTGCCGAATGGCAGGGTGACCCAAACAGGAAGCTTGGTGGCGGACGGCCAGCCGGTGACGGGCCTGACCATGCTTAAACATGATGGCAAAGAGGTAAAGGTAGAGCGAGCTCTGATTTACCCGGGAGGTGTGGAGAGTACAATTCAATCGAAGCTTCCCCCGGGACTCATAGTCGCCACCAATCCCATAGCTTTCGATTCCGGCGGGGCGCTGATTCGTGGAGAACACGTCGCCCAGGGTGTCGCCTTTATCGATGAAGTCACGTTTACACCTCTCGGAGCCACTTTTCAGGGGGTGCCGGCCAAGGATGCCATTGATGTGAAAGACGCCAGCGGCAATGTAGTGCAGCCGGTGGTTGGCATAGCCAGTATGCGCTATGTTAAGGAAGACGGAAGCAATGAAGAAATCTTAGCTTCCTCTGGAATGGCCAGGGTTATAACGCCGGACGGCTCGTCCAGGTACTGGCTGGGTACAGACAAGCTGGGTCGGGACCAAGTTACTCGCATGATTTACGGCGCGAGGATATCCCTATCCGTATCACTCATAGCCATTGCGTTTGCTGGAGCTGTAGGGACCAGCCTTGGGCTGATTGCGGGCTACTTTGGCGGTTGGGTGGACGCCGTGATAATGCGGTTTGTGGACATGAAACTAGCCATACCTTCCATACTGCTGGCCCTGGTGTTCGTTGCAGTAGTTGGGGCCGGGTTCGACACTGTGGTGACTGTAATAGCGTTGGTGTATTGGGCGGTATACGCACGCCAAGCTAGAGGCGAAACTTTAAGCATTAAGAACCGGGACTTTATTCAGAGGGCAAGAGTCGCCGGAGCGTCCCACATGCGCATAGTAGCTAAGCATATCCTGCCCAACGTAGCCAACAGTTTGGTAATTGTTGCCACATTACAGCTGGGAACTGCTATACTATTTGAAGCGTCCTTGAGCTTCCTGGGAGCAGGTATTCCCAGGCCTACGCCGGCTTGGGGTGTTATGGTGGCGGACGGACGAGAGCTCATTGTGTCGGCATGGTGGGTCTCCTTCTTCCCCGGCATCTGCATTTTGATAGCGGTGCTTTCTCTGAACCTGCTTGGCGACTG
>Ga0194132_10000252_pt1 | contig 111054 bp, 93 predicted proteins | sample TA2KigOf80mmetaG_FD_148612 | JGI IMG/M metagenome (GOLD analysis project Ga0194132, IMG submission 148612) | Freshwater microbial communities from Lake Tanganyika, Tanzania - TA2015054 Kigoma Offshore 80m | ecosystem: Environmental > Aquatic > Freshwater > Lake | place: Tanzania: Lake... | reverse complement strand
TAGACCACTTTGTCTCCTTCCGTTCGACACGCCAGATCGCGGTTGAGCTCCACAGACCCGGCAGGAAACATCGGTCATTGAACTTGCGGCATTCACCTATTCACCGCCACCACCCCCATCCTTGAAAATCGAAAATGTCCCTCTTGGTCTCAATTCCATTCCACTCCACCCAATCTTTCCCCGCATGAGGTCAGGATGTCTGAGGCTGCCCAGTTACCACACTCAGGCCGGCCGAGAGGTGGCCGGGAGCCTCGGTTCGGTCGCGCGTTTCATGGTTCCTGCACCCTCTGAACCCTCGCGAAGATCTTTCCAGGAAACGGTTGGACCAGTCTTTTCAGCTCCAATCCCAGCAAGGCGACGGACACCACCGAACTGCTGAGGCCGGACGCGCGGATCAACTCGTCGATGGATTTCTCGCCGTCCTCCAGAAAACCCAGCAGCCGGGTTTCCTGATCATTGAGCGGCAGCACGACCTCGGCCCGGCCGGTTCCACGGGCTGAACGTGAAGGGGGAAACAGATACTCGAATTCCCCCAGCACGTCATCGACCCCCTCGCAGAGTTTGGCGCCCTTCTTGATCAATTCATGGCATCCTTTGCTCCCGGGCGAGTCGATCCGCCCGGGCACCGCAAACACTTGGCGGCCGTATTCCACGGCGAAATTCGCCGTGATCATCGCGCCGCTATTCAGGGGCGCCTCCACCACCAGGGTGCCAAGCGTCATTCCCGCCACGAGTCGGTTCCGGATCGGAAAGGACTGGCGATCGGCAGGACGGTTAAAAGGAAACTGCGTCATTACCGCACCTCCGGACGCGATCTTTCGATAGAGTTCGGCGTTTTCCGGCGGGAAGACGAGATTGATGCCCGTCCCTAACACCGCCACCGTTCGTCCTTTCGCGCTCAGGGCGCCTTGATGTGCCGCCGTGTCGATGCCCCGGGCTCCGCCGCTGACGACCGTCAAGCCCGCCCCCGCAAGCTGATACGATAACCGCCGCGCCGTCTCCAATCCATAGGGCGAACTCCGGCGCGAACCCACCACCGCCAATCCGTGCCGGTCGCGATCCTGCAACGCCCCCTGCACATACAACACGATGGGGGGATCATAAATCTCCCGCAATGCCGCTGGATATTCCGGGTCAGATTCAACGAGAACCGAACAACCGAAGGCGGCGATGCGCTGCATCTCTCCGGCAAGATCCACCAACTTATCCCAATGTGCGATCGCGTGAGCTGTTTCAGGACCGATGCCCGGAACCCGGCTCAACTCAGACTCGCTCGCGGACAACAATTCCACCGGCGAAGGAAAATACTGCAGAAGTTGCTTCAGACGAATGGGACCGAGATGATCCACCATGTTCAGCGCGATCAGCGCTTCCTTGACCTCCATGGGCCCATCTTGGAACCAAGCCGGGGAGGCAAGCAAGCCGCAAACAGGAGGAGCGATTCGGATCGGCGCGTTCCGAAGTTGTTCAAGGTGGGACTTGCCGCGTCCCTTCGAAGACACACTTAGGAACGGCGTAAACGCCGCGCTCCGCCCGGACCGCGCCGTTCACGGCGCTTCAACGCCGCCCAATCCCGCCCCACTGAAGTCCTCCAGCCGCGTAGCCTGACCAGAGGCGACAATGACTCCCTCCGAAGCTTTGCCGGCTACAGGGACAGAGTTTCGCCGGGTGCGGGATCCAGGATCCGGATCTTGGGGTATTGGGTTCGGATTTGTGCTTTGAACCATTCCCGGGCCGCATCGTCGCCGTGGCCCAAAATGACCTTTTGAGGTTCAACTTCGCCCACAAATTCAAGCAACTCTTCCCGATTGGCATGGGCCGTGAGATCGAAGGAGTCCAACTGGCATCGACGCGTCACTTCTCCCGCCGATCCGCTCATAATAAACGTTTGTCCATGGCCGGAAGCTTTGACGCGGCCGCCGGGGCTCTGGGGATCGGCATAACCCACAAAATAGATGGCGTGCTTTTCCTCGCCCAGCATGCGAACGGCCAGGTCGTGAGCCGCGGTGTGCTCGTTCATCATGCCAGCGGTCATCACAAAAATCCGTCCGCTCCCCAGCTTGATGCGATCGAGTTCGGGCTTAGAGAGCACCACCAGATCCAGAGACTCGTGCAGTTGCAAGTGGCGGTGATTGCGATGCGTGCGGTCGGCTTGCAGATCGTAAATCTCGGTAAACACCCGGCCCAAGCCCCCGATGTAAACGGGCTGCCGCTTCAATTTTCCCTCCCGCATCAACAGCGCCAGCAAGGCGAGGATTTCCTGGGTCCGGCCCAGGGCGAATGTCGGAATCAACACGCTGCCCTTGCGGGCCAGCACGGAGTGAATGGCCGCAGCCAGCCGCCCCGTCTCCTCGGCGCGAGTCCGCTGGCTCGTCGGATGGCTGCCCCGCGTGGTCTCCATGATGAGCACATCGGCCCGCACACCTTCGAAGCGAGCTCCTTTCAAAAGCGTCTGTTCGCAAAAGGAGACGTCGCCGGTGTAAAACAGGGTTTCCTTCCGGCCGCGCACCAGCAAGCCCGCGGAACCCAGACAATGGCCGGCATCAAAAAACTCAAGCGTCGGGGAATTCTGGCCGGTCCGGCTCTTGTGAAAAGCCGCCCACTCAATCTCCCGGTTGTACCGAAACCCCTGAAAAATCGAGGCGATGTCGTCCACCTCGTTGTGGGTATAGAGGGGATACTCCCGGATGCCCACCTCGTCGCGCTGCTTGGTCATGACGTTGACGGAATTATGCAGCACCCGCTCGACGATGAAGTAACTCAACTCCGGCATCATCACATGCGCCCGCGGAAACCGCCGCACCGCCACCGGGAGCGACCCCACATGGTCATGATGACAATGCGAGATCGCGATGGCGTCCATCTCGCGCCCTTCAATCCGGTCGTAGAGCGGAAGCCCCTCCAACCCCTCCTTTTTGGGATGCACCCCGGCATCCATGAGCAGCCGGTGACCGTCCATCTCGAGCAGCCAACTGGACGCACCGATATCGGATTGGGGATTGAGATTGGCAACCTTCATGCGCGAAGGCTAGGGGGGCAAGCCATGACGGACAAGGAGCGAATCGTGGAAAGAGTTAAATATCTACATATCTTGATGGGTTGATTTTTCGCTTTTCGAACCAAAACACCGCTGCCAGGATGCTTCCATGAAGCGCGCATCTTCTGGATCGGCGGGGCGGGTTCCGGACTCGCCCCTGGAACGGCTGCTGCGGAAGCGCATCGTCATCATCGACGGCGCCATGGGCACCACCCTCCGGGAATACGGCCTGACCGAGGAAGCAGCCCGCGGTGACCGCTTCCGCGAGTCGTCCAAAAGTCTCCTCAACAACGGGGACCTCCTCAGCTTGACCCGCCCGGACGTGGTCGGCGATGTCCATCGCCGGTTCCTGGAAGCCGGGGCGGATATCGTCGAGACCAACACTTTCTCCGCCACCAGTCTCGGACAAAGCGAGTTCTTCGTGGAGGATCCGCGGGAAAAGGGAGGTCGCAAAGATCCCGAATTCTACGAGCGTGTTGTGGGAGACCCCTTCCTGCGGCAACTGGCGGCGGAACTGAACGTCGAGTCCGCCCGACTGTGCCGCCACTGGGCGGACCGGGTGGCTCGAGAGACCGGGACGCCGCGATTCGTCGCCGGCGCCATCGGACCGCTGACGGTCTCGCTTTCGATCTCGCCGGATGCCTCGGACGCGTCCTTCCGGGTGGTGACCTTCGATCAGGTGGCGAAGGCGTACGCCGATCAAGTGAAGGCCTTGATGGATGGCGGAGTGGACCTTCTGCTGGTGGAAACCATTTTCGATTCCCTCAACGCCAAAGCCGCGCTGGTCGCGATTCAGCGCGTTTTCGAGCAGGAGGCGAAACAACTGCCGCTGATCATCTCTGCCGCGGTAGGACGCGGCGGCGAAACCATGATTTCGGGCCAGCGCGTGGAAGCCTGGTGGCACGCGGTGCGTCATGCCAGCCCTCTCGCGGTCGGGCTCAACTGTTCGCTTGGACCCGACTTGATGCGACCCTCGTTGACGGCGCTGGCGGACGTGGCGGACGCATTCATCTCTTGCTATCCCAACGCAGGACTGCCGAATCCGCTCTCCGCCACCGGCTTCGACCTGCTGCCGGAGCACATGAGCTGTCAGATGCTGGATTTCGGGCGAAGCGGTTTGCTCAACATTGCGGGCGGCTGCTGCGGCAATACGCCCGCGCACGTGGCCGCCATCGCCAAGGCCTTGGAGGGTGTCCCCCCCCGCCCCATCCCTTCCATCGATCCGCAGCTCTGCCTCAGCGGCACTCAACCCTTGGTGCATACCGAGGGTACCTTCCTCATGGTGGGAGAAAGAACCAATGTCACGGGCTCACCCAAGTTCGCGAAATTAATCAAAGAAGGCCGCTTCGAGGACGCGGGGGCGGTGGCGAGACAACAGGTGGAGAATGGCGCGAACATTTTGGACGTCAACATGGACGAAGGCATGCTGGACGGACCCGCCGCCATGACACGATTCCTGCAATGGATCGCGGCCGAGCCGGATATCGCCAAAGTTCCCGTGATGGTGGATTCCTCCAAGTGGTCGGTTCTGGAAGCGGGTTTGAAATGCCTGCAAGGCAAGGGTGTGGTCAATTCCATCTCGCTCAAGGAAGGCGAGATCTCCTTCCTCGAACAAGCGAGGATCATCCGACAATACGGCGCCGCCGTGGTGGTCATGGCCTTCGACGAGCGCGGCCAGGCGGACACGTTGGACCGCAAGATTCAGATCTGCGAGCGCAGCTACCGGCTGCTGGTGGACCAAGCGGGGGTTGCTCCGGAGGACATCATTTTCGATCCGAACATCCTGACGGTGGGGACCGGCATTGAGGAACACAATAACTACGCGGTTCATTTCATCGAAGCCACTCGCTGGATCAAGAGCCATCTGCCCGGGGCGCGCGTCAGCGGCGGGGTCAGCAACATCAGTTTCAGTTTTCGCGGCAACAACAAAGTGCGCGAGGCCATGAACAGCGCGTTATTGTTCCACGCCATTCAGGCCGGACTCGACATGGGAATCGTCAATGCCGGCATGCTCGAGGTGTACCAGGAAATCGAGCCCGTCCTGTTGGAACACGTCGAGGATGTGCTGCTGAACCGGCGTCCCGATGCCACGGAACGACTGGTCGCCCTCGGTGAACAGCTCAAAGGGGTCAAGCCGGAGGCCTCGGCTGAACGAGGGACCGCCCCCTGGCGCAGCCTGGAGGTGGAAAAGCGCCTCGAGCACGCGTTGATCAACGGACATGACACACACATCGAGCAGGACGTGGAGGAAGCGCGGCTCAAACTGGGCAAACCGCTGGCGGTGATCGAAGGGCCGCTGATGGACGGTATGAACGTGGTGGGCGACTTATTCGGCGCCGGCAAAATGTTTCTCCCGCAAGTCGTCAAGTCCGCGCGAGTGATGAAAAAGGCGGTGAACTACTTGACCCCCTTCATGGAAGTGGAGAAAGCGGAAAGGGCGGCGCAGGGCTTGAGCGTGCGTCCTCAGGGCAAAGTCTTGCTCGCCACGGTCAAGGGGGATGTGCATGACATCGGCAAGAACATCGTTGGCGTCGTCCTGGGCTGCAACAACTACGAAATCCTCGACCTTGGAGTGATGGTTTCCTGCGAGAAAATCCTCGAAACCGCCCGCCAGGAAGCGGTGGACATCATCGGCTTGAGCGGGTTGATCACGCCATCGCTCGACGAGATGCAGCACGTGGCCGCTGAAATGCAACGGCTCGGCGTGGGCTTGCCGTTGTTGATTGGAGGCGCGACCACCAGCAAAGCTCACACGGCGGTCAAAATCGCGCCGCGATGCGAGTCCCCCGTCATCCATGTCCTCGACGCCTCGCGGGCGGTGCCCGTGGTCAGTGGCTTGCTGAATCGGGAGCAGAAACCCGCGCTCGTGAGGCAGATTCGCGAGGAGTATTCGGCCCTCCGTTCCCGGCACGAGGCGACTCGCCCCACGTTGATGAGCCTGGTCGAGGCCCGCGCGCAAGCGCCCCGCTTATCGCACGCTTCCGTGCCGCAGCCGAGTTTCTGGGGTTTGAAAACTTTCGGAACCGAGGGGACGGGAGCCCCCCCCGACGAGGTCATCACGATGCAGGACGTCATTCCATTCATCGATTGGTCGCCGTTCTTCCATACCTGGGAATTGCGCGGCCGGTTTCCATCCATTTTCGAGCATCCCAACCACGGAGCAGAGGCGCGCGCGCTGTTCAAGGACGCGCAAGAACTGCTGGAACGCATGGTGCAGGAACGGCGCACCGGCTTGCGCGGGGTGTACGGCTTTTTCCCTGCCGCATCCGAAGGGGATGACGTGGCCCTCTGGACCTCGCCCGGCGAAACCAAGCCCTCCGCCGTCTTTCACTTTCTCCGCCAGCAGGCGATCGACCCGGCGAAGGCGCCCCGGCGATGCCTGGCGGATTTCATCGCGCCCTGCGGAAACTCGGGACCGGTGGACAGCTTGGGCGCCTTTGCGGTGACCGCAGGATTGGGACTGGAGGCCTGGGTTCGGGAACGAAAGGCCGCGCACGACGATTATCAGGCGATCATGGCAGAGGCGCTGGCCGACCGGCTCGCCGAAGCCTTCGCGGAATACCTCCATGCCCGCGCCCGAACCGCGTGGGGTTTCGAACCTGCGAACTCGTTGAGTCCTTCGGACATGATCGAGGAGAATTACCGTGGCATCCGTCCGGCCGCGGGGTATCCGGCCTGTCCGGACCACACCGAGAAAGGCACGCTCTGGCGGCTCCTGGATGCCGAGGCGAAGACGGGCATTCGCTTGACCGAGAGCTACGCCATGTGGCCTGGGGCGAGTGTCAGCGGACTTTACTTTGCTCATCCTGAAGCCAAATATTTTGCGGTGGGCAAACTGGGCTTGGATCAAGTCGAAGACTATGCGCGCCGCAAGGGTCTTGCCTTGGCTGAAGTCGAGAAATGGCTGGCCCCTTACTTAAATTATCGATGAACAAATCCTTCGCCGTCTCCTTGATCCTCCTGGGCCTGACGGGCTTCCTGTTTTACCAAAGGAGCGGGCTGCAAGCGCGACTGGCGGCTGCCCAGGAAAAGTCGGCGCAGGCCCTGGCTCAAAACACCCTTCTGGCGGGCGAACTTTCGAAAGCCTCGAATGCCCTCGCCAAGACCCGCGGATCGCAGTCGCTTGCTTCAGATCAAATGAGAGAGCTGCTGAGGTTGAGGGGAGAAGTCGGGCAGTTGCGCCAACAACTGGCCGCGGCGGCGGGGAACCCTCGATCGGGCAGCGCAGAGCAGCCCAAAGTTCCTTCCGATGCAGGCGCGGGCGCTCCCCGGGTGCAGATGTTTCAAGAAGGCAACAAGCTGAAAATCCAGTCTCAAGGCAAGCTCAGAGATCGTCAAACCCTGGTCCTGGGCAATTGGGTGGGACCGCATGGCCGACATCATTTTATCCTGCTCCAACCCACCCTGCCGGGAAACCAGGGAAACACAGCCCAGACGGTGGGATTCCAGGCCCGCCTCCTGGATGTGGACGAACCCTCAGGGAACCGGCTGGGATTAGCGGCGATGGCGGATCCAACGAGGGCCAGCGTGCTGGAGCCGGCCGCGGCGGAAGTCCTGGAAAAGAGCTTTACCGGGGCGTCGGGCGTCACGGTCGTCGCCGCGCCCAACCTGGCCCTGAGCAGCGGAGGGAGTGGAACCATCGCCGTCGGCAACACGCCAGAGAACTCCATTCACATGAAGCTCTCCCCTAACCTGTCGCCCGATGGTGCCTCGGTGGTCTTCGAATTCGAAGTCGAAATCCCGCAGCGCCCCCCCGGGCAGTGACCCGTTCCCTGGAAACGGCCACTGATCAGCATCAAGCGATCGGAAGATCATTTTGGGGAGCGCGGCTGTGTCGCAGACCAGCCGCAGCCACATCCGAACATCGAGACGCTCTCAGTTTTTCCACGAGTCCCGGGCTGGCGAAGTTGGTGAATTCCCGTTTCCAGGTTCAATCAAGGAAGGTCGGAGCTCACCCGGGAGACTCACCCAAGACGGAACGGAAGCGGGCGCCCGGCCCGAACCATCAGGAGGCAGCTCCATCCGCCGGAGCCGCATCAGGTGCCGCGGAGGGAGTGGCCACGGAATGAGAGGAGGACGGAATGCATTGGGAAGTCGTGATGGCATCAAGACGGTAATTCCGTTTGGCGCCATCCAGTTCAAATTCCACGACTTCCCCCGCCTTTTTCCCGAGCATGGCCTGCGCCATGGGACTCAAATAACTGATGATGTGCTTCTCAGCATCGAAGTCCCACGCACCCAGGATCGAATAAGCTTCGGGATTGTGATTGTCGAGGTCGGTGACACGCACTTCGGCGCCGATGCTGACGACATCGGTGCGCGGGTTTGCGAAATCGGTGCCGCGAGCCCTCACGAGTTGAGCTTCGAGCTCCGATTTGCGGCGCATGAGGATCTTCTGCATTTCCTTCGCCGCCTTGTATTCGTGATTCTCGCGCAGGTCCCCGTAACTTCGCGCGATGGCGATTTCCTTCGAGTTTGCAGGAATCTTTTTCTGCACCAAATCCTGATACTCGTCGCGGCGACGCTCGAGGCTGGGCCAGGAAACCACAAGGGCCGCATCCTGCTTGACCTGATCACCGGAAATCAGGCTTTGAATGGCCGGGTAACTCTTCACGATGCGAGCGAGGAGCGACCGCTTGTCCATGTCATCGAAGCTCGGCGAAAGCTGAAGCGCCCGCGTGAGATCTTTAATCACCTCGATATCGGCGGTTCCGATCAATTCGACCAAAAGGTCATGGTCGTCGAGGATGAAGTCGCGCAGCCGGTTCGACTTTTTCTCGTTGAATTGATCCCGCTCCATCGCGGTGAGCATGGCGCGGAACACCTCCGGCCCCAGAATGTCGGCGAATGCGTCCGAACGTTCCTTGGCCAGCCAGAGCAGCAATTCGCTGCTGGCCTGGTGATGACTGATCAAGCGTGCGAGCGTATCCTTGAGGGAGAGCAACTTGCCCTCCTGAATGAGGAGGCTGGCGCATTCCCCGCAGAGTTTGGCCGTAACGGCATTGAGAAGGCCCAGCACCGCCTCCTCCCACCCGGCTGGATTGGCCTTGAGAAAGGATTGCAACGCGCGGCGATGCTTGGCGGCCGGCATGAGTTCCAACAATGGCGCCAACTTCGAATGCTGTGCCCAAACGGCTTGGGAGGCGATTTCGTCCGCGCCAGTCGCGACGGAAGCGGTCGCGGCCAGCTCGTCACGCAAGAAAATGGCTTCCAGAGCCAGGGCCGGCATCGTGCGCTGATGCGACTGGATGTCGGCGTTCAATGCGGCTCGCACATCGCGGACCGCCGAGGCCGCGTCGCTCATGTCCGCAAGGCATTTCTGAACCTCGTAGCCCACCGCCAGCTTGGCTTTCAGCCCTTTGGCGGCCCGAAAATCCGACATGAGCCGGTCTTGCAGCGAAGTTTCCTTCGCCTGATACGTAATCGGCTCTGACTTTTTGGCGGGTACCTGGAAATGGCCGTCCTTGTTCAACTCCCGCTTGGCCGCCTCCCACCACTTCTTCCAGTCCTCCGTGATCACTTCTGGAACAAGAACGGACTGAATCTGATCGAGGGTGGCCTTCCCGCCGTAGCTCTCCACAACCAGCTTGATCAAGTCCAAATGATGCAACGCCGCCATCTGGCGCAAACCGTGCAGATCCGAAGCCTTGCGGGCCAGCACATGCGCGGCCGGAATGGCCTTGAGGGAGTCGACCGCGAACGCCAAGTCCATCGAATGGCCCGGCTTGCCGTGAAAATCCACCGTGACCCGGGAAAACACCGTGTCCACGGTGGTAATCTTCCCAAACCCCCAACTGCGGTGCATGCAATAGCCGCCCTGCACCAGCGTGATCAACGGCTCCACATGGTGCCGCCCAATCTTCCCCGCCGCCACCAGCTTGTCGAACTCTTCTCTCATAGGTAATGGATCCAATTCTCTCGCCTGCCCATGGACAGACGGAGATGATACGGGCGTGCCAGTTGAAAGGCCAAGACAAATTGCCGTGGAGCTTCTCGCGCGTGACCCTTCCGGCGAGTTTCTCGAAGATCGCCTGGACGCCAAACTCGATCAGTCGGGGCTCCCCGGTCCCGACCGCGCGCTGTGCCGCGAGTTGGTTTTCGGGGTCGCCCGTTGGAGCGCCCGCCTGGACTGGATCCTCGCGCGTTATGCCCGCCAGCCCCAGCAAAAGCGAACCTTGCAGACCATTTTGCGCGTCGCGTTCTTTCAGATCTTTCACCTCGACCGCGTGCCGCCTCACGCCGCCGTGGATCAAGCAGTCCAGCAAGCGCGGGAGCTTGGCTTCGGACCGCAGTCCGGCTTCGTCAACGCCATTCTCCGCCAGGCCCTGCGTGACCGGGAAACCCTGGCCGCGGAGTTAAGGGAACTGGAGATTGAGGATCCCGCCACCGCTTATTCGCATCCCCCCTGGCTGGTTGAACGCTGGCAAAGCAAGTTTGGAACAGAACGAACACGCGCCATCCTGGCGGCCAACAATACGCCGGCCCGAGTGTTCGCGCGCATCAACACGCTGAAAACAACTCCTGAGAAATTGGTGGAACGTTGGCGCGAGGAGGGGGTGGACTACGACTTCCGCACCTACGATTGGACGGGAGAAAACCTTGTTTTTTGTCTCAAGAAGTCTCCTCCCCTGGCCCGCCTGAACAGCTTCAAGGATGGCTGGTTTTATATCCAGGACCCCAGCACGCTGCTTTCGGTGATCCTCTTGGACCCACGCCCGGGAAAAGCCGTGCTCGACCTGTGCGCGGCGCCGGGCGGCAAATCGACCTTCATCGCCCAACGGATGGAGAATCGCGGCCAAATCGCGGCGCAGGACCGGGCCTTCGACCGGTTGCCGTTGCTGCGCGAGAATTGCGCCCGTCTCGGTGCCACGATCGTCCATGCCACCAAATCGGACTGCGTGGTCTTCCCGGAATTGAACACCGCGTTCGATCGCATTCTGGTGGATGCCCCATGTTCGAACACCGGAGTCATGCGCCGGCGGCTTGAAGTCAGGCTGCGCATTCGTCCGAGCGAGATCGAGCGTCTGGTCAACTTGCAAGCAGAGATCCTTGACCAGGCGGCCCCCTTGCTGAAACCCGGCGGCACCCTGGTCTATAGCACGTGCAGCATCGAATCGGAGGAAAATCAGGAGAACGTGTCAGCCTTCCTGGCACGGCACCCCGATTACGCGCTCGAAAGCGAACGCGAATTGCTGCCCGGACAGTGCGACACCGACGGCGCTTACGCCGCCAAGTTGACACGGAAACTTCGTTCCTAATCAGGAACTCGGCGACGATTCGGCCTTTTTTCGGATGTTCTGCGCGCGAGGGACGCCTTGCTTCGCGGGATGCCGGAGCGCATGACGAATCAGCCAGCGCCGTTCCGCACTCGCCCCCTCGAGCCACCGCTCGCAAAGTCCCAGCGCCAGCCCCAAATGATCCTTGGCGATGTCCCCGATGTGATTGGCCACGCTTCGCCGCACATAAAGTTCAGGGTCATCCTTGAGCGATTCCAAAATCGGCAGCGTCGGGCTCGGATCGCGCACGAACTCAGGAATCCGGCACGCCCACGGAAGACGCGGACGCGATCCCTCTGAACATAACCGGCGCACGTGCGGATCGGGATCGCGCGTCCATTGGAGAAGTCGGGCGATCGTTCGGCGTGGCTCCTGGATCAGAAAAGGGCGCATCGAAAACTCGGCGGTAAACCGCCGAGTCAACGCGTATTGAGCGCGCATCGAAATTTCAAAAGGATCCGTTCCCCCATTGCCCTCAGGATCAAGTCCGAACTTGGCCACAAAACACACATGAGGAAGATAAAAGAAGACGCCCAACCCGGCGTCCTCCGTGATCCTCAGGGGCGGTGTCAGCGATCGGAGAAGGCATTCGATGGCTTGGTCATATCGCGCGGGCAGGCACCGGCGCAGCACCTCCGCCAAGTGTCCCCCGCGGTCCATGATGCCCAGGGACTCCAGGCCTTGATGGGCGAGTTCGCAAAAATGCCGCCGAGGGAATGCCGACCAAGCCCATCGGAGATTGTTGGCCAAGCACGCAATGGCCTCAGCATCCAACAGGGATTGCAATGAACTCCCTTTCCGAATCGAGCGCGGAGCCCTCGGGATGCTCGGGGCGCTCGGCGCTTCCGATTCCCCCGCGGGAGGGTTCGGCACCCGTCCGAGCTTGGAAACGGATTTCTCCATGGAGGTCGAAGCGACGGGATGGTCGATCAAGGAAAACGCGGGTTCAAGGCTTTCCGCGTGTCCGCTTCGCCTCCCATGCCCCGACTTGCTCTCGCAGCCGGGCCCGCGCCGGTGGCGTCAATCCCCCCGGGTCAAATCGCAGCCGGTAATGGAGGTCCAGCATGGATTGCAGCTCCGCCGCCGATGCTCGATCTCCGTCCCCTAAGCGGCGCAGCCATTGTTCCAGGGTCTCGCCTGGACGGCGAGGAAGTCCCGCTTCCTCCATGCTCCGTTCCACTCGATAAAATTCAGAGTCCTGGCCGGGGAAAAGGCCTCGTTGGACCGCGTGGACGGACGGCTCATTCCTCTTCCATTGCTTTCCCGAGTACACTCGCCAACCGGCATAAGCGAGCACCAGGAGCATGAGCCACGGGATGGCGCCCTTCCATTCGCCATCGCCGTATCGAACTTTGGAAATAAAGAGTCTTACCGCCGAAAACCCGTCGCCCAACTTCTCCCAAAAACGTGCCCTCGCCGACTCCATCTCAACCCACGAGGCCGGCGTGAGATCAATCTCCCGCCAGACTCCGTCCACCCAGGCCAAGGTCCAGGCATGCGCGTGCCGTCCCCGCACCAGCCATTCCTCGCCGCGTTTTTCCTGCATCGAGTAACCCGAGATGTAGCGCGCGGGAATCCCCAACTCACGCAATACCAGCGCCGCGGCGGTGGCAAAGTATTCGCAATGTCCAGAACGCGTTTGAGTCAGGAATCGGGCCACAGGAGTGGTGTTGGTTCCTCCTTCCGACGCTCCCTCGATCCAGGTGCTGTAGCGAAACCGCGTGAAAAAAAACTGCCCCAGCTTTTCGACCGTTTAAGACGCGTCCAACCCGTCCAATCCTGCCTCCTCAATCAAGGCTCGCAAGGCGGGTTTCTCGATCTCCGGCACCTCCACATCCTGCGCGTCCGGATGGCTTTCGACCGTGAACCCAGGATCGAAAAAGGCGTCGTACTGGAGGAACCCTGGCGCATCGCTGATTTGAATCACGCCGAGGGCATTCGTTTCGAGCTGGCCGACCGGGAGTCGCTCGATTTCGACCGCACCCTGAGGAACCGCCAGAAGTGATTTGTCCTCGGCCGCATGACGCAGGACACGGACGGAGGCTCGCGAAGCCCGACGGTCCAGCAGACGCCACGACCCCGGGTCCTGCTGGGCGAACACCCCGGAAAAGACCTGTCTGGGCGCCGACCACTGCACGTGGCGAAAGCCGTTGTAACTGGCCTCGCGCAGCAAAACTTGAGGGCCTTGGACTCGCATCAGAATCGCGCCGGACGTCTTGACTCGCCCAATCGTTCCGAGCGCCGTCCGGGTTTGTCGGGGATCAAACCCCTTTTTCCCGGATAAGTGCGCTCCCAGCGCCGCCTGAAGTTTTTGATCCAGCTCCTGCAAACCTCGCAAACCAAGATAAAGCCCGCCCGCAACCACTATCGCGGTGGCCAGGCACGCAGCCCACATCGCCGGGCGGTAATGCCGGGGGCGTTGCGAACCGAGCGCCCAGGCGAGCAGCAGACCGAATCCAATCGGAAAATCGAGGGACCGGTGATTACCCGCACTCGAAGCGAACAAACACAGTGCAAAAAAGGGCCACGTGACATCCACGCCCGGACTTGAACCCGAAGACGCCCCAGACCTTTGCAAGCGCAGCCACCAGGAAAAGGTGCTCCAATCCATGCCCGTCCGGTTGCCCAACGCCTGCGCCGCCAAGATGGGAAGAAACGACAGGGGCAGCCAGCTCAGAATGGTGACCATGGTTTGGGCGCTCTTGCGAAACGCCTCCAATCGATGCGCGGCGGAGTTCTCCCTCGCCACATCAGCCAGCGCATTCCCGCCTTCGCCCAGCAGGAACGCGAACACGATGGACGCCAAAAAGAGGACCACACAAAAATTCCAGATCTGGTCGAGGTCCTTCTGGGTGAATTGCCAGGGTTGGCGCACCAACCGGGTCAGTTCCAATCCCAGTCCCGCCAACAACCCCACCCAAAACAACCCCGTCTGCCAGCCCCAGAAGGCAAGGCCCAAACCGGCCAGTCCGATGGGGGTGCTGATCATAATCCAAATCCTGTAAGCTGACGCAAACCCGCCTCGATGTCTCCACTCACGAGCTTCACGATGCGCGTTCCCCCCTCGGTGCGATCCGGACCTTCAAGGGTTCGCCCACGAGGGGTGATCACGAGGATCAACAGAGGCATTCGCAACGCCTCGAGCCGGCGGGCCAAGGATGCGCGCGACTCATCCCAATGAAGCAGCACTAGCAGACAGCCGCACATTTCCTGCGCGTGTCTGAGCACCAGGGATTCGAGTGTGGCGAACCCCGCCCCGGGCTGCGCGCGGACCGCCGCCAGGTGCGTCAGGGCGTGCTCCACATGAGCCACCCCACGCCCCGTCGTGAGGTGAATGGCGCGCGGCCCCAGGAACATCAGATCCAAAAGCGATTCCTGAGTGTCGATGCCGCAGGCCAGCGAGGCGCGCGGTCCGGCACCCAGCTGAACCCCCGGACGAGTGCGGGTGGCGGAGGCGAGATCCACCATGTAACGGCGCATTTCACTCGAGACTCGCACCCGCCGGACCGCTCCGCGCAATGCCAGAATCTCATCCACCGTGGCACACGGTTCGAAGGAATCCAACGGATGCGACTCCGTCTGCCGGGCGAGAATTTCAGCTTCGGCCTCCGGACTTACATAACCCAGGGACGATTTGAGCGCGAAGCGGTCCATCTGCGCTTCCGGCAGAGGATAAGTGCCGCGGAATTCGACCGGGTTCTGGGTGGCGATGACGAAGAACAGCGGCGGCAGCGCCCGCCGGTCACCTTCCACACTGACCTGGCCCTCACCCATCGCCTCCAGCAAGGCGGATTGAGTCCGCGGGGAAGCCCGGTTGATTTCATCGGCCAACAGAATTTCCGTGAACACCGGACCTTCTCGAAAGTGGAACGTTTGGTCGCGCTGATGATAGATGGAGACGCCGAGGATGTCGCTCGGCAGGAGGTCGGGCGTGAATTGCACGCGCTTGTAGCGGGCGGAGACAGACCGGGCCAGCGCTTTGGCCAGCGTCGTTTTGCCGGTGCCGGGGAAATCTTCGAGCAACACATGGCCGTCGCTGGCAAGGGCGGCAAGGATCTTGCGCAGCGCGGCGGTTTGGCCCCGAATGACCTGCTCGATGTTCTGCAGCAGGCGTTGAAAAAGTTCCGCCGCTTCCGCGGGTGAGAGTGGAGTCACCATAGGCCTCTCATCGCTCCGCGGTTCGAGATCGTCGGCCATGCCGACGGAATCTCCCGGGGCGGGCGAAGAAAAGAACACCAAAAGCCGCTAAAGGTTTCGCAACTCGGGCCAAAGCGGCTTGAGATCCGCATCCGTAAGTGCCATCTCGCGAATGGAATCGCGCCCTTGAATCTTCATGGCCCGCTCGAGCCAATTCCGGGCGGCATCAAGGTCACCGAGCTGACACTGATAGCAGGCAAGATTGTAGGGAATCGTCGAAATCGTGTCGAACCGCTTGGCCACCCGGACCAGTTTGTCGTGGGCGTCCTGCGTGCGTCGCAATTCATGCAGGGTGTAGGACTGATGAATCCAACCGCTGGGAGACCCCGGTGAATGGTCCACGAGGCGTTGTGCGGTCAGCAAGGCTTCGTCCCATTCCTTTTCGGCGGCTTGAATGCGCCAGAGCGTCTCAATGACCTCGGGATGACTTTGGTGCGTTTCCGAGACGCCCCGCCATTCAAGCCTCGCCTCCGCCGCGTTGCCCAGTTCGAGCCAGCCTTGGGCCGCGTTGAGGAAATGGCAATCGGGTGCCGGAATCGATTCCATGCCCGCCAAAGTCAAATCGCGAAATCGTTGTACTCCGGCCGGACGGGCGCGGTGGGGGGATGCAGCATGCCGGCGGCGACAGTCGCATTGGCTCCCTGTTCAATCAGAATGAACGAACCGGTCAATCGGTTGGTGCCGTACCCGTCAAAAATTACGGGCCTGGCGGTCTTGATGCGGATTTCCCCGATGTCATTCATGGCCAACTCGGCGGGATCAGGTTCCTCGTCGAAGGTCTGAATGTGGATCCGCTCCGGAATGTCCGTCACCACCGCCTGGACCGTCTGAGTCGTGTGCTTCAGGAAAAACTTGCGGCCGCGCTGCAACGGCCGGGAGTGCATCCAGCATACTCGGGCGTGCAACTCCTGGCTCATGCCCGGCAAATGGGCAAGATCCACCACCATGTCGCCGCGGCTGGCGTCCACATCGTCCTGCAACACCAGGGTGACGCTTTGCGGGCAAAATGCCTCGTTCAAGGAACCGTCGGAAGTCCAGATTTCCTTCACGGTGGTCTTGAGGCCGTTCGGCAGCAGCATGATTCTTTGCCCCACCTTGACCGTCCCCCCGGCAATCTGCCCGCTCAATCCACGAAAATCGTGGAGACGCGGATCACGTGGGTTATGCGGACGGTTGACCCACTGAACCGGGAAGCGCAAACCGTGCAGGTTCCAGTCGCTGGCAATGTGGACCGTTTCCAGATGCCCCAAAAAGGTCGGTCCGTTGTACCAGGGAGTGTGGCGCGAGAAATCCACCACATTGTCCCCGTTCAGGGCGCTCATGGGAATGAACTTCACGTCCTTGATGTCGAGCAACGGCAGGAATTCCTCGAAGGTGTCTCGGATTTCTTGAAACCGGGCCTCGCTCCAATCCACCAGGTCCATCTTGTTGACGGCGATGACGAGGTGAGGGATGCGAAGCAACGAGGCGATGTAGGTGTGGCGGCGGCTTTGTTCAGTCACCCCGGCGCGGGCATCCACCAGAACCACCGACAGATTGGCGGTGGAGGCACCCGTGACCATGTTTCGAGTGTATTGAACGTGCCCCGGCGTGTCGGCCACGATAAACTTCCGCCGGGGGGTGGCAAAATAACGGTAGGCCACGTCGATGGTGATGCCTTGCTCGCGCTCGGCCCTCAATCCATCGGTCAAGTTGGCCAAATTGATCTGGCCCCCGCCCGTGATGTCGGCGGAACGTTCCAACGCCTCCAATTGATCCTCCATCAGAGATTTGGAGTCGTAGAGCAAGCGCCCGATCAACGTGGACTTGCCGTCATCGACGGATCCGCACGTGTTGAAGCGCAGGATCTCGATGGGATGGGAAGCGGGATGAGACATGGTCTGGGAATCAGAAATAACCTTGTTTCTTGCGATCTTCCATGGCGGCTTCGCTGGCGCGGTCGTCCGCGCGTGAACCCCGCTCGGTCACCCTCGCGGCGGCGATTTCCGCGATGATGTCTTCAACGCTGTCCGCCGGACTCTCCACCATGCCGGTGCTGATGATATCGCCGATGGTGCGCACGCGCACGACGAGCCTTTTGACCTCTTCCTTGGGTTTCGGAGGCATCAAGGTCGTGACCGGAAGCCACTGTCCGCCGCGTCGAACACAATCCCGCTCGTGGCTGAAATAAATGGTCGGCACCGCCAGGCGCTCGCGTTTGATGTACTCCCAAACATCCATCTCGGTCCAGTTCGAGAGCGGAAAGACACGCATGTGCTCGCCAGGGTTCACACGCGCGTTGTAAAGATTCCAAATCTCGGGCCGCTGATTCTTGGGGTCCCACTGGCCAAAGGCGTCACGAAAGCTGAAGAAACGCTCCTTCGCGCGTGCCTTCTCCTCGTCTCTCCGGGCCCCGCCAATCAAGCAATCGAATCGAAACTCCTCCACCGCCGCAAGGAGCGTGGGGATCTGCAGCCGGTTGCGGCTGACTTCGCCCGGATTCGGCACAGCCACGCCCGCGGCGATCGCCTCCTCGACTTTGCGCACAATGAGCTTCGCGCCCAACTCGCCCGCCCGGTGATCGCGAAATTCGTTCAATTCCGGAAAGTGATGCCCGGTGTCCACGTTCAAGAACGGCATCGGGATGTCCGAAGGACGGAACGCCTTCTCCGCCAGGCGCAATAAACAAATGGAGTCTTTCCCACCGGAAAAAAGCAGGGCGGGCCGCTCGAACTCCGCCGCGACCTCGCGCATGACGTGGATGGACTCCGTTTCAAGGTACTGCAGGTGATCAAGATGAAACGAGGACATTGGAAAGGAATTTCGGATGAAAAGGCCGGCGGGTTAAGCCGTCCGCCCCGCCACCGCTTGCTTGCCCCAGGCGGCATGAAGCCCGCATTCCCGCTTTTCGTCGGCCTTGGCAGGATCGGCATAATCCCATTCGTTGGGCAGTTGGTGCGCCTGGAGATAACGCTCCGCCTCCGCGTCGGACCAGTAAAAGAGCGGACTGACTTTAACCGTGCTGAAATGGCTGTCCCAAGAGACGATGTCGAGCCCGGCGCGGTTGGGATTCTGAACCTTCCGCAAGGCCGTGAACCACACTTGCGGCGCGAGCTCGCTCATGCCCCGCCGGAAGGGCTCCAATTTCATCACCGCGCTAAACTCGCGCAGCGCCGCCTCATCATCGGGACTCGGCACCGGACCGAACACCGCGTCCCGATGGGCCGCCGTCATGCGAGGAACATAGGATTTCAAATTAAGGTTCAGCCTCCGCCGCAACTCCTCCGCGTGCCGGTAGGTGGCCGGACGGTTGTAACCGTGATCCACCCACAAGACGGGGATGTCCGGATCGGCCTCCACACAGAGATGAAGCAACGCCGCCTCGAAGGGGCGAAAATTGGTGGAGACAATCGCGGCGCCGGGAAAGAGATTGAGCGCCCAGCGAATGGTCTCCGCAGGCACCGCTCCGGACAAGGTTCGATTGGCCTCCGCGATTTCCTCGGGAGTCAGGGTCATGGTTGTCATGTCAGCACAGACGGCAAGGAGGGGATGCTTGAAGGTTTCGTGAGGATGAAGTTCAGGAAATGACGCTGGACGGCAACAACACCCGATCGCACCAGTCGCCAAAACGCTCGTTTTTCAGCCGTTCCTTCGCAAAGCGATTGAGCACCGGCTCGAGTTCTTTTTCGAGCTCCGCTTCTTTCATCACATCCTTCCAGACTCGATTCAGCCGGGTTCCGGCGACATTGCCACCCACCCAAACCTGGTAACGTCCGGGCGCTTTGCCCACGAACGCAATCTCAGCCATGTAAGGCCGCGCGCAACCGTTGGGGCATCCTGTGGATCGAATCACAATCTCCTCGCCCGCCAAGCCCGCCTTGGCGCACAGGGCCTCGATGCGATCCACCAAACCCGGCAGCATCCGCTCCGACTCCGCCAAAGCCAGACCGCAGGTCGGCAACGCGGGGCAGGCCATGGAAGCGGCATGCAGCACCGAGGCTTGTTGAGACGTCCTCACTCCGTGAGCGGCCAGGACGTTCTCAATGCGGGGACGGTCTGCGTCGCTGATGCCCGCAAGAATCACATTTTGATTGCCGGTCAGTCGAAACTCGATGCCGGGAAACTGCTCGGCCACGCTTCGCAGTCCGGTCTTCATCCTGCATTCCGCCGTGTCTTTGACCCGCCCGGTCTGGACATAAAGCGTGACGAACCAGGATCCCTGAACGTCTCTCTGCCAGTCGTAGGTATCGCCGGTGGATTCGAAGCGGTAAGGCCGCGCCGGTTCGAGCTTGAATCCCGCCCGCTGCTCGATTTCGTTTTTCACGAAGGCCGCTCCCTTTTCCTCCACCACATACTTCAACCGCGCGTGCTTCCGGTCGGTGCGATCGCCGAAATCCCGGTGAAAGGTGAGAACCGCCTTGGCGATGTCAATCACGCGTTCGCGCGGCAGAAACCCCAACTCGCTCGCCAACCGCGGATAAGTCGCTTCGTTGCCATGGGAACGTCCCATGCCGCCCCCGACCGCGAGATTGTAACCCGCAAGTTTTCCGTTCTCCACGATGGCAATGAAGCCCAGGTCGTTCGTGAACACATCCATGTCGTTCACCGGAGGAATGACGAAAGCGGACTTGAATTTCCGCGGCAGATAAGTGGCTCCGTAGAGTGGATCGACGAACGATTTGTTCTCAAGGGATTCCAGATTCAACTGGACCCCATCGATCCAGATGGAGTGGTAGGCCTTGGTCCGAGGAGCCAACGCTTCCGCCACGCGGCGGCAATCGGCCAGCACCTCAACCCTCGCCGCCGTGGAAGCCGGAGTGGGCGACGCCATGACATTGCGATTCACGTCCCCGCAAGCCGCCAGCGTGGAAAGCAAACTCTCGTTGATCTGCTTGATCAATGGCCCCAGCCCTGACATCACCACACCGTGAAACTGAATGCTCTGCCGCGTGGTGATCCGCAGCGTGTTGTTGCCGTGCCGGGACGCGAGATCGTCGAAGACCATCCATTGCTGGGAAGTCATCACCCCGCCGGGAATGCGCCCTCGAACCATCAGCATGAACCTCTTGCCCGTCTTCCGCAGATCCCGATCATCTTGCTGATAAATGCCATGGAACTTGATGAACTGCTGGTCATCGTCCGAAAAATGATCCTTGGAAGGATCCGATAAGGTCGCCGCAATCGTCCCAGCAAGCGTCGGAATCGCACTCTTAATTTTCTCGTTATGAGTCACTTCCGCATCTAAATCAGACTTAATCATAAGTAAGTTGATAATGATTGTGATGTTAACAACAACCTTCGATCTGTCAAGCCCCGGCCTATCGCAAGTCCGATTCTAAAAACTGGGCCCGCCGAATCACCGTTCGTTCGTCCGAGGTGTAGGTCACATGAATCCTGCCGTCTTTTCCTTGAATCGCCGTCGGATAGGCAAAATCGCCCGCGCCATCCGCCAAAACAAGCTCGCGCGGCCATGTCTTCCCGCCATCCCCGGACCATCGAGCCAGCAACGGCGTCCGGTCATTCATGCTCGGATTGTAAATGAAAAGCAGATTCCCACTCTGCAATTTGATCAACTCCACCGAGGCATTCGGATTCGGAAACCCAGTCTCAACCCCAGGCGACCACGTGCGACCCCCATCCGAAGACTCCGTCTGCACCACAAAAGCATCGTCCCCAGGCTCATAGTCCCCTCCTCGTCGGCATAAAGCCAGCAACCGCCCGGGTGAAAGCTCGACCGCAGCCGCTTGCAAATTCCCCATCCGGGAAAACACCTTGTTCGACCGGCCCCACTGCCTCGTCTTGGGATCGAACTTCAAAAAAAGTGAGGTGGTATCCGATCCCGTTCGCTCCGTGTCCGCCCCCGTTTCATGATAAATCGGAAGCAAATACTGGCCGTCGGACAACACGATCGGACGGCTTCGCACCATGGTCCCCTCGTCAAACGTCACCATGAATGCATCGCTCCAGGTGCGGCCCCGATCCTTGGAAATCTTTGCCCCGATGCGGGAGGTGGACCATGTGGCTCCAGGCCTGACCACGAAAAACAACCAAACTTCGCCCTGGGGTGAGTTCCACAGGACAGGATTCCCCATCGAATACACGGGGTTTGAAGCGATCGAGACCGGGGCCGACCACCGCTTCGATCCCCGAGGCAGGCGGGATCCGAAGATCGCTGTGGCTTGCTCGTACTCCCCTCCGCCGCCGTAATAGGCCAGCAGCAAATCGCCGTTGTCCAGTTCGGTCACGGTGGAAGGATGTTTGTAATTGCCGGTCTTAATCTCCGGTCCAAAAACGCGCTCCGTGTAAAGCGCGGCGTGCGGGACGATCCCCGTCCATCCCATTGCCAAAGCAGCCCAAAAAATTCTCATCATAAATTCGATCCCGACTTTCACCATGCTCACCGCTACCTGACTTCCGCCAACCGCCGGATCACCCAGGCCGCGGCCATGAATCCATAGGCGCCTGTCACCGTCACCAACGAACCGTAACCACTCTCGCAGTTGCGTCCCGCGGCGCCGGTATCGCACAACTCGCCCGCCGGGGCGAGCACGGGTTCCACCGAATACACCGAGGGCAATCGAAGCAGCTTCTCATGTTCTTCCGCAGTGCATTCCAAGCGGAGCCGGCGCCGGACCCCGGCCAGTAATCGATCATGACTCGCCTCGGCCAGGGTCCCCAGCCGAATCCGGGCCGGGTCCGTTCGCCCCCCCGCACCGCCCGAAATGACCAAAGGGATGTTCCGGCGAAGGCAGGCCCGTGCCAAGCGACATTTATTCGGAACCGAATCAATGGCATCCACCACAGCCTGAACGCCGCCTTCCAAGATGGATTCCTCCGTTTCGGAAGCGTAGAACATTTCCAGCGCCTCCACCTTGGCATTCGAGTGAATGGAAAACACCCGCTGAGCCATGGCTTGGACTTTACTCTTCCCCACCTGATCCTCGATGGCGTGAACCTGACGGTTCACATTGGAAACGCAGATCTCGTCCAGGTCGACCAGCCTCAACGTACCCACTCCCGAGCGAGCCAAGGCTTCGACCGCCCACGACCCCACGCCTCCCATCCCGATCACACAGACTCGAGCCCGGGCAAGCCGCGCCAAGCCCTCCTTGGAGAGCAACCGCTGCACGGAATGAAACCTGCGATCCTCCAATGAGACCCTTCCCGGTGGGGTGCGATCAAACTCGCTTGAAGTGAATGAATACCGAAGCGGCGTCAGGATCGGCCCCGGCTCTGGCTGTGCATTCCCGGACGTCCCCGCCACCGCCATGCGCCATAAGCCATCCCCACCAGAATGCCGACGGCAAACGTCGTTTCCGCCGGCTCGGGAACCGCCGTGACTTGCCAGCCCACATCCGACAATCCCGCAAAATCGAGATCGGTGAAGAATTTCCTCTGTCCATTCGAGATATCGGGGTCCATGGCTGCTTCTTGGAAGGTGGCCGTTCCCGGCAACCGGCTCATCGTGTTTTCTGCCCAGTGATCCCCCCCGCATTCAAAGGAACGTTTCCCCCATGGACCGCGACGGACTGAGCACCGGTAAACTGGCCGCCCGACACACGGCCCGTCCAGGAAGCAGCAGTCCCCAAACCCAGCAAATGCCCCAACTCATGAATCGCCACGGAATAAAAGTCGAACGAGCCCGACGGCAGATCCGCGGAGGTGGACACATCCGAGTCGAAATACCACGTCGTCAACGAATCGAATGCGATGCTGCCTCCCCACCTTCCGAAGTCGTCGGCGGGCGCCCCTGTTTGGCCACGTTTGCTGACGTCAGCCAAGAACCCGGAAGTTCCGGATGCACTGAATCCTCCGGGCCCTCCGACCCCGATGGCGCTTCCCGAGATATCATAGGCGCCGGCATAAACTTTCAGAACTCCGGTTGAAATGGTGAGGTCGCTGACGCTGGTTGAAGTCCCGGAGCCCGGATGATTAAAGGTCGCCGACCAGGTGTTGCCCCCGCCCGGAGTGATGGCCGAAAGGGAATCCCCAAGTCGTGACACCAGATCTTGAGCCGCCTTCGTCAGCACCGCCCGGCGCGAGGCATCCGTGAAAAAACTCCCGGTGTCCAGAGTGTAGTCGAACTCAATCACAACCTGCGCTTGGATACCCGAGGTCGCCATGACCAGCGAAAGGCCAATCCATCTGCCGAAAATCCCGGCCGGGATATGGTTCTTCATAATTGGAATTGATTGGGTCGCTGAAGGTAGGCGGCCTCGAACCCGCGGTCACGCCCAATCTTGCGCCACTTCGAGCGGCCCGTGTATCCCGATGTTGTTGGTAGGGCGGGCCTGTCCCAGCCCGCCGCCCACGGGATGCAAAACATCATGCTCCGGCGGCGCGCCGGGACGGACGCGCCCTACCTGCATCACCGGCAACATCGGGATGCACCGTCGAGCGGCAGCGATGGCGGCAGCGCGGCCCGTTCAGCTCTTCAAGGGTCCGCCATTTCAATCTCACCCCGCTTCAATAACGGTATTTACTTCCCGTCCCAATCGAGACCACACTCATCGGAAATCAGCCCTTGGGTCCTGGATGAACTTTCGCGCTGTTGCAGCACTTCGCGCCCTCTGCCTCCTGGGCGTCGGCGCCGCCGCGACCCTCGCGCGCGCAGGCGATGCCGCCCCCCGATTCACGCCCCAACAGCGCGAACATTGGGCCTTCCAAAAAGTCATCCGACCGGCACCCCCTGCATCCGCCATGGATCAGCGCCGGTTCCGAAATCCCATCGACGCGTTCATCGGAGCATCTCTAGCCGAGCTGGGCCTGCCGCTGAACCCCGACGCCGAGCGCCGGGTTTTGTTGCGTCGAGCCTCCCTTGATTTGTTGGGTTTGCCGCCAACTCCCGCGGAACTCGCGGCCTTCGAATCGGATCCTTCGCCGTTCTCCTTCGAAAACGCGGTCGATCGCATGCTCGCCTCTCCGGCCTATGGCGAACGCTGGGCCAGGCATTGGCTCGATCTGGCTCGATACGCCGAAAGCGAAGGTTTTAAAGCAGATGAAACACGCCCGAACGCTTGGCGCTACCGTGACTACGTCATCCGCTCCTTCAACCAGGACAAGCCCTACCCCCGCTTCCTCCAGGAACAAATCGCGGGGGACGAACTGTTCCCCGGCAACGCGGACGCCCTCATCGCGACCGGCTTTAACCGTCACTATCCGGACGAAAGCAACGCCCGGAACTTGATGCAGCGACGCCAGGAAATTCTCAACGACATCACGGACACCGTGGGAGCCGTCTTCAGTGGGATGACCTACGCTTGCGCCCGCTGTCACGACCATAAAACCGATCCCATCTTGCAGTCCGACTACTACCGGCTGCAGGCCTTCTTCGCAAACACCGGAGCGGCGGACAACCTCGTGCTGGCAAGCCCGGATCAAGCCGCATCCCATCAAGCCCGCCTGAACGAGTGGGAAACGAAAACCCGGGCGTTGCGCCAGGAAATGGCGGCCCTCGAAGCGCCGCATCGCAAAGCCATCCTCAACGATTTCATCGAAAAGTATCCGGCCGAAATCCAGGCCGCCTTGCAGAAACCAGGCGATCAGCGAACTGCGTTCGAATGGCAAATGGTCCACAAAGCCAAACAATACATCGATCCATCCTCCCACCAATATATCGCGCCCGCTTCCGTGGTGGCGGGCCGCCTCAAAGGGGACGACAAGCGGCGCTGGGAATCGCTCAAGAAAGATCTGGCGCAGTTCGCCTCCCTGCATCCGGGAGAATTGGCCGTGACGGCGGGCATGACGGACGTCGCCCCTTCCGCTCCCAAGACTCATTTGCTCCATCGAGGCATCTACGACGCGCCCAAGGAGGAAATCACCCCGGGTTACTTGCAGATTCTGGACGCCCAGCCCGTCTCCATTTCCAAATCGCAAGCCGCCCCTTCCAGCGGGCGCCGCGCCGCTTTGGCGAAGATTCTCAGTTCGCCGGACAATCCCCTGACCGCCCGCGTCATGGTCAACCGTCTCTGGCATTACCACTTTGGACGCGGACTCGTCGCCACCACCAGCGACTTTGGCATGGCGGCGGAACGACCGTCTCATCCCGAGCTATTAGATTGGCTCGCCTCGGAATTCATCCAATCGGGCTGGAGCATCAAGGCCATGCATCGCTTGATCATGTCCTCCACCACTTACCGGCAAAGTTCGGACAACCGGGCCGACGCCGCCCAACGAGACCCGGACAATCGCCGGCTCTGGCGCTTCCCGCGGCAACGCCTCGAGGGTGAATCCATTCGCGACTCGGCGCTGGCAGTGTCAGGACTGCTCGACCGCCGGATGGAAGGGCCCAGCGTCTTTCCCGAACTGCCGTCCGGCATGGACACGCGCGGCGGGTGGCGCGTTCCGAAATCCGAAGGGGATCACCATCGCCGCAGTGTGTATGTCTTCGTTCGCAGAAATCTGCGCTACCCGCTGTTTGAATCCTTCGACATGCCGGACACCCACGAATCGTGCGGCCGCCGCAACCTCACCGTCAACGCGGGACAAGCCCTCAATCTGCTGAACAGTTCCTTATCCTTGCAATGGGCCGAACATTTCGCCGGGCGAGTTTATCGGGAAGCACGAGGTCCAGACCGCGAGGCACGTGTCAACGCCGCATTCGAATTGGCATTCGGGCGAAGTCCCTCTTCTTCGGAACAAACTCTGGCCCGGCAATTCTTCGCCAGCCACACACACATCGTGGAAGCCAGATGGCGCGAGCGCGCCCCCCTGTCGCAACCCGCAGGCTTGAATCCCACTCATGATTCGGAACGAATCGACGGAGCAGCCATGGTCGATTTCTGCCACATGCTCTTGAACGCGAACGAATTCGTTTACCGCAACTGAATGAATTCGCCACGCCACCCTTCCCTCCGACTCCGCCCTCCCACCCGGCGCGAATTCTTGAACCACGCGGGATTCGGATTCGGGTCACTCGCTCTGTCCTACCTCCTCGGCAAAGACGCCGCTCCGCTCCAGGCCGCCACTCCCGTCGATCCCTTGCGACCTCTGGCCTCACGCCCCCGCCATGCCGCCGCCAAAGCCAAGTCCGTCATCTGGCTTTTCATGGAAGGCGGGCCCAGCCACCTGGATCTGTTCGATCCCAAACCGATGTTGGACCAACTGGCCGGCCAGCCCATGCCGGAGAGTTACGGACGTCCGATCACCGCCATGGGCACCGCGAGCAACACGCTGATGCCCTCCAAGCGGCAGTTCAAACGCCACGGGCAAAGCGGCCTCTGGGTGAGCGATTGGTATCCGGAAATCGCAAAGCATGCGGACGATCTCGCCGTGTTGAGGTCGTGCTGGGCGGATGGACTGAATCACGTGGGTTCCGTTTGCCAGATGAATACCGGCGACATCCTGGCCGGGCGCCCATCCCTGGGCGCATGGACCACCTACGGACTCGGCGCCTCGAACGAGAATCTGCCCGCGTTCGTCGTCATGCTGGACGGGGCGGAACCGGTCGGCGGACCCAAGAACTGGAGCTCGGGATTCTTGCCGGCCAGTTTTCAGGGTACTCACTTCCGCTCCGAAGGCGCGCCCGTCTTCAATTTGGCTCCCCCTCGAACCATCGGCCCGCGGCAACAACGCAACAAACTCGATTTCTTAACCGCGTTAAACAGGCAGTTTGGCGCCGACAAGTCCGAGGACACCGAACTGGCCGCTCGCATCGACTCCTACGAACTCGCCTATCGCATGCAATCCGCGGCTCCCGAATCGGTCAACCTGGCTTCCGAATCCGATACCGTTCGACGCCTCTATGGACTTGACCGGGAACCCACCCGAAAATTTGGTTCCCTCTGCTTGATGGCCCGCCGCCTCGTCGAACGGGGCGTTCGATTCGTCCAATGCTACAGCGGCAGCAACAGCGGTTGGGACGCCCACAACGATTTAGAGGATAATCACGGCAAACGCTGCCGCGAGACGGACATCCCCATCGCGGGTCTCCTCACCGATCTCAAGTCGAGGGGACTCCTGGACGAAACCCTGGTCGTTTGGGGCGGAGAGTTCGGCCGCACTCCTTTCAACGAAAAAGGCAAGGGACGCGACCACAACCCTTGGGGCTTCACCATCTGGATGGCGGGAGGCGGCGTCCAACGCGGTGTGACGGTCGGCACGACCGACGAAATCGGACTGCGCGCGGTCGAGCACCGCGCTCACGTGCATGACATTCACGCCACCATTCTTCACCTGCTGGGACTCGATCACGAGAAGTTGACTTACCTTCATAATTCGCGCGACGAGCGGCCCACCGTCAATGGCGGCGAGGTGGTTCGTGGACTGCTAGCCTGATGACTTGGGCGCAGCATTACGATCCACTCGGCCATCCCTGGCTCTCGACGCTGGTGGCGGCGATCCCTGTCGTGGTCTTGCTGGGAGCGATCGCCCTGGGCCACGTGCGCATCCATGTGGCCTCGTCGTTGGGGCTGGCGGTGGCCTTCGGAATCGCGGTCTTTGCCTACCGCATGCCGCTCGACACCGCGCTGGCCACCACGGCCTACGGAGCCGCCAGCGGACTTTTCCCCATCGGATGGATCATCCTGAATCTCATCTTTCTCTACCACCTCACCGTGGACAAGGGCCTCTTCGAGGTCTTGCGCGGAAGCCTTGGCACGCTGGCGCCGGATCCACGCGTGCAGGTCATTTTGGTCGCGTTCTGTTTCGGCGCCTTTTTCGAAGGCGCGGCGGGATTCGGCACTCCGGTCGCCGTGACGGCGGCGATTCTGATTCAACTGGGCTTCAAGCCCCTCGCCGCGTCGGGGCTCTCGCTCATCGCCAACACCGCCCCGGTCGCGTTCGGCGCACTCGGCACTCCCATCGTGATGTTGCATAACGTCACGGGCATGGACCTCATGAAGCTTTCCCAGATGGTGGGACGGCAACTGCCCTTCTTCTCCTTGCTGGTGCCTTTCTGGGTCGTGTGGGCCTTCGTCGGATTCCGGGGCATGATGGGCGTGTGGCCCGCCGCGCTCACCGCCGGGGTCTCCTTCGCGATTCCCCAATACCTCGTGTCCAACTTCCATGGACCGTGGCTCGTGGACATCGTTTCTTCCATCGTCTCCATGGGAGCGGTTTCGATCCTGCTGAAGTTCTGGCAGCCGAAACCAATGAAGGTGCCTCCGGTGGATCCCCCCGTCACCGCGCAAGTGTCACCGCCGCGAACGGTTCTCCTCAAAGCATGGGCGCCTTGGATGATTCTCAGCCTGGTCGTGTTCGTTTGGGGGGTTCCCGAGATCAAGAAGGCCCTCAACTCCATCTCTTCCTTCGATTTCAAAGTGCCCCGCCTGCATGAGGTCGTCCTGCGAACACCGCCGGTCGGACCGGCGGGCGGCCCGGCCGAAAAGGCCGTGTTCACCCTCAATTGGCTTTCGGCGACGGGCTCGGGCATTCTGCTCGCGTCCCTGCTGGCAGGCGCGTTGATGGGGCACTCGCCCGCTCGCATGGCGGCCATTTACGGCGAAACCCTGTGGAAGGTTCGCTATTCGTTGCTCACGATTTCCGCCATGCTGGCGCTGGGTTACGTGACGAAATATTCGGGTACGGATGCCACGCTCGGACTCGCTCTCGCCGGTACGGGCGCGTTGTACCCGTTTTTCGGCACTCTGTTGGGATGGCTGGGAGTGGCTCTCACCGGATCGGACACCGCATCCAATGTCCTCTTCGGAGGCCTCCAAAAGATCACCTCGGAACAGCTTGGAATCAGCCCCATCCTGATGGGAGCCGCCAATAGTTCCGGTGGTGTCATGGGAAAAATGGTGGACGCCCAGAGCATCGTGGTCGCGAGCACGGCGACGAATTGGTACGGACACGAAGGCGCGATCCTGCGCTATGTGTTTTTTCATAGCATTGCCCTGGCTGCATTGGTGGGCTTGCTCGTCACCCTGCAAGCCTACGTGCCACCCTTCACCAGCATGGTCGTGAAATAAAGAGGCTATCGTTGCGGCAAGAGTGCGCAACCTGGGCGCCATAAAGATCAGCCTTAAACCTGGCCCCCCCATTCGGCAGATAGTCTCCGAGACGTCTGTCCTCAGGGAGCTCTCTTCGGTCACACCACGAGGACGGATGGCTCTCACAGAGGCACAGAGACACGGAGAGAAAGTTTCCGAAGCCTGTCTCGCCCACGGGGTCACCGGTTCAAGCATGCTTCCCCATTTCCGTGCCTTCGTGGCTCCCTGAAAACCTTTCACTCTTGGCCCAAGGACGTGACAGGCCTACGAGTGCTCCGATAGAACTTCGCTCCGCCCTCTGCGTCCTTTGCGCCCTTTGCGTGAGGAACAGCAAAATGCCTCACCCCCAGATGGTCTCCGAGATGTCTGTTCCCATGGAACTCCATTGGCGATCGATGGTGCGGAGGTTGGTGCTCTGAGTATCCGACGATCTGAGGCGGCGAGAAAAGGACAACGGATCGATCCCGAAACACAAGTCTGCTCGACCACGGGTCGGGGACGAGGGATTCCGTTGTGGTCGTGACAGGGGAACGCTCCCGGGCTATTTTCCGCCCCCGATGCATCCCATCGCCTTCGAAATTGCCGGCTTCCCCATCCACTGGTACGGGCTGCTCATGGCCGCCGGGCTCGTGGCGGGGCTCTGGACAGCGGCACGGCGGGCTGCACGCATCGGGCTGTCGCCGGACCTTGTCCAGGAGGCTAGCTTCTGGATCTTGATCGGAACGCTGGCCGGAGCCCGCGGCTGGTATGTGGCCACCTACTGGAAAGAGGAATTCGCTGGCGGGCCTTGGACGGAAATTTTCAATCTTCGCTCGGGTGGACTCGTCTTTTATGGTGGCTTGTTGGGAGCTTCCCTGGCGGTGGCAATTTTCGCGCGGCGCCGCCGATTGCCGCTTTGGAACCTCGCGGACGCGCTGGCTCCGAGTATCGCGCTGGGTCACAGTTTCGGGCGGGGAGGTTGCCTGATGACGGGCTGTTGCTACGGCCGCCCCACCGATGTGCCGTGGAGAATTCATTTTCCCGCCGATCACTGGACCAAAGGGGTGGGGGTGCATCCGACGCAGATTTACGAAATGGGGTTGAACCTGGCTCTCTTCGCCGTGCTGTCCTGGCGTTTTCGGCATCGCCAGTTTGCGGGCCAGATTTTCGGTGAATACCTGATGGCGTATGCCGTGCTGCGCGCTGTGGTCGAAGTTTATCGGGGAGACTACGCGGAGCGATTGCTAGTCGCCGGTCTTAAGCCGGGCCAGTGGGTCAGCGTCGCGATTTTCATCGCCGGCACGGCGCTCTGGACCTGGCGCCGACGAGCCCCCTCGGAAGGTGTCCCAGCGGAACCGAAGCATGGCTGAAAGTGAGCCCACTTTCACTCGGATCGAATGGCCGAAGTCCTTGCCGGGCGGGAGGCTCGATCAGGCCTTGCGCGAACATCTGCCCTCGGTGTCGCGAGGAACGGTGCGGCGGCTGATTCAGGAAGGGCACCTTCGCGTCAACGGTGCTCCGGTGAAACCCACCTATAGCCCTCGTGCCGGAGACCAAGTCGAGATTTCCTGGCCAGCCCCGCGCCCTGCGGTGGCCCAGCCCCAAGCCATCCCCCTGGAAATTCTTTTCGAAGACGAGCACCTGATTGTGCTCAACAAGTCCGCCGGCATCGCGGTGCATCCCTCGGCGGGACACGACGAGCACACGCTCGTCAACGCCTTGCTCCATTATTGTGAAGGCAAACTGAGTGGCATCGGCGGCGTGGCGCGTCCGGGTATCGTGCACCGGCTGGACCTCGAAACGTCGGGTTGCCTGATTGTGGCCAAGGACGACCTCACGCACATCCATCTGGCCCGTCAATTTGCCGAGCGAACCGTCCGCAAGTATTACCTCGCCTTGGTGTGTGGTGACGTGGTGAAAGATGCGGGTGAAATCCGTGCCGCCATCGCCCGTCACGTCTCGCATCGGAAGCGCATGGCGGTGGCGATCGGGGAAGGCCGGGAAGCCCGCACCGGTTACGAAGTGGTCGAACGATTCCGTTCCGCCACCCTCGTGAGAGTTCAACTTTTCACCGGACGCACGCATCAAATCCGGGTTCATTTTCAGCACCTCGGATATCCCCTCGTCGGCGACGAGGTCTATGGCAAGCGGCAGCACCAACGCTTCACGGAAGCCACGGGTATTGAAGTGAACCGGCAGATGCTCCACGCCTTGGAGATTTCCTTCACGCATCCCGCCACGCAACGCAGCATGAAGTTCTCCGCGCCCTGGCCCGCGGATCTCGGAAACGTCCTCGCGAGGTTGCGGGAAAACCGGAATCGATTAAGCTGAGGCCATGAGCTGGGATCAATGGTTGGGATTGGCTTTGACGCTGGGGATCATGGGAGTGGGGCTGCTGGGCTGCGTGCTGCCGGCGCTTCCGGGCACGCCGCTGGTGTTCGCCGCCGCCCTGGCCCACCGCCTGTGGTTCGGTTCGGCGAGCGCCACGACCTGGGTTCTGGTGATCCTGGGCGTGCTCATGGCCGCCTCCATCGCCTTGGATCTGGGCGCCGGTTTCTTAGGAGCCAAAAAATTGGGCGCGACCTGGAAAGGCGCTCTGGGAGCAGGAGTGGGCGGGCTGATTGGATTGTTTTTCAGTGTGCCGGGGATCTTGCTCGGGCCGTTCATTGGCGCCGTCGTTTTTGAAATGTTTGCGGGCCGCGAATGGAAGGAAGCCAGCCGGGCGGGGCTGGGCGCGGCGCTTGGATTGCTGGCGGGGGCGGTCGGCAAGTTTGCCTGCTCCGTGGCCATGATCACGCTTTTCGCGGGCAACGTCGTGTGGAGGGCTTGGTCTTGACCCGGACCGCCCGATCTGCCAAGGGGCAGGTCCCATGACTGACCCGACCCTCGCCAAACCAGTCGCTGAAGCAAGCCTCGGACGGCGGTTGACCCTGCTTTTTGTGGCGTGTCTGGCGGGCTATTTTCTCCTCTACGCTGGAGACCGCCATTTGCGACTGCGCAAAGGCCCGTGGGAACTCCACTTCGAATCATCGCCCTCGGGCATCCCTGCCCTTCGCGTCGTTCAGCCTGGCCTGGGCATTCAAGATTTTCGGATCAATTTTCCGGGCGAAACATTTCCTCCCGGCTTGAAACTACCCGCCACAGTGCTTTGCGATGCTCCCCGCCCCGTGCTGCCTACAGGGGAATGGATCTTCGATGACTTCATGTACTTCCCGGGAACGGCGGTGCTTAATGTGTTTGGGCACGGCATTCAGCTTCTCCCGAGAGCGCCGGTCATCGACGGGGAAGAAAAGCAATGGGCCGCGCGGGTCAGCCACGACTTGAGCGCCTCCAAGAAGATCCCCTACCCCAAGCACCGCAAGCCGCGATAGGATTTTGTGGTCGAGTCAGGGCCAGGCCGAACATTCGACATGGCGGAGGATTTTGGAAAGCACACGGATTGGCTGATGGCTCAGGACGGAGCATTCCTTGGTCAGGCAAGGATCCCTTGGATCAAGCGCGTGTCAAAAACGGAAGTCAGCTTTTCCTTCAATCCGTGGCGTTCGAAGAAGAGTTCCTCGTGGTTGAGCCCGAGCAAGTGAAGAATCGTCGCGTGCCAATCCTGCACCGTGACCTTGTCATCCGCCGCGGCCATTCCGATTTCGTCGGTGGATCCGTGGACCACGCCAGGTTTGATGCCGGCGCCGGCCATCCAGATGATCATGGCGTTCTTGTTGTGATCACGCCCGGCTTTGCTCACCACTTTGTCGCCCGGCAGTTGGGCAATGGGAAGGCGTCCGAACTCACCGCCCCACACCACCAGCGTGTCCGAGAGAAGGCCGCGCTGTTTTAAGTCCTGCAAGAGGGCAGCAATCGGTTGGTCGGTTCGGTCGCAAGCCGATTTGAGATCCACGGCAATGTTGGCGTGATTGTCCCAAATCTGGCCATTGATATAGAGCTGGACAAAACGAACTCCGCGCTCAACCAGGCGGCGGGCAATCAGGCAGCGCCGTCCATACGACTCGGTTTGCTTGTTCGTCAGGCCATAGAGCTCGAGCGTTGCCGGAGTTTCCTGAGACAGGTCCAGCGCGTCGGACGCGGCCAATTGCATGCGCGCGGCGAGTTCGTAGGTGGAAATGCGGGCTTCCAGAGCCGGGTTGCCGGATCGCTTCTGAAGGTGAATGCGGTCCAATCGCGCCAACAGGTCGCGCTCGAGCCGGACGACATCCGGCGGCTGTTCGACCTCGGGTTTGAGATTGAGCACGGGCGATCCATTGGAACGGAAGCGGATGCCTTGGTAAACCGGCGGCAAGAATCCGGACTGCCAATTCTCAACGCCGTTGACGGGAAGGCTGATCGGATCGTCAAGCACGACGTAAGCGGGCAGGCTCTGGTTTTCCGTCCCCAGGCCATAGACCGCCCAGGAGCCGAGACAGCCGTACCCCGGAAGGGTCCGGCCAGACTGGATCTTATAGATGGCCGGCTCATGGGTGAGGATGGTGGTGTGCATGGACCGGATGAAGGCGATCTCATCGACATGCCGGGCCAGGTGCGGCATCAGTTCGGAAACCCACATGCCGGAACGGCCATGCTGGCTGAACTTGAAGGGGCTCCGCATGAGGGCTCCGGCCGAGCCGGGACTCTCCACTTCGCCCGCGATTTTCTGGAAGTAGGACTCTCCATGATGCTTATCCAGTTCCACCTTGGGATCGAACAAGTCCATCTGGCTGGGACCCCCGTTCATGAAAAGATGGATCACGGCCCTGGCCTTGGGAGGAAAGTGAGGTTTCTTCGGAGTGAGATCGAACATCGTCCGATCCGGGCTTGCGGGATGCGCATCTGCCGCTTGGGCGAGCCACGGAGAACTTCCGAAGAAGTCCCGGCTGAAGAGATAGGCCAGGGCGGCGCCATGAATTCCTCCCGCCACCGACTCGAAAAAACCTCGGCGGCTGAGGGACGAGGACGGAGAGCGTGGTCGGTCCGAACGCATGCGATGGTTCATAGGCTTGGTCAATCGATGAAGATGAATTCCGCCGAATTGATGAGGACGTGGCAAAGACTGGCGAGGGGTTCCATCTCTGGGGCGGACCGCTGATTCTTTGCCGCGGCGGCGGCGGACCACTGTAACGCGAGCTGGGAGAGTGATTCCTTGGTGAGTTGCTCCTCTTCAGCCGTGGGGGGGCGGCTGAAGGCGATCAGGTAAAGCCGGCGGATCTGCTCGTTCGGATCATGTCCTGCCTCGCGAACCACTCGGAGAGCGAGAGACTCCGCCCAGCGCCGAATCAAGGCGTTGTTCATGAGATGCAATGCCTGACTCGCCACGACCGAGTTGGGACGTTCGAGACAGTGGGGGTTCATTTGCGGCAGATCGAACACTTCCAGGATCGAGGGGATTTCCTTGCGACGCTGTTGCACATAAATGCTGCGCCGCCAGCCCCTCACAGTCCCCGCCGGACTGACCAATCCGTCCGCTCGCACCTGCACTTTGTCGGGCGGACCAAACGGGGTTTCGTCGAGCACGCCCGAGACGCGAAGGATGGTGTCGGCCAGCACCTCGGCATCCATGCGTTTGAGAGGAAACCGCGAGAGCAGATCATTGCCGGGATCAAGTTGCTGGGACTCCGCGGTCACCACGGAAGACTGGCGGTAAGTGCGGGAAGTCATGATGACTCGGTGAAGGGCTTTCATACTCCATCCGCCGCGGACGAACGCGCTCGCGAGCCAATCCAATAATTCCGGATGCGTGGGTGGCGTGCCCGTCCGTCCGAAGTTGCCCGTGGACCGTACCAATCCATGTTCGAAGTGATGCCTCCAAATGCGATTGACCATCACCCGGGCGGTCAGAGGATGGTCGGGATGAGTGAGCCACTTCGCCAGCGCCAGCCGCCGGCCGGTTTGTTTGGCGCCGGGCCAGGGTGGACGAATCTCGAAGGGCGCGTTGGTCAGCGCGAGAATCGACAACCCGCCCGGAGCGACAAGGCGGCCCGGCGTCAGATAATTGCCGCGGGTCAGCAGATAAGTGGGCGAAGGTTCACCCCGGTCCCACAACGCGCGGATCTTCGGTTCCGGCGGCCGTTGTTTTTCGAGGGCAACAATTTGGCTCTGGATCTCATCCGCCGTCTTCTTGAACGTCGCGTCCAGCCTCTTCAATTCCTGGTCGTCGATCCGCAGCAACTTTTCAAACTTGCCGGCCAAGAATTGTTGGGCGCCGCTGCGTTGATTCGCGCCTGTTTCCAGGGCTTGGCGGACGCCCTCTTTGAGGAAGAGAGGCAACTGGGCGAGGCGTTCCAGGAAGATGACCTGCTTCAGCTTCGAGGCTGCTGCATTCAGCTTGGCATTCCGTGATTCGATTTCGGTGGCGATCTCTTGATCGCGAGTCTCCCATTGGCGCCGTTCGGCCGTGGCAACGAAGGGCAGTCTGCGTTGGTTGGGAGTGAGCCAGTCGTGTTCGTCGTAGGCTCCTTTCAAGGCGGCGGCTATCCGGTAGTAGTCGCGCTGAGGGATGGGATCGAACTTGTGCGAGTGGCAGCGGGCGCATCCCACGGTCAAGCCCATGACACCCGATCCCAGGACCTCGATGGCATCCGCGATGACATCAAGACGGTCGGGAACGAAGGCGGTGATCTGGGCGACGGTCGAGTCGGGAGCCATGCGCAGAAAGCCCGTCGCAACCAGATGGTCGGAAAGCGCCTCGGTCATTTCGCCGGCGCCGGTGTAATCGGCAAGTTCGTCGCCGGCGATCTGTTCCAGAAGGAACCGGTCGTAGGGCTTGTCGCGATTATAAGATCGAATCACATAATCGCGGTAGCGGTAGGCGTCGGGGCGTATTTCGTCCTGTTCACGCTTTCCCTCGGAGTCGGCATAACCCGCGAGGTCGAGCCAATGCCGAGCCCAGCGTTCCCCGTAGCGAGGTGAGGCCAGAAGCCGGTCGATCATCTTCTCGTATGCGGCGGGGTCGGGGTCGGAAAGGAAGGCGGCCATTTCCTCAGGGGCCGGAGGCATGCCCGTCAGGTCGAGGGTGGCGCGGCGGATCAGAGTGAACGCGTCCGCCGGAGGTGAAAAGTGGAGTCCTTTCCGCTGGAGTTTCTCGAGGATGAAGGCGTCCACCGGATTTCGAACCGCCTCGGAGAGGCGGGGGATCGCGACGGGCTTGGGCGTCTGAAAAGCCCAGAACTGGCGGTCCTCATCGCGGATGCCTGGATCGGGGTTTTCCCCGGCGGCATCGAATTCATCAGGGATTTCAGGAGCGCCAAGCTGGATCCATTTCGCCAGGAGTGCGAGTTCGTGGGATTCCATGGGTTTGACGCTCACTTCCACGACGCGCAAAGGTGGCGGGCATTGTCCGGAGGCAATTCTCTTATGCATCAAACTTGCCTCGGGGTTTCCCTGGATCAGGGCAGGGCCGGAATTCCCGCCTTTGAGCATCGAGGCCTTGGTGCGAAGATCGAGTCCGGCTTCCTGCCGCCGCAGTCCATGACAGACCGTGCAGCGGAGCAGAAGAATCGGAATGATTTCGTGTTGGGTCACTTCAGGACGGGGGGGAAGCGCAGGGATCCGCGGTTCCTGGGTCTGCGCGGTGTTGAGGAACCCGCCGAGGAGAACGGATGCGAGAACGAGGCGCAGGGCACCGTGGCGACGCACGCTCTCGCGTTCCAAGACGAGTGAGCCTTGCGGTCGCGGGTCGCGGAGGGTGGCGTGGCGCTTCATGTCAAATTCCAAGGCGCAGGGAGATTAACTAACTGGTTTTCGTCGCGCGTTGGGCGGCAATGTTCGACGAGGCGTTTGTGGCGGGTAGGCGAAAGGCCTGCGTTCGTTTGACTTGGGTGCGCAGGAAGGGCGTTAGGGTGGGGTTGGACCGGGATGGAATGAGTTTGCGCAAGGGTAGATTTATGAACTTGGCCGAAAAGAGGGGTGAAAATCAACTCTTAGCGGTCGGGGGAGCAAGGCCTGGAATCGGCGTTGAGAAGCGCACATTTTTCTATCGGCGCTGCGCAGGTCTTGTGCTAAAAAATTCGCAATGCCTCATTTCGTCGGAAGCAACTCGTCGACCCCAGTGCGCCGCGCCTGGAAGGTGGCGATCGCTCTGGTTGTTGCAACGATGATCTCCGCGAGGTCCGTCGCCTCGACCACCGCGCCAGGGTCCGGCCACCCCCAGCCCTTATCGTTCGAACAGCATGTGCGGCCGATTCTCAAAGCCCACTGTTTCGATTGCCACGGGGAAGGCGAGACGCTCAAAGGCGGTCTGGATCTTCGGCTGAAACGTTGGATCGAACGTGGCGGTGACTCCGGGACAGCGCTGATTCCAGGCAAGCCCGATGCCAGTTTACTTTTCAAGCGCGTTCAATCGGGCGAGATGCCCAAGCGGGACCGGAAGCCAACCCCGCAGGAAATTGAAACCCTCAAGCGATGGATCGAAGGCGGGGCGGGCACAGCGCGGCCAGAACCCGAGACACTGGGCCAAGGCATGCAGATCACGGAAGAGGAACGCGCCCACTGGGCCTTCCAGCCGTTGCGCCGTCCTGACATCCCCAAACTCCAGAAGAGTGGGATTCGGAATCCGATCGATGCCTTTCTGGCCCGCGACCAGCAAGCTCGTGGTCTCCGTTTCTCCGCGGAGGCATCGCCTCCAACCCTCATCCGACGCGCGTTCATCGGGCTTTGGGGATTGATCCCGACCCCCTCCGACTTGGAGGCGTACTCCCTGAATGAATCGGCAGATCCCTTTCTGACCTTGTTGGATCGCTTGATGGAGTCCCCACGCTACGGCGAACGCTGGGCCCGGCATTGGCTCGACATCGCCGGCTATGCGGACTCCGACGGTTACACCAACGACGACGCCCCGCGGCCCTACGCCTACAAGTACCGGGACTACGTGATTCGAGCCTTGAACGAGGACAAGCCCTTCCATCGGTTCATCACGGAACAATTGGCGGGCGACGAACTGGCGCTCGCCCAACACAAGGACCTGGAGAAGTCCTCCCAAGATCCAGCCACGCGCGACCTGTTGATTGCCACCGGATTTCTTCGCATGGCGGCGGATGGCACCGCCACAGGCGGCATCGACCAGGACATCGCCCGGAACCATGTCATCGCGGACACTCTAAAAATTGTTTCGACTTCGTTGCTGGGCCTCTCGGTGGGATGCGCTCAATGCCACGATCATCGTTATGATCCGATTCCGCAGGCGGACTACTATCGGCTGCGCGCCATCTTCGAGCCGGCCTACGATTGGAAGCGGTGGCGGACGCCCTCCCAGCGTTTGCTTTCCCTTTACACTCCGGCCGACCGCGCCAAGGCCGCGGCCGTGGATGAGGAAGCGGGGAAGCTGGTGAAAGAGAAGGAAGCGAAGCAAGCCGAGTTCATCGATGCCGCCCTCAAGGCACACCTGGAGAAAATGGATCCTGCACTGCGTGAGCCGCTTTGGAACGCGTTCAAAACCCCGCCCGACAAACGCAATCCCGAACAGAAAAAGCTGCTCGCGGATCATCCGAGCGCCAACATCAACGCAGGAGTGCTCTACCAATACAACCCCAAGGCCGCCGACGAACTGAAAGGGATGGACGCGAAAATCGGTGAGGTGCGAAGTCGGAAGCCACAGGAAGATTTCATCAGCATTTTGAGCGAACCGGCCGAAGCCGCGCCCGTAACCCACCGGTTTCACCGAGGCGATCCCAAGCAGCCCAAGGAGGCCATCGCACCGGGCACCCTGACCGTGCTGAGCCGCGGGGAGGAAACACCTGGACTGCCGCTGCCGTCGGAACAGCCGCCGACTTCCCGGCGCCGTCTCGCTTTTGCGACTTGGGCAACGAGCCCGCGCAATCCGCTGCTCGCCCGAGTCATCGTCAATCGCGTTTGGATGCATCACTTCGGCCGCGGCTTGGTGGGCACGCCCGCGGACTTCGGGTTGCAGGGCGAGCGTCCTTCGCACCCCGAACTCCTGGACTGGCTCGCCAGCGCGTTCGTGGCTCCCCGGAACGACGACCCGCGCCATCTCGGGCTTGGCTGGAGTCTGAAGCGGCTGAATCGATTGATCATGTCCTCCGCGGCCTATCGGCAAAGCTCGGCACGGGATCCGGGGATGGAAGGCTTGGATCCGGAGAATCGCTTCTATTGGAGAAAATCGCTGCAGCGGCTGGATGCGGAAGCCATTCGGGACTCTCTTCTCGCCGTCAGCGGCGTGCTCAGCGGCAAGATGTTTGGCCCCCCCGTGCCGGTGCGGGAGGATGCCGTCGGGCAAATCGTCGTGGGCGTTGACAAGAAGCAGGGAGACAACAAGATGCCCGTCGAAGTGGCCATGGGCGAAGAAGAGTTTCGAAGGAGCATTTATGTGGAAGTCAGGCGCAGTCGCCCCTTGGCATTCCTGCATGCCTTTGACGCCCCCGTGATGGAGGTGAACTGCGAACGAAGAACCAGTTCCACGGTTGCGCCTCAGGCGCTGATGTTGATGAACAGCGATTTTTCGATGCAACAATCCCAGAAGCTGGCCGACCGGCTGAAAAAGGATGCAGGGCCGCTGCGAGAGGCCCAAATCGACCGCGCGTGGAAGTTAGCCTTTTTGCGCGCTCCCACTCGGGATGAGTTCCGCTCCGCCCAAGATTTCATCGAGCGCCAGATCGCGTCGCTCCTCGCGGGAAACACCTCCGACAGCTCCTCGCCGAAGCCGGCTGGATCCGCGGAGGAGCAGGCCATGCGCAGCCTTTGCCAGAATCTGTTCAGTTCGAATGAATTCCTCTACCAGGACTAACCCCTTATGAGCCTCAATCGATTCGAATCGAGACGGAGCTTTCTTCAACAAAATGCGCTGGGCGTCGGAAGCGTGGCGCTGGCGTGGCTGTTGCGTGAAGAAAATCTCCTGGCCACGCCTCCGGCCGTGCCCCGGCAGCTTCAGACCTTCGACATGAAGCCCAAGCAAACCCATCGCGAAGGGCGCGCCCGAGCCATGATTTCCCTGTTCATGCATGGAGGTCCGAGTCATGTCGACCTGTTCGACCCCAAGCAGGAGCTGAGCAAGAGAAGCGGAGAGGACTATCCTGGAGAGATCACCTACAGCTTTGTGGATCGGGCCAGCAAAAAGCTTTTCGGCAGTCCGTGGAAGTTCCAGCCGCAAGGCGCTTGCGGCACCGAAGTCTCTGAACTCCTGCCCCATTTCTCCAAGATCGTGGATGAAGTGTGCCTCATCCGCTCCATGCACACGGATATCAACGGGCATGAACCGTCGATTTGGTCCATGAACACGGGACGTCCACAACCCGGACGACCCGCGCTCGGGTCCTGGATCACTTATGCCCTGGGGAGCGAGAGCAGAGATCTCCCGGCCTATGTGGTCCTGACCGATCCAGGTGGACATCCCGTCGATGGCGCGCGCAATTGGTCGAACGGGTGGATGCCGCCGCTTTTTCAGGGAACCGTGGCGCGTTCGCGCGAGCCTAGAATCTTAAACCTGGATCCCCCACCCCACCTTCGCGGCGATCTCCAGCGCCAGAACTTGGCCTTCTTGGAGAAGTTGAACCGCGCACACCTGGATCGTCATCCCGGAGAATCCGACTTGGAAGCGCGGATTGCCAGCTACGAACTGGCGGCCCGGATGCAGCTCGCCGCGAAGGAAGCCTTGGACTTGTCGGGAGAATCGGAAGCAACAAAAAGACTCTATGGGCTCGATGATCCCGTGACGCAAGAATACGGCGCTCGATGCCTCATCGCGCGACGCCTTGTCGAACGCGGCGTGCGATTCGTGCAGCTTTTCGTCAACGGGCAGATCTGGGACAACCATGAGAACATCCGAAAGGGTCTCGCCGATTGTTGCCGCAAAACGGACAAGCCTTCCGCCGGTTTAGTCACGGATCTTAAAGCCCGCGGACTGCTGGACACCACGCTCGTGCATTGGGGGGGCGAGATCGGGCGTCTTCCCGTCACGGAGAACCACGGTCCGGCGGAGAAGGCCGGACGCGACCACAACGGCCAGGGCTTCAGCACCTGGCTGGCGGGCGGAGGGATTCAAGGTGGGCGGGTCTATGGCGCAACGGATGATTTTGGCCACCGGGCTGCGGTCGATCCTGTGAGTCCAGCCGATTACCATGCCACCCTGCTCCATCTCTTCGGATTCGAGCATTCGGAACTGGCCTTTCACTACAACGGCCAACAGCAGCATCTGACGGACGGCAAACCCTGCCGCGTGATCCGGGAGATCCTGGCCTAGGCCAGACCAGCGTATCCACAGGTTGTTGGTGATGCGCGCGGCGACGCCGGGGCGCGCCGTTCACGCCGCTTCAGGGCGTGTCTTCAAAGGGGCATTGCAGGTTCAACGGGCACGGGTGATGCCAGGGCAAAGGCATTCACCCAGGGCGGGCCATGGAGCGGGAGGAGATCGCCGCGGCAGGTTGGCGCCAGCGGAAGCGCCGTGAACGGCGCGCCCCGACAACTTGAGGATGCATCGAGGCCAAATTCGGCAGCGACTGCTCGCTGGCCAGACCCTGAGCGAAACGGCTAAAAGACAACGGCCTCCAGTGATCGGGAGGCCGTCGCTTTTAACCTAAAAACGGCAGTTGAACCCCGTAAAAACGACCCCAACCGTTTGTTGCAACAGCTTCAGACATCCTGACCCGAGGTGGAATCAGGATGAGCCCAGTTGGCGATCGATGATCCGGAGGTTGGTGGTCTCAGTATCCGACGATCTGAAGCGGCGAGAAAGAAACAACGCATCGGTCACGAAACACAAGCCTTCTCGACCACGAGTCATCCCGGAGGGATGCCAGCCATTAGCCGGGGGTGGCGTGAGGCACGAACGCCACCCCCGGATCCTGGGCACGACAGCGTCGTCGACCCCGGGAGGGGTCGCAGCGGGGTAAGGAACCATGCAACACGCGGGATCGGCTGCGGTGGTCTCAAGCATGTTCCCGTCTCCTCAGATGTTCGCTGCTCGAAGTCAGGAGGCATGAAGCTCAGCGATGAGCGGTCCGCTCCTTGCCCATGAAGAATCGGCCCTAGAGACCTGAAAACCGCACACCCCGGGTATGGGCACCTGCGACGCTGGCATCCCTCCGGGATGCACATTCTTGGGCGACTCGGTGGACCGGTGGTATCGTCGCTGCGCTCCTCAACCACCGGCTAATGGCTGGCAAGCCTCTGGCTTGCGACTGAGCCGCTTCACGTCACTCTGGTCTCACATCCCTTCTGCATCCGTCCCGCATCTCCCGCTTGGGGTCAGGATGTCTGAGGTTATTTGCCCTTGGGACGTGCTCCGCTTTTCTCGGTTTTGGGAGCCTCCGCGGGCTTGGCTTCGACCGCTGGAGCGGGCGGCGGCGTGGTGCTCTTCACCACCACCTTCAGCGTTGTATTCACTTCGCTGTGCAGTTTCATCGCCACCTCATGATCACCCAGGGTCTTGATGGGTTTTTCCAAATGAATTTTGCGCTTGTCGAGCGAGATATCAAATTGATGCTTCAATTCATCGGCAATGGAACCGGAGGTGATCGAACCGAACATCTTGCCGTCATCTCCTGTTTTCACGGAAATCGTCAGCGTCATCTTCTCGAGACTCCGGGCCAGTTCCGACATGGTGTTGAACTCATGAGCTTCCCGCTCGGCCCGGCGCTGGCGCAAGGATTCGATGCGGCGCTTGTTGGCACCCGTCAGCGGAATCGCGAATCCATGGGGAATCAAATAATTGCGGGCATAACCGGCGGCCACTTTGACATGGTCTGATTCGGCGCCCAGTCCGACGATGTTGTGAGTGAGGATCACTTCTGTCTTTGCCATAAAATCTCCTGAAAATAATGTTGAGGTTCCTGCCTGCCCGCGAAGAAACGAACGGCCTCGCTTCAAAAGGGAACTTCGTCGTCCGAAGGGCCGTCTTCCCCGCCTTCCGTGGACGCGGGGGCGGGATTGCCCCCGGAAGATTGCACGCGGCCCCGGTTGAATTCGCCAGACCCCTGTGAACCTTCCTGCGAACGGGGCGAGCCCAAAAACTGGACCGTTTCCGCAACTACCGTCAGGCGGCTGCGCTTCTGATTGGTTTGCTTATCTTCCCACGTGTCCAGCTTCAAGCGCCCCTCGATAAGGGCCGGGCTGCCTTTGCGAAGATAGTTCGCCACGTTCTCCGCCGTCTTCCCAAAGATGTCGATATCGACGAACGTCACTTCTTCTTTGGTCTCGCCCGTATCCGTTTTCCAAACGCGATTCACAGCCAATCCAATCTTGGCGATGGCGGTGCCCTTGGGCGTGAACCGGAGTTCAGGATCCCGCGTTAGGTTCCCGACCAAGATGACTTTATTGAAACTGGCCATGAAAGTTTCTTCGCCTGCGGCACGATCCTCTATTTTGCCAGGACGGGAGCTTCGGTGAACAACACGCGATAGACCTCATCGTTCAGGGAGAATTTTTGCCGCAAGGCGGGGAGAGAATCCGGGTTGCCCTGAAAAATAATGTTCACGTAAAAACCCGAGGTATATCGGCGATCCGACACGCGAGAAAACGGGCGTTTGTCCATCTTTTGCGTCGTTTCGACTTTGCCGCCCTGCTCGGCAATGTCGGCCGTGAGACGGTCGATCATTTCCTTGACCCCATCTTCGCGACCCGCAGTGTTCAAAATAAACAGACCTTCGTATCGTTTCATAGTTTTCCATCGGAATCGTCCTCGGGGACCATTCCATTAAAATCATTCATCGCGCTCGCCACACCGCTCTCCAGCCACCGTTCAATCTGGTCCGACGCCCGGGCCAAAACCCGGTCCAGCTTCGGCCGCTCGGGGTCCTCGAACTGGGAGAGGACATAACCCGCAATCTGCCGGCTGGAACCTTCCTGCCGTCCGATGCCGACCCGCTGCCGGGAGAATTCACGGCTCGAAAGGCGGCGCTCGATGGACTCCAAGCCATGATGCCCGCCCGAGCTTCCGCCCGGTCGAAGCCGCAGTGCTCCCAAGGGCAAGTCCGCGTCATCGGTCACCACCAACAATCGCTCCACCGGAATCTTGTAAAATTCCATCAGTTTCCCGACGGCATCCCCACTCAAATTCATGTAGGTCAACGGCTGGCAAAGAACAATCTGCCGCCCGTTCTCACGCATGCGCGCGACCCGGGCGGCAAAGCTTTTCTCGACCGACCAAGCGGCTCCACGCCGCTCCGCCAGCCGACTCACGACCATGAACCCGGCATTGTGACGGGTCTGCTCGTATTCGCGGCCTGGATTTCCCAGGCCCACCACAAGGAAACTCGAATCCATGGCGGCGGTTTCCGTGACGACTCCCGCCGGGGCGCCACAATGAGCGCCCAATCAGCTTCTCTACTTCTTCTTTTCCGCGGCTTTCTTCTCGCCGCCTTTGTCCCCGCCCTTGGCTTCGGCGGCAGCGTCTTCCTTCTTTTCTTTGATCATCTCGGGCTCGGCAGGGCCCTCGGTCGCAGCCGCTGTGGCCGCAGCTTCCTGGGCTTCTGTCAGAGGAGCCGCCACGGCTAGAACGGACAAATGTTTGTCGCCCAAAATCTCAACCCCGGCGGGGGCCGGAATTTCTCCCAGGTGAATGGATTTGCCGACTTCGAGACTGGTGACATCCACCACCAGCAACTCCGGCAAGTCCTTGGGCAGAGCTCTGACCTTGACCTTGAACACGACGTGCTCGAGCACTCCGCCACCCGTTTTGACACCCACAGCTTCCCCTGTGGTTTCCAGGGGAACGGTGATGGTGACTTTTTCGTCCTCCGCCACTTCATGAAAATCGACATGCATCACTTTGCCGCTGAGCACATGATGCTGAATATCTTGAACGAGCGCCAACCGGGTCTGCGCAGCGCCCTCCTGCACGGAAAGGTCGACAAGAATCGTCTCGGAAGGGGAGTGGTGAATCAGATCCTCGAAATCCTTCAGATTCAACTCGAGGTTCATGGGCTCGTTTAGGCGGCCGTAAATCACCGCGGGAACACGCGAGGCCGCCCGAAGCTTCTTCACCTGATTTCGACGGACCGCGTTACGCGGAAATGCCTGCAACTTGACTGATTTCATGTCTCAAAATAACTCAAACGGTACAGATCAAAGCGCACCCTAACTGGTGCGCCCGCCCTTGAACTCGAACAGCGAAGTCACAGATGAATTGCTGTGAATCCGCTTGATGGCTTCACCCAAGAGCCCCGCGACGGATAGGGTCGTTATCTTCACCCCGTCGATCGAAGGGCGGAGAACAGTATCAGTCGTGATCAGTTCGTCAATAGTGGACTTCCGAAGCCTCTGCACCCCCAAATCGTTCAGGATGGCATGGGAAACACAGGCCAAAATCGAGCGCGCGCCCCGCTTCTTCAACAACGCCGCCGCCGCGGTCAAAGTCCCCGCGGTCTCCGTCATGTCATCGACCAACAGGGCGTTTCGGCCCCGAATCTCCCCGATCACCGTCATAGATTCCACCTCCGTCGCGCTTTTCCTGCGCTTGGCGACAATGGCCAATTCCGCCCCCAAAGTTTGGGAATAGGCATGCGCCATTTTCAAACCACCGACATCGGGACTGACCACGACCATCTTTTGGACCTTTTTCCACTTTAAGTATTCGTAGATCACTGGCGCGGCGTAAAGATGGTCCACCGGGATGTCAAAGAAGCCCTGGATCTGCTGGGCGTGAAGGTCCATCGTCAGAACCCGGTTGGCCCCTGCGGCCACGAGGAGATTGGCCACGAGCTTGGCCGTGATGGGGACCCTCGGCTGATCTTTGCGGTCCTGCCTGGCGTATCCGTAGAAGGGAAGGACCGCCGTGATGCGGGACGCGCTGGCCCTTCGCAAGGCGTCCATCATGATGAACATCTCCATCAAGTGATGGTTGGTGGGCGGACTAGTGGACTGTACGACGAAAACGTCCTGGCCCCGGACGTTTTCGTCGATCTTGACGAAGGTTTCTCCATCCGGAAAAGCATCGACGGTGCAGCGGCCAAGCTCGATGCCGATGGAGTTGCAAATCGCCTTGGCCAAGGCGGGATTCGACGTGCCGCTAAAAACTTTCACGCGTGGAGCAAAAAGATGACATTGCGCGTCTGTGCCAAACGAAAAATCCACCCACCCGGGTGGATTGAATTCCTGAGATGCAAAAACTGTAACCTTGCCCCCGGTCGGGGCAAGCCATTTTCGCCGTCGCCCCCAAGAAACCGTGTATCCCGATGTTGTTGGTAGGGCGGGCCTGTCCCAGCCCGCCGCCCACGGGATGCAAAACATCATGCTCCGGCGGCGCGCCGGGACGGACGCGCCCTACCTGCATCACCGGCAACATCGGGATGCACCGCCCAAGAAACAGTGGATCCAAAGGTTTTCGGTGATGCGCGCGACGGCGCCGGGACGCGGCTTTCACGCCGCTTCAGCGCGTGTCTTCAAAGGGGCAGGGCCGCTTCAACGGGCAAGGGTGCTGCCAGGACGGGTGGCTCCGCGAGGAGGGACTGGCATTGCGCGGCGGGGATCCGGTAGTTTGAACGCGTGATCGCGTTATTGGACTATGGGGCGGGGAATCTGAAAAGCGTGCACAAGGCGCTGGCGGCTGCGGGGGCGGACGTTGAAGTCTTGCAGCATCCGGACCGGATTCGCGAGTCCCGAGGTGTGGTGCTCCCGGGAGTGGGTGCTTTCGATGACTGCCTGTCGGCCTTGCAGCGCCAGGATTTGCTTGCGGGTGTGAAAGATTCCATCATGGCTGGCCGGCCTTTTTTGGGCATCTGTGTCGGCTACCAGGCGTTGTTCGAACGCAGCGAAGAATTCCATTCCTGCGCCGCGGGACTCGGTATCTTCAAGGGGCGGGTCCGGCGTTTCCCCGCGACCCCCGGCCTCAAGATTCCCCAAATCGGATGGAATCAAGTGCATCTATCCCTCCCGAACAACCCCTTGTTTTTGGGCATTCCTGACCACGCCTATTTCTACTTCGTCCACAGTTATTTTCCTGAACCTGAGGAGGCGTCGATTGTGGCGAGCCGCACCGACCACGGGGTTTTCTTCGCGTCATCCGTTTGGAGCGGCCACGTCTTTGCCACACAATTTCATCCCGAAAAAAGCCAGTCGATGGGGCTGAGAGTGCTGAAAAACTTTCTCGACTTCTGCCAAAGTGCTTGAGCCCTGTTCACCTTCGAACGGATTCGGCCCGAACCGCGATCATCCGTTTTGGCGGTTGCCGGAGCGAGAGGATCTGGATAAGAGCAAGCAGACTTTCCTATCATGAGTATTCTTGAATTCCTGCGTTCGGGCGGTCCGGTCATGGTCCTGCTCGTGATCGCCTCGGTGGTGGCGGTCGGATTAATCGTGGAGCGCGCCTGGACGCTGCGCCGGCTCGTCATCCTTCCACCGGCGGTGCAAGCGGCGGTGGAACAATGCCGGACGTTGCAGGACATTGAGCTGGTCGAGCGCGTCTGCCGCCAGCAACCCTCGCCTTTGAGCCGGCTCTTGCTTCTGGCCTCGGAACACCGTGACTGGCCACGCGATGAAAACGCGGATTCCTTGCAAACGCAGGCCCGGCATGAGGTCGTGCGGATGGAACGGGGCCTGGTGGTCCTCGAAATCGTGGTCGGCATCGCGCCTTTGCTCGGGCTCGTGGGCACCATTCACGGCCTGATCACCCTCTTCGGCGACATGGGCAAGGCAGGACTCGGCAACAACACCGAAATGGCCCGCGGCGTCGCCATCGCCCTGAACACCGCGTTGGGAGGTCTTCTGACGGCCATCCCCGCCCTGATCGCCTGGAGTTCCCTCAGCAAGAAAGTGGAAAACCTCGCCGTGGAAATGGAGTTGGTGTGTGACGAGTTCTTGCGCCGGGTGTATCGGACGGCGCGGGATGCCGGATCGAAGGAGTCGAGAACGCCATGAGGTTCATCACGCGCAAACGGCGGCAAACACCGGCCATCATTATCGTGTCGCTCATTGACATCCTGATGGTGTTGCTCATTTTCCTGATGGCCACCACGACCTTCAAGCAACAGCCGGCTTTGAAGCTTGCCTTGCCGGAATCCAAGCAAGGCAAAGCGGGCGGATCCGAAGCCTCGCTCGTGGTCACGATCGCCCCCCGGGAGCCGCATCTCTATGTGGGGGAGCGTCCCGTGACCTATGAAAGGCTCGCGGGGGAACTGAAGGCCGCTTCGGCCGGCAATCCCGAGGTGCAACTGGCGATTCGAGCCGACCATGACGCTCCGTTCGGTGTCATTGTCAAAGTCATGGACGCGGCGAAATCGGCGCGCATCAAGAACGTCAGCGCTCTGACCAAGAACGAAGGCAAATAAACGCCGCGGCTCTCGCGGAATCACGGAGACCGACCCGGCGCGGCCGGTGCCGCCCCTGCGGAGAGGCCTCAACCCAGGCCGAGCTTCTTGAAGCGGCGGTCCACTTGTGCCAGGTGGAAATCGAGCGAGCAGAGTTGTTCCAATTCGCCCTTCTTGAAGAAGCGGGACACCTCGGGATCGCTTCGCAGTTGTTGGAGGAAATCAGCGTCCTCGCGTCCAGCATGCTTGGCAGCCCAGGTGGCCATGGCATTGCGTTGCACTCGCTCGTAGGCCTCTTCCCGGGAAAGTCCCTTGCGGATGAGCGCCAGCAGAACGGTTTGCGAATTCCACATCCCGAGCGATAAGCCGAGATTCCGCCTCATGTTCTCGGGGTAAACGATCAGGCCGCCGGTCAATCCGGCGAGCGTGGCGAGCATGTAATCCAGCAAGGTGCAACTGTCCGGAAAAATCACGCGCTCGACCGAGCTGTGGCTGATGTCGCGCTCGTGCCAGAGGGCGACATTTTCAAGCGCCGCGACCGCGTGGCCGCGCAAGACGCGCGCCAATCCGGTCAAGCGCTCGCCCGTGATCGGGTTTCGCTTGTGGGGCATGGCACTGCTGCCCTTCTGGCCCTTCGAAAAAAACTCCTCGGCTTCCAGCACCTCGGTGCGCTGGAGATGCCGGAATTCGGTGGCCCAGCGCTCGATGCTGGCGGCGACCAGGGCCAGCGTTTGCATGAATTCGGCGTGGAGATCCCGCTGCACGACCTGGGTGGCAATGGGCGCGGGTCTCAACCCCAGCCGGCGGCACACGAACGCCTCCACGCCAGGAGAAAGATGGGCGCTGGTGCCCACCGCTCCGGACAGTTTCCCCACCGCAATCGTCTCCCTGGCCTGGCGCAACCGGCGCTCCGCCCGAACGAACTCATCATGCATCAGCGCCAGTTTGAGTCCGAACGTCGTGGGTTCGGCGTGAATCCCGTGGCTGCGCCCAATGCACGGAGTCCGCTTGTGCTCCCGGGCTTTGGTCGCAATCACGCTCAACAGTTCCGCGACCCCGGCTAGCAAGAGATCCGCGGATTGTGTCAATTGGACGGCGAAGGCGGTGTCCACCACATCGCTGCTGGTCAGTCCAAAATGCAGCCAGCGACTGGCGGGATCGTCGATCTTTTCAGCCACACTCGTGGTGAAGGCGATCACGTCATGATTGAGGGTCTTCTCCAGTTCCTTGGCGCGATCAAGGTCGAACGCCGCCTTGCGCCGAAGGATGGCATAGTCACGCCGGGGCACCACGCCCTCCCGCGTGAGCGCTTCCGCCGCGAGCAACTCGATGCGGAGCCAGATCTGCAGTTTATGGTGTTCGGTCCAGATCTCCCGCATGGCGGGACGAGAATAGCGTGGGATCATGGGAAAAGGCGCGCCAGGGTCGGACGGAAGGCGAAGCGGAGTCGGCGGCGAAGCATGGTCATCGCTTGGTCATGCGATGCCGGGCCGCTTCGAGAATGCGACGTTCGCGCTCGGTCAGGCTGTGGATCCCGTGCGCGGAGATCTTGTCCAAGATCGGGTCCACTTCCCGGCTGATAAACTCCTCGGGGGTGGCCTCGGGTTCCGGCCCGGCTTTGCTCCAAGCCTTTTTTCTCGCGGTGGAAGCGGTCACCAACTCGCGCGGACGCGAGGAGGGAGCAGGCTTGGGCAGCCAGCTTGAAAGAGACCAGCCCTTGGCCATCGCAAAAACGAACCCCATGCCGCAAAGCATGCCGCCCAAATGCGCGGCGTGAGCGATGTTGTCCTTCGAGAAAAGCAATCCGTAGAGCGCCAAGGCGCCGCTGATCAAGAGCAGCACCCAAGCCTTCATGCTGACCGGGATGCACAAAAAAAGGAGAAAGGTCAGGACCCGCTCCGGATTCATCATGGCAAACGCGGCCACGAGCCCGAACGCACCGGCGGAAGCGCCCACGACCGACGCGTCCGGAACCCAGTGAGGGAACAAGGCGGCCAGGATGACCTGCAGTACTCCCCCGGCCGTTCCGGACAAGAAGTAAAGTTTGTAGAAGCCCCTGCGTCCGAGAGATTCCTCCAGGGGCTTGCCAAAAAAATAGATCGTCAAGCCATTGAAGAGCAGGTGGATGATGCCGCCGTGCAAGAACTGAAACGTGGCCAACTGCCAGATCTGCCCTTGCATCAGGCTCGACCAGCTGAGGGCCAGAAAATGCCCTTGCAGATAGCCTTCGATCGTCAAGCGCGTGGCTGCCACGCGGTGAATTTCCAAGAGAAAAAACACCGCCACATTGGCGAGAATGACGATCATGGTGCCCGAACGCCAGCGGCCCGAGCCCGCCATGGGGTCCCTCATATAGGATCGATCATCAAGCACAGCTCCGCAACGTAGTCGCGAAAAGCCAGGGCATCAACGCGATTTTCGCAGCGTTTCAACGCGCCAGATTTCGTTGAGACCCCCATTTCTCCAGCAGTCCGGCCAAAGCCTCGATCCGAACGGGTTTGCTCAAATAGTCGTCCATGCCCGCAGCCAGGCACTTTTCGCGATCCCCCACCATCGCATTGCCGGTGAGCGCGATGAGGACCGGCTTGACTCCCTCCCCCGCACTCTGGCGAATGTGTCGGCAGACTTCATAGCCGTCCAGGACTGGCATCTGGACATCGAGCAAGATCAAATCGTAAACCCGCGTCTTCAGCAGATCCAAGACGGCACCCCCATGATCGGCGAGATCCGGGGCGTATCCCATGCGGTTCAGCATCGAACGGCCCACCTTTTGATTCACCGGGTTGTCGTCCGCGATCAAGATCCTCAGCGGCAATCGGCCCGCCATGCCTGGATCCACGACGGATCGGCGCTCGGGCGCGGTGGTGCTGCGGTCACCTCCTTGCAGCCATTTCGCCAAGGCGGCCAGGCACTGCACCCGGCGGACGGGCTTGGAGAGTCTGGCGCAAGCCCTCAAAGCAGAGAGGACTGGCAACCAGGACCCGTTGGATCCGGCGCTCAAGACCAACACCGGGAGCGCGGGCCGAGGAACTCAACTGCGCCAGCGCCTCGCTGATTTGCTACGCCCCGGTGGCCTGGGCTTCGACTCCCTGATTGACGGCGTCAAACCGCGGTGAAAGGGCCTGCACTTGGTCAATGATCTGACCAAGTTGCGCGCCCACCTGGCTCACGTCGCTCACGCCCTGCCTGACCGATTCGCCGAATTTTTCCATGCCCTCCACTCCGTTGTTCACGGCAGCCTGGATCTCCTTGACCATTTCCTCGATGTCCTGAGTCGCCACCGCGGTCTGGTCGGCCAGACGCCGAATCTCACCCGCCACCACCGCAAAGCCGAGTCCGGCTTCACCCGCCTTCTCGGCTTCGATGGCCGCGTTCAACGAAAGTAAATTGGTCTGGTCCGCCACCTTGCCAATCGTGGTGACGACCGAATTGATGTTGGCCGCTTTTTCATTGAGGACCCGCAACTTTGAGGCGATCCCCCAGGACGACTCCATGAGTTGCTGAATGGTGCTTTGCATCCTCATCAATCCGGCTTGCCCGGAATTGGCCAACTCCGCGGTTTGGACCGCGACGTCGCTCAAACTCCGAATCGTCATCACGAGTTCCTAGGCCGTGGCGGTGATTTCGTTCGAAGTCGCCCCGATCTCCATGGTAGTCCTCGCGATCTGGCTCGCGGTCGTCTGCTGCTGCCGGGAGGCCGAGGCAATCTCGTTCGAGGAGTTTGCCACCTGCCCGCCGGACACCTGCACGGCGCCGACCAACCTGGACAGTTCAACCACGGTCTCATTCACTCCTTCCCCCACCTCTTCAAATTCCCCTTCGGCCGCCAATTTGAGCCGCTGAGTAAAGTCGCCCTGACGAAGACGTTCCATGCCGTCCACCAGTTGTCTCAGGGGGAGCCGGATCGAACGGGAAATCATTCCAGCCGCAAGGACGGAAATCACCACCCCCGCCACAAAAGCCGCGCGGAGCACCGCTCTCAGGTTGGAGGTCGAATCGGCGATCGCTCGGGAAATCTCGGCTTCCCGCGTGACGGCGACCGCCCGGGCTTGAGCGAGGCGAACCCGCCACGCCTGAGTCGAGGGCGCCCTGTCGGAGGCGGCTGCGGACCGCGCATCGAGCTCGCCTCCGATGCGATCCATTTCGGCAAACAACTCGTTGAGCGGGGCTTGCGCTTCAGAGAAACGGCGTGCCTCGTGGACAATACGATCCAGGAAATGGGTCCCCATCCAGCCGGCTGCCGCGATCAGCACGATGAAAAGGAGGAATCCGAGGTAAATCCGGAGAGTGATGTTCAATCGTTTCATGCTCGCAAACTGTACGGTTCAAGCGGCCGGACGGAACCGCTCAACCCCGGTTTTTAGATCTGAGGCGGCCCGGCTCAAGAGCTGAACCGCGTCACCCGCGTGCTCCATGGCGCGGCTGGTTTGCCGCGCGTGAGTGTTGAAAAGGATGAGCGTTTCGCTGATCTCATGCGCCCCCGACATTTGCGCCTGCACGCCTCCCGTCACTTCGGAGAACCGGGGCACCAATCCCTTCACCTGATGAATGATTTGCGTGAGTTGCAGATTCACCTGGCTGATCTCCTCCACTCCCCGCCGCACCTCCTCGCCGAATTTGTCCATGCCCATGACCCCCGCCGACACGGCGGTCTGGATCTCGCGAATCATCTTCTCGATGTCGCGCGTCGCGATCGCGGTCTGATCGGCGAGCCGGCGGATTTCGGTCGCCACCACCGCAAAGCCCAGGCCGAACTCGCCGGCCTTTTCCGCTTCGATGGCCGCGTTGAAGGAAAGCAAGTTGGTCTGATCCGCCACCTTGTTGATGGTCGTGACCACCGAGCTGATGTTCGCCGCGCGCTCGTTCAAAACCGCAAGCTTCGAGGCGATCGACGAGGAAGCCCCGGCAATCTGATGAATGCTTTGCTCCATGCGCTGCACCCCCGACTTGCCGCGGTCGGCGGACTCGGCGGCCAAGTTCGCCAACTTGTCCACGTCGGCCACGGTGCGGATCAAACCATCCGCCGTTTCGCTGATTTGTCGGGCGCTGGACCCGATGCGTTGCGTCGCGGCCAGCAACTCACCGGAAGCGGATTCCTGCTGTCGCGACGCGGAGCCCAAGGCATCCAGCATGCGCTTCAAATGCGCCCCAGAACTTCGGGCTCGCTCGGCCAAAACCTCCACGTTGCCAAACAAAGAGTCCAGGGCGGAGCGCAACCTCATCAACTCCCTCCAGCCCCTCCGGGGACCCCGCACGCCAAACTCCCCGGAAACGACTTTGCGGAGGGAACGCTCCATCGAGGCTAATTCCTGCTCAAAACCCCGCCACAGCAGCCACCCTCCCAGGACCGACAAACCCGCGAGGGTCGAAAAGATGGACAACCACCAAGACCACTCGCCCCGCTGCTCGGGGGAGCCAGCCCAAGCGCCAACAAGAGCACTCGCCAGACAGGATCCAGCCTGAAACACCATCAGGCGCTTGCTAAAACTTGGATGGTTCATAGGAGTCGAGCCATCGGTCTCGCTTTCCCAGCCGCCCCGACTCGTGCCGCTCGTCAGGGCCTGGGATCGCAAACCCGATCCTCAATCAAAGCCTTGATCCTGCTATCGGCGGTTCTACCGCCCGGCTTAACCTTTCCCGGCGGGCGATGCGACGCGGGAATAACGAACGGTTTGAACCGGGAATCACGCCCTTGTGAACTTTCTCAAGTCCTTCCTGGCCCTGCCGATGAAAGGGCATGCCCGCAGGCCCTTTGCCCTCTTCCCCTCCGCCGGAAACAAACGCTGAACCCGTTCCGGAAATAGCGCGAGCAACACGGGTCCTGCTCGTCGATGACCAGCGCATGGTGGTCGAGGTCATCCAAAGGATGCTCTCCCAGGAGAAAGACATCCAGCTCCACTACTGCCTCGATCCCCGACAGGCCATCGAGGAAGCCAAACAGTTCAAGCCTTCCGTCATTCTCCAGGACTTGGTGATGCCTGACTTGGACGGAATGACCCTGGTTCGCGAATATCATTCGCATGCCGAAACGAGGGAGATCCCCATTATTGTGCTTTCGTCGAAAGAGGATTCGGCGATCAAGCGCGACGCTTTCCTGAGAGGGGCCAGCGATTACCTCGTCAAACTGCCCGATGCCATCGAACTCACAGCCCGCATTCGGCTCCATGCCTCCAATTTCGCGACGCTTCGAGCGTTGCATCAATCCCAACGCGAGCTCAAGGATGCCAACGCGGCTCTGCAGCGGCTCTCCAGCATCGACGCGCTGACCGGTATCGCCAACCGCCGCGCGTTCGAGGAACGCTACACCGCCGAGTGGAGACGAGCCTCCCGCGCCGGACCCCCCCTGGGATTGGCGCTCATCGACATCGACGCGTTCAAGATGTTCAACGACCACTACGGACATACCGCCGGAGATGAATGCCTTCGGCGCATCGCCTCCGAGCTCAATCGTTCGATCTTTCGAGCCTCGGACCTCGTCGCTCGCTTCGGGGGCGAAGAGTTCGCCGTCATCCTGCCCGACGCCGGTGCCTCGGGTGTCGCGACCATTGCGGAACGCATGAGAGCCGCAATCGATCAGCTCAAGCTCGATCACCTGAAATCCCCCTTCAGCGACCACGTCACCATCAGCGTCGGAGCCTCCTCCTGCATCCCGGCGGACTGCACCGAGGCCAGCGACCTTATCCGCGATGCTGATGAGGCGCTCTATCAAGCCAAACGGAACGGACGCAATCGTGTGGTCATTTCTCAACGGGCGGAGGATCCCAACGCTTTCAAGGACATTTAGCTCCCCAAACTCTGCCGTTTCGCAAATTCGATGCTGGCAAGGTCCATGCTCTAATCTCGTCTGTTCGGTCTGAAACAGCGGTCCCAGGATCAGGCCCGCTTACCGAAGGGGGAGCCCGGCGACACCGGGCTCCTCTTGTTTTTTTGCTTTAACCCTCCCCCCTCCCGCCCCCTAATGCCCGGGACCGCGACGGCGGGCTCCATCCATGTTCCGACCCTGCATCGACCTGCACCAAGGCAAAGTGAAACAAATCGTCGGCGGCACGCTGTCGGATCATGAAGCCGGGCTCAAAACGAACTTCGTCTCGACCCACCCGCCCGAATACTTCGCCGAGCTTTACCGGCAAGACCAACTCCAGGGCGGCCATGTCATCATGCTCGGACCGGGAAACGAACCAGCCGCCCTCGCCGCCCTCCGCGCCTTCCCGGGCGGACTTCAACTTGGAGGCGGCATTCACCCGGGCAATGCCAAACCCTTTCTCGACGCTGGAGCATCCCACATCATTGTCACTTCGTACGTTTTTCGTGAGGGTGCCCTCGACCAGAACCGCCTTTCTGAAATGGTCCAAACGGTCGGAAAGAACCGGCTGGTTCTTGACCTCAGCTGCCGGATTCGGAACAACCATTATTGGGTCGTCACCGATCGCTGGCAGAAATTTACATCGCTTTCGGTTTCAGCAGTAGTGCTCCGCGAACTTTCTCACCACTGCGGCGAATTCCTGATCCACGCCGTGGATGTGGAAGGTCTGTGTCGCGGGGTGGACCTGAACCTGGTCCGTCTCCTGGGCGAACACTCCCCCATCCCTTCGACCTACGCAGGCGGCGCTTCCAGCTTGGAGGATTTCCAGGCGGTCGAGTCGGCAGGTCAGGGCCGGGTTGATCTCACGATCGGATCGGCCCTCGATCTGTTCGGCGGTACCGGGGTGCGCTACACCGAGTTGGTCGAATTCAATCGAAAGCTGATGGCAGCACGCCGCCATTCCACTCCCTCCAAGACTTGATCAGCAGGATCTTGCTCGAAAGGGTCGTGCGCAAAAAATACGGGCTCAGGACCCACACGGCATAGTCCCGAGCCCGCTTGTTTTTCAGTTGTCCAGGATTGGGTGGATCCGGCCACCCAATTCATTTACCCCTTACCGCAGGTCATTGCGCTGACACACGGTAGAACTTGCTCGAACCACCAATAGGTTCGGAAAGCATCAGTTCAGCGCCGGTGCCCGATACGGGGGCACCGGCATCCGTCCAGGCGGTGGGCGCACCCAGGCTGACCGCTGTTTGCAATGTGTAACGAACCCCCGACTTCGATGCGAACCGGATTTGCACCGTGCCGCCCGCAATCGACAAATCAATCTCGGGCGCGCTCTTTATCGGCCACGGAATTGTTGGTTGAAACCTTTCCCAGTTGATCACGAACGGCCTGGAGTTCCCTTTCGTAAAGGGACTGTGTTTGTTTCAGGGTTTCCCGGTCGCTCTCCCAGGCCGCCCGGGTCTGCGAAATCAACTGCCGGGTTTGTGTCCATTGGGCGATCGCCTCGCGCGAAAGCGCCAGGGGCGAATCGGGGGCCGCACCCTGGGCGCTCCCCGCCACCATCATGATGAATAAACCAACAGCCGCGATTTTCACGAGGGAGCGACGTTAGGAGTCCCTGTTGACGGATTCATGACGCGAACGTAACAAAGGTGAAACAAGACCGGCCCGGCGTGTCAGTTGAGTAACAAAATGAAGGAGTTCATCGACCGAATCCTGCCTCCCCGGCGCTGCTCGGGACCCGGGGACAAGCTCGATTCACAGGGCAAAACTCCAGCTTCGCTTCAGGCGTTGAGGAAAGCCCCTTGTCGCAGGCGGAAAACCCCTTTATGAATGCCGCCCCATGTCTGCCACAGAAGATCGAAAACCGCTCAAAATGGTGAGCTGCGGTGGTTGCGGCGGGAAAGTGTTTATCGCCACAGACCTTCCCGCTTTCGCCACGACCGCCTGCCCGAAATGCAGCCACCCGGTCATGATGCCGGTGACCATGCGCCAGTTCGAACTGCGCCAGCCGATCGCTTCGGGAGGCATGGGCACCGTGTATCGAGCCTACGACCGGGCCCTCCACCGGGAAGTTGCCGTCAAACTCATGCGCCGCGATATCGCCGAGGATCCCGCCGCCTTGGAAAGCTTCTATCGCGAGGCCCGTGCCTGCGCCGCCCTCAACCACACGAACATCATCCACATCTACACCTTCGAAGAGCACGAGGGTCAGCGCTTCCTCGTCATGGAGCTCGCCGATCGCGGCAGCCTCGATGGCCGCATTGAAAAGGAAAAGAACCTGCCCGAACTGGATGTCCTTGATGTCGGCATCAAGGTCGCCTCCGCCCTGGCCACCGCGCTCAAACACGGACTGCTCCACCGCGACATCAAACCAGGAAACATTCTGTTCAATGCCGACGGCGAACCCAAGTTGGTGGATTTCGGACTCGCCCGCAACGCGGGCGAGGAAAGCGAGGAGGACAATGCAGTGTGGGGGACTCCTTATTACATCGCCCCGGAAAAAGTCATGCGCCAGGGCGAGACCTTTCTCTCCGACCTCTACAGCCTGGCAGGCACCCTATACCACGCGCTCACCGGCCACGTCCCGTTCGAAGCCCAATCCATCGAGGAGGTTGTCTCCGCCCAGGTTCACACACCGCTGACCCCCCCTCACCTCGTCGTGCCCGGTATCACCGCGCCCACGAGCGAAGCCATCACCGTCGCCATGGCGAAGAGTCCGTCCGACCGCTACCAAACCTACGACGACTTCATGATGGCCCTGACCGCGTCCCGCAGCCAGTTGCTCGTCAGCCAACTCCGCCAGAGCCAGCCGGGCGGAGCGCGGGGATGGTGGAAAAGATAGGAACCCTTTTCAACGGCAGGCGGAACCCACGGCTTCACTCCAGTCGCGCACCCCTTCCCGCTCCATGCACCGCCTCAATCCTCGCACCAGACGGGCCGCCAATCCCGGACCTTCGTAAACCAAGCCGGTATAACACTGCACGAGAGTCGCCCCCGCCGTCACTTTCTCCCAAGCGTCGTCCTCGTCGAAGATCCCCCCCACGCCGATGAGGGGCACCTTTCCCCGGGATTGCTTGAAAAGATGGCGAATGACCTCCGTGCTGCGCCGCCGCAATGGAGCTCCACTCATCCCGCCCTGTTCGCGGTAGCTCCTCCGGCTCGGATCCTCATCCTTCACCCCCTCCGGCCTGGCAATCGTCGTGTTCGTCGCCACAATTCCCGCCAATCCGCGCGGCTCCGCCAAAGCCAGAATCTCGTCCAACGCCTCGAAACTCAGATCGGGCGCGACTTTCACCAAAATGGGGCGCGGCGCAGGCGGACTCCCGCTCAAAGGCTCGCGATTGACCCGCTGCAGCCGGTCGAGGATTTCGTCCAAGGCCTGCTTGTCCTGCAGTTGCCGGAGATTCGGGGTGTTGGGAGAGCTGACATTGACGACAAAGAAATCGGCCCATGCCCGCAAACATCGAAACGATTTCTCGTAATCCTCCGCCGCTTGCTCCAGCGGGGTCGCCTTGGATTTGCCCAGGTTGATGCCCACCGGATGCGCCGGCCAGAATCCCCGCTCTCGCCATCCCCGCAGCGAGCGTGCCAGAGCCTCTGCACCGGGATTGTTGAAGCCCATGCGATTGATCAAAGCGCGGTCGCAGGGCACGCGAAACATGCGGGGCGCCGGATTCCCCGGCTGCTCCAACCAGGTGACGCCGCCTAACTCGGCGAACCCAAAACCTAACGCCTCCCACACCGGGACCGCCTCGGCGAACTTGTCCATGCCCGCCGCCAATCCGACGGGATTCGGGAACTCCAATCCAAAGCACCGCACCGGGGAAATCCGTTCCGCGCCGTAGAGGTGCCGCGTCAAGTTCAACCCGGCGCGGGATCGGGAAATCCGCCCGAGGAAGTCCAAGACCCGGCGATGGATCCGCTCCGAATCGCAGCGGAAAAGGAAAGGGCGAATCGCCTGCCGGTAGAGCCAGCTCATTTCGCGGCGAGATTCGTTCCGCGCCGGCGCCGGTGTCGAGCGTGGAAAAATCCCCCAAATATCCCGATTGACGCGGAACCAGGCTTTGCTAGCGTGGAGCTCAGCAGATGAAATTGCGGTGTTGGTGTCAGAAGACAGTGTCGCCTCCAGGCTGCCTGGAGTGGTGTTCATGGATCCTGCCTGTGCAGCGTTTCCCCACGGAGTTTCCTTTGCGGTAATCCCTATGCAGAATGATACACGTCTGTTCGTTGGTAATCTCTCTTACCAGACGATGGAAAACGACTTGCAAGACCACTTCTCCCAAGCGGGCGTCGTGACTTCGGTCAACTTGATGCTGGACAAGTTCACCGGCAAATCCCGTGGATTCGCTTTCGTCGAATTCGGATCGAAGGATGAAGCAGAGAAGGCGGTTGAAATGTTCCACGGCAAGGACCTCCAAGGCCGTCCCCTGACGGTCAACATCGCCCGTCCGCGCGAGGAACGTCCTCCCCGGTCCGGTGGTGGCGGTGGTGGCGGTGGCGGCGGCGGATACCGTGGCGCTCGCCACTAAGCACCCCGCACACAGTCCGTTTTCTCAAGCCGCCGGTCCAACGACCGGCGGTTTTTTTTTGAGCCCCTCACCGGTCTTGGAGGGGGATTGGGATTCCAACGCTCCGGGTCCTGGCGCCTTGAGAGCCTCAGAGACGGTTTCAGCGAGGAGCCGCGTTGGTGGATTCCGCAAGCATGCGATTCACGATCCTGAGATACGCGTAAGCGATCGGATTCGCGTCCGGCATCGTCGCCGGCTTGAGTTGGAGTGATTTTTCAAACCACTCGCGCGCCATCGCCCACTCGCGCAACTGCACGAAATGCCACCCCAGATGCGCCACCGTGTAATAACCATGGGGATCGAGGCGCAGCGCCCGTTCATAGTAAGGCCGCGCTTCCGCGTGCCGCCGCAAATGATCGAGGCACATGCCCTGGCGCAGGGGAGGATAAGGATCGAGCGGGTTCATCAACGCGGCTTGAGAAAAGGCGCCCATGGCTTTCTTCAGCCCCTCCGGCACATCCGGTGTATTGCGTTGCCAAACGGAAAGTCTCACCGCCTCGCCCAGCTGATACCAAGTATCGCCATTCATGGGCTCGGCCCGGACGGCTTCCTCCAAACGAGCCAGATGCGCCGCCTGCGCCTTGACCCAATCACGACCCAGGTTCCGCATCAACTCCACATCCTGGGGATCGTACCGGCCGGCGGCTTCCGAATCCCGCCGGATCGATTCCATCAGGAGTCCTTGCCGCTCCACTTCCGCCAGCACGCGGGCCTCACGTCCGGCCCGCCAAGCCGCCGCCGCCAGAGTGAGGCTGCCCGCGACCAGCATGACGGAAACGGCGATACGAATCCACCACCGCCCTGGCACCCAATAGGAGTCCGTCGCGTATCGCAAGTGAGCGCTCAACAAAGCCATCAGCACCACCGCGGTCAACGCGTTGGCGGGAATATGAAAATTGAAATCGACAAACGAGTGAAACAACAGCGCCATCAGGCCGCAGGTGGCCCCTAACACCAAAGCGAAGCGATTGCTTGTCTTGCTGCCCAAGTCGGTCGAGCGTTGAACAAACTTCCAGGTCTTCGCGACGCCGGCAAACAACAGAACCCAAGCGGCCCCCACGATCGCAGCCCCAGCCACCCCCCAGTCCGCCAACGTGTTCAGATAATCATTGTGAGCACGAACCGGACGCACTTGGTAATCCGGCGGACGATACTGCCGGAAAACCGGATCGAAATGCCCGGGACCCGCGCCGAGCCAGGGGTGATCACGCCAGATCTTCCACGCGGGCTTCCACAAATGCACCCGTTGCAAAGCATATTCGAGTTGCCCGGGTTTGAGCATCTTCTCGAACCGCTTGGTGATGGCTTCGGAACGGGTGGCCGCGTAACCCGTTCCCGCGAGCAACAACACCACCGCCAAGATGGCCGGAAGGCGATGCGAGGGCTGCCGGGACAGCAGCGCCAGAAAGAGGAAAACCGAAAGACCCGAGGCAATCCACCCGCCGCGCGAAATCGAAACCGCAAGCCCAAGCAGAATCATCAACGTGGCATAGCCCGCCAGAATGCGTGTCTTGTGCCCCAGCCGCCCGATCAAGGTGTAGGCCAGCCCCACCGGGAAAAGCATTTCGAGAAAACCCGCCAGGTGATTCGGGCAAATGTAGGTGCCCGATCCCCGCCGCGCATAGACGTCGGGCCGTTCCAAATGCCAGACCCGATTGGACTCCGTGAGGAATTGGTACAGCGCATAGGTGGATACCATGGCCCCCAAAACGAGCAAACTTCCCACGACCCACGAGGCGGATTCCTGGGAATTGGCATTGTTGACCGCGACGATGAAAAACATCGCATACAGCAACACGCGGCGGCATTCGTCACGAGCGACGTACTCGATGGGCGAACCCGCCCACCTCACCCCAGCGTAGGCCGTAAATAACAAAATCATCCAAAGCAGGGGAGGCCAGAACAGACGCTCCTCGGGACGTAACCACAGCCGCACAAGCCAAAGCACCCCCAAAAGCGACGCGAGCCATTCAAGACCGGCAAATTCGCTCGCCCGCACCGCGCCAAACCCCAAGACCCCCCAAAAAAGGGCCAGCAAAAGCAGGCCCAGAATGGCCTTTTCGAGAAGATCATCGATCCGCCTGGCGTCCATTTGCGCGGCGCAACTTAGGCCTCCGAAGCCCCGGGGTCACGCATTTTTCCGGCCGATTTTCCGAACCCGGCTTGCGGCTTCGGCCCGTCACGGTTATCCATGACGCATGCCTGATGGCAACTACTCCGATGCCGCGCTGGTGTTGATCGGCCACGGCTCAACCCTCAACGCCGAGTCCAGCGCACCCACCCACCTGCACGCGGACGCGCTGCGCAGGCGAGGGCTCTTTCGCCAGGTGATCGAAGGTTTTTGGAAGCTTGAACCCCAAATCTGCGCGGTCTTGCGCGGGGTCGACAGCCCCCGGGTCTTCATCGTCCCCTTGTTCATTAGCGAAGGTTATTTCACTGAAGAGATCATTCCGCGCGAACTCGGGTTTGGCGTCGGTCCCGGCCGAAGCCGAATCCTGCGCCAACCCGGCCAAACGCTCTACTACTGCGGGCCCGTCGGCACCCATCCCAGCATGACGGAGGTCCTCATCGAACGCGCCCGTGCGATCCTTGCCGCCCATCCGTTTCCAACCGCTCCGAGGCTCTCCGAGACCGCGCTGTTCATCGCGGGCCATGGCACCGGCAACAACGAGAACAGCCGCAAAGCCATCGAACGTCAGGTAGAATTGATCCAAAGCCGGGGCCTTTTTGCCGAAGTTCACGCGATTTTCATGGAGGAGGATCCGCGCATCGAAGCGTGTTACACGCTGGCCGCCTCCCGCAACATCGTCGTCGTGCCGTTCTTCATCAGCGACGGACTCCACTCCCACGAGGACATCCCCATGATGCTCGGGGAATCGGAACGGGTCGTGCGCGAGCGCTGCTCTCAAGGCTTGCCTACCTGGCGGAATCCCACCGAACGGAACGGCAAGCGGGTGTGGTACTCTCTCAGCATCGGATGCGAACCTCACTTGCCAGACGTCATCCTGGAACGCGTCGCTGAAGCCGCGGCGACCTCCTGAACCACCGGAGCCTCGGGCGCTCTCAGCCTGGGGCTTGGCTCAACGACTTGGCATCACCCGTCGCAGCTCAGTAGGATCAAGCGGCCCACCCATGCACCACGCGAAGCACTGGAAACTCGAGCCGGTCATGAATCTCCTGCTCTGGCTCTTTGCCGGCATGTTCCTCGGAGCCGTCCTCATCGCGGGCCTGCCCAAACTCATCGGCCCGGGCATGACCACGCCCTCCCCGGATCTGCAGTTTCTCAATCATTTGATCGGTGCCGCCACTTTTCACGGATGGGTCCTTTGGCTGGCCTGGAGATTCGTCCGCGCCCAGGGCATGACCTGGAACCAAGCCTTCGGCTTCGAGCACGGGTCGGCGCGGAAGGTGGCCTTGTTCGCCGCCGCCGCAACCGCCCTTGCGCTGCCCGTCTCCCTCGCGCTCGGCGAGCTGTCCAGCCTGGTGATGACAAGATCCGATCTGAATCTGGAAACTCAGCAAGCCGTCAGGACACTCCAACAGACACGAGGCCTATTCGAACGCGTGGTGTTTGGCTTCTCCGCCATCGTGCTCGCCCCCGCCGCCGAGGAGTTGCTTTTCCGAGGCATCCTCTATCCGGTCCTGAAAGCCCTGGGCTTTCCACGCCTGGCGTTCTGGGGCACCGCGGTGGTCTTCGCCGCCATCCACGCGAATTTGCCGACCTTCCTGTCCCTCACCGCTTTCGCGCTGATTTTGTCCTCGCTCTACGAGCGTACTCAAAACCTGCTCGCGCCCATTCTTGCCCATAGCCTTTTCAATGCGGTAAACTTCTGCTGGATTCTCTCCGCGGCGTCATGAACGAATTCGAACTCATCCAACAACTGCTCCCTGGGCTGCCCACCGGACCGAGTGTGGTGGTCGGAGCGGGCGACGACTGCGCCGTGGTGGATGCCGGCATCCCAGGCCAGCGGCTCCTGTTCAAAACCGATGCCGTGGTCGAAGGCATCCATTTCACAAAAGAAACCGACCCGCACCGCGTCGGACGAAAGGCTCTGGCCCGCTGTCTCAGTGACATCGCGGCCATGGGCGGCACCCCGCTCGCCGCCGTCGTCACTCTGGCACTCCCCGGATCGTATTCGCCCGAAACCGTCTGCCGTATTTACGATGGATTGGGAGCGCTCGCCGCCCAGCACCAAGTCGCCATCGTCGGAGGCGAAACCACCACCAACCCCGACCGGCTCCTGCTCTCCGTCGCGTTGATCGGCCTCGTCCCCGCGGGGAAGGAGCTGCGGAGATCCGGCGCGAGGGTGGGCGACGCGTTGTTCGTGACAGGCGACCTCGGCGGCTCGCTCCAGGGTAAACACCTCGACTTCGAACCCCGCCTCGCCGAGGCCCGCTGGCTTCGGGATCGCTTCCACATTCATGCCATGATCGATTTGAGCGACGGCTTGGCCGGGGACGTGCGTCACCTCATGCGCGCAAGCGGCGTCGGAGTGGAATTGCTCGCCGAGGCGATCCCCGTCAGCCGGGCCGCTCGATTGGCCGCCGCCACCCCCGGCGGGAAGACTCCGCTGCTCGCGGCCCTCACCGAAGGCGAGGATTTCGAACTCCTCTTCGCCGTCCCCGCCGCAGAGGCCGTCACACTCAAGGACGCCTGGAAAGAGGCCTTTCCGAAGACTCGAATCTCCTGCATCGGCAAGTGCATCGAGCCTGTCGTGTTGCGCATGCGCGAACACGGACGAATGCGGCAACTGCATGAAGAGGGTTACACACATTTCAAAGTCCCCTGAGGAAACGCTTGCACTCGGCGACGGCTGGGGAAGAGAAGCCCGCGCAGGCTGGGTCATCGGGCTCGCGGGCGAGCTCGGCGCTGGAAAAACACTGCTGACCCGCGGCATCGCTCGCGGCCTCGGCTTCGCCGGCCGTGTCCATTCGCCCACTTTTGCCCTCGTCAATCTCTATGAAGGCGGCCGGCTCCCCATGCATCACTTCGACTTCTACCGGTTGGATCAACCGGAATCCCTCCACCGCGCCGACCTTCTCCACTGGCTGGAAGCGCCTCCCGGCCTGAGCGTCGTGGAGTGGTTCGATCGATGGGGGCTGGACTGGTGGAAGAATCTGGGGATCCCGCTCGCCCGCCAAGTCTTCATCGTGCCAAGATCAGAAACGGAACGCGAAATTCATTATGAAGATCCTGGCGATTGAAAGCTCCACCTCGCGCCGTGGCGTCGCCTTCATAAACAACAACGAGCTCGTCTGGGAATCTTCCGAAAGCCTTGCCACCGCGGACCGCACTCTGCCTCTGATCCAGCAAGGCCTGGCCGCCGCCGGCTGGAAATCAGGCGAGATCGAAAGGGTGGCCATTGGATTGGGCCCCGGATCGTTCACAGGGGTCCGTCTCGCCATTGCCACCGCCATCGGTTTTGAAGCCGTACATGGCACCCCGGCCCTCGGAGTGCGCAGTTTCGACGCCCTGGCGCACCGATTGAGCATGGAAGGTCACCGCGGACGCCACGCCCTCGTGGCCGATGCGCAACGGGGCGAGTTCGCCCTGGGTCTCTATTCCCTCACTCCGGAAGGCGCCGCATGCGCGGAAAACCTGCGGCTGGCCTCGCGGGCGGAACTCGAAGCCATGGCTGCGGCCGGCATACCGATGCATGGACCCGACATGCCCAAGCTCGCCTCCCACGTCACCCCTCGTTATCCCGACGCCCACGCCATCGCCTTGCTCGCCGGACGGGAGCGCATTTTCACCACCCCAGGCTCCCTCGAACCGATCCATCTTCGGCCGGTGGCATTTGTCAAAGCGCCCCCGCCCCGCTTCAAAATCGAAACCAGCTAACCGGGATCCGCCCCATGCAGCTCAGGCTCTTTCCCGACCCCAAACCCCTGGTCGAACGGCTGGGGCCGGATTTCTTCCGCACGCTGCCTACCCACCCGGGAGTGTATTGGATGAAGGACGCCGGCGGCACCATCCTCTACGTGGGCAAAGCCAAGAGCCTGCGCCAACGCCTCGCGAGTTATCGCGTCAGCAATCCCGATCGCATGCTCCGGCGAACTCGGCGCCTGCTTCATCATACCGTCGCCATCGACTGGAAATCGTGCGAGTCCGAAACAGAGGCTTTGCAAGTGGAGGCCGCGATGCTCTTGGAACTCAAACCCAGGTTCAATCGCGCCGGGGTGTGGCGCGGACCACCCCGCCGCATCGTCTGGACCCTCGACCCCGACGGACTTCGCATGGAAATCGCGGACGATGTTGCGCCGGGGTGGCACGCTTCGCCTCCGTTCGGCGCAGCGGCCCGCTGGATTCGCAGCCGGCTGTTAAGAATCCTCTGGATGGGGTCCCGACCCGATTCTGACTGGGCCGAACTTCCCGCGGGTTGGTTCACCTCGCAGGTGCCAGTGGAAGCCCGAATTCATCCGTGGCCCCCGCCCGGTCTTGACCAGGATCAGTTCTCGACTCTTCTCGAGGCACTCTTCTCCGGGTCCGACGATGAGCTTTTGACTTGGGTGGAGTCCCGCCAAAGATCTTCGGCTTCTCTTTTCGAAAAAAACCTTTTCCGCGAGAGCGTGGACACCCTGCGCGAACATTTTGGTTTCACCCCGATCGCGGCTCCTGGCTCTGTCGCCAGCGATCCAGCCCCACCGCCAGGATGATGACCACACCGATAATGATCTCTTGCGTGTAATTCGGCCAAGCCATCAGGCTCGATCCGTTCCTCAGCAACTGAATAATCAGCGCGCCCATCATCGAGCCCGCCACACTGCCCGTTCCACCGCTCAAACTCGCTCCGCCAATCACCACGGCAGCAATCATGTCGAGCTCGAGTCCGACCGCGCCCGACGGATCCCCCTGCGTCAGCCGGGTCATTTGCATCAGTCCTGCGAATCCAAAAAACACACCCCCCAGTGCATAGATGAACGCCTTGGTCCATGGCACCCGAATGCCGCAAAGCCGTGCGGTGGCCTCATTGGATCCAATCGCAAAAACATGCCGCCCGAACACGGTTCGATTCATGAGGATCGCCAGCAACACCGCCAACCCTCCCGCCAGCCACACCCCCGATGGCAGCGGGAGAAAATGATCGAGGTCTTCCAGTTTCATCAAATGGTTCACACCCGCTGATTCCGGGTAATTCACGGTTTGATTCTTGGCGAGCCACTTGGCCAATCCACGCGCCACCCCCATCATGCCGAGCGTGACGATGAAGGGCATCATGCGCAGGCCCGCGATCAATCCTCCATTGATCGCGCCGATCATCCCACCGGCAAGGACGGTCGCCGCAATCACCCCAAAAGAGCCCCATTCCTGCGCAGCCAGAGTCGCACCCAGCACGCTGGTCAACGCGACAACCGAGCCCACGCTCAAATCAATTCCCCCGCTGACAATAATCAGCGTCATGCCCAAAGATCCGATGGCAACAATCACGGTCTGGGAAAGCACGGTCTTGATGTTCGTCACACTGAGGAACGCCTTCAACCCTTCGAAGCCCGAAGATCCCCAGGCGCGTCGCCACCCGTCCCACCCCTTCAGATCCTCCTTCTCCATCTGATCCACCACGTCCTTCCACCCTAGCAACACCACAAACAAAAGCCCCACCACGGCAAATCCCACGACCGGCCCCAGGCGCCTGAACCACCGAATCCATGATGACCGAGCTTGCCCCGTGTTCACACGCGCCCCCCCTCTCCCGCCACCCCTTCCGCCCCCACCATCGCCGTCATAATCGAATGTTCGTCCCATTCCTCGACCGGGCGAATTTCCTTCAACGCGCCCCGGCACATCACCGCCACCCGGTCGCAGACCCCCAGCAACTCCGGCAGATAAGAGCTGACCACAATCACCGCCTTGCCCGCGGCCGCCAATTCCGAGATCACACTGTAAATCTGCGCTTTGCTTCCCACATCAATGCCACGGGTCGGCTCGTCCAAAAGCAAAACCCTCGCTTCATGATGCAACAAGCGGGCCAACGCGACTTTCTGCTGATTGCCCCCCGATAACTCCCCGATGGTCTGATCCGGACCCGCCGCTTTCACCGAGAGCTTCTCCATCCAACTCCACGCACACTCCCTTTGCCGCCGGCGTGATATAAACCCCCACTTCGAAAACGGACCAAATCGCGTCATGGCCAGATTGTCCGCCAAATCCCGTGCCAGCATCAAACCCTCCTCCTTGCGATTCTCGCTGACCAAGCCGACGCCCGCATCCAGATTCCGCTTCGGCGTGGGGGACTCAACCCGGGTCCCAAACACTCGGATCTCGCCGGCTCTGGCCCGGTCCAGACCAAACGCCGCGCGCAACGACTCGGTCCGGCCCGCCCCAACCAATCCCGCCACGCCCAGGACCTCGCCCGCCCTCAAACTCAAATCCACCCCGCTTGGCTTGCGGACTCCCGCCAAACCCCGCCACTCATAAACCACGTCGCCCGCCGTTCGAGGCGTGCGCGGATAAATTTCCGAGATTTCCCTTCCCGCCATGTCGCGGATGATCCGGCTCAAGTCGGTTTCACCCATGGCACCCGAGGAAATACTTTCTCCATCCCTCAAGACGGAGAAGCGATCGCACAAGGCCAGGCATTCCTCCAGGAAATGACTGATGTAGACGACGCTCACCCTGCGCTGCTTCAACTTGCGGATCACACGGAAGAGATTCTCCGTGTCCACTTGGGTCAGACTGCTGGTGGGCTCATCCATGATCAGCACGCGCGGTGATCCGATCAACGCCCGCGCGATTTCCACCACCTGCTGCTCGGCAATCGTCAATTCACCCGCCAGCGCTTCGCAGGAAATGTTTTCGTGGTGAAGTTCCTGGAGCGCTGCGTGCGCCATCTCTCGCCGCCGTCCCTGCCTCAACCATCCCCAGCGCGAGGGCTCGGCCCCCAACAGGATGTTCTCCTCGACACTGAGATGCGGCGCCAGCGTCAACTCCTGGTAAATCATCGCGATGCCTTCGGCCCGCGCGTGCAAAGGGGACGAAGGCACAAACGGTTTCCCATCCAACTCCACAATCCCCTCGTCTGCCAAACAGGCGCCGCTGAGGATCTTCATCAACGTGCTCTTCCCCGCCCCGTTTTCCCCAATCAAAGCGTGGATCTCTCCCGTCCCCACTTCCAAATGAACCCCGCGCAACGCCCGCGTCGCGCCGAAACTCTTGTGCACCCCCGCCATCCTCAGTCTGAGAACCCCACCCGCGGGAACCGACACGGAATTCACCTCATGCGACGACGGATCCATCCGTGCGAGAAAAAAGGTGGGCCGTCGAACTACTTCAAATACTTGTCGATCGGCGGATAAAGCAGCTCCTTGATTTCCGACTGCTCCATGTTCTCCGTCGTCGCGAGCACGACTCCCGTGTCAATCCGCCTCTCCACCGCCTTGCCGCGAAGATGTCTTACCATCGTCATGACTCCCTCGTACCCCATGTAGACCGGATTCTGCACCACCAAACCCTGGACGTCTCCACGCTTGAGATCGGCGACCGACTGGCTCCCGGAATCGAACCCGATCATCTTCACTTTGCCTCCCGCTCGGCCCGCGTCCCGCAACGCCTTCGCCATCGCCACCGTGGGCGGCTCGCAAGGACAAAAGATCCCGTTCACGTCCCTGCCAAATCGATTGAGCAAATTCTGCGAAGCCTGGTAGCCCGTCTCGCGCGTGGGCCCCGCGTACTGATCCGAGGAGATGATTTTGATTCCCGGGAAATCCTTCTTCAGCGTGTCGAGGAACCCGGCTTCCCGCTCCTCCGTGCTGGCCGAGCCCACCTGGTAACGGAGCAGGATCACATTGCCCTTCCCACCCAAGACCTTCCCCATGTGCTGCGCAGCCAGCACGCCGCCCTTGTAGTTGTCAGTCGCAATAAAACTGACGTGTTTGTCGGTCTTCAATCCCGAATCGATGACCACCACCGGCACCTTCGCCCGCATCGCCGTCTCCACCGGACGCACCATCGCCTGCGAATCCAGCGGCGCCAGCACAATTCCATCCACGCGGCGGGTCGTAAAATTTTCGACCAGCGAAATCTGCTGATCGCGGTCATCCTCTTTCAGGGGACCCTTCCAGACGACTTCGATCTTGACCCCCTGCGCACGAAGCTCGTCCCTGGCTTTGAAAGCGCCCGCGTTGATGGACTTCCAAAACTCGTGCGTCGTGCCTTTCGGGATCACAGCCACCGTCAGCGGCTTGTCCGCCGCAAAACCCGTCATCACCAAAGAAGTCAAGAGTGCCCAACACCAGGAGAGGGGTGATTTCATGACCCAAAGCCTAGGGAAGCCCCAAAGACATTTCAACCCCGGACCATCTTGAGACTTACGGACGAAGGACGCGTGTGACCGATGGTGGAAGGAGATGCTCTTGCATGGGACTCAGACGCCCTCGAAGGCAAAGCCGCACCAAACCAGCTCTCTCCCGCTGATCCATGCCAAGGACGAGTGGCGACGCTCTTACGACGAGGAGCCTTCTTCCAACCGCAACGGCTTCACCACAATTTCCCCATCGGCCTTGCGCTCGATCTGCGCCATTTTCTGCTCGGCCTCGGCAAGCCGCTTCTGACACAACGCCACCAGACGGCTTCCCTCCTCGTACTGTTTCATGAGCTTGTCCAAAGGCAAATCTCCCGTCTCCATCGACTCCACAACCTCCTCCAAACGCTTCAAGGCATCTTCAAACGGAAGCTCGGCCGATTCGGATTCGGCACTGTTCGACGCACCTCGGGCTGATTTCGACATGACCCGAAACTAACCTCCCTCTTCTCACGCGTCCAGCCCGGCAAACTCGCTCCAGCCGGAAGCTCATTCCTGGTGCGATGCCCCCTTCCGTAATCCGGCCCAATGCCCTCGCAGCTTGCGATCCAATTGCTTCAAAATCACTCGGGTCTTGGCATCGATGGACGCGATCAAGTTCCGCTCCTCCATGGGGTCCTCTTCAAGATGGTAAAGTTCGTCCCGCTCGGGCGCGCCCAAGGCCCGCACAAGTTTCCACTTTTCCGTCCTTACCATGCGGAGATCCAGGGTGGCACCATGCCTCATGGAGTATTCGGCAAACAACTCCCGCCGCCACGCCTGATCGCTCCTTCCGGCCTTCCGCTCTCCAGATCGGACACCGCCGCATTCTGGAAAAAATCCCGCCCCCTCATTTCGACTGAAACCCCGGTCCGGGAAACCTTCGCCTCGCCAAAGCCCAACCATGCTTCGGCCATGACCGAGGTGTTTCACTTCCCGGCCCGAGCCCGGTCCTGCCACCTCGGCCATCGTCGCCAGCCAATCCAGGTGCGAAACCATCTCGTAGTAAATGGATCCCGGCGGAATCACGCCCGGCCACCGAACCAATAATGGCACCTTGATCGAGGTATCGAACAGATTGGGACGCTGCCCGGAAGGGACGCGCGCCGTGCCCGGCGGAATCTTCCCCGCCTCCAGCATCCATTGCGCATTACCTTTGAAGATCAAACCATGATGGCCAAGGTTGTAACCGTGATCGGAAGTAAACACCACCAACGTCGAATCCGCCAAGCCCTCTGCATCCAGCACCGCCAATAACCTCCCCACGTTGCGATCGAGAGCCGCCACCGAGGCATAATACTCGCGCAAACTTCGACGCGCCCTCGCCTCATCCAATCCAGCCACACGGGGAAATGGCAGACCCGGCTCGAGATCCTTCACCCGCCGCCAGTCCTCTTCCGGCACCGGCAAATACGCTGCATGCGGTTCGCGAAAATGCACACTGGCCAGGAACAGACGCGAACGGTCTCGCGACCGAATCCATTGGATCGCCTCCTCCGTCAAAAGCTCGACCACGAATCCTTCCCGCCTCCCCGTCTTCCCCTCCTTTTCCAACACCGCGTCTCGAGGATCCACGCCACCGCCACGAAACCCAAAAAAGGTGTCGTACCCAAATCGGCTGGGATGATGGCGGTCCAGATTTCCAAGATGCCACTTCCCAAACAACGCGGTGGCGTATCCCCGCGACTGCAAAAGACGCGGCCACACCTCCAAGGCCGGATTCAATCCCAACTCCGGATCCTTCTGGGGATGGATCCAATCCAGAATGCCCAACTCACTTCCATATCGCCCCGAAAGCAGGCTCGCCCTCGCCGGACTGCACACCGGGGTCGGGCAAAACGCGTTGACGAAGCGGCCTCCCTGCAGCGCCAACTGATCCAAATGAGGCGTCCGCGCGTCGGGATTCCCCGAGGCTCCAAAGGCCCAAGGCCCCTGATCGTCCGTCAGAATGAACAAGATGTTCGGACGGCGCTCTCCCCTGAACTCGGATTCTGAAACGTCCTCTCCTCTCGTGGCTTGTGCGGCGGTGACCATCACCCCTGCGAACCATAACCAGATAGCGATTTTACCGATCATCGCATCATGGGTCTTTCCTTCGCCCAGCGCCGCATCAATTCCACATTCGCGTCAAAAATAGGGTTCCGATTCCCTCGCCCGCCCTCGGGACGCTCATCCTTCACATAGTTCAAATACACTTCCTCGGGTTCCAAGTCCCGGCCCCGGTCTCCCGTCCGTTCCTCCCAATCATCAAGGACCTTCCTCATCGTTTCCAAGGTCGCCTTCCGGGATGGCTCGGATGCCAGATTCGTCAATTCATGCGGATCCACCTCCAAATCATATAACTCCTCCGCCGGACGACTCTCCGCCATGACCAGTCGTTGCGCTTCATTCAGTTTGCCCCCCGCATGCAACCGTCGCATGACCTGCACAATCGCCTTGTCGTCTTTGTAACGATTCGGCTGGAGATAAGGGCGGTTGGTAAAAGAGTTGCGAATGTATTTCCAGCGCTCGCTCCTCGCCGACCGGATGCGGTCCACGGTCTCATCCGCCCGATCTCTGGCGGCAAACACAAACGCCTTGGGTCTCCAATCGCTGGCGAAAAAATTCCGCCCCTGCATACGTTCAGGACGTTCCACCCCTGCTAGCCCCAGCGTGGCCGCCGCGATATCAATATGTTCAACCAAATCCGACCGGGTCTCGCCGCGGGGCACCCCCGGTCCCGCGACCACCAGCGGCACATGGATTCCACCCTCGTAGAGGAATTGCTTGTGCCTCACATGGCTGATGCCGTGATCGGTCCAGAAAAAAATGACGGTGTTGTCGAGTTCACCCCGTTCCCGCAACTTCTCCACGATCCGCCCCACCTCCCAGTCCGTGTAGCGAACGGTGTCCAAATACTGTGCCCAGTCCGCGCGAATCACAGGGTCATCCGGCAACATCGGAGGCAGCGTCACGGTGGACGGAGGGGTCTCCCTCCCGAGCGTCGCGCGAACTCGAGCCGGCCAATTCGTGCCCGGCGCCTGGCCTCGATGCTTCCCCCCATGCAGTTGAATCTGAACGAAGAAGGGCGCACCCTCCTTGCGCTCCGTCCAGGACGATTCGTCATAGAACGCTCCTCGATCCCAAACGAAGTTGTAGTCCGTCTTGGCAATCGCCACCTTTTCCTTGCCCCCCTGGAAATCATCCCTCGACACATTGCTCGTGTGATAGCCCGCGCTTCGCAAAAGCTCGGGGACGGTCTTCATCCCCTCCGGCAGCCGAATCGGAAAACGCACGGATCCACTGCGATGATTCTGGCATCCCAGGGTCGTCTGATAGCAGCCGGTGATCAATGCCGAGCGGCTGATCGAACAGATCGGCGCCGTCACAAACGCCCGGCGAAACAAGGTCCCTCGGGCCGCCAGCGCGTCCACATGAGGAGTGCGAATCGTCGTCTCGCCATAACAGGAAAAATGCGGCGACATGTCATCCACCGTAATCCAAACGATGTTAGGCCGCTTGCCGTTCGGAAGCCGCGGCCGAACCACATCCTGAGCGAATCCCTGGGAGCATGAACTCGCCACGAGAGCAAGAACGGCCAAACCCAATGCCAACCTGCGGGGAAAGAGCATGCACTCAAAATAGGCCCGGTCCAGCAGTGTGAAAAGCGCCATTTTAATGAATAGGACAAGCCCCGTGCATCCCGACGTGGTGTGGAGTCTGGCGCAGGTTGCCCAGCCTGCCGTCTCGCCGACGGCCCTTCGGCCCGACGGGTTAAGAACGAGGCCCTTCCATGCTCTCCACGAGCCGGGTTCCCTTCGTCGCCCCGCAGGCTGGGCAGCCTGCGCCACAGCAGACAGGGCTGTCTTCGTGACCACGACAACCCGGTCACCGACAACCTCTGATGCACCGTGACAAGCCGGCGCGAGGGCTTCGATGTCCCCTGAATCAAAAAAAAGCCCGGCGCTTTCGCGCCGGGCTTGTCATAAACCTACAACGGTCAGGGCAAAATCTGCCCACGCAGTTCACCGCCGCCCTGGCCCGTCGTGTGGATGTTCACGTAGGTCTTGCCATCCAACAACGCGCTCAATTGCGCCAAGTCCAGTGTGATCGATCCGGTGAGTCTTCCCGAAGTTCCGCTCGGGGTGGCGAGCCCTTTCAAAACACCCGCTGCCTGCTCGGTCGTGGCCGGGCCGTGAATGTGAGCCGCCGTCGCCGCGGTGGTCACAGGATTCGGACGTTCCGCCGCACCGCTCAAGGTCACCTTCAATTCCGCCGGCGCGATCTGCCCGCGAATTTCGCCCCCCGGGTGCGCGCTCGTATAAAGGTTCACATAGGTCCGTCCAGCCAGAATATGGCCCTTCTGTTCGTCGGTCAGGTTCAAGGTGCCGGATAACACCCCTTCGGTTCCGGCCGCACCGGTCAATGCGACCAGCACACCTACCGCCTGATCCGTCGTCCCTGGCCCATGGATGTGCGCCGCCGTTGCGCCCGCCTTCAGACCTCGATAACTGATCGAGTAGGTCAAGGTGTTGCCGGACAGGCTCAACGTGCCAGCCCCGGATCATGGTGTCTCCACGGCGTTTGGCTTCTCCGCTCCGCCGCTCAAGAGCACTGTCAATAACCCTGGGCTCCGTCCTGAATGCGATAAAAGCCCGACGCACCATCGTTCACCACGAGTGTCGTGCGATCGGCCGTGGTCTTCACATTCATCCAGGCAGCATCCGACAAACTCGCCTTCTTTTGCACCAGGAAGGGACCCGCCCCACCTGTCCAGGTGATCGAGAGCGCGGCGCCTTCAGCCTTAATCGTGGTGATATTGATCTTCTCCGCGGGAGGCGGTGGGGCCACCGGCACACCGCCCGGCGGCAGATCCTTCGACACGACCGCGCCATACATGTTCCGGCCCTGCAACTGGGCCGCGAGCTCCACCGTGCCCGCCGCCCCCAATCGCTTGGCATACACGGAGCCCCACTGATTGAGGCTCACACCAGGTCCGACATCCGCCGGCGTGGCACCCTCGTCGTATCCAACTTCATCCGGACGAGTCGTGTCACCCGTCCGATTGTGTCCGGTGCGCACCGGGAACCAGCCATTCTCAGCCGAGACCCAGGTCATGTTCGGCGCGCCAGGACCAATGTTGGGAGGATTGGAACTATCACCGCCCTCCGGATCACCAACGCGGTTGTCCACCAGCAAATACACGGTCCCTGGACCGGAGAGCTCAATCTTGATCTTCAAATCGGCGTTGTCCCGATTGTTGTTGCGAGTCATGACGTAGGGACGACCTTGCAAGTACGCCGGCAAAGACAGATTCGTGGCCGCACCATTCCATTGATGAGTGCGATCAATGAAGCCGAACGCGTCTTCACCAAAATGAGGAACCACCACCGTCGCACCCGCCGGATCCGTGTAAGTTTGCCCTGAGACGACCACGTCAGGCGCCAAGTCACCTCCGGTCGCGGTCACCGACTTGATCAATCCATCGCTCGAGGTCACTCCCGCCGCGTAGGCAATGGTATTGACAAGCAAGGCCCGACCGTCCGCGGTGATATTGGTGAAGGACAACGCGGTGTTGAAGTCCGGCGCCGCGTTTTGCCCGAGAAACACGCCAATGCGCTTGTTAGGCGCCACACTGCCGTCCTGAAGCTTGTCGCCCTTCTCGTAAACGAAAATCGTCGGATAAGTGCCGTCCTGCTGGATCGAAGCCACGACATCCGCGTCGGGCGAAGGCAGTCCGTAATTCAAACTGTAAAGGTCATGATGCACCTTCACCTTGGCACTGAATCCCTTGGCAATGGGATGGTCGGCCTTGCGTATGAACAACGAGTCGCGTCCGTCGGCAATGGGCGTGTCCACCAGCTCAGACCGGCTGGAATTGCCCCACTGCGTGAAATCATTCGACCCATTGGGATCACGCGTCACCCAGTCGGCGTTGTCATACATGTAAGCCTCCGCCGAAACGACAGGCACATCCGTGTCTTTCAAACTGAAGATGCCGGTGGGCGTGCCCGGCGGATCCACCACCGAGGTCGATCCAATGGTTTCTGAAATGTAGACGACGCTCTTCCCTCGGGCCGCTTGCTGCAGCCCTTCCGGCGTGCTGCCTCCCGCGGTAAAAGCCACCACGCCCAATCCATGGTTCTCCAGCAGTTCCACCAGGTCGGCGTCCGCATTGGCCATGTTGTCGGCGTTCGAGGTCACAAACAGAACACTGGGCTTTCCAGCCGGAATCGGCACCAGAGGATCGGCCTTGTCGAAAACCAGCCGCCCCCAGTTGGATGCCGTGAAAAGGCTCTTTTTCGGATCCGTGCACGGGACATCGGTGCTCTGCCCCCAAGACGCCCAACTGATATCGCCGCCGCCCGCGCCTGGATCTTTGCCTTCGGGATCGCTGGCGATCTTGTCCACGTCGCGCCAAAATAATTCGAAACCCATGGCATGATCGGTCGTCATGTTCGGAATCCGCCCGCGCAGCGGAATGCGCATTTCGATCGCATAACCCGAAAACTTCACTCCAGGCTTGGCCGCGATTTCAGGATTCCTGGCGCCCGCCGCGCGCAGATCGTCATACTTCCGCGCCCGGATATCCGGGCCGCCAATCGCATCGAGTTGATCGCGATAGAGACCGCCCGGCCCCCCCTTGGTGTCGCCGATCAAAGCGGGATTGCCACCGCGTTCGATCGTTTGCCTCGCCCCCAGGACATTGGGACCGGACCCTGCCGGTTTGAACGTGCTGTTCACACCCACGGTGACTTGAAAATCGTCCGCGTTGGGCTCGCCCTGATCCACGTTCGGAAATCCGTCGTCCGAAATGCAGTCGGTGCTGTCACCTTTGGTATCGAGAAAGAATTCGAATCCGTCATTCAAAAATCCACTGGTTCCGAATTCAGTGGTATCCCGATCGTCGCGCACGAAGTCGTCAATGTGAACGGACAAAATGTAGAGATACTTCGCGTCGTAAGTGAAATAAGTCGCGGCGCCAAAGTCCGAATCACCCGGGCCAAACGCGCTGGCCTCAGTCCCATTGAAGAGGCCCACCCGGCGCTTGTCGAAGATCAAATGATCCCCTTTGGCGGAGGTCATTTCCGCATTCTGACCTTCCGGAAAAACAGGCTGCTGAGACGGCGCTTTGAACTTGTCCAGCGGCCAATCACTCAGATCGCCATCGATGGTAATCCTCGCCTCTCCCCGATGACGCACCGTGATTTCCCCTTTGGGCCCCGCCCAGATCGCCACCGTACTGGCGGCCAATAGACCCGCCATGATCAAGCCCACAGGCTTCGGGTTGAGCTCGTTTCGACAGGCCATAAGCCTCCCTCGATTGTGATGAAATGAATGCATAGCTCTTTAGGGTTACTTGGAACATTAGTGCAGTAACTCAAGAGAGTTCCGGAGTGAAGGAAAATCGTTTATGCGTCGATCGAACCGGTGCCCGCCTCCAGGAACGAGATCGGCCGACAACGCCCCGGGCCCCACGGCCACGTTCTGATCCTCGTCAAACGCATAAAGATTGGGATCCTGAAAGGTGTCGTCTCCGACCGTGTTGTCGGGATCGGATTCGGTGAATGGAACCGTCAGCTTCTTGAAGATCCCGGTCCCCGAGGTCACGCCACCTCCAATGACAATGGCTTGAACGGGCAGGACGGAAAGGATGGCCGCCGCCGCCGAGGAGAGTATTAGGGTCGAAGTTTTCATAAGCATCTCGTTACTGCGATTTTCCTCCTGAAAAGATGCAAGTCGGAAACTGGCCGGCCTTGAGTCGTTCGTGCAATTTTTCGGAGGACCGATCACCGTAAGCAGAAACACCGGTAAACCACAATCCCAACCTTTTGCCCTCAGCCATTCTCATTTTGGGAAGCGCGGCTGCGGTGGAAACCAGCCACGGCGCGCGGGCAGGTCGGAAGACGCCAGATTGTTGATCATGCTGCGACGGGTCGAAGGACGACACCGCCGCGCTCCGGGGCAAAGTGAGAACAACTGTTTTGCCCTTGACCCTCCTCGATGAATCCTCCGATTCTCCAAGACACCGAAAGCCACCGATCCGGAGTATGACTTCTCGAATTCTCAGACCCCTCGTTTTGACCGCGTTGTGCGCCTGCCTCAGTGCCCTTGTCGCTGAAAACACACTCGCTGCACCCAAGAAAAAGAGCTCCAAACCCGTCAAGAAGGTTTATCCAACCTTCGGCTCCATCGAAAGACTCGATCCCGCGCTCGACATGCTCCTCGCCCAGGACGCAAAACTCGAAAAACTCGCCGACGGCTTTGTGTGGTCCGAAGGGCCCGTTTGGATCAAAAACGGGGAATACCTCGTGTTCTCCGATGTGCCTCGCAATGTGGTTTTCAAATGGAAGGAAGGCGTCGGCACTCGCGAGTTTCTGTTCCCCAGCGGCTACACGGGATCCGTCACCCGCGGCGGAGAACCCGGATCCAATGGCCTCACGGTCGATTCCAAAGGGAACATCGTCCTCTGCCAGCATGGGGACCGCCGCGTCGCCCGGCTCGAACCCAACGGATCTTTCACCACCCTCGCGGAGTATCACAAGTTTCGCCGTTTCAACAGCCCCAACGATCTCGTCTTCAACCGGAAAGGCGAATTGTATTTCACCGACCCTCCCTACGGTCTTGAAGGCAACAACAACGACCCCAGGAAAGAACTCATGTTCAACGGCGTCTATCTGAGGCGCCTCGACGGAACCGTCGTTTTGCTGACCGACAAATTGACCTTCCCGAACGGGATCGCACTCTCCCCGGACGAGAAAACACTCTACGTCGCCGTCTCCGACCCCGCCAAAGCCCATTACTGGGCCTACGATGTCCAGGAGGATGGCACCATCGCCAACGGACGAATTCTCTTCGACGCCACTCCGATGGTCGCAAGCAAAAAGGGACTTCCCGATGGCCTCAAAGTCGACCGCAAAGGATTTCTCTTCGCCACCGGCCCGGGCGGAGTCCTGGTGCTGAATGCCCAGGGAAAGCACCTCGGCACCATCGACACCGGTGAACCCACCGCGAATTGCGGCTGGGGTGACGACGGCTCGACCCTCTACATCACCGCGAATCACACGCTTTGCCGCATCAAAACCTTAACCAAGGGCAAAGGCTTCTCATCCCGCTGACCCGTGACGGGGAAACACGATCTAAGCCGTTCACCCGCATGGGGGCGGGTCTGGAAATCTATCGGCTTTGGGCTGTTCGCAATCTTCCTCTCCGCGCAGGCCAACTCCATCGGTGATTGGCCCAAATTCCTGGGCCCAAATGCGGACGGAACCTCCGCCGAAACAGGGCTCCTCTCCAAAATTCCTCCCGCAGGCCCCGCAGTCCACTGGAAACGAACGGTGGGGACTGGCTACTCCGCGCCTTCGGTCTTGGACCAGAAACTCGTCCTCTTCCACCGTCTCAAGAACGAGGAAGTCGTGGAGTGCATGCAGTCCAGCACGGGATCCACACTTTGGAAGCATTCTTACGCCACCACGTACGAGGATCCATACGGATACAATAACGGGCCCCGTTGCACTCCGCTCCTTACTTCCAACCGCTGCTATACCTTCGGAGCCGAAGGAAAACTCCTCTGCCTCGACCTCCAAACGGGAAAACCTGTCTGGACTCGCGACACCACTGCCGACTGGAGCATCCCCTCGGCCTTCTTCGGCGTCGGCTCCACCCCATGGCTCGAAGGAGATAAACTCCTTGTCATGGTCGGTGGCCAGCCTCAATCCGGCATGGTCGCCTTCGACGCGAACACCGGAAAAACCCTCTGGGAATCAGTCGGCCGCAAGAACTGGGAAGGACAACCCATGATCGGCTGGCCCGGCGACCGGACCGTCGTCTGGAATCCGAGCGAAAAACAAGCCAGTTACGCCTCTCCCATCGTGGCCACCATCCATGGACGGCGCGTTGCTTTTTGCTTGATGCGCCAAGGCCTCGTCGCCCTCAACCCGGAGAACGGTGAGGTGTGGTTCAGCCGGTGGTTCCGCTCGCGTCTGAATGATTCGGTCAACGCCACCACCCCTCTCATCACAGGGGATCAGATTTTCGTCTCCGCCACCTACTACCGAGTCGGTTCATTCCTCCTCCAAGTCAAACCCTCCCTCAAAGATTTCGACCAGGTTTGGGCCGGGCTCGGCATGGAACTCCACTGGAGCCAGCCTTTCCTCGTCGAGGGACACCTCTACGGGTTCACCGGACGCAACGAACCGGATGCTTCCTTCCGCTGCATCGAATTCAAAACGGGAAAGACTCTCTGGGATCGCGAGGAAAGCTGGGTCCCTCGCAGCAGCCCCACACCTCCTGTGTTCGGACGCGCCGCCGCCATCCTCGCCGAGAAAAAACTCATCGTCCTTGGAGAAGGCGGATTGCTTGGAATCTTCGCTCCCACACCGGAAGCCCCCCATGAAATCAGCCGCTGGCAAGTCCCGGAACTGCATTACCCCTGCTGGGTTGCGCCCGTGTTGTCGCGCAAAAAACTCTACTTGAGAAGCGAGGACCGCCTCTATTGCCTCGACTGGTCGAGCAAACCGTAGCCCCTGCTCCACCCCACCACGGTTTCTGCCGAGCACGATTCAGTCCGGACGAAAGAACAATCGCGCGTACCAATAAGCGATCGTCTCGTCGAGCACCGACCGAACCCCGGCACTCGTGGTCCACCATCGAGACTCGTCATAATCGACCTCCGCGACCTTGAAGACCCCCACTCGCGTCGCGTCCCCAAACGCCGCCTCGAACAAGAATCCCGAACGCCTCGCATGGGGGCCGACGCTTAACAGATTCATCGTTTCCGGCACGTTGCCGCTCTTCCGAAACCAATCTCGCAACGCCACCGCCGAAGCGTAGGTTCGATCAGCCTTCACCCACGGCGCCGGCACCGAAACCACCGCGCTCGCGTCCACCCCCAGCTCGAGTAAAACCTTCCTTCCCAGCTCGGCGTAGGTCTTATGCTCGCTCAGTGGAGCCCCCGCGTCCAAGGGTCCCCCCGTCACATAAACCCGTTCATACCGCCCCCTCCTGAACTCCCTCACCCCTTCCCGCATTGCATGATCCGCCACCCACCCTTCGATGACCAACACACTCGCCGCAATCGGACGATGCACGGCGAGAAAGGGGAGCCATCGGAAGAACACGGCCGAACCCGTTACGGCCAGCGCCAACCCCATCGCCAACCAACCTCGCGCTGTGGGCCACCATAGCGTCCTGCGGGCCATCAGTCCGAAACACTTCATCTCCATGGACGGGGGAAAGGCTTTAAGCCGGGATCGGAGATTCGGCGAAATCGCCAGGAAAAGTTGGCGACCCTAACGGGATTCGAACCCGTGTTACCGCCGTGAAAGGGCGGTGTCCTAGGCCACTGGACGATAGGGTCACGACCAAAGCTCGGAATGCTATGGACATCCGCTTCACCCTGTCACGTCCAAAGCATATGAAAAATGGTGGGTTGGCGGGGACTCGAACCCCGGACCAATGCCTTAAAAGGGCACTGCTCTACCAACTGAGCTACCAACCCTCTTCCGCTCCTGAATCCGTGAGCGCGCCACAAGCAGACACGCCATTCCAACCCAAAAGCGGCGCGAACCCTATTCAACAGCCCTCCAGCCCGCAAGCTCCTTTTCACCCCCTCGAAAGGACACGGTGCATCCCGATGTTGCCGGTGATGCAGGTAGGGCGCGTCCGTCCCGGCGCGCCGCCGGAGCATGATGTTTTGCATCCCGTGGGCGGCGGGCTGGGACAGGCCCGCCCTACCAACAACATCGGGATACACAGGAAAGGACATTGTTCCCACCCCTCGAATTCGCTAGCTTTCTCCCGCTTCATTCATGAACGCCCCAGTCGATCCATCCCCATTCCCCAAAACTCCACTCCCGCCCGCAGCCAAGATCGTCATCCTCGGTGGCGGCGTCGCCGGAGCCAGCGCCGCTTACCACCTCGCCCTGCGAGGATGCACCGACGTCGTCCTCCTCGAGCAATCCCGCGTCGGAGGCGGAACCTCGTGGCACGCCGCCGGCATGGTCGGAAGACTCCGAACGACCACCAGCATGACGCGCATCAATCAAGCCAGCGCGGATCTCTACGCCCGCATCCATCGGGAAAGCGGTCATGACGTGGGCTGGAAACAAGTCGGGAGCGTCATTGTCGCCAAATCCAAGGACCGCATGATCCAACTCCAGCGCACCTGCGCCATGGCCGAATTAATGGGGGTCGAAGCCACCATGATTTCCGCACAGGAAGCGCGGGAACGCTGGCCTTTGATCCGCATCGACGACCTTCTCGGCGCAGCCTGGCTCCCGCACGATGGCAAAGTCATACCCAAAGAAGTCCCTGTCGCCCTCGCGAAAGCCGCCGCCCGGATGGGAGCCAAAATCATCGAAGGAGCGCGCGCCATCGCCCTCGTCACCCGAAAAGACACCGTCATCGGCGTGGAAACAAATCAAGGCCTGATCCATGCCGAACGCGTCGTCATCGCGGGCGGCATGTGGTCCCGCGATCTGGCCCTTCGCTCCGGGGTCAATCTCCCCCTCTATCCCGTCGAACATCACTACGTTGTCTCCGAACCGATCGAAGGGGCCTTCGATGAACTCCCGCTCGGACGCGATCCAGACCTGTGCATCTACTTTCGAGGCGAAGGCCAATCCGTGATGCTCGGCGCGTTTCAGAAGTTCACGAAACCTTGGATGGTGGACCGCATTCCCGACGACTTTTCCTTCAAACTGCTCGAACCCGACTGGGAAAAATTCGACGAGCCGCTCAAGCACGGCGCCTGGCGCATCCCCGCCCTGGAAAAGTCCCGCTACGCGCGATTCGTCAATGGACCCGAAAGCTTCACCCCGGACAATCAGTTCCTCATCGGCGAAACCCCGGAACTGAAGAACCTTTTCGTCTGCGCCGGATTCAACTCCGCGGGCATTGCCACCGCGGGAGGCGCGGGCAATTACCTCGCGGAGTGGATCCTGGACGGGGAACCCTCCATCGATCTTTGGTCCGTGGACATCCGCCGTTTCGGCCCCTGGGCAAATAACCGGAGCTTCCTTCGCACCCGTGTCACCGAAACCCTCGGGCTGCATTACCAGATGGCATGGCCCAATCGGGAGTTCGAAACCGGTCGAGGCGTTCGCCGCAGTGCCTTGCATTCCATCCTGGCCGGCCAAGGGGCCGTTTTCGGAGTCAAAGCAGGCTGGGAACGTCCGAATGTCTTCGCTCCGCCAGGAGAAAAGGCGGAGCTTGATTACACGTTTGGCCGCCCTCACTGGTTCCCTTGGCACGCCGCCGAGCACCTCGCCGCCCGCCAATCGGCAGCCCTTTTCGACCAGTCCGGATTTAGCAAATTCCATTGCTCGGGCCAGGACGCCTTGCCGCTGCTGGAGCATCTCTGCGGCAATAAGATCGACGTTCCACCTGGTCGAATTGTTTACACGGGCATGTTCAACCAGCACGGGGGATTCGAAAGCGACCTGACTCTCTTCCGCGAAAGCGAGTCCTCCTTCTATCTCATCTCCGGCACCTCCCAAGCCGTGCGGGATGCCCATTGGATCCGAAAAAACGCACTGGCCTACCCCAACTTCAAGCTTTCGAATGTCACCAACGCCTTCGGAGTTCTGGGCCTGATGGGGCCCCATTCCCGGAAAATCCTCAGTGCCGTGACCAACGCCGAACTGGATCATGAGTCTTTCCCCTTCGGAACAGGCAAACTCATCGACCTTGGACACGTCTCTGCGCTCGCACTGCGCATCACTTACGTCGGAGAACTCGGCTGGGAACTTCATGTTCCTGTGGAGCAAATGGCGTCCGCGTACGAGGCTCTCATGGTGGCAGGCGCTCCCTGGGGCCTGCGAAACGCCGGCCACTATGCCATCAATTCGCTCCGATTGGAAAAGGGCTTTCGAGCCTGGGGCGCCGAATTATCCCCTTGGGATACCCCGATCGAGGCGGGACTCCAATTCGCCATCGATTGGAACAAACCATTCCTGGGACGCGTCGCTTTGCTCCAAAAACGATCTCTCCCAAGAACTAAAGCTTTGGTCTTGCTCACCCTCAAAGATCCGGAAGCGATGCTTTGGGGTTCCGAGCCGGTGCTTTGCCAAGGCAAACCCGTCGGATATACGCTCTCCGGAGCTTATGGACATACGGTGGGACGATCCGTTGCCACCGCCTACGTCCCCCTTCATCCTTCCGCCCACCCCCAGGATCCGCTGCCCGGCCCCTATGCCATCAACCTCAACGGCGAGATGAAAGAGGCCGAAGCCCATCTCAAACCCCTCTACGATCCTAAGCGGGAAAGAGTTACAGCGCAATAGTCCACGGGCTGACCTCAGGCTTAATTTGTTGACCGGGAAGATTGACACACCCGCTTTGCCTCGATAGCTTCACCCCCCTAACTCGACGAACTGTCTGGGTCGTGGCAACCACCTCGATCTCCAGCGACATCCAGAGAGGAAGTGAAACTAAGTTGACCGAAACCAAGCTCAGGAAGGGCGAATCCGTTGAAAAAGCGCTTCGCCGGTTGAAGAAGAAAGTGGACCGGGAAGGCACACTCAAAGAAGTGCGCAATCATCGGCATTTCGAAAAACCCAGCGAACGCCGGCGCCGCAAGATGAAGATGGCGCGGTTCTCCGCCATGCTCAGCGCTCGCTACGCCGACGCCTGATCCCCATCGATTTCATGGCCGGGTTCCGAATGCTCTTCGGACCCGGTTTTTTGTTTCCAACCATCAACGCATGTACTCCCTCTCCACCTGCTGGAACTCGAGCCGCCATACCGACGGCCGAGCCATGCTTCGCGAAATTCGCGACCTCGGCTTCGAATACGCGGAACTCAGTCACGGAATCCGCATCAGCCTCCTCCCCGGGGTCCTCGCCGCCGTGGACGCAGGCGAGATCAAGATCTCGACCCTCCATAATTTCTGTCCCCTCCCCATCGGGGTCAACCATGCCGCGCCCAACCTGTTCAAATTCACCTCCTCCGACGAGCGGGAGCGCGAAAATGCCTACCGTCATTCACTCAAGACGCTCGAAACCGCCGAACGCGTCAAAGCCAAACTGGTCGTTCTTCATATGGGCTGCATCGATATGAAGGACTACACCGACCGCCTCATCGATATGCTGGGCGAAGGGGGCAAAGACTCTCCCAAGTTCGCCAAACTCTGCGAGGAGGCCGAACGTAAACGAGAGGAGAAGAAGGAAAAACCGGTCCAACTCGCGAACCAGATGCTCGGACGCCTCGCCGAACAAGCCGCCGCCCGGGGCCTCCTCCTGGGCATCGAGAATCGCGAAGCGCTCGAGGAAATTCCTCTCGAAAACGATTCCCTCATGTTCTTCCGCGAATGGACCGCCAGGCCCAACATCCGGTATTGGCACGATACCGGCCACGCCCAGATCAAGGAAAACCTCGGCTTCATCCAGCACACTTTCCACCTCGAATCCATGTCGGACTACCTCGCGGGTTTCCACATCCACGATGTTCAATTCCCGGGACGCGACCACTGCCCGCCCGGCACAGGCATGATCGATTTCGCCGCTCTCAAACCCCACGTCCGCCCCGACCACATCAAGGTTTTTGAACTCAATCCCGGTGTTCCTCCGGAAGCTCTGCGAGAAGGCGTGGCCCACCTCAAATCGCTCTGGGGCGAGGACTAAGCAGGACTTTCCTTCATGTTGAAGTCCGCCGCGCGCCCCGCGATCTGCTTCGTCCTGATGCTTTGGATTTTCCATTCCATTTTCGTCAACGAAGCCAGGCACCTCGCCCCCCCTTCCGAGCCGGCGTCGGCCTGGGACCAACTGCCGCTTCCCGAACAATGGAAACGCGCCTGGACCCTTGGGCCGCGCAGCCTTGGCAAAACCCTCGCCTCCATGCCCCCGGCTTGGCTGGCTGTTTCCCTCGTGTTTATGGGCGCCACTCTCGCCCTCGGCGTCGCGCGATGGAAAATGGCCCTCGAACTTCAAAAGATTCCCCTCGACTCGAAACGGGCCACCACCTTCAGTCTCATCGCCCACTTCTTCAACTCATTCCTCCTCGGTTCCACCGGCGGTGACTTGATGAAGGCGTACTACGCGGCTGGCGAAACGCAACACCTCAAAACCGAAGCCGTGGTCACCGTCGTCGTGGACCGGATTTTCGGGCTCTTTTCCATGCTCGCCTTCGCCGTGGCCATGATCCCCTTCAATTGGCCGCGGATCCACGCGTCGGCCCCGGTCCAATCCCTTTCCTACTTCGTGTTCGCCATGTTCGCCACTCTCACCCTGCTCGGCGGCGCCCTGCTCTGGAGCGGACTCTCCAAACGTTTCCCCCAGGTCCGACCCTGGCTGCGCCGGCTGCCTCAAGGTGAAACGCTCGAGAAAAGCGTCGAAGCCTGCCGCCCCTTCGGTCGCAACCCCAGCTACTTGATTCGTTCACTGCTGCTCTCCGCGCTGCTCAATGCCTGCTGCGTGCTTCAAGTCGCCGCCCTGGCCAAAGGGCTTCAACTCCACATCCCCGTTTCCTTCCTGCTCCTCATCGTGCCCTCCATCATTTGCGTTTCCGCGCTTCCCATCACTCCGAGCGGCCTGGGAGTGCGGGAGAATCTCTACGTCGCCACCTTGGCCTCTCCCGCATGGGGCGTTTCCGCCACCGCCGCCCTTTCCCTCGCGCTGCTGGCCTACGCCGGAAGTCTGTTCTGGAGTATGATCGGCGGACTCGTGTATCTGTGCTCCCGTGACCGCCGTTCCCTTGCGTCACCCTCCTCCACACCCGGCCATGAATAAAATCCTCCTCATCGACGACGAAGCCGATGTGCAGTATTCCTTTCGGCGGATCTTCAATCAGCCGGATTTGACCATCGCCACCGCCCCGGGCGGCGATGAAGGTCTCCGGCTCCTGCCCAAATTCAATCCCGACCTCGTCATTATGGACGTTCGCATGGCCGGAATGTCGGGACTGGAAGCACTCCGAAGAATTCGGGAATCCGACGCCAAGATTCCCATCATTATGATGACCGCCTACGGCACCACGCACACGGCCATCGAAGCCATGAAGCTCGGAGCCTTCGATTACCTTCTCAAACCCTTCGATATCCCGAAGCTCAAGCAAGTGGTCGAGAACGCCCTCAAAGCCTCCCGCGACATGAAGGAGGTCGTGAACTTCGCCTCCACTCCGGACACCGGGGACTCCGAACTCGGCATCGTCGGACAAAGCGAGCCGATGCAGGCGGTCTTCAAGCTGATTGGACAGTTGGCGTCTTCGGATGCAACGGTTCTCATCACCGGGGAAAGCGGAACAGGCAAGGAACTCGTGGCTCGAGCGATCTATCATCACAGCCAGCGCAACCAGCAACCCTTTCTCGCGATCAATTGCGCCGCCATCCCCGAGAATCTGCTGGAATCCGAACTCTTCGGCCACGAGAAAGGCGCCTTCACCGGCGCAACCCAACTCCGTGTCGGAAAATTTGAACAATGCCACCGGGGCACGCTTTTCCTCGACGAAATCGGCGACATGCCGCCAGCCACTCAAGCCAAAATCCTCCGCGTTCTCCAAAGCGGCGCCTTTGAGCGCGTCGGTGGAAATCAGACGTTTCAGGCGGACGTCCGAATGATCGCCGCCACGAACCGCCAGCTCGAAGAAACGGTCGCTGCTCGTTCCTTTCGCGAGGATCTCTACTACCGATTGAACGTGGTGCGCTTCCGCATGCCGCCCCTGCGCGAGCGGCCTGAAGACATCCCCATGCTGGCGCAATACTTTTTACGCAAACTCCAGAAATCGAAAACCTCCGCCCGCAAATCGCTTTCAGCCGAAGCTCTCCAGGCCATGACCGAGCATGCCTGGCCGGGCAATGTCAGAGAGCTGGAAAACGCCATCCAAAGGGCCTTGGTCATTGCCACCGGGGAAGTTATCCTCGCCAGAGATCTCTTCACGGGCCCTCTTCCTGCCCTCCCCGCGACCGCTCAACCCTCGTCCCCTGCGCCCTCGCCAACGTCCTCACCGGCGGTTCCGGACAACATGGCGGAAATGGAGGGAATTGCCAGGTCGCTCTTCCGATGGGCTCGTAAACACCCGACACTGAAGGTATTGCCGGCGGTGGAAAAAGAACTCGTCCGCCACGCGCTCAAAGAAACTCGCGGGAACCAAGTTCAAGCGGCGAAAATTCTAGGCATCACCCGGGCCACGCTTCGCAAACGCGTCGCTAAATTCCATCTCGAGGACCCCACCCCTTCGGATCACTCGGCTTCCAGCTAGAACCCAACCCACCCTCGCCAAGCCCCGGGATGGGAAACCTTAGCCCGGATATATCATAGGTCGTGGCGATTTTGGACAATACGGATGGATGTTGCAAACCACCGAAACACCGGAGAACCCTGATTCATGGATCCCATACGGGTGCGAACCGGTCGAGAGCCTGGGCAACAGCACACTTCGGGTCACCACCACCACTGGGGGCCGCCACCGGTTCTTCAGACTTCTAAGACCCTAGAGCAAGAACCCGAGATCTCTGTCCCTCCCAAGCGCCCCCCCCTGCTCCAGTCTCCGTGGTCCAAACCACGTCGTCGCGCTGTCCATAATGAGGCGCCGTCAACGGCGTGCGCCGAAGGTCACGGCTTCACGCCGGGTTCAAGCCATGAGCGGACGCACAGAAGTTCAGGGAAACAGCGAAGAAGGAGATGGAGCCAGGAGGCCAGGAAGGCGCTCCCTCAAAAGGCGGTGTAAAATGCGCCCCCGGCCCCATCCACCGCCGTCCCTTCGAGACGAAGCCTTCGAAAACGCCCCACGTCGTCAAACGATCCCAAACCCACATAACCTTCCAGGAAAGTCTTGTCCTGAGCCGCCATGACGGGGCGAGTCATGTCGTTGAAAAATACCCGGATCGTTCCATCGTCCGCGTTTCGCTCGATGCGAATCTTGTGCCATTGATTCGTGGCTCCCCAGGCGACACCCCGAGTGGTCTCGGTCCCGACCTTCACCCGCGGCGTTTCGTTGACTCGAAAAATATTGTGGGCGTGGTTGTCGGCCGACGTCGCCAGATGAGCGTAATAGAATCGCGTGGGCGACTGCAGCCCGAAGAAAAAACACAAGTCCCTGTGTCCGTATTCCTGGCTCGTTTGCTGGCACTCCAGTTCCAAGACGAAATCCCGGAACCGGTGCTTGCTCAACAAGGCGAGGTTGAAGGGGGACCGGACCGGAGCCTGATACTTGCTCTGCTGGAAAAGCTCGAGCGCGCCCCCACCGGTCTCCGACCACCTCCAAGCGCGGGGATCCGTCACTCGGAGTTCCTTGAGGGATTCGGGCCGTGAAAAATCCTGCTCGTACACCACCCGCTTCCATTCCGGCGCGGGTGCGCCCGCCATTCCCAGGACCAGCGAGCATAGAATTCCCAGCACGGCCGGGCGGCGGAGCGATGGCCGCAGCATAAGATCAAACGCGTTCAGGCACGACGAACGGCCGGCGGTAATGGCGGGTGAGTAAAGCATCGGCCTCGCGATGATTGAGGAACCGTTCGGTCTTCGGATTCATCTCCAGGTAATCGCCCAGCACAAGCTGGTGCTCCGTCAGCGATACCCCGTTGGCTTGTAAATGTTCGACCATGCGTCCCAGGGTTTCCTCAGCGCCACGCAAGCCTTGAATGCGTTCGCGCATCTCGTTCACGGAAGACTTCCGGCCCAAGCGATAGGAAATGTTGCCGGTGTGGCACAAGGCGCTGGAAAGATGCCCTTCCAAAATATCGGCAGTCAGATCGGACGTCTTCCGGCTGCGCACGGCGTTGATGAAATTCTCGTAGTGGTTCGTGCTGCCCGACCACTTCTTGATCTCCATCCCATCGTGCGTGTAGGCGGTCGCGCTGGAATAATTCGGAATCAGCACATAGCCGCGTTCGCATTCAATAATCACCGCCACGCTGCCGCCCTTGTACTTGTCCATTTCCTTGGCGCCTGTTTTGGCGGGAAGGCCCCGGACTTCGAAGATCAAAGGGGCGGAAGGATAGTGATGCCAGACCAACTGGGTATTGGCGGTTTCTCCATCGTCATCGTAGCCAAGCCGGGCGCCAATGCTGAAAACCTTGGAGGAAAGCTGCTGCTCGCCCAGGAACCAGCGGGCAATATCCATTTGATGAATCCCTTGATTCCCGAGGTCGCCGTTGCCGTAGTTCCAGATCCAATGCCAGTCGTAGTGCAGTTTGGCGCGGCGGACAGGATCCATCGGGGCGGGACCGCACCAGAGGTGGTAGTCGATGTGGTCGGGAACAGTCTGAAAACCAGGCACCTTTCCGATCGACCCCCGGGGCTTGTAGCACAAGCCGCGGGCAATCACGATCTTGCCCAATTTGCGGCTTCTGACCCATTCCACGGCCTCTTTGATCGCCTGGCTGGAGCGGCTCTGAGTACCGGTCTGCACGATGCGCCGGTACTTTCGCGCGGCTTCGACCAGCTTGCGCCCTTCCCAAACGTTGTGGGAGACAGGTTTTTCGACATAGACGTCTTTGCCAGCCTGGACGGCCCAGATGGCTGCCAAGGAATGCCAGTGATTCGGCGTCGCAATCGTCACGACATCGATATCGCGATCATCGAGCATGCGCCGAAGGTCCGCGTAACCTTTGACAGCTTCTCCGCGCTTGCTGAAGGTCTCGACTCCTCCGGCCAGCACATCCTTGTCCACGTCGCACAGCGCCGCGATCTGGACACCGGACCCGGTCAGTCCGCGCAGCCCTGAAATGTGATCGCCGCCCCTTCCTTTGAAACCGATCACACCGGCTCGAATTCGTTCGTTGGCCCCGGCAACTTGCGCCCACGATTGGGCCGAGAAGCTCACGGCAGCTCCGGCGGCCAGGGACGCTTTGAGAAAGCTCCGGCGAGTGGTTGGGTTCGAGACCAAGGGTGAATCTGATTTCGTGGCGTTCATAATGAAAGGGTTGAAAACACGGCATCAATGGGAATGACCGGAACCCGCGTAAGCCTGATAACGCTCGGCGATGCGGGCTTCCTGCTCGTTCCCGGGGTGAAATAAGATCCGATATTTCCACGTCACTTTTTCACCGGCGCGAATTTTCAGGTCGCCCGTGCCGGCGGGTTTCTTTTCGAAATCGTGAATGCCAAACGGATTCGCCGCGAACAAGCCGTAGTCGCGAACATGCCACCACGTCGGATGCCTCGGATTCGACGGATGATCGAACATGGCCACGCCCACGGTCTTTCCTTCAACCGGGCCATAATAATCCACCCAGCGCGCGCGTTTCCCCCACGTCTCCCCATCGCGAATGCCTTCACTGTTGACGATGTGGCCCTGGCCCACCTTGCCCTTCAAACGCATGGTTTCCGCCAGTCGAATCGCCATCGACCCCTCCTTGGTGTCACCGAACGTGAGTGGACCATGACTGGCAATAACCGTGATTTCGACATCGATGATCTTGACTTCGCCCTCGGTGGAGAACCGATACAAGCGCTCATCGGTGGCCACGATGGCGCCATCCCGAGCCACCAACTTGTTCGCGGTGTGAAGCATGCCTGACTTGCGGCCCGAAGCGACTTTGAGAAAGCGTTCGTGCACGGTCCGCCCGGCTTTGGCCGATTCGGACCAAAAATCCTGGCCGTTGATGCTGCCATGCGCGTACCACAGCGAACGATGGTGGGGATGATCGCGTTCCTCGTTCGGGGCTTCGGACATCGGCCAACTTCTTGTCATTTTCACCGAACCCGGCCCCAGAATGGGAAAAAGAAAGGGACGCGACACATTCTGGTAGTGATACTCCGTAAACAGTTGCCCATCCAAACTCACCCGCACTCGTCCTTCGGCGTGCTCCAGCGCCACCTGACCGCCACCCGTTCCACCCATGCCGCACCGGTCGCAGCACGGCGATTGGCATCCCGCCGCGAACAAGGCCAAGAGCAAAAGGGCAATCCCAAATTGGCGGAGTGGCATCCCGAAATGTATCCGTCGGACCGCGTCCCGGGTCAATGTCAAAGCCCGCTTTTCCATCGCTTTTCCAGACCGGAAAGTGCTACGGAAACTGCATGTCCAATGCCGAAGCAACGCGCTGCCGGATCGATAAGTGGCTGTGGGCCGTTCGTCTTTTCAAGACTCGCGCCCTGGCCATCGAGGCCTGCAAAGCCGGCCATGTCAAATGCGATGGACGCAACCTCAAACCGGCCCATGAAATCCGCGCCGGTGAGGTTTATGAAATCCAGCGCGGATCCCAGGCACTGACGTTCAAAGTTCTTGGCCCTCTGCAACAACGGGTGAGTGCAACAGTCGCCAAGGAATTCGCAGAGGATCTCACGCCACCTGCACCGGCGCAATCCGACGCCGCTTCTGTCTTGGCGATGCCACCCCGCCGCACCAAAGGGGCCGGACGCCCCACGAAGAGAGAGCGTCGCCTGCTCGATTCATTCGCAGAACCTGACTTCTAGCCCGCATTTTTCACCTGCGATGGGACGGGAAAAGGATCGTGCTTGAGTTGTTGCTCAGCACACGAGTTCAAACCGCTCTGCGGTTTGCCAACCTGGGCGTCCCCGTTTCGTCAAGGAGTTCAACGGGTTCGCCTTTGGCAAAAACAAGACAGACGTGTTGAGCGTTACACAAGGCGCGGTCCCCCAGGGCCTAAACTTCCCCGTCGCGAAACACGCCGGGAGTTTCGAGGCGGTACTGCTGCCGTCAAGAGCCAGAGCCTGATCGAAAACTGGGCTCTCATTCTTCAGGAATGCGCATTCCGTAGAAGGAGCGATAGACGAAGAACAGGGCCACCACCAGGCACGCGATCCCAATGCCGGTTTTCATCGTGGTGTTTTTCATGTGCACGGCGATCTCCACCGCCAGCAAACCAAACAACGTCGTGAACTTGATCACAGGGTTGAGGGACACCGAGGAGGTGTCCTTGAAAGGATCTCCCACCGTGTCACCCACCACGGTCGCCGCGTGCAACGGAGTTCCCTTTTGCCGCAAATCGACTTCCACGATTTTTTTGGCGTTGTCCCACGCCCCTCCCGCGTTGGCCATGAAGATGGCTTGGAACAATCCAAAGAACGCCATCGCCACCAGGTAGCCGATGAAGAAATAAGGATCGAAGAACGGCAATCCCAGGGAGAGCGCGAAGATGACCATGAAGATGTTCACCATCCCCTTCTGCGCATAGACCGTGCAAATCTCCACCACCTTCTTGCTGTCCTGGACGGACGCCGTAGCGCTGTCGAGTTTCATGTTCTCTTTGATAAAGACCACCGCGCGATAGGCTCCGGTGACCACGGCTTGAGTGGAGGCTCCCGTAAACCAATAGATCACGGACCCGCCCATCAACAACCCGAGCATCACTTCAGGCTGCACCAAACTCAGCTTGGCGATCACATTGCCGTAGGTTTGCTCCAGGAGCATGATGATGCCGAAGACCATCGTCGTCGCACCCACGACCGCGGTGCCGATCAACACCGGTTTGGCGGTGGCTTTGAACGTGTTGCCGGCACCATCTCCTTTCTCCAACTGATCCTTGGCGTGCTCGAAATTGGGCTTGAACCCGAAATCACGCTCAATTTCCCTGGACACGTTGGGAATCGACTCGATCCGGCTCAACTCATAAACCGACTGGGCGTTGTCCGTGACCGGACCAAAACTATCCACCGCGATGGTCACGGGGCCCATGCCCAGAAAACCGAAGGCCACCAGACCGAAGGCGAAAATCGGACCGGCGAAAGCGTACTCTTTCGGCATCATCGACGCCACGGACGCATCCTTGGAGAGCACGTAACTCACGAGCATCAAGGAAAGGATGACCAGACCCTTCCAAAACGCGGAAAAATTACCGGCGACAAAGCCCGAGAGAATGTTCAAAGAAGCGCCGCCGTGTCTTGACGCGTTCGTGATTTCCGCCACATGTCGCGACGAGGTGCTGGTGAACACCTTCGTAAATTCAGGAATCAAGGCACCCGCCAACGTTCCGCAACTGATGATGGAGGAAAGGATCCACCACAGGTCCGGCGCCGGCTTGCCATCCAATCCCACGAATCCACCGAGCATCATCTTGCTGGCCACAAAAGTAATGGCAATCGAGACGAGGGACGTGATCCAGACCAAGTGGGTCAAGGGCGCCTCCAACTCAAACTCCTTCCGTCCGCCGTAAATGGATCGGCTGGCCACCCGGTTGATCTCGTAGGAAATCAGCGACGTGATCACCATCAGGATGCGCATGACAAAAATCCAGATGATCAACTGGCCGCAAATCGCCGCCGCGTCCTTCAACGCCAGAGCCAGAAACGCGATCAACGCCACTCCGGTGACGCCGTAAGTTTCAAAGCCGTCCGCCGTCGGTCCCACACTGTCTCCGGCGTTGTCCCCCGTGCAGTCCGCAATGACGCCGGGATTCTTGGGATCATCCTCTGGCAGTTTGAAAATGATCTTCATCAGATCCGCTCCGATATCCGCGATCTTGGTGAAGATACCCCCGCAAATCCGAAGCGCACTCGCGCCCAAGGACTCGCCGATGGCGAAGCCGATGAAGCACGGTCCCACCAAGGCCTGCGGCAGGAAGGTGAGAATGACGATCATGAAGAACAGCTCGACGCAAACCAGCAGCAATCCGACGCTCATGCCGGATTGCAACGGGATCATCAACGTGTGCAGCGGATTGCCCTGCAGCGCCGCGAAAGCGGTTCTGGCGTTCGCGACCGTGTTGATGCGGATGCCGAACCAAGCAACCCCGTAGGAACCCAGGATGCCCAAAATCGAGCACAACAGAATGATGCCGACGTCCAGCCAGCTCTTGTGCTGAAGGAATTGAAAGTAGTAGACGATGCAGATCGCGATCAACGTCCACAACACCGAGAGAAATTTGCCCTGTTGCAGCAGATAGGTTTTGCAGGTTTCCCAGATGATGTTGGAGACCGCCCGCATCGTCTCATGGACCGGAAGCCTTCGCGTGGCGATATACTGCCACCACCCGTAGGCGGCCCCCAAGGCGCAGACCACGATGCCAAAATACATCAACCCATGACCGGTGGCGGTCCCCCCGGGAAGTGAAAACCGCGTCTGGCTCAAGTCAGGGATCCGGATGTCCGCCTCTCCGGCAAGCAAACGGCTCGATACCGCCAGGAAGAGCAAGATCCAGTAAACGAAGCGAGGGAAGGTTCTTTGAACATTCATCATAAGCGAGCCTATCGAAACAAAGCTTAAAGGCAATTACCTCTGGTCTAACGCGTTAGGGGTGACGCGAGAACATCAAGGTAAAGCGCCCCCAAACTCAAGAAAATTTCGAGAATGGCCGGCTGGTTGACCTTCGGTAGTGGGAACACTTCGCGCGACAGCACCGTCTCGCCGAGCGCATCGCTCACGTGCCGCTTCCACTGTGATTCGTCGCCGGCCAAGCCCGCGGCACCCGGGTATCCGCCAAAACAGATCCGTGGGTCGAGGTTCCAGCCATGAGCAGCCTTGCACTTCGGCCTGGTCCGGTGCGTAAGCGATGCAGGAAAAAGCAACCCGTCGGACTCTCGGAGAGCCCTCAAAACGAATGGACAGACACGTCGATGATTATTTCTTCTTTGTTCGCTTGGCCGCATGCTCCCGGACTTCCTTCACGCAGAACTGAATCATGGCTTTCACCAGATCCAACGGAATCGGCTTGCTGAGCGGAAATTGAACCGATCCTTTCGCGTGCACAAAATCCTTCAATTCTGTTTTGAAGGCCTCAATGGCCGAGGGAGTCGGATAAAATCCAATGTGCCTTTCGAAAGCCGTGAAATGCACCAGATTACGCCCCAGAACGAAGGTGGGGATGCGATACTTCAGTACTTCCTCCGCCTCAGGCGCAACTTCGCGAACGAGAGTTCGTAGCTTCCGGAGGGACTTCTGAACTGCGGGCGGAAACCCGGCGATGTATTCATCAATGCTGCTGGGTGATTTGGCTTTCATGCAGGATATCCTCGATGCTCCCCACGCTCATACGACAACACCGCATGGGTTTCACTACTATTCAGCCATGAAAAACCAGAGAGCTCCGTCCCCAGCGAACTCGCGTTGTTGCACGAAAACGCACGCACGAGGGGTGGTTCGAGGAAGAACTCCCTCCAACGGGGTGTAGCCTGGGAAATGCAGCCGGTTGTCGAACAGGGGGCGTGGTTCGATCCAACCCGCAATGCTGAAACTCAATGAGAAACGTTTCCAAACCCAGTCGAGTGGGGAATAGGCGGGTCAGAGAGTTATCGGGTCCGGGATGCTCCCCATCTCCGTGCCTTCGTGCCTCCGTGACCCGTTGCAGCAGCAGCGCCGAGGGCACTTTGTCCGGCGGTAAAAGCGCTGCCATCCCTTCCTCGGAGGATTCAATCCGTTCGAGGAACGAAAGCTTTCGGGCCGAACACCACTCGTTCGAAAACCCAGGGCGAGCAAAGCACTCGTCCGAAATTCGTGCTGGTGATTTCCACGCCGTTGGTGGTCCAGTTCTCAAGCCGGAAGGTCAGGGTGCCTCCGCGGCGCAAGGATGCCCGCATCTCATGAGGCGCGGCGTTGCCAGCCTCCACCCCCGTGCCCGCCAACTCGATTTGTTTCACCCTGTTGAGCGGCACGGTCAGCTTGGTCGCCGTCGCGCTCACGAACAGTTGGCCATTCTCAAGCTTCTCGACTTTGCCCATCACCCGGTCTCCGTTGCGCAGCTTGGCCAAGTCGTCCTTCGAATCCCACGGATGGCTGCGCGGCTCCTCGAACTGCCCGTCCCATTCCGTCACCCGCAACCTCGAAAGCTTGATCGAACCCTGGCCTTGGTGAACGAACCGAAGCCCCGTGCCTTTGCCAGCAAAATCCTCGTTGTCGGTCCATTGCTTGATCAACAACCCGTCCACCAGCAAGGCCACCGTCTTCTTGTGCCGGTTGGACCGAATTTCGATGTGCGCGGAGCTCTTTTGATTGAATGAGCCCACGGCCACTTGTCCGAGATACTTGATCGGATCGGACTTCTTCACCGCCAGCAGATTGGCCGCGTAGGTATTGAGTTGCAGGCTGTAGAATCCGCCAAAATTGGGCTCTTGATCCTTGTTGGCCAGATTCACGGGATGCAGGTAATCCGTGTAAAGGGCCACCGCGATGTAAAACATCCCTTTCCAATTCAGATCGAACTCAATCACCGAGAGATCCGGCAGTTGAACGTCGCGCGCGATCGATGCCGCCTTCGCCGCCAAAAAGGCGCCATTGTGATAACCCCATTGGCCGGAATCCGTGATCACCCCGGAAACCTTGCCCATCGTCCAGCCTTCCAAACCTTCGGGCCCGGAAAACACCGTCCGGCGCTTGGCATCGAGCGGGATGATCGTGTCCACCCTCGAACGTGGTATCATCAATCTTCCCGCGAAGGCCGTGTCAAAAATGACCTGCTCGGCATCGCAACGAATGAGGTCTCCCTCAATCTGGTCCCGATTCATGAAAATCAGGCGGCAGGAGTTTGTCTGCGACGGCTCCTCTGCCAGCGGGCCAAAATGGATTTCGGTGATCGCTCCGCCCCCGAAAAGCAGAGCATCTTCCGCGTCCGGATGAGACCAGGCGACTCCCGCGCGCGGTGAAATCGAGCCCAGCTTGCCGAAGAGCACGTCTCCATTCCGAAATCGCAATTCGTCACGCCGGGCCACGCCACTCTCCGATCCCGACTGCGCCCGCGCCGCCGGTCCGTTCGAAGCCCAGCAGGCCAGCCCGATCGCGCAGCCCGCAACCCACCCGGCCCAAGTAGAGTCCGCCCGCCCTCGTTTCATCACTCGCCTTCCTCCTGGTCAGGGCCACCTCCCGAAGGCGCCAACTCATGATGCCGGGCCAGATTGAATTGGATCTGCCGGATATTCTCGGGCTTGAGTTTAACCTGGCCCAGACTGCGGCTCATTCCCTCCACGAGGTTCCGGGACCAGCCCGACAACTGAAATGAAACACTGCCTCCCCCGGCAAAAAAGGCTCGCACGTCCCACGGATGCTTGACCGCGGCCAAAGCATTGGTGTGGCCCAGCACGATCTGCGTCACTCTCGGAGTCGGCACCTCCAAATCACCTTGGGCCGTGGAAACCTTGAGCCTGCCGTCCTGAATGCTTCGGATGGTTCCCTGCACGCGGTCCTTATTGGCGAGCCGAACCAAATCCTGCCGCAGATCCGCATCCTCCCCTTCGGGTGTTTCATACCGGCCATCCCATTCCGCAACTTTGATGTTGCTGATGCGAATGGCCCCGCCGTCCATCTGGGAAAAAAAGGTCATGCCCTTTCCTTTGCCAATGAAACCTGCGGCATCCTTCCAGCGATGGACTTGGCGGCCATCGGCCATGACGGTGAAGGTCCCGTCCTCCTGGTTGCACCGAAGCTCGAGCCGCATCCGGTTTCGCCTCATTCCATCCGGAAGCTGCGCCTGGGGACCGAGTTGGCTCAAGCCTGTGTTGGCCTGCACGCGCTGGGCGTTGATGTATCCGGGACCCAGATAAAACATGTAACAACTGCTCCCGTAATCAAATCGGTCCAAAACGTCGGTGTAGAGAATCAGCACCAGGTTGAAATTGGAGGTCCAGGCCAGGTCGAACTCGAAACTCGCGGAACCTTGCAGTCCCAGATCACGCCCGGCGAGTCCCACCGTGCTGGCCATCAACGCGCCATCCCGATATTGCCAGCCCGACTGGCCCGGCATCGACCGACCCAGCACCCAGCCCTCGAGGCCGGTCGGACCTTCATAGAGCACCGAATAGCCCTTGGACAAAAAGGTGACCGATTGCAATTCCTCGCGCAAAGGTCGCAACACCCCGCCAAGCCAGCTCTCGATTTCGACGTGTTTGTCTCCCATGCCCACCAGCGTGCCAAACAATTCGTCCCCGTTCCGCAAGCGAAATCGACCGGTGGGATTCATCGAGGATTTCAACGCCACGGGTTTCTCAAACCCGATCCAGGCGAGGTTCGAGGGACGCATCCGGATCGGGGCGAGCGCATCCGGATGCCGCCAGAACACTCCCCGAGCCGGATCCATTTGATCCAGGCGTCCATGCAATGACGAACCATCCAGAAACTGCATCATGCCCCGGAAATCCTGTGTCGTCTGGTTGGTGCTGCCGCCTTCGCCCTGGAGGAGGCCGGTGGCGAGCCAGGCTGCCAGCCCGCAGGCCGGGCCCAGCCAGCGTGTCAAAACTCGTTCCGCGCGGAACATCCGGCTCTCAACGCTCATAAATCGGCAAGTAACGATAATTCAGCGCGAGGGAAAGCAGCGAGGACGCCGTCGTGAAGGTCGGACCGAACTGCCCTTCCCAACTCCCATCCGGATTCTGCGAACTGGCGAGACTTCGAATATTCGCCCGATTCCATGTTTGCCAGGCCTCCGGAGACGCGTGGAAGTAGGCCTGGGCGGCGTAGTAGATGAAGTAGTGCTGAAAGGAACTCTCGGCCTGAACCTTCTTCAGAAAATCGAACGCGGATTGAAACGTTTTCGACTGCTTTTCCTTCGCCAGCGCGAAAACCAAACAGCCAATCGCGGTGCGTGGTCCATTGGGCGAGACCGCGGTGGTGTAGCCAAAACCCCCGTCCGGAGTTTGCATCGACACGAAGTATTTCAACCCTTTCTGAATCGCCTCTTCCGGCACGGCGATACCCGAGTTGCGCGCCGCGAACAACGCCACCATCTGCGCCCCGCTCACGGTCGTGTCGGCGTCGCCGCTCTCGGGAGTGTAACGCCAGCCTCCGTGTGGATTCTTGCTTTGCGAATTGAGAATCAACCGCACCGCCTTGGTCAGCGCCGGACCCAACCGGTCGTCCTGGACCACCCCGTAGGCCTCCGCGAGCGCCAGCGTCGAAAATCCGTGATTATACATCGACCGCCCGATGTAGCCGGTGTCCGACTGCTGCTTGAGCACGTAATTCAAAGCTCGCTTGATGGCCCCCGCGTAGGGACCCGCCTCCGGATCGTCCCCATGCGCCAGCATCGCAACCATGGACAACCCCACCACAGCCGGCTCTTTCCCGTACACCGTTTCCTGCCAGTAACCGTCCGGAACTTGATTCTTCAACAGATACTGCAAGCCCTTGACGTAGATACGATCGACTTGGGTGGAAAGCGGATCCAATCCACCTTCAAAAAGCTCCTGAGCACGCAAGGCCGTCCCCGCCCAACATGCGAAAAGGACAAGCAGGACCCGGCATCGGGAAAGAAACAAACGCGCGGTCATGGCTCCGATTTCTCCAAACCTTGAAAGTAACCTTCGAGCGCTTCACGAAACTCCGCAGGCAAAGTCCCCACCTGGCCGCTGCCCTTGGAGACAGCGCGCCCCGCTGAACCGCGTCCCTCGGCTGCGCCGGCCGCCTGGGCCGTTCCGGATCCAGTTCCGCCTTGCCCGGGATTGCCTCCTTCACCCGCCATGGGCGCCATGCCCTGGCCCTGTTGCTGCATCATCTGCATCAAGAACGCCATCTCCTCCGCGGACGGGGCCTGCTGTGCTTCACCCCCTTGCGGCCGTCCGCGCTCGGTCTGCTCGTTGATCAAGTTGATGGCGTCCGTCAGCAATTCCAACGACTTGGCGTGGGTGCCTAAGGTGACTTGATCGGTCTGAGGCTTGTTCAACAGGCCTTCCGATTTACGCATATTATTGAAGATCTCGGCCATCAAGGGATCCAGTCCGCGGGCAGGATTCACCTCCCGCAGGGAATGCACCTGCAAAATCAGTTTCTGTTGCTCGCTGGCCAGCATGCGGGAAGCGTCTTCATAGGGCTCGCCCTTCTGCTCACCCTGGTCGAGCATCCGGGTGCGCTCCCTGATCCCCGCCTGGGCTTCGCGTCCTCGCAACAACCCGAGCAACATCTCCATCAGCTTCGCGGCCTCCTCGCCTCCAAATTGCTGGCCTTGGCTGTCGCCCGAAGAGGACTTGGACTTGGGTTCCAGGGCCTTCGCCCATTCCTCGAAGCGTGAGCTCCACAGAGCCAGCCGCTGCATGGCTTCCATTCCGATGTTTTCCCCGATCAAGGCCCTCACCTTTTCCAGTTCTTCCGCGGGCTTGGCGCCTTTCATGGCCTGGGTCACCTGGCCGTATTCGGGACGCTTCGATCGCTCGAAGAAACGGCTGATTTCGCCCTCGACCTTTTTCGATTCTTCCTCCAGTCCCTGTTGCTCTTTAGCCAGGGTGTTGTGCAGCCGGCGGTGGCGCTCGTCCAGTTCGGACGGCAACAAGCCGATGGTGTCGCCAATGACCTTGTTCATCCGCGTCTGAATCGATTGCTCGCCTTCCCCCAATTTTCTCAAGCGCTGGGCCAGGGTGAGGGCCTGCAAATCGTCAAGCCCGGTGTTGACGTCCTTTTGCAACTGCTCAAGGGATTCGATGGCCTCTTCCTCTTGATTCTTCGCCTCGGCCAATTTTTCGCTGCGTTGTTTGGGATTTTTCTTCGCGGCCTGCAAAGCTTGGGCGGCTTTGGCCATGGACTTGGCGGACACATCCTTCATCGCCTGCAAATGGCTGGCCCACTGCCGCAGAGTTTGGTTGTCGAGGGCGGGGTTCCGCGCGGCCTCCCGCAAAGTTCGCAAGCCTTCTTGCGCGAGTTGTTCAAGAAGCTCGGCTGCGAGCTTTTGCTCTTCCGCGAGTTCTGAAGCCTTGGAGGCGGCGGCCTCCTCGGACAGTTTGTCGAGTGCCTCCTGCAAGGCCTTCGTCCCATCCGCCAGGCGCTCCTCGGATCGCGTCACTTCCTCGAGCCTGGACAGCAACGCTTCCAACCGTTGCCGCACCATTTCAGCGTGCCGCTCCGCGCCCAGCACGTGCACCCGGTATCTCGAACTGAGGGAAGCTTCGCGCCCTGGTCGAAAATCATGGGCATAAGCCAAAAGATCGAAACTCGAATCGGCTTTGAATCCCTGCAGACTCGGACTGAAACTGAACGTCTCCTGAAAACGCGTTTCCCTCGGTGAACGCGCCCGCTGACGATAACCCGCTGAAGGTTCCGCGCGCTGGGTTTGGCCCGATTCAACGGACGAGGCCGCGAGATCCTCCCACCGCAACCCCAGATCTTTCACTCCGAAATCGTCCCGGGCCGCCACCTTGATATCCATCACCTCGGTGGACAGCACGGCCACTTCCCGCGCGAGCTCCGTCATTTCGACGGATGGCGCGACATCCTTTTCGGCCTGCACCGCCAGCATCCAGGCGGGCGAATTGGTGAGCCCCCATGAGTCTTTTCCATGCAAGGTCCAGGTTTCCGTGGCGGACGGCTTGAACGGCCCGCTCTCGAAGCGTGCGTCCCGCACCGTCCAGGCCACATTCTCGCTTTCCGCGGATCGTCCGTGGATCTCAGCCAGGGCTCGATTCGCCTCGCCCACCCAGCGGACCGTGCTCCCCTCCACCACGCTGACCACCCCTCCCAGCACCGAAAGGTTGGTGGTGCCATACTGCAAGTATTCGGGAAACTCGACTTGAGCGCCCATGGTCCGCAAGGTGGGACGAGGAACAGGACGCGCCTGAACCCGCCTCCGGGCGTCTCCCAGCCGGATTTCGATCTCGCTATCCTGGGTCAACCCTGGCAACTCGGCTCGCAGATGCTCTCCGGTCATCGAGAAAGGCCGCTTCGCACCTCGGTCAATCCGCGCCCACCCCGATTTGGGCTTCCAAAAGGAACGGTAAACGGGACGCCCTTCCACGCTGAACGGTTCCCCGAGCGGCACAGTGATGGAACGTTCCGGCTCGGCCCAACCGACCAAAGTGTAGCGCTCGATCGTTGACCACGGACGCAGCCAGCGGGCCGCGGCATTGCCCGCCACCTCAGGCGAAACCAACACCGTCGCCGCCGCCGCCGCGCTCAATCCACCGGCAACCCACCACTGTTTTTGCGCCGGACGCGGATCCGCCGCCGCCGTAAAATCGTAATCCGCCGCTCGCTCCGACACCTGTTGAATCGCCGCCGCGTAAAGCTCCTCCGAATAACCCACCGGTCGCTTGGCTTCGTCCGACAGTTCTACAATCCCGAGCAATGTGTCTCCCAGCGCTCGATACCGGGATTGAACCCTCAACGAGAGCCGCTCCAGGTCCATTCCGGCTCCGCCCCATCGTGAGCGCCACACCCAACCGGCGGCGGCCATGCCGGCCAAGCCCGCAAAGGCCCAAGCCGACCTCAACCAGGACGGCGTCTCGCCCACCCGATCGCAGAGCCACAGACCGGCGTAACTCGCCGCCACCGCCGTCACGGCTCGACCGGCGAGCAGCAACATGTCGATGCGCCAGAGCTTTCGCTCCAGGGCGTCGAATTTCGCCCTCAACTTGTCGGGAAGATTCAATTGCATTCCGGAGGCCTTCATGCTGCGCGCCAATCGGCTCTGAACTTCAAATCATGCCCGCGACCTTTCGCCCCGTCCAATACAACCCGAGCAGAATCAACAGGAATCCGCCCCAACGCGGATCACTCCACAATCTCAATCTCCTCTCCATCGGCTTTGGATCGGGCAGGACGGACAATTGCTTGACCACGTCCGCCAGCCGGTCGTAACTCGCGAACAAACCTTTGCTCAGCGAGGCCAATTCACGAAGCGCCGCTCCATTGACCGGTTCCCCCGCTTTTTCGATCAACGGCGCCTCCACCTGGATTTCGGTTTCCAACTGCCGCCCCTGCTTCTCCGCTTTCACTTCCATCTTGTGCCGTCCCCCCTGCCGCGCCACGAACATGCCTTCAAAAACTCCCCATCCGCCCGACACTCCCGCGAAATCGAGCCGCTCGGTCCGTCCCGAGGGCGACACGATCCGGCCTTGCACAGGCCCCTCGCCGGCCGGAAATCCCGCCGCGTCCATCACCATCACCTGCACGTGAACCGTGTCCCCGGCGCGAGGCACCTCCGGACTGTAGGTGAGGCGAATCCCCTGTTTCGACGCCAGATGCCGCGGATGAGCCATCCACCGCACGACCTGGCTCCAAAACCGGTAGTGATAGCGGTCTTCCACGCCCAACCGCCATCGCCACGCGCTGTCCATTCCCAGGAACAACACTTTCCCCGAGCCCGCGTTTCGAGTGACCAGCATCGGCACCCGCCCCCAATTGTTGCGCAACGCCGAATGCACCGCCAGGACGTCGGAGCCGGGACGGCTCTTCTCCACTGCGGCAGACCAAAAAAATCCCGCCAACTGCTTCCAAATTTCCTCGTTCTTCTTCTCGTCGGAATCGAATCGCGTCAGCCAATGCCGCCGCCCCGCCGTGGATAACTGCAGGGCCGCCTCGTTTTGCAGGATCACCCCGTCCGGTTTGCCCGGCTCCATCACGACCGGATACAAATCCTTGAGCGCAGTCCCCGACAAGGTCAGTTGCCGTCCGCGCCGGCCGGGAATGAACACCAGCCCGCTGGATTGCTGCTCGACCAAACCTTTCATCAGCTCGGCGTCCCCTTCCGTCAATTCCCCTTCTCCCAATCCCACGTCACCGAGAAAAATCACATCGTAGCGTGAAATCTGCTCCTTGGTGGATGGAAACTTGGCCAGGTATTTGCGCCCGCCACCCATCCCGATATGAGGGTGAAACAGAATCGAATTCATCTCCACGCCCGGATCGCGTTCCAGCGCGTTGCGCAAAAATCGGTACTCCCAGCGGGGCAGGGAATCCACGACGAGAACCTTCAAAGTCTCGACGCGTATCTGAATCGAAAAATCGCGCGCGTTGTTTTCCGGCAGACCCTCATCCGGCTCGACCGGAATGCGCAGCCGCAACGGGGTCTCCCCCGCCGCTCTGGGAAACCAGACGATGGCCTCTTGCAATTCGCCATGCGCCGGCACGGTCACCTCCCGCCTGGCCAGCTCCTTCTTCCCATCCTCGAGGATGACGGCGGAACGGACTTCGCGCGCCAAATGATTGACGACCTTGAATGGAATCGCGATCTGCTCACCGAACAGCCCGTAGGAAGGCGCCTGCGCGTCCGCCAAGACCAAATCCGGCACCGGCGACTCCCGCCCCACCCCCAGGGCGAAAATCGGCACTCCCTCGTCACGGTATCGCATGGCCACCCCCACCGGGGAAGGCCCGGTGTTCCACGTGCCATCCGTCAACAACAACACCGCCTTCAGATTCCCGTGGCGGTTCAGAGTGGATCGCAAAACCGCGTCCAAATCCGTTCCCTCCGCCGTGGCATTCGTGGCATTCGTGGCATTCGTGGCATTCGTGGCATTCGTGGCATTCGTGGCAGACGTGGCAGACGCGGACAAGGTCGCGTTTGAACTCGCCGTCCCGCCGGTTCCAAAAGGTTCCAAGACCACCCTCGCTCCCGGTCGGATCGTTTCCCAGTAATTCGAGGTTTGAATCTGGCCCAGCCACTCGGATCGGCGCATGAGCTTGCCGCCTTCGGTCACGTCGCGCGTTTGCATGCTGCCCGTCTGATCCAGCAGCACCGCCACCTCCGGCGCTTCTTCGCGGCGGATTTGCGTGACCTTCTCCGGCTTCAAAAAGGTGGCCACCAACAAACTCACAATGAGGAATCGAAATCCCTCCAGCCAGCCAACCAAGCCTTTGCCGCCGCTGCGGCGATAATGCGTCCACCCCAACCCTGCCGCAGCCACCCATGCGATGAGCGCCAGCACGATCACTTCCGCCGAGGCGCCCAGTGTCCATCCGCTCATATCCCGCCTCCTTCCACCCGGATGGAACGTGCCGAGCCCGCCGCGGAGGATGGCCCCGCCCCCGGCAAGATCAACCATCCCTCCACGAGGAGAAACAACAGCATACCCGCGAGAAAGAACCGCCAAATCTCACCTTGGGTGGCTCCCGCCCCACCGCTGGTCTTGCCTTCCCAGAGTCGTGCGTTGTCCGGTCCCAGCAAGTTCGCCGCCGCGCTTCCCTCCACGGCTTCCCAGTCGTCTTCCAACGGGGACCGGTTCACTGCCAGCAAGCGGTCTCTCGACTGGTACACCCCGGCCCTGAAGCGAGCATCCAGGCCCGCGCCTTCAACCGCGGTCCAGGTCAAACCCGCGTCGGCCACCCCCATCTCGCCGCAGATGACCGAGGGATCGTGCTGCAAGCGTCGCGCCCCCAAGGCCAGCAACCGTTGCAACATCGGCACCAGCACGGGACCTTCGGCCAATCCAGACCACGTTGGCTCTGGCAACGAAGCGCAAAAGTAAATCTCGCCGCGGCCCAAAACCTGCCTCGCCAAAAAAGGAGCTCCATCCTCGAAAGGCGCTAGAACCGTCCCACCACCGACCACGGCCTGGCGCTTTAGAATCATGAGGTTACCCATGGGAAGGCTCGATCCTTCATCCGTTCGTGCCAGGGGACCCTGGTTCTCGTCCCACTTCACCACGCGAAACGGTTTCGCTTCGAGAGCGTTCTGCACTTCACCCCAGCCGATGCCCTCGAATCGATTGGTATCCGCCAAGCCCGGCGGAAAGAAAACCACCACCCCGCCTTCTTGCACCCAGCGCCGCAACTCCTCCGAGGGCGACCCTTGCGGCAAAGCTCCCTGCCAGATCACCAGGGTCTCCCGCTCCCAGCCTCCCGCCACGTCTGGCTTGACGAGGCGGGGCGCTCCGTTCGTCGCCTGTCCAAAAGCTGTCGCCGCCAATCCCAACACTCTCTCCGAGATCGCTTCTCTCGCCGAAACCGCCGCCCGCAACGGCACGTCCTCCGAATAGACAAAATAGGCCGCATTGTCGGAAGGATTCGTGTCGGCCGGCACTTCCACTTTACCCCACCCGCGGCCCTGGCGGATATCCAACCCCACTGCGTGGCGCCAACGCGATTCCTGGCTATCCAACGCCACTTCCACATCGGTCCGGCTGCTGTTGAGGGTCACTCCCACGGGAATGCTTTCCGCCACCGGCTCGGTCTTCAAGAAATCCAACGTCATCGCGAGCTCGCCTTTGCCTCCGCGCTTGCGCCGATAGGATTCCTCCAGCCGCACCGAACGGTTGGGACCGCTTCGCCCAAGGACGGGAAGGATTCGAACCCGAACTTTCTGCGGTAATCCCGCCAACTGCGCGGTCAAATCACCCCAACGCGAATCGTCGGGGCGCCAGTTGCTTTTCTGCATGTCCGATGCCAGCCACACTTCGGCGGTGCCCGACTTGTTGTCCAGCAGCCACCGCAACGCCGCTTGCAGCATCGAAGGCACGTCGGCCGCGGTTTCCGTCGGCCCTCCCAGTTTCAACGCCTCCACCTCGCTCAACTTCGTCAACGCCAACGGGGCTCGCCCCGTGTTGTCCATCCACACCAGCTGGCTTGATCCTTCAAAGGGCCGGGCGGCCTCCACCATCACTCGCAAACCCTGTTCAAGCCTCGTCTCGCCACCCTCCGACAACTTCGTCTGCATGCTGGCCGAGCGATCGAGCATCAGAACGATGACGTCCGGCGCCGGTGCCAGCGCCCACCCCAGCCACCCCCCCGCGAGCGGCCTCGCCAGGAAAAACAACAACGCCAAAAGGGCAAGAACCCGCATCAACAGAATCAGGAATTGGCGCAGCTTGGCCTGACTCGTGGAAGTTCGCGTCGCAAACAGCAGAAACCGCATCGCCGCCCAAGGCTGCGGACGATGTCTCAGCCGGTTGAGCAGATGAATCAGCACCGGCAGCAAGACCAGCGGAAGCGCCCAGAACATCCATGGCTGCAGGAACGTCATGCCGGCATCCTCATCGCGTTTCCAGGCATCACATCAGCCCGCCCGCCAGCCGCAACCGGTCCACCAAATAACCGGCCAGCACTCGCTCATAATCCTCATCCGTGACGACACGCCGGTAATCCACCTTGAATTCCCGGCACCCCGTGGACAGCCGGTCCAAATGGCCGTGCAACTGCCGCAAGTATTCGTCACGCACCAACCCTGGCTCCGTCACCACACTCATCGGACCCTCCAAATCCACGAAACGCACCGGGCGATCGAATTGAAAGTCCAACTCCATCCGGTCCAGCAACTGAAACAAGACCACGTCGTGTTTCTGATAGCGCAGATGCTGCAGCGCGCTCAACAACGCCTCGGGATCGAAGAAGGCGTCGGTGAACACCAGCACCAGCGCTCTTCGGCGAATCCGGTCGGCCAGGCTGTGCAAAGCCTCCACCACGCGTGTTTCACCCGAAGCCTCCGCCTCGTCCAGTTTCTCCAGGACCAACTGCAAGTGGGAGGGATGACGTTTGGGAGGAACTTCGACCTTCGCGCGGTCGCCCATGCAACTGAATCCCGCGGCGTCTCCCTGCTGGACCACGAGATACCCCAGCGCCGCGGCCAGCCGCCGCGCGTAGTCAAATTTGTTCACCCCTCCCTTCCCCGTAAACCCCATGGAACCGCTGGCATCCAATACCAGATAACACCTCAGATTCGTCTCGGCCTCGAACTCCTTCAGGTAAAAACGGTCCGTGCGGGCGAAGACCCGCCAGTCGAGCCGCCGAATGTCGTCCCCCGGAGCGTAATTGCGATACTCCGCAAATTCGACGCTCGACCCCCGGTGCGGGCTCTTGTGATGCCCCGACACCGTCCCCTCCATCGCCGACAAGGAGACCAAGGGCTGCGCGGAAAGCCGCCCCAAGGCCAGTGGATCCAACCAGCGCGCCCACCGATCAGGCATGTCCGCCTCCGGACCGGGCCTCCTGCAACAAACGGTCGATCACTTGAGTGCTCGAAACGCCCTCTGCCTGCGCTTGAAAATTGGTGAGAATGCGATGGGTCAAAACCGGATGCGCCACCGCTTCCAAATCCTCCTGGCGCACCAGGTAACTCCCCTCCAGCGTCGCGTGCGCCCTCGCCCCGCGAATCAAATACTGAATGGCCCGAGGACCCGCCCCCCACGTCACCCACTTCTTAAGCCAGTCCGGAGCATCCGCTTCCCGGGGGCGCGTCTTGCGAACCAGTGCGACGGCCGCCTCCACCACGTGGTCCGGCACGGGAACGCGCTGCACGACATCCTGGTACCGCAAGATTTGTTCGGCGTGCAGCAGATGCTTCAACTCGGGGGGCTTCCCACCCGTCGTTTCGCGCGCGATACGGGATTCCTCCGCCCGGGTCGGATACTCCACGTGGATGAAGAACATGAACCGGTCGAGCTGCGCTTCCGGAAGCGCGTAGGTGCCTTCCTGTTCGATCGGGTTCTGCGTCGCCAGGACGAAGAAGGGAGAAGGGAGCGTAAACACGCGCCCCGCCACCGTCACCCGATGCTCCTGCATCGCCTCGAGCAGCGCGGATTGCGTCTTGGGCGGCGTGCGGTTGATCTCGTCCGCGAGCACGATGTTGGCGAAGACCGGACCCTTGACAAACACGAAGGCGCGGCGCCCCGGCTGATCGGTTTCCTGCAAAATGTCCGTTCCGGTGATGTCCGAAGGCATCAGGTCCGGCGTAAATTGAATGCGGCTGAACTCCAGGGACATCACTTGGGACAAGGCGTTGACCATGGTGGTCTTGGCCAGGCCGGGCACGCCCATGAGCAATCCGTGTCCTCGCGCGAGAATGCAGATGAGGAGCCGTTCGATGACTTGTTCCTGGCCGATGATGACTTTGGCGAGCTCGGAACGCATCGACTGATACGAATCGCGAAGCTCCTTGATGGCGGCCACATCGCTCTGGGAAACACCCGCCTCGGTCGCGGAGATTTTGGCGGGGGACGCCGTCGCTGGGGTTGAACTCATAATGACATCGCGCTGGTCAAATCCGCCCCGCGCCGGCGCGGAAAACCAAATTCCGTCAGGATGAGGAGCTTGCGCCCGCCAGGGACGCCGTAGTCAACGTCACCCCCCGCCCGCCTGGCAACAACAGAATGCGGAGGAATCGCAGGGAGGACAGAGACGGCGGGCGCGGTCCGGGACGGACCGCCGGAAGCCGCGGATTGAAACGAAATCGCCTCACCCGCCTATTTCACACTCGACGGGGTAGGGAAACGTTCCCCATCGAGTTTCAACACTGCGGGTTCGATTGAATCGTAGCCGGCGGACATTCAACACCCGCGTGTCGCATCCCAGCCACCCGGCGCTAGCCCGGAAATCCCCAGCGCGGAACAAACCTGAGATTTCCGGGCTAGGGTTGCTGAATGCGAAAATAGGTCGCCCCGGGTTCCGTGGAAATCCGGGTGGTGTAGCGGGTCTCCGTTCCCGCACCGGAGACGCTGCCCACATCCCGCCAGACGACGAGATCATTCGAGGTTTGCACCACATAGGTCCTCGCCGCCTCACTGCTCCACACCATCTCCAACTCACTTCTCGTCAGAAGAAAGCGTACGATGCGAGGGCTGGTGGCAGTCACTCCAGGCGCAGGCAGCGGGGGCAGTCCCTGTTTGACCGATCGCGACGCTCCCAAATGCAACATGGGTTTCTCCTCCACGGCAGCGGTCAAGGCGATAAAACGCACCCTGCCATCCGGATGCAGCTCGGCCCCAAACAATCCTTCCGAATCGGTCCGATCCTGCACCAGGGCGGGGAATACCGCGGGAAGCTTCGGCTGCGGTTGTGCGGGCGCGCCTTTCAACGGAATGGTCAGCGAGCGGAAGCGCCGTGAACGGCGCGCCCCGACAACTTGCGGATGCACCAGTTCGCTTTTCAGCCTCTCAAGGGCTCTTTCTTGCGGCGACGCCTCGGAGCGGTCAGGTTCCGTTCGGGTCGTGAAAAGGCAGATTCCGATCAGTCAATGCCACCTTGCAGAGCGAAAGCTGTCGCCAAAGTGGTCCAGGGGTTCCTGAGAGAACAGAGGGTAGGTGTTTCTTAACCTTGGAGTTCAAAATACTTACGCTCTGCGTTACGTCCACGGCGAACTCGAGAAGCAGCTCACGACGACCGCCCAGAGCTTTCCCTCCGTGGTGCCGACCGGCCCACGCCATTCGCGAGAGCCCAAATCGGGAGCGCTAGCCCTTGAGTCCACGGCCGACGAGGATGGGTGCCGAAACGGCGAAAAGGCTGCGCGGAGCCGTTGGCCCCGCGCAGCCTGATTGTCCCGCGATTCCGTTCGTTCGGTCGATTTAGTTGGGCGTGGCCAGAATCAAGTGCACGGATCCGTCCGCA
>Ga0194132_10000250_pt1 | contig 111441 bp, 98 predicted proteins | sample TA2KigOf80mmetaG_FD_148612 | JGI IMG/M metagenome (GOLD analysis project Ga0194132, IMG submission 148612) | Freshwater microbial communities from Lake Tanganyika, Tanzania - TA2015054 Kigoma Offshore 80m | ecosystem: Environmental > Aquatic > Freshwater > Lake | place: Tanzania: Lake... | reverse complement strand
CGATGCCCGTCGTTATCCGGACGCGTGACTATGGCGAGGCGCTGTACGCAGCGCTCCACGCCCCCAGCGCCGGTACCCCCGAGGGGGACGGCGCGGCGCGGATCAGGAGTCTGTTCGGGTAGCCAGCTGCAACTTCTCGCGCGCCTGCAGGAACCCCGCGAAGGTCTGGACGACGGCTCCGGCGGCGAGGAGCAACTCGGCCGTATCGGTCGCGATCGCTGCCGCGGTCACGGGCTTCTCCGTAAGGTGGTCGCCCCGGACCGCGTCAACCGCGCCCGCGACGCTCGCCACTCCCGGACCAACGTACCGCCCCACGAGTTCCGCCCCGCGCGCGGTCGCGAGATCGCCCTGCCCAACCGCAGACAGTGTCTTCCGGCCGGCGCGGCTGGTGAGAAAGACCGTCAGGATGCGAGCGATCACGATTGGCACCACGATCATTACCAGCGCACGACCCGGACTTTTCACACCCACTGACCTCCGCTCAGGTCCCAATTCTGTCATAGACAATTCCTGTCCATGCATATCGTCCACTTCGCGGACGCGCACATTGGCACCGAACTGCACGGGCGCCTCGATCCCGAGACGCTGCTCAATACCCGGTTGCTCGACTTCACGCGGAGGCTGGATGAGATCGTCGACTTCGCGATCGGGAACGAGGTCGATCTCGTGCTCTTCGCCGGGGATGCGTTCAAGAGTCGCGATCCCTCGCCGACGCACCAGCGGGAGTTCGCACGCCGTATCCGACGCCTCTCGGAGGCAGGGATCCCGCTGTTCCTGCTCGTCGGCAACCACGATGTGGCCGCGGCCTCGGGGCGCGCAACCTCGGTCGATATCTACGCGACCCTCGGGGTCGAGGGTGTCACAGTCGGCGATGTCCCGAAGACCTACATCGTGAGCACGCGTGCGGCGGGCCCGCTCCAGATCGTCGCACTGCCCTGGCTTCGACCGTCGGCCATTCAGGCTTGGCCTGCTTATCGCGATCGTTCGATTCAAGACATCCGCGAGGGGCTCGAACAGATTGCTTCCAATTACATTGATGAGGCGTGCAAGCGGCTCGATCCCGCGATGCCGGCGATCTTCTGCGGACATCTGACGGTCGATGGAGCCGTGCTCGGTAACGAGCGGAGCGCTATTCTGGGCGACGATGTGTCGTTGACTCGATCGACCATCGCCCGTCCTCAATTCGCCTACGTCGCGCTCGGGCACATCCACAAGCACCAGGTACTTCAGTCGGATCCACCGGTGGTGTACGCCGGATCGATCGATCGGGTCGACTTCGGAGAGGAGGATGACGCGAAGGGGTTCGTCGATCTTCGTCTCGAGGGTGGTCGGGCCAGCTGGCAGTTTCACGCGATGCCGGTACGCCAGTTCGTGACGATCCGCGCCGCACCGAGCCCGTTGGACGCGACAGGCTCGATCCTCGAGGAGATTCGCAGGCATCCGATCGACGGGGCGATCGTGCGCCTGTACTACGACACGGACCCCGACCTCGATCCGCAGATCGATCGCGCCGCGATTCGGGCGGCGTTGATCCCGGCGTTCTCCATCGCCGGGATCATCCCTCAGGTCCGACGATCCGACCGGCGCGCCGGGGGCGCACAGTTCGAGCGGCTGACACCAATCGACGCGCTGGACCACTATCTAGCGCAACGCGACCTGGCAGCGGACCGCCGGGTCAGACTGCGGGCTCTGGCAACCGAACTGGACGCGGAGATCGACCGCGCGTGATTCCGCTGCGCCTGCGCCTGCGGAACTTCATGAGCTACGGCGAGGAAGGGGCGACGCTCGATTTCAGCGCGTTCCGCATCGCCTGCCTCTGCGGCGACAACGGGCACGGCAAGAGCACCTTCCTGGACGCGATGACATGGGCGATCTGGGGCCGCAGCCGAGCCAGGACCGAGAACGAACTGGTCCACGCCGGAAGTCAGGACATGCAGGTCGATCTCGCCTTCTGCGTCGCGGGCGAGGAGTACCTCCTCATCCGCAAACGGTCACTGCGCAACCGTGGGGGCACGGGGGCACTGGTGCTTCAGCAGGTGGTCGGAGACGGTACGGTCCCGATCACCGCGGACTCCATGAACGCGACACAGGACCTCGTTCGGCGGCTGATCCGCATGGACTACGAGACGTTCATCAATTCGGTCTTCGTGCGGCAGGGCCATGCCGACGAGTTCACGATCAAGACGCCGACCGAGCGCAAACGCATCCTCGGCACGCTGCTCGGCCTCGACCGATACGATGCGCTGCAGCAGCGCGCCAGAGAGCGGGCGCGCGAACTTGCCGGCAAGCGCGCCACGGTTGATCGCCTCATCGCCGACGCCGATCGCACGCTGAGCGAACGGCCGGCACACGAAGCGAACCACGCTCGCGCGAGTGCAATCCGCGCCGAGACGGAACAGGTGCGAGACACGCTCGACGAGCAGTTGAAGGTCCTGCACGTCGAATTCACCAGGCTCGAGGGTATCCGCGCCAAACACGTGGAGGCCGTGCGCGCGCGGCGACAGATGGAAGGAGACGGCGAGCGACTGAGGCAGGAGCGCGCCAGGCTCGATGCGACGATCGCCGAGGTCGAAACGCTCCTCGCCCGCTCTGAGGCGATTCACGCGAGCGTGGCGCATCTCCAGAAACTTCGGGAGCAGAACGCCGCGTTCGACACTACGGCCGCGGAGGAGCGGCAACTTCGCGAGCAGCGCGAGCGCGCGCGCGAAGGCGTGCAGGTCGAGCGCGGGAAGATCGAGGCCCAGATCGCCTCGCGGGCTACGGAGATCGAAGGTGTCCGCGCGGCCGCCGCGCTCCTGCCCGACCTGGAGCGCGCCCGAGCACAGCACTCCGAGCGAGCCACCGCTCTATCCGGGCTCAGAGAGCGCCGCGACGCCCTTCTGGGGGAGCGGTACGCGCTGGAGGTGGAGCGGACCAGCCTGGTCCGAGAGCGGGACGACCTGAAGACGACGATGGAGGGCCAGCGGAACAAGGTGCGCCTGATCTCTCAGGAGGGCGCACTCTGCCCGATCTGCGGTGGAGCGCTCACCGGTGGGTTGCGCGCGCACGTCCGCCAGCAACTGATCGAGGAAGGACTTGAGATGCGCGGACGCAGCGACGCGGCGGAAGCGCGGGTCAAGGCGATCGGCGGCGACATGCCTCGCCTGACCGAGGAGATCGGGGCCGTGGATCGCGCGATCGCGGTCGCCGTGGAGGCCTCGGACCAAGTGAATCGCCTCGATGCGCAGATCGACTCAGCGCGCGCCGCGCGCGAGTGCCTGCCCACCCTGGAGTCGACGATCGAGGCGAATCGCGGGAGCCTGACGCGAGAGGAGTATGCGCCGGAGGCTCTGGCCGATCTCCGCGGCGCCGAGAGCGCCCTCGCCGCTCTCGCCTATGACCCCCACCGACACCAGCAGATACGGGCGGAGATCGAGTCGCTGGTCGAGGTCGAGCGAGAATTCGGACGCCTTCAGACAGCCGCCGAGGCTCTTGAACGCGATCGGCGCGCGCGGGACGCCGTCGACGCATCCATCGCCGAACGTGCGGCCACGCTGGCGGAACACATCGCGCGTATGGATGGGTTCGCACGCGAACTGCAGGCGGTTCCCGTCGTGGAGGAGCAGATCGCCGACCTCACGGCGCGGCGCGGCCAGGCGCAGAGTGCGATCGATACGGCGAACGTGGCTCTCGGCGCGCTGACCCAGAAACTCGCGCAGTGCGGCGAAGCGGCGACACAGCGCACCGAACTCCTCGCGGAGTCTGCGGCCATCGGAGAGGATGCCGCACTCTACGGGATCCTCGAGGAAGCGTTCGGGCGCAACGGCATTCAGGCCGCGATCATCGATGCCGCCCGCCCTGAGATAGAAGATGAGGCGAACCGTCTCCTGCATCGCCTCACCAACGGTCAACTGACGCTGACGATCGAACTCCAGCGCCCGGTTCTGAGCGGCCGGGCAACCCAGGACACCCTGGAGATTCGGGTCAGCGACGGCGCAAGCACTCGCTCCTACGAGATGTTTAGCGGCGGCGAGGCGTTTCGGATCGATCTCTCCCTCCGCATCGCGTTGAGTCGGGTGCTCGCGCAGCGCGCGGGCGCCGACCTTCGGATGCTCATCGTCGACGAGGGGTTCGGCACCCAGGATGCGACCGGCCGGGACCGCATCGTCGAGGCCTTCAGTGTGATTGCCGAGGAGTTCGACAAAGTGCTGGTGATCACACACGTGGATGAACTCAAGGATGCGTTTCCGGTGCGCATCGACGTCTGCAAGGCGGGCGGAGTGTCGCGGATCGTGAACGTCTCCGGCGCTTAACCGCCGGAGATCGCCCCAACGACCATGACGCGGTCGGTCGGTCGGATGGTGACGTCGAGCGGACGCGCCTTCACGTCGTTGACGAAGATGGCGACATGCTCACGAATGCGCTCCTGCTCGTCGACGATGCGAAAGGCGATGCCCGGAAATCGCTCGTCCAACGCGCGGACCAGCGCGGCCAGCGTCGCGGCCTCGGCCTAAGCGGTCGGCCCACCGGTGTAGTGACGGAGGTGGGTGGAGAACCACACCTCCGTCACGGGGAGACTCCCGCCTCCACCGAGTAGATCTCCGGAAGGGGGGAGACGACGCATGTCCAGTCGTCGCCCTCATTCGCGCTCGCCCAGAGATCGCCCGAGCCCGTTCCGAAGTAGACCCCAACGGGCTCGGCAGCGTCGGTCGTCATCGCCTGGCGCTTCACAGTGAACCACGCCCGACGCGGCAGGCCGCGATCCTGTCGACTCCACGACCCGCCCGCATCGCGCGTGACGTACACGGCGGGGCGCCCATCGGGATTGGTGCGCGGCCAGACGCTCGTACCGTCCATGGGATACCCCCAAACGACGTCCGGGTTCCGAGCGTGAATCTCCAGAGAAAAACCGATGTCGCCAACCGCCGGATTCATCGTCTCGCCGATGCGCACCCACCGGCGGTCCGGTCGATCCAGACGATAGATGCCGCAGTGATTCTGCTGATAGAGCCAGTCGGGTCGAAGCGGATGCAGGCGGACGCAATGCGGATCCTGGCCGTATTCCGGGTACTTCTCTGGGAGGAAGTCGGCGAGCAGTCCCTGGTTGAGGGGCGACCAGGACCCACCGCGGTCGAGGCTCTCGAACACCCCCCACCGGAAAGGCCAAGATAGAGATGGTGCCGATCGCGCGGATCGACGATGATCGAATAAGTCATCTTCCCGCCGGGTGGCGCCGCCTGCTCGTCGCCGGACCAGTCCCAGTAGTTGGGATGCTCGTTGAACCCCGTGACGCTGTCCCAGGTCGCGCCCCCATCCTCGATGCGGAAGAGCCCGTGGGGAGATGCCCCGGCGTAGCACACCCCGGGTTCCGATGTGTGGCCGGGCGTCAGCCAGAAGACGTGGGCGACGCTCAGAGCCGGCTTGCCCTTGGCCGCTCGCGGAAAGGCCGGCGGTCTTGCGGCCTCCTGCCAGGTGACGGCCCCGTCGGCCGAGCGGTAAACGGTGGGGCCGAGGTGTCCGGTACGGGTGACGACCAGGACGTTCCGCGGATCGCGTGGATCCTGCACTGCGTGGCAGATCGTCTGCCCGAAGAAAGCGGGCTCATCCAGTGCCTACGCCCGACGATCGGTCGAGCGAGCGATGCGCAGTCCCTTACGCGTACCGAGAAGGATCGCCTGCGTCATGGATCGCCTCCTCCCGCTAGGTTCCTGAAAGTCGGCACGTCAACCAACCCGCGTGATGGCCGCTTGCTCGGGCAGGGTTACCTCGACGGTCCCCTCGCCGACGACGAGATTGATCTCGGACCGCACGCCAAACTCGGGCAGGTAGATCCCCGGTTCGATCGTGACCGCCACCCCGGGCGTGAGAATACGGACATCGCGCGTCTCGAAATCATCGAGATTCACGCCTGGCCCGTGGACCTGCTGGCCGATGGAGTGGCCGGTGCGATGCGTATAGGCAGCACCGTAGCCAGCATTCTCAATCACCGCGCGCGCGGCACGATCGACCTCCCATCCTGCGATCGGCCGGGCGAAACCAACGGCCGCGCGCACGGCATCGACCGCTGCGTCGCGGGCCCGCCGTACCACATCGAAAACCTGCCCCTCCACGGGACGCGGCTCACGCCCGACAGTCGCCACCCATGTCGAGTCGGCATAGACCGTTCCTGGTCGATCGACCCGCGCCCACAGATCGATGAGAAGCCAGTCGCCGGGGCGGATCGGCGTAGGGCGCGCGGCGCCAGGTTCATAGTGCGGGTCGCCAGCGTGCGCATTCACCGCCACGATTGGCGCGTCATCGGTCACAAGGCCTCGGCGTCCAAACTCCGCCCGTAGGAAAGCCGCGACCTGGTCCTCGGTGAGTCCGCGGCCCATATGTGCCGCGACGTGTGCGAGCGCCGCGTCGAGCGAGGCCATCAGTTCCCGCGCGGCCTGGCGATGGTCGGCCAGATCCGCCGTGGACCAGCGCGCCACCGCCGCCTGCACGAGATCGGCCGAGGAGACGACCTCGATGCCCATAGAACGAACCCACTCGACGGTCCCTGCATCTGCCCGCGAGACCACGGGGAGGACACACCCTGGCGAGTAGTCCATCGCCACACGCCGACACGATGAGAGCAGCGCCGGGAGCGCATCGCTGAGTTCGCGCCAGGTGGTATAGATGCGGAGAGGCAAACCGAACGGCGCCAGGGCCGTGACGTCGATTCGGTGGCAGAGGATGGTCGCCTCGCCGTTGGCCGCGACCAGCACGTACGCCCGCCGGGTGGCATGCCGTGTGATCCCGAGGAGCTGCCAGAAGATGGGGTTCTTGCCCTGGAAATCGTAGAGTAGCCAGCCGTCGACACCGGCGGACCGCATAGCTGTCCGCGCGCGGGCGAGCCTATCCGCCAGACCATCAATCGCCACGGGACCCTCCTGAAGAAGACAACCGATCCGCGCAGATGTCGTTGAGCGCGCACGCTTCGCAGCGCGGGCGCCGCGCCACGCAGGTCGCTCGACCGTGCCGCACCAGGCCCACGTGAAGAACGTATGCATCGGTCGGCGCACAGAGGTCGGCCAGAAGGGCGTGGGCGCGGGCGAACGTTGCCCCCTTCGGCAGAATGCCGAGGCGGATACCGACTCGCCGAACGTGCGTATCCACCGGGACAGCCGGCATTCCGAGCGAGAACAGCAGGACGCATGCGGCGGTCTTGGGACCCACACCAGGCAGAGCGGTGAGGAGGGTGTTGATCTGGTCACCGGTCATCCCGTCGAAACCTCCGCCGTCGCGTCCCACGGTGCTCTGCGCCGCGAAGAGGGCGCTCAGTGCCTCCTGGATGCGCCGTGCTTTGACATTCGCGAGTCCTCCGTGACAGATCGTGCGTGCAAGTTCGTCGCGCGGTGCGTGTACCACGGCATTCCAGTCTCGATAGCGCTCACGGAGGCTCCGCATCGCCCGACCGGAGTTCACGTCGCTGGTGCTCTGCGCCAGGATTGTCGCTACGAGGGCATCGACAGGGTCGCGCGTGGGGATCTCTGGAGCATCGATTCCGTACAGAACCCTTAGACGCCGCGCGATCTCGTCGATCAGCGTCCGGAGACCCTGCCCTTACCGCGGCATTTTGGACACTTGCCCTCGAGACGGTGCCATCCACCCTCTTTTTTCGGATCGGGCCATTTCTCGTCCACGAGCCCGGTGCCCTCGCAGCGCGTGCACAAGAGTCTCGGCTGGTTAAGGAATCGCGTGACAGCGTAGGCGCCCGCGATAAATACCAAGAGCAGCAGCCCGCTGCTCGCCAGCTCCACTAGAGCACCTCGAGACCAAAAGTATAGTTCGCGAATGACGACCTCGACGCTGGCTGTCGATCTGAACGCCATGCAGCGGCGGGCGGTCGAGTGGGTGGACGGTCCCCTTCTCATCGTCGCCGGACCTGGTTCGGGCAAGACCCGCGTCATCACCCATCGGATCGCCCATCTCATCCGGCGCGCCCGCGTCTCTCCGTTTCAGATCGCCGCCGTCACATTCACGAACAAGGCGGCCCGCGAGATGGTCGAGCGCACCAGCGCGCTGCTCGATGGCGAGATTCGCGGACTCACCGTGGGAACCTTCCATGCTGTCTGTGCGCGCGTTCTCCGGCGCGACGGCGAACCGATCGGTGTCAACCCCAACTTCACGATCTACGACGACACCGATCAGATGGCGATCGTCCGTGAGGAGCTTAAGAACCTCAATCTGGACGACCGCCGATTTCCGCCGCGCGGCATCCTGGGCAGCATCTCCCGCCTGAAGACCGAGCTCAAGAGCCCTGAGCAGGCGGCGCGTGCGGTCGGATCGTACTGGGACGAGATCGTCGTGCGCGTGTATCGAGGCTACCAGGATGCGCTGCGGCGGAGAAATGCCCTGGACTTCGACGATATCCTGATCGAAACGGTTCGCCTGTTTCACGATCAGGTGCCCACGCTGGAGCACTACCAGGAGCGCTACCACCACGTCATGGTCGACGAGTTCCAGGACACGAATGCCGCACAGTACGACATCGTAAGGCTCCTCTCGGGGAAACATCGCAACCTCTGCGTCGTCGGCGATGAGGACCAGAGCGTGTATTCGTGGCGCGGCGCCAATTACCGCAACCTTCTGGATTTCGAGCGGGACTTCCCCGACGCCGGGGTCGTCATGCTCGAGCAGAACTACCGCTCGACCCGCAACATCATCGACGCGGCACAGGCAATCATCGCACCGAACACACAGCGCAAGGCCAAGCGGCTCTGGACGGACAACGGACGAGGAGAGCCGCTGCGGATATTCGAAGCGTACGACGAGGATCAGGAAGCCGCGTTCCTCGTCAACGACATCCAGCGCCAGGTGACGCAAGGCCGTACCTATCGCGACTTCGCCGTGCTCTACCGCACCAACGCGCAGTCCCGGGCGGTCGAGAAGGCGCTGGTTCGATATCGGATTCCGCACACCGTCGTCGGCGTGCGCTTCTTCGAACGCAAGGAGATCAAGGATGTTCTCTGTTACCTCCGCCTGGTGCACAATCCGGCCGACGACGCGGCGCTCGAACGGGTCCTGAACGTTCCCCCGCGCGGGATCGGCGACAAGTCGGTGACCGAGATCGGGCGCGCTGCGGCCGAGCGGGGCATCGGCCGCTATGCACTGCTCCAGAATCTCACAACCCTCGATTCGTCGCGCGCCATCTTGACGCCGCGTGCCCAGAGGTCGCTCGTCGAGTTCGCCGGCATCGTCGACCGCGTGCGCGCCGCCCGATCGAAACTCGATGTCGCGCGCCTGCTCGACCTGCTGCTTAAGGAATCTGGCTACGAAAAACACCTCCGCGACGGAACGCCCGAGGGAGAGGAACGCTGGCTGAACGTGCAGGAACTCGGCACGGTCGCGAACCAGTACGCCGGACTGGACGGCGAGGCCGGCCTGGCGGCCTTCCTGGAGGAGACTGCGCTCGTCAGCGACACCGACGGAGTGGACGAGACCAATGACGCCGTCTCGCTCATCACCTTTCACGCCGCGAAGGGGCTCGAGTTTCCTGTCGTTTACATGATCGGAATGGAGGAGGGCATCTCCCCGCACAGCCGATCGTTCGAAAACGAGGAACAAATGGAGGAGGAGCGGCGCCTCGCCTACGTCGCCGTCACGCGGGCAAGGGAGCGGCTGAGCCTGGTGTATGCGGCGCGGCGGGCCCTGTTCGGCAGCGCCATGCGCAATGCACCCTCCCGCTTCCTGCTCGATATTCCACGCCAGGTGGCCCGCGGACCGGGACTGGGCGAGGTCGCGGTCAGCCGACGTGCACCGGCGATCGACGTCCGCGAATCAGACGGTACCGCGAATGTCGTCGCGCTTCAGGAGCCGTCTTTCGGCCCGGGAGATCGCGTCCACCACGCGAAGTTCGGCGAGGGTATCGTTGTCTCTGCCGTGCTGGCGAAGGGCGACGAGGAGATCACGGTCGCGTTTCCCGGGATCGGCGTGAAGAAACTGTTGCAGAGTTACGCCGGCTTGGTGAAGCGGTAGTCGCGGCTGACCTGAGCCCGGTGGAGCGCAGGAGAAATGTGACCTCCGCCTGGGACAGCCCCCTGGTCGCGCCCGGCGGCAGGTCGTCCAGGTCGATCGGGCCATGCCGCACTCTCACCAGCCGGAGCACCTCACGCCCCAGCGCGGCAAACATCCGCCGGATCTGGCGATTACGGCCCTCGCGCATCGAGATAGAGAGCCAGTGCCCATGGGCCGTCGTGCGCAGGGGATACACGAGGACTGGCGCGCTCGGGCCATCGTCCAATGGAACTCCCGCCTCAAGACTGGTCACATCCGACGGATCGAGGGCGGACCGCAACAGCACGTGGTATTCCCGCGGCACCCCATAGCGAGGGTGCATGACGCGATGCGCGAGTTCGCCATCGTTCGTCAGCAGAATCAACCCTTCACTGTCCCAGTCGAGGCGCCCGACCGGGTACAGGGGAGGGAGGCCCGGCGGCAGAAGATCGACCACCGTCGTCCGTCCCCGTGGGTCGCGAACCGTCGCGATGACCATCGGCGGCTTGTGCATCGCGAGCCAGACGCGCTCCGCCTCGCGCTGGACCGGGCGGCCATCGACCGCGATCGAATCCTCGGGTCGGACGCGGGTGCCAAGTTCGGCGACGATGCGATCGTTGACCGTTACCCGCCCGCCGACAATGAGCGTCTCCGCATGCCGGCGCGACGCGACACCGGCGCGCGCGAGCACCTTCTGAAGCCGCTCGCCCGAGCGGATATCCGAGTCCTCAGGCATCTGGCACTCGTATTCTCTCAGCGCCGTGCATCAGCGCGGGACCGCCCTGGGCCGCCGGAACCCGCAGATCAACCCACCATAGCGGGCGCTGCCACGCAGGGACGAGGCGTGGCGATCGCAAGGATCCACGGTTTGCCACCAGGGGTGAGGACGGCGCGCGGCCATCCACGATCGCGAATTGCTCGAACAGTGCATCGAGCAGACGCCCCGCCTCGGCATAGCGATCGGGGGATCCGAGTAACACGACGATCACGTCACGATCGCCCCGACGAGCGCTCGCCACGAGCGACGGCCCGGCCAGGTCGGATGTCCCCGTCTTGACTCCTGTGACGTCGCCGCGTGTCGTCAGGAGCTGATTGAGATTCGCCCAATCGTATCGCCACGTTCCGAGTGCGGTGTGCTGCTTCGTACGGACGATCGGAGCCAGTCGCGGATCGGCCAGTAACGCCGCCGCAGCAATGGCGAGGTCGCGCGCACTGCTGAAGTGATCCGGCGCGTCGAAGCCGTGCGGATTGGCGAATCGCGTGTTTCGCATCCCCAGCGCCGCGGCCCGTTCGTTCATCAGCCCGACGAATCGTGCTGCGGAGCCCGACGCGCCATCTGCGATGGTGAGCGCCGCGTCATTGCCGGACGGAAGCAGCAATCCGTACAGCAGGTCCCGTCCCAGGAGACGATCGCCCCGACGAAGCCCGGCGATCGAATGTCCGGGAAGATCCTCCGCCGCCACGGTCACCGGATAGCGAGCGTCTGGAGCGAGCAAGTCCACCGCCACCAGCGCGGTAACGATCTTCGTCGTGCTTGCGTTGGGCAGACGGGTATCCGATTCCTTCGCATAGGCGACGGTGCGCGTGGTCACGTCGAAGGCGATGGCCGCGCGCGCCTGGACGGATGGCGCGCGAGCGCGATCGAGGGCCGCGATGGTTGCGGCGGTGATCGGCGCATTGCCGAACGGTTCCTCGACCAGGGCAGGTGGCCCGTAGGCAGTGAGAATCTGGAGCGCTGCGGCGAGCACCAGGAGGCACACCGAGCGCACGAACGAAGCGTAGGCGATTCCTAGAATGCGCCCGTGTCGATCCGGCCGACGCTCGACGCGCCATCGCGGCGGGCGTACTTCGCCACGATGCGCCTGGCTGCGCGGAGCCGCGCCGAAGGGGGGATCTTCTACGGGTTTGGCTTCGCCCTCAGCGGACTGCGCGTCTTCATCCTGATCGCGATCTGGCAAACGCTGGTCGAGGGCGGCGCCGAGGTCGCGACCTACTCCTTCGTGGCGCTAGCGACCTACACGATCCTCGCGGAGGTGTTTGCCGAGCCCCTCGCCGCACGGACCGAACTGCGCGATACGATCTGGAACGGCTCGATCGTCGGCCGGACACTCCAGCCTGTCGGCCTCGTAGGAACCTACACGGCCGAGGCGTTCGGCCGATGGTCGCTCCGATTCATGACCTTCGGACCGATCGCGCTCGGCCTCGGTGCGGCGACAGGGCACCTCATGGCGCCCCGATCGCCGCTGCCGGTCGTTCTCCTATCGCTCGTGCTCGCTGTCACCGTAGGATTGGCGATCGAGTTCATCTTCGGATCGATCATCATCGGGACCCGATCGAACGTCTGGGTCATCGAGCAGTTGCGCGGTGCCACCGCCGTGCTGCTCTCGGGCCAGATGATTCCCCTCGCACTGCTCCCCTGGGGACTGGGTGACGTGCTGCGGTGGTCGCCCTTCGCCTCCGTCGCGAGCGCACCGCTCACGCTCTACGTCGGGACCAGCGCGGCGATCGGGACCCTGGCACTGCAGACGTTCTGGGCGGTCACGCTATGGCTGATCGCCGGGTGGGCGTGGGCACGGTCCCGGACGCGCCTCAGCGCGCTGGGGGGATGAGGTGAGCCTGCGCCGCGTGCTCGCGCTCTGGCGCGTGCATCTCTTCCTCGATCTCATCTTCGTCCTGCGGAGCCCGGAGCGAGCGATTGTGTACATCGTTTCGGACGGGATCATTGCGAGCTCAGCGGTCGCCGGCGTGGTCCTCCTCGCGACTCGGTTCGAGTCGATCGGAGAGTGGCCCGCCTCGCGCATCCTGTTCCTGGGCGCCTTCGGCGTCCTAGTGGACGGTGTGGTCGCCAGCTTCTTTCAGTTCAACGTCGCGTTTCTCTCCCGCCGCATCGGCCGCGGCCAGCTCGATCACAGCCTGCTTCAGCCCCAACCTCTGCGGCAGTGCCTGCTCACCGAGGGATTCGCGCCGCTGAGTGGGTCTGGCAGCGTATTGACCGGGATCATCGGCCTCTCCATTGCCGCGAGCGGTCTCGGTATTGTGATCACGCCGCTCTGGATGACACTGCTGTGCGTTCACGTCGTGGCCGCGACAGCGATCGCGGTCAGTTTCTCGACTATCTGGGCAACACTCGCCTTCTGGTCGCCGCGCGGAGCCGAGGAAGTCAGCAGCGCCGCCTTCGATGTGGTGACCGGACTGAAAGGGTTTCCTCTCGATCGCGTAGGCGGCGCGCTCACAGTCGCCCTGCTCACCGTCGCGCCGGCAGGCTTCGTCGGATGGCTGCCGGCGAGGGTTCTCACGGCGTCGGAACCGTCCGTTGAGGCGCTGGTCGCGACGCCGCTGGCCGCAGTCGCCTTCGCCGGGATCGCGATACTGTGCCTGCGGTTGGGTCTGCGTCACTATCTGCGCACGGGCTCGTGGAGGTACACCGACTTTGGGCACCGTCGTTAGCGTCAGCGACGTCCACAAGACGTACCGACAGCGGCGGCCGGCCAAGGATATCCGCGGCACGCTGCGCGCCCTCTTGCGGCCACCGGTAGAAACCGTCCAAGCGCTGGCCGGTGTCACTTTCGGCGTGGATGCCGCCGAGATCGTGGCGTGTGCCGGACCGAACGGCGCGGGAAAGAGCACGCTCATCAAGGTACTGACCGGCCTTCTCGTGCCCGATCGCGGAATCATCCGGTCACTCGGGGTGAACCCAACTGGTGACCGCGCGAGGTACGTCGGCAGGATCGGCGTCGTCTTCGGGCAGCGCACGGAACTCTGGTGGGATCAGCCAATTTCGGCGTCCTTCGAGTGGCGTCGGGTTGTCTGGAACATCAGCCAGGACACCTATGGGCGGATGCTGCCCATCGTTTGCCGAACGCTCGGTCTGGATGAGACCTGGAACACCCTGGCGCGGGAACTCAGCCTGGGGCAGCGCATGCGGGCCGACCTCGGCCTCGCGCTGCTGCACGAACCGGAGATCCTCTTTCTCGACGAGCCGACGCTGGGACTGGACGTCCTCGCCAAGCGTTCGATCCTGCGGCTCCTCAAACAGATCAATCGCGAGCAGGGCACGACGATCTTCGTGACGAGTCACGACATGGGCGACCTGGAGCAACTGGCAGCGCGCGCGATTCTCATCAACCGGGGACGCATCGCGTTCGATGGCAGCTTCCAGCAACTCCGACGCGCCCACGGAAGCCAGCGACGGATCACCATCGAATCGCCGGTTGCCACACCGCCAGCGATCGATGCTGCCCACCTGGTTGAGTCGCGCGGCGAGTTTCACACGTACCAGTACGACGCGCAGCGGACGCCGATTCAGGCGCTGCTGGACACGTTCGCGATCTCGGCACCGATCGTCGACGTCGAGTCGCACCCCGTGCCCATCGACGATGTCTTCGCCGACATCTACGAGGGGTGGCAGAGCGAGGCGCGCGTCAGGTCAGTGCCATCTCCGTCTCCAGATCGAACAGCATCAGCCGTTCCGGACGGATCGCGAGGGGAACGCGATCGCCCCGATTGACCGCGATTCCGCCATCGATCCGCGCCACCAGCGCTTCGTCGGTTGGGAGTCGCACGTGGAGCAGTTGCGCCCGCTCGGAGACCAGCGGTTCGATGACCTCTACGAAACCGCGAGGCGCGGAGTCATCCTCGAGATCCGTGCCGAGATGCTCCGGACGAATCCCAACCAGCACCCGCCGCCGAGGGCCAACAGTGAATCTGGCGGCGTCGGAGAGGGGGATCTTGAAGCTGGCCACCCGCACAGTGCCATCAGCGATCTCGCCGGTGAGAAACGTAGCCGGTAGCGCGCCGACGAAGCCAGCCACGAAGGCGTTCCGCGGCCCGTGATAAATCTCGGCGTAGGTACCGATCTGTTCGATCCGTCCGCTGCGCATGACCGCGACACGATCGGCCAGGGCGAGAGCCTCGACCTGATCGTGCGTGACGTAGACGGCCGTGATCCGGAATCGGGACAGGAGTCGCTTGACCTCTATGCGTGTCCGCGAGCGTAGTTTCGCGTCGAGGTTCGAGAGCGGCTCGTCGAACAGGAACAGACGTGGATCGCGCACGATGCACCGCGCGATCGCGACGCGCTGCTGCTGCCCGCCCGACAGTGTCTTTGGCTTGCGGTCGAGCAACTGTTCGAAGCCGAGCCCCATGATCTCAGAGGTGATGCGGACGCGTTCGTTTACCTCGATGTCTCGCTTGCGCACCCAGAAGAAGAAGGCGAGGTTCTTACGCGCCTCCATGTGCGGATAGAGCGCGTAGTTCTGAAACACCATACCGATGCCTCGGTCGCCCGGCGAGACGTCGGTCATATCAACGCCGTCGTAGCGCACGGTTCCCGCATCGAGCGACTCGAGACCGGCGATCACCTTCAGGAGGGTCGACTTCCCACATCCCGAGGGGCCGATGACACTAACGGTCTCGCCGTCCTCAATCGTGAGGTCGATGCCATCGAGCGCCCGCACCTCGGCGACAGGAGCGACGGCCGCAGGGGAATGCGCATCGCCAACCCCGGTTCCCTGCTCCAGGGCCTCGAACGTGCGGGCCTGGCTGAGCGCCACGGCACGGCCGCCCCGGAACACCCGCGTCGCACCTTCGATCTCGATGCGCGCCATTCAGGCCTCCCGTTCCTGGCTCGTTGCGACGAAAGCGAGCGCGATGTCGCGCGCCGCCTCCTTGTCCGACGTCGCGAGACTTCCGTCCAGGACGAGATCCAGCAGGTGCGCCTTGATGGGCCGAATCCAGGGCCCCGGCGATCGCCCGAACAGCGCCATCAGTTCGGTTCCATCCAGAGGGCTGCGCAGATCGCTGATCGCTTCCCGCGCGACGAGATCGCCCGCTCGCCGGCGTAGCGCGGCAACCCTGCCACGCGCGCGAGCGACGCGGTGAGTGCGGGCGCTGGTGACGTCCGCTGCGGAGAGGTCAAGCAGAGTACCGAAGTCATCACCCGCTTCCCGCATCAGCCGTCGAATCGCGCCGTCGGTCCATTCGTCTGAGTACTGGTTCACCCGCATGTGGAGTCCAACGAGGCGGGCGATCCGCTCGTTCAGATCGCCTTCAAGCCGAAGGCGCTGCAAGATCGCTCGGGCGAGTGATTCGCCGACGACTTCATGGCCGGGAAAGTGCACCTCACCGTCGACGACAATTCGGGTAGATGGCTTGCCAATATCGTGCAGCAGGGCTGCCCAGCGGGTGACGAGGACCGGCGGAGCGTTCTCCACTACGCGCACGGTATGGGCGAACACATGCTTCGTGCGGTTGCCATCCGTCGTCTCGATCAGCGCCAGAAGTTCGGGGATGATCCACTCCATCAAGCCAAACTCGACGAGCAACTCGAGGCCGCGGGCCACCTCGTCGCTGAGGAGGATACGGTGCATCTCCTCGACGACTCGCTCTCGGGAGATCGTCGCCAGGGTCCTCGCGCTCTCCACGATCGCATCGGCTGTTTCGCGCTCGATCGAGAACCCAAGTTGCGCCGCGAAGCGGACGGCGCGGAGCATTCTTAGCGGATCCTCGGCGAAACGAGAGGCAGCTTCACCCACTGCGCGCACGCGTCGCGCCCGGAGGTCGATCTGTCCGCCGAACGGGTCGATGATCTCGTCCTCGTCGACGGCGCGGGCCATCGCATTGATGGAGAAGTCGCGTCGCGCTAGATCGTCGACCAACGAAGTCCCGAAGGTCACGCCCGGCTTCCGTGACCCCGACACGTAGCTGTCCGATCGGTAGGTCGTCACCTCCACCTTCATCGGACCGTCCTCGTCGTCGAACATCGCGCCGATGGTGCCAAATCGCTCGCCAACGTCGAAGATTGCACGCGGTGCGGCATCGCGCAGGATCTCGCGGACGTGCGGCGGCTCCGCTGGCGTGGTGAGATCCAGATCCTCGTGAACGCGGTCGAGGAGCTCGTCTCTCACCGAACCGCCGACCAGATAGATCGGGACGCGCCGGGCGCGAAAGGCCGAACCGATCCGATCCAGGACACGGGCCGGCGCCGATGAGGGGCGCACAGGTGACGATTCTAGAATCGGCGGATGGAGGCGGGCGTCCTTCTGGCCGCTGGCGAGTCCACACGGATGGGGCGACCGAAGATGCTCCTACCGTGGCGCGGGACGACGCTGATCGAGGACTGCACGCGCAGCTTGCTTGCGGCCGTGGACCGCCTCTATGTCGTGCTCGGGGCGGATGCTGATCGTCTGCGGCCGATTGTCGAGCCCTATCCCGTCCAGATCGTCCTCAACGATCGGTACCGCGACGGGCGCGCGACGAGCATCGCCACGGCAGCACGCGCGATCGACCGGACCGCGACCGCAGTCCTGGTGAGCAGCGTCGATCAACCACGCGACCCTTCGATCCACCGCCAGGTCCTCACCTCTCGGAGCACCCGACATGCTTTGATCGCGCGGGCTGTCTACCACGGCGCGCACGGCCATCCCACCGCCTTCGCCGGTGCGCTGCTCAACGAACTCGCCGCGGTGAGCGAGGCTCGCGAGGGGATGAAATCGCTGTTGCGCGCCCACGCCGGCTGCATCCTGGATGTCGAGATCGATGATCCACTCGTTCTCGTGAATCTGAACACGCCGGAAGAGTACGAGCGGGCCGCAACGTTGTTTGGCGGAGCGACTCGCCCATACCATTGATCCGGCCGTGCTAGACGGGGATTAGCGGTACCCTGTACCCGTGAAATCCGCTATAGCGGGGTTGAATTCCTCCCCGAGGTCAAACGCTCCAGGTACGTGTGCGGCAAGCAGTGTTGAGGATCGGGTCCCACACGGCGGAAGCCTGTGAACCCCGCCAGGTTCGGAAGGAAGCAACGGTAAGCGGTCTCTTCCGGGTGTCGTGGGGCAACCCAATCTGAGCGAGCTACCGCGCACGCCACCGCGAGACGCGATCGACGGGAGGTGCACGGCCACTCCTTGACTCCTCGAACGAGCGCGGCGAGGCGACGTCCGGCCGAACCTCGCCGCGCCGGCGCAACCGATGAGGGCGGTGCCGGCCTCTCCGGCGACGTCCGGTCGCTCCTGCGGCGCCACGGATTGGCGCCCAATCGGCGACTGGGGCAGAACTTCCTCGTCGACACGCAGGTCCTGCAGCAGATTCTCGCGGCCGCCCGGGTCGATCCCGCGATTCCGATCCTCGAAATCGGTCCTGGCCTGGGCATCCTCACGGAGGCGCTGGCCGGATCGGCCCCCGGCGTCGTCGCGATCGAACTGGATACCGGCTTGGTCGGCCTACTCCGCGATCGCTTCCGCGATGATGCCCGGGTCAAGATCGTCTCGGGCGACGCGCTGCAGATCGAGGTCGCGGAACTTCTTTCCCCGCCGTACCACGTCGTCGCGAATATTCCCTATTACCTGACATCAAGCCTGCTGCGTCGGTTCCTCGAGGCGCGGCCAGCACCACAGCGCATTACCGTGATGGTCCAGCGCGAGGTCGCGGAGCGCATCGCCAGCCAGCCCCCTCACCTCAGCATGCTGGCGGTGAGCGTGCAGTACTACGGCGATCCGCGCATCGCCGGGATCGTCCCCGCGGATGCGTTCTACCCGAGACCCGACGTCGATTCCGCCATCCTGACCATCGACGTGCTGCCCACGCCGCGCGTCGACGTCCCCCCCGACCCGTTCTTCAAAACCGTGGCGGCAGGCTTCGCCATGCCGCGCAAGCAACTGCACAACGCGCTGGCCCGCGCAATCTGGTTTCCGCCCGGCGGCGCGGTCGACGCGCTCGCCGAAGTCGGCATCGATCCCACACGCCGGGCTCAGACCGTCACCCTTTCAGAGTGGGCTTTGCTGGCGCGCGTCCTTGCGAGCCGCGGAGCCCTGTGATCGAGACCATCCGCGAGCGCGCCGAGGCCAAGCTCAATCTGACGCTCGAGGTCGTGCGGCGTCGCGCGGACGGATACCACGAGATCGCGACGGTCTTTCAGACGATCGACCTCGTGGACGAGATCGCGATGGGCCGCGCCCAGACCCTGAGTCTGGAGATCGACGACGCAGCCCTGGATGGTCCAGACAATCTGGTTGTCCGCGCCGCGCATGCCCTGGCGAGTCGAGCGGGGGCGGAGCCCGCTGCGCGGATCGAAGTTCGGAAACGGATCCCCGTCGCCGCCGGCCTCGGCGGCGGGAGCGCCGACGCCGCGGCCGCGCTCCGGGGGCTCGCGCGACTCTGGGCTTACCGAGGCGCCCTGGATGACCTGGCGCGAGGTCTCGGCGCCGACGTCCCGTTTCTGCTGCGCGGCGGTACCGCGCTCGCCCGTGGCACCGGCGACGCGCTGAACCGCATACAGACTCCCAGCCTTTGGATGGTTGGCGTCACGCCCCACTACCGCGTTCCGCACAAGACCGCTCGCGCGTACGGCCTCCTCGCGACCGGCGCTCACACGTCTGGCCGGCAGACCGAGGAGATCGCCCGCGAACTCGCCCACGGGCGGACCGACGCCCTGAAGGACGCGCCGAACGCCTTCGAGACGATTGCAGACGAATTGTTCCCCGGACTCCCTGCGTTTCGTGCGGCGTTGCTTCGCGCGGGCGCGCGCTGGACCCGTCTGAGTGGCGCGGGACCCACGCTCTTCACGGGTTTCGACGACGCCGCCGAGGCGCAGACCATCGCCAGCCGGTTGACCGCGGTGATCCCTGAGGCTAGGATTTTCCTCGCGCGGACGACGGAGGGCTTCGTCACCGCGGAGTGAAGGTGGATCCGCACGACCAAGGTTCCGCCAGGCGATCGCGCAACGCGCATCGCCTGGTCGCGCCGACTAGCGCGTCGATAAGCCGGCGCGGATGATGATCGCAGCCGTTGCGGCACTCCTCCTCGTCACCTTGGGAGCCGCGCTGTACGCGATGGAGACCGCGCTCACCACGCTGAGCCGCGGTCCCGCAATCGCCCGCGGGGCAGAAGATGAGGTCGAGCGGCGCCGCGTGACAGCCCTGATCGAGCATCCCGGCCGTCATCTCTTCTCCTCCCACATCGCGCGGACGTTCGCGGCGGTGGGCACCGTCTTCGCCGGGTTGAGCGCGTCTGGCGCGCCGATTGAGGGGGTGGATTTCGCCGTCTCGCAAGCCGCCGCGGTGACGGGTTTGGTCCTCTTGCTTGTCGCCACCCAGGCGTTCGGCCGTGTGATCGCTCTAACGAGCCCGGAGCGTACTCTCGCGACGACGTCGAGGCTCTATCAAGTCGTCAACGTTGTGACCGGTCCCCTGGCGGTCGTCCTCTCGATGATGACCGGCCCCATCTTTCGCGGAGCCGGAGTTCCCCAGGATGGAGCGCGTCAGCCGCCGACAGCGGATGACCTGCAAACGCAGGCCACGGCTGCGCTCGCGGCCGGCGCAATCGAGCCGGAGGAGCAGGAGATGATCCATTCGATCATCGAACTGGATCGCACGTCGGTCCGCGAGGTGATGGTTCCGCGGGTCGACGTCACGGCGCTTCCGGCGTCGACGACCGTCGCGGCCGCGCTCAGCGTGATCTCCGACGTCGGTTACTCTCGTCTTCCGGTGTATCGGGCCTCGATCGATGAGATCGCGGGCATCCTGTACGCCAAGGATCTGCTCAAGCACTTCGATCCGGACGCGATGTCGCGCCCGATCGGCGATCTGGTCCGGCCGGCGCTCTTTGTTCCGGAGACCAAGAAGACCGACGAGCTTCTACGCGACTTGCGGCGCCAGCGCGTGCACATAGCCATCGTGATCGACGAATTCGGCGGTACCGCCGGGATCGTGACGATCGAGGATCTACTCGAGGAGATCGTGGGCGAGATCCAGGATGAGTTCGACCACGAGGAGATGAAGATCATTCAGCTCGGAAGCGATGAAACACTCGTCGACGCCTCGGTGTCGATCGATGAAGTGAACGACGCCTTACACCTCGCTCTGCGCGGCGAGGATGTCGACACCATCGGTGGACTGATGTCGGAGCGACTCGGGAGACTCCTCGCTCACGGTGACGTCGTCGAAATCAACGGCGCCGAACTGCGGGTGGACCAGATCGACGGACGCCGCGTGCGCAAGATCCGCATTCGCCATACAGCGGCCGAGGCAGCCGGAGCCTCGCCCGAACGCGAGTGAGCGGTCGCCTGCCCGAGGACGCGCTCGATCGTCTGATAGACGCCGCGGCCGAGGCACGGCTGCGTGCGTATGCGCCCTACTCCCACTTTTTCGTTGGGGCAGCGCTCCTCCTCCAGGACGGGGCGATCGTGACCGGAGCCAACGTCGAGAACGCATCGTACGGACTCACCATCTGCGCGGAGCGCACTGCCATCTTCGCCGCGATCGCTGCCGGACACCGGCGCTTCAGGATGATGGCCGTCGTGACGGCGGCCCCCACACTCACATCACCGTGTGGGGCCTGCCGCCAGGTGATTCGGGAGTTCTCCCCCGATCTGACGATCCTTCTGGCGTCGACTGATGGCCGAAGAAGGGCCGTATCGTTGGCCGAACTCTTACCGGAGTCATTCGGCCCCGAGTCGCTGCTGTCGGGCGACTGACGTCGGGAACCCGGAGCCTTACCGGGTTCCCGACCGGAATCACTTGATCTCGGCGACTGCCCCCGCTTCCTCGAGCTTCTTCTTCGTGGCCTCGGCCTCGTCCTTGTTCACGCCTTCCTTGACGTTCTTCGGCGCGGCCTCGACGAAGTCCTTGGCTTCCTTCAGCCCGAGCGCGGTGAGTTCCCGCACGACCTTGATCACGTTGATCTTGTTCGGACCGATCTCCTTGAGGATCACCGTGAACTCGGTCTGCTCCTCGACGACCGGCGCAGCCGCGGCCGCACCTGGTGCTGCGGCGACCGCCGCGACCGCGACCGGCGCCGCCGCAGTGACACCCCAGGCCTCCTGCAACGCCTTGGAGAGCTCCGAGATCTCGAGCACGCTAAGCGTGTTCAACTGGTCGATAATCGCCTGAACCTTCTCACTTGCCATTGTTACGTCTCCTCTCAATCGCCCGGAATCGTGACACTCACGCCGCGGACTCCACCTTCTCGGCACGCGCCTCCAGCACGTACACGAGGTTCGAGATCGCGTCGTTCAGAACACCCACGAATTTGGTCAGCGGGCCCTGAATCGCGCCCGCGAGTTCGGCCTGAAGCGTCGATTTGCCCGGCAGGTCGGCCAATTGCCGTGCCGCCTCGGCGGGTACGAGACGGCCGGACACGATCGCACCCTTCAGTTCGAGCATGGGCATGGTGCGAAGAGCGTCGCGCAGGGCGCGTGCCGAGGCGCCGACATCCTCACCCGTGAACGTGACCGCAGTCGGCCCAGCCAGGATCTCATCTACCCCGGAGAGTCCCGCCCGCGCCGCGGCGATCCGCGTCAAGGTGTTCTTGACAACCCGGAAGCGAGCGCCAGTCGGGCGGAGCGTCGCGCGCAACTGCCCCACCTGAGCAACCGAGATGCCGCGATAGTCCGAGAGGATCGCCACCTCAGACTTCGCGAACAGATCGGCGATTTCGCCGATGAGATCTGCTTTGCGGTGTGTCGGCACTCCCTGCCCCCCTGCCTACCGGCGAGGACGGGGCAAAATCGCCACGCCGCCCCCACGGGAAGCGGTGTCGATCGGGCCCCACCTCGGCGGGATATTGAGCGCTCGCTTGAGCGCACCCGCTATCTTCGGCGGAATCTCACTCAAGTATAAGGAAGGCTAACTCGCGGTGGCCAGCGCCGTCGTCGCGTTGACGTCCATCTTGACGCCGGGGCCCATGGTCGCGCAGAGCGCGATCGAGCGGATGTACTGGCCCTTCGCACCGCTGGGGCGCGCTTTCACCACTGCATCCACCAGGGCCGAGAGGTTTTCCAGAAGAGCGCCATCCGCGAAGCTTGCCTTGCCAATCGGCACGTGCATGATCGCCGTACGGTCCAGGCGGAATTCCACTCGTCCCTTCCGCGCCTCGTTGACCGCACGGGCGATGTCCTGCGGCTGCACGACGGTTCCCGACTTCGGGTTGGGCATCAGGCCACGCCGACCCAGGATCTTCCCGAGACGGCCGACACGACCCATCATGTCCGGGGTCGCGATCGCGATATCGAAGTCGAGGAACCCTCCCTCGATTTGCTTGATCAGATCGTCCGCACCCACGTGATCTGCCCCGGCTGCCTCAGCCTGACGCACGGAGTCACCCTGCGCGAACACGAGGACGCGAACCTTCTTGCCGAGCCCGTTCGGAAGCGATGCTACCCCGCGCACCTGCTGATCGGCGTGCCGCGGATCCACTCCCATGCGCAGGTGTGCCTCGATCGTACCGTCAAACGACGTGTATGACCCCTTCTTCGCCAGCGCAATCGCTTCGTCAGGCGCATAATGTCGCGTCGAGTCGACGAGTTTGGCCGCCTCGAGATACTTCTTGCCGCGCGCGTGTGTCACGTTCTGATCCCTCCATCGCGGTCATTGCGAGGCGCTCTGCACACCTCTCCCGCCCGATCCAGGCCCTCGCTTACTCGATCTTGATGCCCATCGACCGCGCGGTCCCCGCGATCATCTTCTCGGCGCCCTCGATATCGATCGCATTGAGATCGCGCATCTTGGTCTCGGCAATCTCTCTCAATGCGCTTCGCGATACCGTACCGACAGTCTCGGAATTGGGCTTGCCCGAGCCGCGCTCGACCCCCGCAGCCTTGCGCAGAAGGTCGGCCGCCGGTGGAGTCTTGAGGATGAACGTGAAGGAGCGATCCTCGAAGACGGTTACCTGCGCGGGTATGATCGACCCGGCCTGACCGGCGGTACGTTCGTTGTACTCCTTGACGAACGCCATCAGGTTCAGACCGTGCTGTCCCAGAGCGGGGCCGACAGGCGGCGCGGGCGTCGCCTTCCCGGCCATGAGTTGGAGGGTGACGATCGCGCGAATCTTCTTGGCCATAGGGGCTAGAGCTTCTCCACCTGTAGAAAGTCGAGCTCGATCGGCGTCTCACGCCCGAAGAACGAGACCATCACACGGACCTTACCCTTGTCCTGCAGGATGTCGCTAACCACGCCAATGAAGTCGGCAAACGGACCATCGATGATGCGTACGCTCTCATCCTTGCTGTAGGTGATCTTGACCCGCGGCGCCTCGGCTGTCATCTGCTTGAGGATCTTGCGGACCTCCGCTTCTTCGAGCGGTATGGGTCGGGTGCCGGACCCGACGAACCCGGTGACGCCCGGCGTATTGCGCACCACGTACCACGACTCGTCATCCAGCTTCATATCGACGAGGACGTAGCCCGGGAACACCTTGCGCTGCACGGTACGCCGCTGGCCGTCCTTGACCTCGACCTCCCCTTCCATCGGAATCACGACCTGGAAGATCCGGTCGCCGACATCCATCGTCTGAATGCGGTGCTCGAGGTTCGTCTTGACCTTGTTCTCGTAGCCAGAGTACGTGTGGATGACATACCAGTGGCGATCCGGATCCCCCGAGTGGATGACGATGGGTTCAACCGGCGCGGCCACCGCCTGCGCCGCGGTCGCCCGGGTCGATGATGACGCCATGGCTAACTACCCCCGCCCCAACAAGTAACGGAAAAGCAGACCGAACGCGAAGTCGATGCCGCCCAGGAGTGCCCCGACAATCCCAGAAGCGATGCAGACGACGATCGTCAAGTGCGTGACCTGATCGCGCGTGGGCCACGTAACCTTACGCAGTTCCGACCGGATATCGCGAAAGAATCGGCGGATTCGACTCTCGCGATCGGCCGCCTTCGCCAGCGTGCGCAGAACGGGGATGCGCGCCAGGGGCGACGGCGTCGCTGTCTCCACTTCGCGGCGGCGGGTACGTGTCGCCAATTCGTGGCTCCCGAGTTCGGTCACACTCAAAAAACCGCGGCGGCCTCATGGCCCACCGCGTGACATGACTGTATCGCCACGCCCGATGAGTGTCAACACGCGATACCGCGGCGCGGCTGATTTCGGGACACTCATCCCGCCCAACAGGCGCTATCCGCCAGGCGGTGTGAGCGTCGCCAGCGGCAGGGCGAGGGTGGCGACGATCGTGTATGGACCCGGCGCGAGGTTGCGCCCGAGGCTCCGCACCGCGACGTGATAGGTACCCGTGCCAGACCCGACCGAGGCGATCGATCGCACCGCCGTGGTGCCTTCGAAGCGCTGTCGTCCCACGTTGTCGCCGCGTGGGTTCGTGATGGTCACGCTGTAGGCAGCCGATCCGCTGACGGTGACGATCAAGTCCACTGTCGGCTCGCGAACCTCGATCGCGAAGACGTCCACGTCCTCAAACGTCGAGATGAACGCGCCTCTCAACTCCTCGTCGATACCGAGGACAGTCGCGAGGGCCGGCGTGTCATTCGGCTCCAGATCGTCGATGGGGATCTGGGTGGGGCTGGGCTTCAGGGAAGCCACGCGCGTCTCCTCTAGCACCTCCACATTGACGGTTGGTCGGGGAGTCGAGGTCGCAGGCGGTTCGAGTGTGGCGGTCGGGATCAACAGCCGCGGACCCGTGGGCAGCGTGGGCGCGGGGCGCGGAGTCGGCGTACCTGGAATGGTCAGCGTCGGCGTGGGAGAGCCGGTGGAACGCGGGGTCAGGGTTGGGAAGAGCCCCGGAAACGGGACTAGCGGCGTGAACTGCGATAAGGGCGGATTGGGACTTACCTGGGCGATTGGCGCAATCGTGGGCGTCAGCGTCGGGCGTGGCGTCACAACGGCCGTGAGGATCCGGCTACGATTCGCCGATTCGACCACGATCGGTTGCCCCCGACCGGAAACCGCGGTCGGCGCGTACAGGTCGGCCGCTGCCTGGCAGCCAAGCAGCAGCACCCCGAGTAGCGTCGCTCCCCACCTCATTGCGCGGGTATATAGTCGGCCAACTTCCTCGAAAACCGGAGCGCTGACGTCATGGTCTACCGAATCGCCGGACTGCATCGTACACGGATCGATGAACTGCGCCCCTTCCTTACCGAGGCCCGGGTGGTGGAGGATGCCGAGGTCGCTTCGCTCGTGGTCGAAATGGGTGGTGGGCGGGATGGCCTGAGCGTCGAAGCAACCGCCACGGGCTACTACGTCCACTGGTGGTCGCGAAGGCTCCTCCCCGGAATCGGCGACACGCGGGACCGGGTGTACCGGAATCTGCGGGCGTGGACGGGGGAGCTTGCCGCAACCGAGGCCTACGCGGATCTCGACCGGACCGGCGGGGACCTCACGGTGGGGCGACGGCGGTTGATCCCGTATCCCGCGTTGGCACGTCTGGCGGCAAACATCATTCGCGGTGGCCTCGACGACGTTGTGGCTCTGCGAGAGAGCGTCGAGCGCCTCATCGCGACTCGGCTCGCCGGAGACTGAGCCTGACGATGGCCGCGGTGACGTGCGCCCGCTGCGCGCGTACGGCTGAGGCGCTGGCCCGTGCCCCACTGGGCGGCGCACTGGGGCGAGAGATTCTGGCCCGTGTCTGCCGCGATTGCTGGCAGGAGTGGCGAGACGAGTCCTTCCGGATCATCAACCACCTCGGAATTCAGCCGATCGATCCGGCCCAGCGCCAGCGCCTCTACGGGTTGCTCCGCGAATACCTGCGCATCGGCGACGGAACGTCGACAGGAGACGCGGTCTCGTGACGGAGAGGTCGGACCTGGGCAGGGTGGACGCGATCAAGGCAGACGCTATCGGGGATCCCGGAAATCGAACGTTCCGCCTGCGCGCGATGTCCTCCGAGGGCTCGGCGACGCTATGGCTGGAGAAAGAGCAACTTCAGGCGCTCGGGATGGCGATCGATGAGATCCTCGCGCAGCTTCGAGCCAGTCGCGTCGGTCAGTCCGAGGCGATGGCGCCCTCGGCCGAGTCCGGCGACTTTCCAGCCAGGTCGTCCGTCGACTTCAGAATCGGCCGCCTCGGACTCGGCTACGACGAGAGTCGCGATGCGCTGTCGCTCCTCGCTCACGATCAGGAATCGGATCCCGACGGGCCACCGACCGTCCAAATGCTCGCCGGGCGAGGGCAAATGCGCCGCCTCAGCACGGAGATCACGGCGGTCGTCTCCGCCGGGAGGCCACGATGCCCACTCTGCAATACCCCAATCACCCCAGGCTCGCATCATTCATGTCCGCGGGCGAACGGCAAGGCACCGCACCCTGTAAGCGCTTAGCCGTCAGGCGGCCGCCCGCTCCCGCACGCCCGCCCAGATCAGGAAGTTCTCATACAAGCGGAGGCCCGCGTCGCCGGACTTCTCCGGGTGAAACTGCGTTGCCACGACGTTATCGTGCGCGAGCACACTCGCGAAGTCGCCGCCGTACGGGGTTGTCGCGGCGATCATCGTGACGTCGCTCGGCTGGCAGTAGTAGGAATGCACGAAGTAGAAGAACGCCGGATTCGGGATCCCCTCGAACACCGGGTGGGGCCGCTGCTGATGCACGGAGTTCCAACCCATGTGAGGCACGATCAGATCTTCCCCGAAGCGCGCGACACGCCCGGCCATCACATCGAGACAGGGATGCCACCCTCCCTCCTCACTACCTGTGAGGAGGGCCTGGAGCCCCATGCAGACCCCTAGGAACGGGCGGCCGCCGCGAATGTACGCCCGGATCGGATCCACCAACCCGTAGGCCCCGAGATGTGCCATGGTATCCGCCGCCGCCCCGACGCCGGGAAGGATGACCGCATCGGCCCGATCGAGGTCACGAGGATCGTGCGAGACGACCGGCTGAACCCCAGCGCGTTCCACTGCCCGCACGACGCTGCGGAGGTTTCCCGCGCCGTAGTCCACAACGACAACCACGGATGGATAATAGATTCCGCATGCCGAAACGAGAGATCCCGCGCGAACTCGCGTACCGCCTCCTGGCCTGCGGTCCAGTCACCATGGTCACCTCCTACTACCGCGGCGACATGAACGTGATGGCCGGGTCGTGGCTCACCCCGGTCAGCTATCGGCCGATCCTGATCGGTCTCAGCGTTCACCAGGGAACCATGACTCACGAACTGATTCGGCGCTCCAGCGAGTTCGCCCTCAACATCCCGACGGTGGAGTTGATGCGCCAGGTCCTTTACTGCGGGTCGGTCTCGGGACGCGACCAGAACAAGTTGAAGGTGATGGGGCTTCACGAAGAGGGGCCGCACGTCGTGCGGCCCGTGCTCATCGAGGAATGCATCGCGCACCTGGAGTGCGCGGTGACCGAGGCGGTATCGCCCGGCGACCATACCATCTTTATCGCTGAGATCGTTCACGCGAGCGCGGCGAAGGAGTCCTTCGACAGTACGTACCTGCTCAAGGAGCGAGATCTTCGCCCGCTCCATCACATCGGCGGCAACCGCTTCTCTGTGCTGGAAGAGCCCCTCACGGTCGACGTCTCGAAGGAAGACGCCGCGTCGTAGGCACCGACGGCGATCGAGGGACCGTCAGGCACCACTCGAATCCGTCTCTAGCGGCGGACGCCCCTGTCTCGCGATGATCTTCCGATGCTCCAACTCGACCGGGACGGTGAGTACTTGCGCCGGCGACGCGCCCAGGCCCTCTGGACGAAGGGTCAGTTCTTCCCGATCCGCTGGGCGAGGTAGGCATCGATGAACGTCGTGAGGTCACCATCCAGCACGGCGTCGGTATTGCTGGTCTCCATTTCAGTCCGATGGTCCTTGACCATCCGATAGGGGTGGAGGACGTATGACCGGATCTGGTTCCCCCAGCCGGCGTCCACGCGGTCGCCGCGCAGCTCAGCCTGCTCCGCTTCTCGTTTCTGGGCTTCGGTGGCGGTAAGCCGCGCCATGAGGATCTTCATCGCGGTCTCGCGATTCTGAATCTGGGAACGCTCGTTTTGGCACGTCACCACGATACCCGTGGGGATATGCGTCAGTCGCACTGCGGTGCTCGTCTTCTGGACGTTCTGTCCGCCCGCCCCGGAAGACCGAAAGACATCCATCCGGACATCGTCGGGCGCGATGACGACCTCGTTGAGGCCCTCCACCTCGGGCAGCACCTCGACATTGGCGAACGACGTATGACGACGGTGGGCAGAGTCGAACGGCGACAATCTCACCAGGCGGTGCACACCGTGCTCCGAACGCAGGTTCCCGTAGACGTTCCGCCCGGAAATCTCCAGCGAGACACTCTTCAATCCTGCTTCCTCGCCGGCGGAGGAGTCGAGCACCTCGGCCCCGAAGCCGTTCCGTTCCGCCCAGCGGACGTACATTCGCGTGAGCATCTCGGCCCAGTCCTGCGATTCGGTGCCTCCCGCGCCAGCGTAAATAGCCAGGATCGCCGATCTCCCATCGTACGGACCGCTGAACCGGAGATCGAACTCCCGCCGGCCCAGTTCGCGCTCCAGCGCATCCGTCTCGGCGCTCATTTCGTCGACGATCGCCGTGTCATTCTCCTCGGCGGCAAGTTCGAGAAGCGTGGTGGCATCGTCGATACGGCGCCCCAGGCTGTTCCAGAGGTCGACTACCTCGCGCACTTCCGTCAGGCGCCGCATATGGGCGGACGCTACCGCGGCATCGGACCAGAAGCCGTCGGCGGTCGACTCCTGCTCTAGCGCGTGGAGTTGTTTCGTCTTTTCGGGGAGGTCAAAGCCGCACCTCAAGCCCCTGCACCCGCTGGCGCAGTTCGATCAGGCGCGCACGTAGATCGTCCACAACCTCTCCCGCGAAGGACTCTGAGCTCGCGAAAAGTATAGTCGTGATGGTGCGGCGATCCGTCGGCCTGTACATTCATGTGCCGTTCTGCCCCGCCAAGTGCCACTACTGCGATTTCAACTCCTTTGCCGGGTTAGACCGATTGCGCGGGCCATACGTCCGGGCTGCCGTGCGGGAGATCCGACGAGCACCGGCCGGACTCGGCGCGGCGGAGGTCGATCTGGCAGCCGAGACCGTGAACTTCGGCGGAGGCACGCCCAGCCTGCTCGACCCAACCGAGGTGCAGGCGATCCTCGAAGCGGCGCGCGGCCACATGGCCGTCGCCAATGATGCCGAGATCTCGCTGGAGGCGAACCCCGGGACTGTGGCTGCCGCCCGCCTTGCTGCTCTCCGCCGGATCGGCGTCAATCGCATCTCTTACGGGATTCAGAGTTTTGACGCGACGCTTTTGGCGCGAATCGGGCGCATCCACTCGGTCGAGCAAGCCCTAGCCGCGCGTGAACTCGCGCGCCACGCCGGATTCGAGAACGTCAACCTGGATTTCATCTACGGTCTCCCCGGGCAATCGCTCGCGACGTGGCGGGAGACGCTCCGCAGAGCCATCGAACTCGCACCAGAGCATCTCTCCGCGTACGCGCTGACCATCGAACCGGGAACGATCTTCCACCTGCAGCGCAGTCGCGGCATCCTGGCTCCGGCGACCGAGGACGAGATGGCCGATCAATATGAGCTCGCCACCGAAATGCTCGGGGAGGCGGGATACGTCCACTACGAGATCTCGAACTGGGCGCGCGATGAGCGATTCGCGTGCCGCCACAACCTGCGGTACTGGCGCAACCAGGAGTACGTCGGTATCGGTCCCGGCGCTCACTCATGGTTCGGCGGCGCCCGAACGATCGCGACACGCGCCCCGGCGGCCTGGATCGCACAGGTCGAACATGGTGAGGCGACGGTCGAGGAGCGCGAGACGATCCCGGCTGATCTCGAACTGGGCGAGACTGCGATGCTTGGCCTCCGCCTGAGGGAGGGCATTGATCTGAGCGCGCTTCGCGAGCGCCTTGGCCCGGCGGTTGGCCGCCTCGCCGAGCCGCTCAATTCTCTCGTGGAGCAGGGACTGGTGGCGCGGTCCGCTTCACGTGTCGCGCTGACAGACCGCGGACGACTCCTCGGCAACGAGGTCTTCGCGCGCGTTCTCACCGCAGCGCGCGACCCGGGGCCCGCCTGAAAGAGGCTGTCGCTTCAGGTTGTTGCGGGGAACGCGAACTCCAGGCGGCTCGCATCGCGACCAACCAGGGCGACGCCGAAGCCAGGGAGTCGACTCACGGCCGTGGCCAGATCCAGTGCGGCATCGTGTTCCACCGCGAGGACCAGCCGGCCACCCTCGAACTGGAGCGCCTGCACCTGTCGCACACCTTCGGTGCGCTGAACCCCCCGCTGAAACTCGAGAGCACGAGCGAAGCTCGGCGTGTTAACGACCGCCACCTCGATGCGCACAGGACCTCCGGCGGCCGTGGTTGGCGTCGGCGGCGCGACGGATGCGGTGGAGATTGTCGACGGAGGAGGATCCGGCGCCTCCCTCACGACCGAGGGGGTTGACGCGACTCTGGGAGGCGCCAATTCCGTAGGCGGTGCGGAGACGGGGACGGCGGGGTCGCGGTGACCGCCGGCGCTCGGACGATCGTCGGCGCTCTCAGCGATATCTCCAGCCGACCGATATGCGCGGACGACTGGCTCCGCAGGAGGTGGTGGCGCCGAAGTGCGCACGGTCGGCTGCGGCTCCTGTTCGCGCGCCGAGCCCTCGATGGGTGCGGGGCTGGACGGTGTCCGACTGCTCGGGGGCGGGCGCATCTGCTCGACCACACGAGCCGGGCGCTCGGGAGGACGGCGGGCTGGCGTGCTGACCTCAGCCCGAACCCGGCCGATCTGCTCTTGCAGGAGCGATTGGATGCCGGAGGATACGTCGGCGAGCTGTTGCTCGAGTCTCTGAATCTCAGCGGTCAGTTCGACCTTCCGGTTCTCCGCGTCACGCAACATCCCGGTCTTCTCCGCCTCGGCGGCACGCTTGATGCGAGATGCCTCCTCTTCGGCGCGGCGCCGCGCGTCGCTGATCTCGGCGGAGAGACCGTCGCGCTGGCGACGGTATTCACGGATGTCCTCAATGAGACGCGATCGCTCGTGCCGAAGCCGATCCAGCACTTGCTTCGCCTCCGCTTCCATCGCCTGACGCGTCTCGGCGGCGGCCTGCAGCACGCTCGCCACCGACTGCTGGACGGCTGCGTCGAGCGCTCGGTAGATCTCGAGGCGACGGGTCGACCAGTCCCGATCGAGGTCCGCCGCCTGAAGGGCAGAGGCCATCTCGATCTCATATCCGGTGGTTCCGGCAATCGGCTGAACCCGGCTTTCGGCTTCTTCACTCATCGATCGTTCCCTACTTCTCGCCGAAGGTCGACGCCGGGAGGTTCAACACGAGGCCCACAGGAAGGCGACCGGGCGGGTCGAGCCGGTTGAGTGCCAGGATCTCTTCGGGCGTGGCTCCGATACGGCTGGCGATGTCGGCGAGGATATCACCGGGACGGACCTCGTAGCTATACACCGGCACGAGTCTTCCCGTGCGCGCGTCGGTCACGCTGCGTGCCGCGCCAGGCTGACGACCCGCGAGCGGTTCTAGGGCCAGATTGTCGGTCGTGGTGACGGCGGCGACGATCGCGGTGCGATTGGCCGCACGCACGTACCCGGGCGCGACAGCAGTCACTTGGTAGCTACCAGGCGGCAGATCGGAAACGTAGTAGCGCCCGTCGCCACTGGTTGTGGTCTCGATCCGCACGGAGCCGAGGATCAGGACCTGGGCGCCCGGAATGGCGGCGGCTCCCAACGCATCGGTGATACGGCCCTCAATCGCACCATACCGCTGCGGCGGAGCTGTCGGCACAGCGGTCATCGTTGGCGACACAACCCTCGTGGGCGGCCGCGGAGTTGGTGTTTCCACATCACTCACCGCGAGCGCCGACAGCATCGGCGTTCTAGGTGCCGTTGCCGTTGCCTCGACGACGGGTGGCACAGCCGCGGTGGGATCGGGTGAGGGTCTGGTGGGCGCGGGGGTTGGGGTGGGGGCTGGCGGTTCGGCGCCGGTGGTGAGAGCCGCCGCGTCGTTCGATCTGTCGTCCGCCGACCAGGGAGCGATGCCCAGGGAGTACGCAGCTATGACCGTACCGATCGTGAGTGCGGCGACGAGGGTGCGCGCCGCGAGTGGCGCTCGGGCCTCCCGGCGGCGCGGGGTAAGGACCGCCGCGTCTTCGGCCGTCAGATCCAGGCCGCTCTCGCCGCCGTATCCGAGACTGCGCGGATTGGGGATGGGGCGTTGCATCGTGAGGTCCGCGATCGCGCCACGGATGGCGGAATCGTCCGCCCCGAGCGGAAGCGAGCGCTCGGTCGCGGAGTCCGGCCGATCGCCGCCGAGGAAGATCGCGGGCACGTCTGTGGCTCCGTCCGCGGGTGTGAGGCGGCCCAGCACGCGGAGCGCCTCAGCACCACGGACATCGCCATCGAAGAGCACGAGATTGGTGGGTTCGTCGCCCGGGTCGTCGGTACCGTCGATCTGCATCGCGCGTGGAAAGAATCCCGCCCTGAGGAGCACAGACTGCAAACGCCAGATCGATGGCAGATTGCGGCCAACCACCAGGGCCCGCTGCCGCCGATCCATCATGCGCTAACTTGACCGTAACAGGCGCATTCTAGATTCGCCGCGCGTCGCGACCGTGATACACCGATGGATTTCTAACGGGTTCCACGCGGAGAACGCCGCACGTGACTCTAACGGTGTCGTTCCACAAGGACGCGCAGCAAGGATGTCAGCGGCGCGACCGCCGCCCCACGCTCCTGTATCACCGCGAGCGCCGCCTCTCCTTCCATCGCCGCAGCGCGTGCGTGGTCCAACGCCCGTTCTCGCGCGCCGGACTGGTCGAGCATCCTCCGAATCGTCTCCACATCGTCATCGGACCGACGATCTGCACCGTAGAGCGTGTCGAGGCAAGTGCGATCGGTCGCCGAGAGCGACTCTCGAGCAAGAAGAACTGGCAGCGACTTCTTCGCGGAACGAATGTCGTCGTCGACGGACTTGCCGAGGACCGCAGGGTCGCCCCAAACCCCGAGGACGTCGTCGACGATCTGAAAGGCGCGACCGAACGCCCTGCCGACGGCACGCCAGGCCGCGCCATCCCGCCCGGCTAGGACGGCGCCGATCTCCACGCAGGCGGCGATGAGCGCGCCTGTCTTGCCGTCCACCATCGCGAGATACTCCGCCGGGCTCACGTCGACGCGCGACTCGAACGTCAGATCGAGATACTGCCCCTCCACGAGGCGGTAGCAACTCTCGTGGAAGAGGGCCAGCGCCCGATGGGTAGCACCGAGTGATACGCCGCGCTCCGCACAGCGAAGGAACGATCGTGACGCGATCGCGTGAAGAACGTCGCCCGCGTTGATCGCCTGAGCCTCGCCCCAGATGCTCCAGACGGTGGCGCGATGGCGCCGCTGGGGCGAGCGATCCTGGATGTCGTCGTGGATCAGGGAGAAGTTGTGCAGCAGTTCAACCGCCGCCGCGGCGGGCAAGCCGCCGTCCGCGCGGCCGCCCGCTGACTCACACGCGAGAAGGAGAAGGTAGGGGCGCAGGCGCTTTCCCGGCTCGGCGCGCGCCACAACGCCATTCTGCGTCGCCCATCCGAGATGGTACCGAACGAGACGGTAAATGGCTCCCCTCGACTCGTCCGGCACCGCCTCGCGGAGTTCACGATCGAGCGCCGGACCAAACCGCGTCGCCGCGGCGCTCAGGGGATCGGAAAGGGTCACGACCCGCTCTCGTCTTCCTCGCTGTCATCGAAGTAGTCATCGCTGTACGTACCAGCGTCGCGCCCTTGATAGACCGTGACGATGAAGTCATCCCGTGGGACATCCGCCGTCATCACGAGTTCGTCGTCGATCTGTTCGATCACGTCGAGGATCTCGTCTTCTGCCAGGTCACGCTCGGCAATCAACGTGCCGTAGACGACGCTGGCCGTGAAGTGCAGTTCGATCCGACCGAACCGATCCTCGCCATCGAGAATCAGGTAGCCCTCGGAATGGGACGTACGATACTGTCGCTCGAACCGCAGACCGTCGACTGCCACAACCCCTCCGATCAGGCGCGCTCGATGGATACCTGTGCGCCGGATGGTACCGAACGAAACACGCTTGGATCGCCCTCAAGCCGCCCGACAACATTCACCGGACTGGCCGGGCGGATCTCGTCGCCGCGACTCGCCGGTGTCGGCCCGAAGAAGATGCAGAATGCGTGACCGGGCGGCCAGTACCCGAGGTCCCCCAAGCTCACGGTCTCAACCGCGCCATCCTCGGCGTGATTCACGGGGATACCGAAGTAGATCTCGTCCCCCCAGGTCGACGCGCGCGCCCGTATCGGCAGATTGCCCCAGATCGCTGTCGCAGTGCTGCACTCGTTGAGGCTGGCAACCGCACTGACCGAACCAGCGCCTATACGGATCGGGCGCGCCAACTCATCCAGTGTATCACGCGCGTGACAGCGCGCACTCTGTGACGTTATGGCGAGGTGCTAGCATCGCTGACGCCTGTAGGAGGAACCGCTCGCGCATGCCCCGCTGGGCTCGCTCGGGTCGCGAGGCCATAACCCGTTTCGCACCATTCGCGCTCCCGTTGATCCTGATTGTGGGCGCGATTCTTCGATTCTCCGATCTCAACTGGGATGGAGGCCATCTCTTCCATCCCGACGAGCGCCACATCTTCATGGTCACCGACGGCGTCCGATTGTCTTTCCCCATCGACGTGGGCCACCTTCTTGAGCCGGACAGCTCGCTCAACCCGCGCTCCTTCGCCTACGGGTCGCTGATCTTCTATGTCCTCCGATTCGTCCACTGGGTCGTCTCGGCAGTCGCCGATCTCCTGCGTCTCGCCGATTCGCTTTCCTTGAGTGCAGACACGTTCGGACTTCGTTTCGTCGGGCGAGCGCTCTCAGGACTGTTCGATCTGGGCACGGTTGCTCTGACATTCCTGCTGGGGCGCGAGTTGTACGGCCGTCGCGTCGGCCTCCTGGCGGCGGCGTTCGTGGCCTTCTCGGTCATACACATTCAACTGAGTCACTTCTACGCGTCCGACACGCCAATGACGTTTCTGGTCACCGGCGCGGTGCTCCTCGCCGCGCGCGGACTGCATTCCGGCGAACGGAGGCATACGATCGGGTCGGCCTTCGTCGCGGGAATGGCGCTCGCGACGAAGATCAGTGCGTCGCCGGTGCTCGCGCCGGTCCTGCTGGCGCAGGCGCTCCGCATGGCCCGAGCCGACGACAAGGTCGCGCCCGGCTGGTCCTGGGTCGGTCGCGCCACTCGCTCGCTCGGCCCAGTGGCCAGTCGCGCGATTGCTATGGCCCTGATCGCGCTTGCCGCGTTCGTCATCTTCCAGCCGTACGCGATCATCGATTCGAAGACCTTCCTCGCCAATATCTTCGAGCAGAACGCGATGGTGCGCGGCTCGGCCGACGTGCCGTACACACGCCAGTACGCCAATCGTCCCGCGTACTGGTACTTCTTCGAGAATCTGCTGTTCTTCGGCGTCGGACCGGGACTCGGGTTGGCGATGTTCGCCGGACTCGCTTTCCTGATCTGGCGAGCCATCCGCCAGCCCACGAACGCGGATCTCCTCCTGCTCTCCCTGATCCTTCCGTACTTCCTCATCACAGGGAGCTTCCACGCCAAGTTCCTGCGCTACATGCTGCCGATCACCCCGGTTCTGGCGGTGGCCGCCTCGTTCGCTCTCTGGAGTCTGTACCGGTGGGCGACAATGCGCACGCCGCGAGCCGTGGGCGAGGCGGACACGGCGTGGGACGACGTCGAGCGAGAGATCGCGGCGGAGGAGACGCCCGCGGCCCCAATCGCCGTACCTGCGGGGACGACGCGGAGCGAGGTGCTCCCGGGAGACCCGGTCACCCTGGACGAGGAGACGAGGCGGTGGGCCGAAGTCAAAGGCCTCGGTCTCTTCGGACTCTTGGCGGAGGAGAAGCGCGCGCCCGTCACGATCGTGGACGAGGAGACGAGGCGGTGGGCCGAACTGAAGGGTCTTTCGCTCTTCGAGGATCTTGCGATCGAGGAGGTCGCGGCCGTGCCCGCGGCCGTTGTGCCGCGCGACCCGACGATTGCGGTCGGGGGACCGTCGCCCGGGCCGGTCCCCCGGCGGGAACTGGAATTCGATGAGGCAGGCCGGGCCTGGACTCGGCCTCGCCAGGGAGCCATGGCGGTCATCGCGGTCGTCCTGGGCATTACCGCGTTCTACGGCGTGGCGTACCAGGCCGTGTACGCCGGCGAACACACCGCGGTTCAGGCATCGCGCTGGATTTACGATAACTTGCCGCGGGGCTCGACACTGGCAAACGAGCACTGGGAGGAGGGGTTCCCGGTCGCGGTGCGCTCGCTGTCCGATCAGCGCCAGCAACTGGACATGGGGCGGTTCGGCTATCGGCAGGTACCCCTCAACCTCTACGAGGCCGACGACGAGCGGAAGCTCCAGCACATCGCCTCCACGCTGGCGCGCACCGACTACGTCCTCTTCTTCTCGAACCGACTCTATGGCACGATCCCACGCCTACCGCAGCGCTACCCGCTCACCTCCAGGTACTACGAGCTGCTCTTCGCCGAGAGACTTGGATTCGAGCTTGTCGAGGTCTTCTCCTCCTACCCGTCGCTGCTCGGCGTCACGCTTTTCGATGAGACTCTCGGCGACCCGCGATTGCCCGAGCCGGAACGCCATCGCGACCTCCAGAGGACCAAGTCTCCCATCGCGCTGAACCTCGGGCGCGCCGACGAATCTTTCAGCGTGTACGACCACCCCAAGATCCTGATCTTCAGAAAGACCACGCCTCTGAACGAGGCGCAGATCCGCGACCTGCTTCGCCCCGCGCTATCGGAGGCGCGCCGCGATGTGGTGCCCGGGACACCGGTGTACCGGTCGATCCTGCAGACTCCGGAACTCGCGGCCGTGCACCGGGCTGGAGGCACCTTCCGCGAGTTGTTCGATCGGACCGACCTGGCGAACACCTTCCCGCTGCCAGTCTGGATCATCCTCCTAGTCGTGCTGGCGATGGTGGGCGCGCCGATCGCGACAGCGGCGCTCCCGAATATGGCCGACGCAGGTCTGCTTTTCGCTCGGCCCATCGCGCTGCTTCTGATGACTTGGATCGCCTGGATGTGCGTCGTGCTCACGGGTGTCCCGGCGGTCCGCGCCACGGCACTCCTCGGTCTGATCCTGACCGCGCTCCTCGCTGCCGCACTCTTCCGTGGCGTTCGAGCGCGGATGCTCGAGGTCGCCTCCCAACGACGCCTGGCGCTGGGAATCGGCGAGGCGCTGTTCTGGTTTGCTTTCCTCTTTTTCGTCTGGATTCGGGCTCTGAACCCCGATCTCTGGCACTTGGCGCACGGCGGCGAGAAGCCGATGGACGTCGCCTACTTGATGGCGGCGGTGAAGTCTGCCACCTACCCACCGTACGACCCGTGGTTCGCTGGCGGAATCCTGAACTACTACTACTACGGGCAGTTGATCGTGGCCCAGACGATCAAGGTCACGGGGATCATTCCCACCACGGCGTATAACCTCGCGCTACCCATGCTCTACGCGATGACCGCGTCGGGCGCCTACGGTGTGGCTTACACGCTCGGCCGCCGTGGGGGTGTTGTCCCGGAGCAGTACGCCATCGGCGGAGGCGTCTTCGCTGCAGCCCTCGCGACGACGCTGGGTAATCTGGGCGGGGCGATCCAACTCTTCGACGGCCTGATCCGCATGGCCGGCACGAGTTACGCCAGCCTGGTACCTGGCGTCAACTACGTCGTACTCATCGCGATCGGGCTCTTCAACTGGATTGTCCTGCGCAGACCGTACGACGTGCCCGTGGACTGGTACTGGCCAAGCACCCGTGTCATTCCTAACACCATCAACGAATTCCCCTACTTCACGTTCCTCTATGCGGACCTGCACGCCCACGCGATCGCGCTTCCCTTCACAGTACTGGCGATCGCAGTGGCGGCCAATGCGATTCTGGCTGCGCCCACCAGATTGCCCGCGCTGCGCCTGCCCATGCCCGGGCAGAGCCTGCACTTCGCGTTCCCCCTTGCGTTACCCCGCCCGATCTGGCGCGCCGAGAGCGTACGACAGGCCCTGGACTTCGGAGTGCGGGCCGTTCCGGCGCGTCTGGTCCCGATCGGCGTCGCGGCGCTCGCCATCGGCGCGCTCTGGCCCATCAACTCCTGGGACTTCCCGACCTACCTGGGGCTCATCTGCGCGGCGACGTTGGGACCGTGGTACCTGCGCACGCCGGGCAACGCTCGCGTGTTCGGCGCGGCAGTCCTCCGCGCTGGCGCGATCGTCGTCCTGAGTTACCTGTTCCTTCTCCCCTTCCACTCAACTTTCGTGAGCTTCTATTCGAGCGTTCGGCCCACTCCGGATCAGTCATCACCGGTGCACTACCTCGTGATTCACGGCCTCTTCCTCTACGTGCTCGTCAGCTTCGTGGTCGCTGACGTCGCGAAGGCGTCCCGCGCGAGCGGGGTATGGCGATCAATGGAGAGCATCCTGCGCCGCTGGGACCGGTTCCCTCATCTATTCGCGCTCCGTGCACGACTCGTGGGCGAGGACGACCGGGGCATCAATCGGTTGATGCTTGTCGCAGCGATTGCCCTCGTGGTCATCGCGGCCGGAATCATCTTCGATTACGTTCTCGCCGCGATCCTCCTCTTGCTCCTAGCGCTGGTCGTCTGGCGAATGCTGCGGCGCCCGCGCACCCACGAGAGCGCGTTCCTGCTGCTTCTCTTCGGGACAGGCCTGGCTCTGAGTACAGCCGTCGAGATCGTCGCGCTCGATGGCGATGTCGGCCGCATGAACACGGTATTCAAGTTCTATCTGCAGGTCTGGATCATGTGGTCGATCGCGGCGGCGGTGGCGGCGGTGGCGATGCGCGAGCGGTTGTTCGCCGTGGTCCGAGCGGGTGCGTTTCGCGCCTGGGGGATCACCTTGCTCGTTCTTGTAGTGGCGGCCGCGGCGTACCCCATTGTCTCGACGCCCGGGAAGGCTGCCGAGCGATTCGATCGGACGATTCCGCCGACGCTCGATGGCACCGCGTATATGGAGACGGCGATCTATCGTGAGGATCACCCCACAACGGTGCGGGTAACCGAATTGCGCCTGTCGCGCGACCTGCGTGCCATCGAGTGGATCTGGGATAACGTCGACGGGTCTCCGGTCATCGCCGAGGCGAATGTGCCGCTCTACCGATGGGGGTCGCGCATCTCGATCTATACAGGTCTGCCCACGATCCTGGGATGGGACTGGCACCAGACCCAGCAGAGATGGGGCTTTCGGCACATGATCGAAGAGCGCGTCCGCGACGTCCGCGCACTGTACTCCGACGAGGACCTCGCGCGGACCCGAGGTCTCCTTCGGAAGTACAACGTTGCCTATATCTACATGGGCGATCTGGAGCGCGCGTACTATCCACCGGGCGGGCTCGCAAAGTTCGATCGGATGGCCGGGGCGGATCTCGACATCGTGTATGACGCGGATGGTGTAAAGATCTACCGCGTTCGCGGCAGCGGTGCGTGAGCCAGATTCTTCACGTTGTGGCGTGGTGGCTCGCGCTCCAGGTCTTCGCTCTGGCGGCGATGCCTATCACCTTCCGCGTGTTCCGACGTCTGCCGGATCGCGGTTGGACCGTCGCCCGGGCGGTCGGCCTCATTGCGCTTGGCTACCCGTACTGGCTGGGTGGTACGTTCGGGTGGCTCACGAATGGGACGGGTGCGATCCTTGGCACCCTGATCGCCGTCGCGATCGGCTCGTGGACTCTGCTGGGCTCTCCGCTGCCGGTTGCGCGCACACTTCTCCGCGAGCGCAGGGCGCTGATCGTCGGTGGGGAGATTCTGTTCCACGGCGCATATCTGCTATGGGTGATCGTGCGGGCGTTCGATCCGGACATCACGGCCACCGAGAAACCGATGGAACTGCTGTTTCTCAACGGCGTCCTGCGCAGTGAGTCCTTCCCGCCGGTCGACCCGTGGCTGAGCGGCTCCACCATTAGCTATTACTACTTCGGCTATCTGCTCACGGCGATCCTCGCGATGTCCACCACCACACCGGCGTCGATCGCCTTCAATCTGATGCTGCCGACTCTGTTCGCGCTCTCCGCGGTCGGTGCCTACGGGATCGGATCGGCTCTTGCGCTCGCCCGCGGAGCCTCGGACCGACAGGCGATGCGTGGAGGACTGTTGACCAGCGGTTGCCTGCTGATCGTCAGCAATCTCGAGCCGGTGCTGGAGATCCTCAACGCCCGCCGAGCGCTACCGGAAGGCGTCCGGGCCTTCTTCGCGATCAAGGACATGCCCGTGGGGTACCAGGCACCCGGGTTCTTCCCATCTGATAACTGGTGGTGGTTTCGGGCGACACGCGTCATCGGCACCCCCGCGCCCGCGGGGCAGGAGCGCGCGTCCGACTATACGATCACCGAGTTCCCATTCTTCAGCTTCGTTCTGGGAGACATGCACCCACACGTCCTCTCGCTTCCCTTCGTTCTGCTCGGCATCTCGTTCGCGCTCGCGGTCCTCAACGAGGCGCGCGGACGGGACGCGGCGCGGCTCTGGCGCGATCCGTGGATCCTCGGGCCGCTCGCGATCGGTGTTGGTGCGCTCGGATTCCTGAATACCTGGGATCTGCCCACCGTGCTCTTCGTGGTCTCCGGCGCATACGCGCTGGCGCTCCTGCGATCCTCGCGGACGGAGGCACCAATCGCTCGTGCGATCGAGTTCGGTGCGATCGGGCTTGTGGCTTCCCTTCTCACCTACGCCCCGTTCTACCTGACCTTCCGGTCGCAGGCGGCAGGTCTCGGGGTCGTCACCGTCAAGTCGCAACTGCACCACTTCCTGCTGTTCTGGGGGCCAGTACTCATCGTCGCGGCGATCTTCCTCATCGTCGATCTCGTTCGGACATGGCGAGGCACCGCTTCCCAGGACTGGTCCCGTTCGATCGCGGTGTGGCTCATGACCGCGGCCCTGAGCGCGATCGCGATCTGGGTGGAGGCACCGGCGGTCGCACTCATCCTTCCGCTGTGCCTGGCCGCGGGCGCGTGCGCGAGTCGAGTCGTCCGGAACCGGCCACCTACGGACGTGGAGGCTCCACCGCCGACGCGTGCCTCGCGCGAAGCCACCTCAATCGCCGGTAGCTCGGTCGGCGCTATCGCCCCGCTCGAAGCAGCTTTTGTGTTCCTGCTCGCGTTCACCGCGTTCCTCCTGCTCTTCGGCAGTGAGGTCGTCTTCATTCGGGACCTGTTCAACAATCGGATGAACACTGTGTTCAAGCTGTACTACCAGGCGTGGGCGTTCCTCGCGATCGTCGTCGGTTTCGCAATACCGCTCCTCCTCGAGCGTGCGCGCGCCGCGCACCCGTCCACCCCCTCGCGGATCGGTGTGGCCGCCGGAACAGGGCTTGTTGCCGCTCTGTTCGCCCTCACGCTCCTCTATCCGGTAGGCGCCGTGCTCGACAAGACCGATGACTTCTCTCGCTCGCCCAACCTCGACGGAATCGCATTCTGGAACAGGTTCCGACCGGATGAGGGGAAAGCGATCGCCTGGCTCTCCGCGAACGTCAGCGGGCAGCCCGTCATCGTGGAGGCGAGCGGCGGCTCATACCGGCAGGAGTTCGGCCGGGTCGCAAGCATGACCGGCCTGCCGACTCTGCTCGGTTGGGAGTTCCACGAGCAGCAGTGGCGAGGCACCTTCGCCTACGCCGGACCTCGGAAGCCGGATATCGACGCGATCTACCGTTCGCCGAACGATCAGGAGGTCCTGGCGATTCTCGCGAAGTACGGTGCCCAGTACGTGTTCGTGGGCAGAACCGAACGGGATGTGTATGCATCTCAGGGAGCGGACCTCAACCGGTTCGCCCGCTTTATGGATCCGGTGTTCCGATCCGGCGACGTCACGATCTACAAGCTCCGCGGAACACGCGCACCATGAGCAGTGCACCACAGCGTCGTGTTCGCAGCGGAACCCGCACGCGCAGGGGCGCCACTCCGGCGGACATCACGTCCTTACCCGACCTCTCTGGTGGCGAGATCGGCGCGAACGCGAGCAAGACCGGACGGATTCCACTGCAAGACCTGACGCTGGAGATCTTGCTGTACGCGTTCGCCCTGATCGCGTCGCTCGGGCTCCGCTTATTCGATCTCGCGGCGATACCGCTCTCTCCTGTGGAGGCTCGCATCGCACTGAGCGCGATGGATGTGATGCCCGCGACAGTCGGTTCTCTCCAGGAATTCGGGATTCGTCTGGCGGTGGAGCTTGGCGGGCGATCGGACGCAGTGGTCCGCATCATCCCCGCCGTCCTTGGCGCGCTGATTCCGCTCGCGGTTCTTCCGATGCGGCCGATGATCGGCAGAACGGCGGCTATGGTGGCCGCGCTCGGTCTGGCCGTAGCGCCACTCCTGGTCGATCAGGCACGGCAGGCGGGCGGCGTCGGGATCGCGGCGCTCGCCGGGCTCCTCGTTGCGGGATTGATGGCACGGGCGCGCGAACCGCGCACGTCCTGGACCTTACTTATGCTCGCGATCGCCGTCGGGTTGGTGAGTGGCTTCGGGGTGTTCCACGCTCTGGCCGCGGTCGCCATTGTCTGGGCAATCTCCGCTCGTTCGGCGTCGGCCAGGGAGAAGGGACGGCCCGCCGCGTCACCCGTGCCCGCGCCAACGCTTCTGCTGGGCCTGAGTGCGCTGCTCGGTCTGGCGACCGGGGGTTTCACCGACATCTCGGGGCTAGGCCGTGGGGTCTTCGAACCGCTCGGCCACTGGGCCACTGCGCTCACCACCGCGCCGGCAGCGGATGCACCGCGTTTAGGGGTACTCCTCCTGGCGGGCTATGCGCTCATGTCGGCGATGGCGGCGCTCGCGTTCGTGGCGATGATGGCCCGCGGGCGGGCCGTCCCAACCGCCAGCCGCGCTGATGAACTCACGGTGATGCTTCTCGTTTGGGCAGGCATCGCGATCGTCGCCACGATCCTGAGAGGCACTCCTGACCACGCCGCGATGGCGGTGGTTCCCTTGACGGTTCTCGGCGCTCGCGCGGCTGCGGCCCTGATCGCGGAGGCGGCACGCCACTCCCGGGCAATGGTGCTGGCCGGGGTCGCGATCGTAAGCTGGGCGTACTTCCTCTTCACGCTTGCGATCGGCCACGTGACGTCGCAAGATCCGGTGGCCATCCGCTACGTCGGCGCCGCGTTCCGCACCGTGGGGTTTCTGGGAACGACCGACGAGGAACTCCGCGTGTCTGCCGAACGTGCGCTGATCGCGTTCCCCATCGTCCTCGTTCTGCTGGCAGTCCTCTATTTCCGGCAGATTGCGACGAGCGCCGCCTGGACCAGTCTTCTCATCGGCATTGCAGTCGTTCTCATCGCTAACGAGGTGCACGTCACGTCCAATCTCACCTTCCGCGTCGTCGGGAATCTGGCGGAGCTACCCCGCGCGCAACAGACGTCGGTAGATGTTCGGGTACTCGCAGCCGATGCCCATCAGGTGATCCAGGTTCTCACGATCAATCGGAAGGATCGGAGCTTCATCGTCCGGCCCGATGTGAGCGATGTCGTCGACTGGTATCTGAAGCCACTGAATCCCAGCCGCATCGATGTCCCGACGGCGATGCCCGCCATCAGACTGCTCCCGGCGACGGAACAGCAGCCACACCAGCGTTATGCGGGTCAGCAGTACCAGCTTTCGCTGACGGGCAACTTCCGGTTCGAGAATGCAAAGCAGGTCTGGCGGTGGTTACGCTATCGGGAAACGCCCGTCGCACCGGCCATGACCGACGTGAAACTCTGGGTTCGCGCGCAGTGAAACAGTCTCGCAAGCTCTGTACGGCTCTGGACATTCCGGCGCCGCATAATCCGATGCAACAACGGGAGAGGTAGGGGATGGCGGTCGTCACGGGAACGTCAGATGGGCAACAGACGGAGCGTACGGATCCGCTGGCGCACATCCTGGAGCGGCCGCTCTTCGGCATCATCCCGCTCAGCGGTGAGAAGTTCGGGTACGGACTGCTGATCGTCGCCGCGGCCATTCTGCGGCTCTGGGATCTGGGCCCTCGGATGCTCCACCACGACGAATCACTCCACGCGCTCTATTCGTATTACCTCTTCAACGGTCGTGGATACATCCACGACCCGATGATGCACGGCCCGTTCCTGTTCGAGATCGGGGCGCTGCTCTATTTCCTCTTCGGCGCGACCGATGCGGTGGCGCGGCTGGGGACCAGCCTTTTCGGCATCGCGCTGGTGGGCCTCGCCTGGATGACGCGCGAGTTTATCGGCCGCCTGGCCGCGTTCATCGCGGCGGCGTTCCTCGCGTTCGGCCCTTCGATCATCTACTACTCGCGATTTCAGCGGCACGACATCTATCTGGCGGTTTTCCAGTTGTTGTTCCTGGTGGGAATCTACCGGTATATCGCCCACCAACGTCGCGCGGACCTCTGGTTGGTGGTGGCGTCTCTGTCTCTGGCCTTCTGCACCAAGGAGGACACGTATCTCCAACTGTTCTACCTGGCCTTCTTGCTCATCGCGCTCTCATGGAAGGATCTGCCGGCCATCTGGCAGCTGATCGTTCGATCCGTTACGCGGCGCGGCACGGTTCCCGCCCTGAGCCCAGTCGCTCAGGTCTCGGTGCTGATTGGAACGCTGAGCCTGCCTCTGGCGGCCGGGGGCTTCGAGTACATCTTCCTCCATACCGCGGTCGATCCCGCGCGCGCAAATACCTACCTGTCGGCGATCTTCGTCCTGCTGGCGCTCCTGGGCGCTCTGGTGGGCACCCGATGGAATGCCCAGATCTGGGTCATGGCCGCGGTGATCTTCTGGGGAATCTTCGTCGCCCTCTATACGACGTTCTTCTCTAACCCGGGCGGCTTCTTCAGCGGTGCGATCGGCGGGCTGAAGTACTGGATTGATCAGCAGGGCGTCGCGCGTGGCAACCAACCCTGGTTCTACTACCTGATCCTGTTGCCGCTCTATGAGTTTGTGGCGGTCCTGTTCGGGCTAGCGGGCGCGGCGTACATTCTGGTCAAGCATCGAGTCGGGGCCCCGACCCCCGTCCGTCGCTTTCACCTAGTGCTGGTCTACTGGGCCTTCGGCGCGCTGCTCCTCTACGGCTGGGCCTCGGAGAAGATGCCCTGGATGGTCATCCACATGGCCATCCCGCTCGCCTTCCTGGCCGCTGTCGCGATCGCCCGGCTGATCCAGGAAATCACCGCGCGCGAGCCGGCCTGGCAGCGACTCGGGACCTATGTCCTGTCGCTCTTCCTCACGGGGGCAGCACTGATCAGCGGGGTCGCCAATCTATCGAGCGACCCATCGCCGCTCTCCGCCCTTTCGGCGATCCTCGCCGGACAGGCGCCGCCTGGAGTCGTGACGCGGCTTTTCCAGGGGCTGGCGATCACCGCGACAGGCTGCGTACTCCTGACCGTGAGCGTGACCCTGGGATCGCGACTCGGAGTGGGGCTGGCGCTCAGAGCGGCGGCTCTGAGCACTCTGCTCGTGTTGGTGCCGCTCTCGGTACGGACAGCCTGGCAGGTGAACTTCTACAACGGCGATGTCCCGGTCGAGATGCTGGTCTACACCCAGACGTCGCCGGACGTGCGACAGGTGCTCGACGAGGTCGACCGGGTCGCCTTCCGCACAGGCCAGGGGCGAGAGAAGGTCAAGATCGTCTACGACAGCGGGGTCTCATGGCCGTTCGAGTGGTACCTGCGCGATTACCCCGGGCGGGTGTTCATCGGCGCGGGAACGGTCCCCGGCACAGCGATGGATGCTCCGATCATGATCATCGGCACCGAGGGTAGCCGGGACGAGGCGGTGCGCCGGCAATTGGGGGCACGTTACGCGAGCCAGCGCTACCGCTTGCGCTGGTGGTTCCCGGAGGACTATCGCAGCATCAACCTTGGATCGATTCAGAGCTTTTTCCAGGATCCGCGAACGCGGGCACGGATCTGGCGCTACTTCATGTTCCGCGAGACGCTGAACCCGCTCGGCTCGACCGATTTCGTGATGTTCGTGCGGCGCGACCTCGCCTCGGGCGCATGGGCCGCGCCGCTCGCCTCGCAGCAGTTGATCGACGAGACGGCCTATGAGAGGGCGACGCGTCAGGTGTCCGCGACCGCGGCATTGGGCGGAACGCGCGGGTCGGGCGATAACCAGATGGCCGATCCCAAGGCCATCGCGCTTGGCCGCGATGGCTCGATCTTCGTCGCGGACACCTTCAACCATCGCATCGTGAAGTACGCCCAAGATGGTCGATTCCTGATGTCGTTCGGCGGCGAGGGAAATCAGGATGGCCAGCTCAAGGAACCCTGGGGTATTGCGGCAGGCCTGAATGGCGACATCTACGTTGCCGATACCTGGAACCACCGGGTGCAGGTCTTCACGTCCGACGGCGCCTACAAGGCGAAATGGGGCAACTCGCGCCTTGTGCCGACCCTCAACGAAGCGCCGGGGGACTTCTTCGGCCCGCGAGGAATTGCGGTCGATCCCCAGGGTCAGGTGCTGGTCACAGACACGGGTAATCACCGAATCCAGCGGTTCTCGCCAACCGGTCAGTTCCTGGGCGCTTATGGCGGTCGCGGCGCGGGCGAGGGTCTGCTCGCCGAACCCGTCGGCATCGCCGTCGATCGAACCGGGAGCATCGTTGTGGCGGACACGTGGAACCGGCGCGTCCAGAAACTGGATCCTCGTGGCGCGTACGCCGCGCAGTGGCTCGTTCTTGGCTGGGAATCTGAGTCGGTTGTGAACAAGCCTGGAGTCGCTCTCGATGCCGATGGATCGGTGTACGTCACCGATCCAGAGGGGCAGCGCGTGATCAAATTCTCGCCCGCGGGTCAGGTGACTGCTGTTTTCGGCAAGCCCGGTCGGGATCTGGCGTCGATGGCACTTCCGACAGGCCTGGCTGTGACACCTAACGGGGAGGTGCTTGTCGCCGACAGCCAGAACAACCGGGTGCTGCGGTTCGCCCCGGTCCGCTAGCCCTCTCCTCCGTCGGCGTCGTCGTCCTCAATCTCCTGCTGGTCGCCGTTCTCGTCTGGGCTTACCGGGATGATCAGCGGGTGGCAATCGCGCTCGAAGGCGAATTCGTGGTGGCACACGTCGAAGGCGCCGCGTTCGCCGTGGCGCGGCCGCCGCGCATGGAACCGCGGCTCGGCCTCTACCTGGACGGTACGTTACCGGCAGCGCGCCTGGCGGATAGCACGCTTCCGGAGCCGTACCTTGCCCTGGCACGTGGGATCCAGACCGTCGATGCGACGCAGGGTTGGCGTCACATCCGCGTCCAGGATGGGGGCGGCGCGCCCCTCTTCGAGCACGACTTCGCGCGCCATGGCACATCCGGATGGGCGGCGTCGGGCGGAGCCTGGTTTCTAACGCCGGATGGGGTGGCGGCGACTCCACTCGCCGGGTTCATCGGAACCACGCTGGCCGATCTGCCCAACGGCGCACGAATAGACGCAACGCTCGCGCGCGGACGCGCCGGCGCGATCGCTGTGGGGAGTGATGGGCGCGCCGGCGGTGTCCTCGTCATGGTGCGGCCCGAACACCGGGATGTCATCCTGTGGCGTCTCGACGAGGGCCACTGGCAAGGGCCGATCGGCGGCGGCCCGTATGCGCGCCCGTGGCTGAGCGCAGTAAAGGATCTGCTGCGTCACCTTCTCTCCCCCTACCTCATCGCGCTGGTCGTCGGGATGGTCTTCCTGTTGATCGGTCATCTCTGGCAGACCGCCCGACGATCTGACCCGCGCATCGGCGAGAGCGACCGTCCGCCGGCAGACCGATGGGCACTTCTCGCCGCGGTAGCAATCGCCGCGCTCACCACAGTCAGCGCCCTACTCGTCGCCGACCTCCTGCTCGAACGGATCCCCCACGTGCAGGATTCGGTGGGGTACCTGTTTCAGGCGAAGGTGTTCGCCGCAGGGCGTCTGTGGGCGCCGGTCCCCCCGGTGCCCGAAGCCTTCTGGCACGAGTTCATCGTGATGGATGAGACGCGCTGGTTCGCCAAGTACCCGCCTGGATTCCCGATGATTCTCGCGCTCGGCGTCCTGGCGGGGTTTCCATGGGTCGTTAATCCGATTCTGGCTGGCATGGCGAGTCTTCTCCTCTTCCGACTGGGATCGGCGATCGATCGACCGATGACCGGCGTCGTCGCGGCCAGTCTGTTTCTAATTTCCCCGTTCGCTCTCGGTCTGAACGGCAGCTTTATGGCGCATACGGCGGGGCTCGCCTTCCTGCTGCTCTTCCTTCTCGGATACGCCCACTCCGAGGGGCAATCGCGCGGCGCATCGCTCGTGGCTGGCGCGGCATTCGGCATTGCGCTTCTGATTCGGCCCTGGACCGCGATCGTTTTTGGCATACCGTTCGCCGTCGATCTGGCCTATCGGTTCGCCGACGATCCGCGCCGGTCGATGCGCCAGATTGCCCTTCTGGGGGCAGGCGCCGCGCCGTTTCTGGGCCTCTGGTTCGGATACAACACCGTGATGGCGGGCGGCCCGCTCCACAACACCATGGAATTGTGGTGGAGTTTCGATCGCCTGGGCTTCGGTCCGGACAGAGGACTCGGCGGGCATACGCCGTTCGGCGGACTACTCAACACACTCAGGAATGTCGCGGAGATGAATCGCCACCTGTTCGGGTGGCCGGGCGCCCTCACCCTGATGTTCGCGCTTGTGCCGTTCGCGCTCGGGCGGGCGTCACGCTGGGATCGCCTGCTGCTGGCGAGCGCGGCCTGCGTGATGGTCGGCTACTTCTTCTGGTGGGCCGATGGCGTGATGTACGGACCGCGGTTCTACTTCGAGGCGATGGGCCCCCTGCTCCTCCTGAGCGGGCGCGGCCTGCACGTTCTCGCGCAGGCGGGATCTGCACCGGGTCGCGTGCTCGCACCCGCGATGCTCGTCGTACTCGTCGCCGGAGCGACAGCGCTCTACTTGCCGCCGTGGATCGGAGCGCTGAATGGCTACAATTATGTCCACCGAGGCCCGGTGAGCGCTGTCGAGCGTTCGGGTATCAGCGACGCCCTCGTGCTTGTCGATCCTGGCTCGATCCAGCAGTGGTGGAACTACGGGATGGTCTTCTCTGCCAATTCGCCCTTCCTGGATAACGATGTCATCTATGCCAGGGCCACGCCATCGGTCGATCTGGCCAAGTTGCGCGCGGCCTTCCCCGAGCGCCGCATTGTTCGACTGGTCGCCGACCGCCTCATTCCGGCAGACTGATGTGATGCGGTGTAACGCCGATAGTTCCCGTACGACATTTGACAGCGGACAGCGACCCGTGCGATGAGTAACAGCGTGAAGACGGCGATGGCCGGTACTCGGCGCGCCCGCCCGATCACGCGCATCGATCGGAAGGCGATCGTCGGCCTCTTCTGGAGTGTGGTGGCGATCGCCGTCGCTCTGGTCGCCCAGGGGTATCTGGAAGGGCGGACATTCCTTTACGACGCGGTCGTGCTGTTCGCCATCGTCGGGATCGTATTCGGCAGGGCACTGCGCGACGCCGATCCCACAACTCCGCCGATTGCTCCGATGGCACTTCCCGGTCCGGGTAGCGGGAAGGCATTCTCCATCGGAGCAGCCTTCATCGTTGCTGGCTTGGCCGTCAACAGCATCGGCCTGGGTCTGTTCGGATCGGCCAACGGCGGCACGACCGCCTGGGCATTCTACGCAGGAAGCCTGCCGCTGGCTCTGGCCGGAGCCTATTTCCTGGACGCGCGACCGAGTCTGCGCGCGATGCTGTGGCGCAACCGATGGGCCGCCCTCGCGGTCGGCGTCCTGTTCCTGGTGGCTCTCGGCGCGCGCATGTTCCGCCTCGGCGAAATCCCCTTCGGTCTGTGGGCCGACGAGGCGTTCGCCGGCATCGAGATCCAGAGAATCCTGAGCGAGCCGAGCTACCGACCGGTCGCAGGCGCTGGCCCGGTGCAGGGGCTGCCGGCGATGGCCTGGTACCTCTCCGCGCCGCTAGTCGCCCTGTTCGGCCCCGGTGAGCCGGTCCTGAGGTTCGTTCCCGCGCTCTTCGGATCGCTGGGGATCGTCGCGATCTTCTTGCTCGGTCGTGCCCTGTTCGGCGCGACGTACGGCCTGCTCTCCGCGGCGATCCTGGCGACGATGGCGTGGCACGTCACCTTCAGCCGGATCGCGATGCAGGGCATCTACTCGACGACGTTGAACACTCTCGCGCTCGGTCTGCTGATGCACGCGTTGAAGTCGGGTCGTCGGACGCTGTTCGCCGCCGCTGGCCTGGCTCTCGGGTTGAGCCTGCAGTTCTATTTCGCGGCGCGGCTGTTCGCACTGGTCGTCGCGCTTGTCTGGCTCCACCATCTGATCGCAGGCAGGCTCTCCTGGCTGCGGGCTCACTACGTCAACGCGGTGATCTTCGCGCTCTTCACGTGGCTGGCGGTGAGCCCCCTGGCGTTGCTCGCCTACCAGAATCCTCGACTCTTCAACGAACGTACGGAGAACGTCACGATCTTCCGGGAGATCGAGCAAGCCGGAAGCTACGCGCCGCTGATCGAGAACGTACGGAAGCACCTCCTCATGTTCAACGTCCACGGCGATGCGAATGGGCGCCACAACCTCCCGGGTAGTCCGATGCTCGAGAGCACGACCGCAGCGCTCGCAATCCTCGGTTTCATCGTGGCGCTCGCGCGCGCCCGGCGGCCGGAGTATGCCGCGCCACTCATCTGGTGGGCAGTGATGCTGCTCGCAGGGATCCTCTCGCTTGCCTTCGAGGCGCCACAGGGATATCGCACGATCGACAATTCGGTCGCTTCAGCCTTGCTCGCGGCGCTGCCGCTGGCGCTTTTCGTAGAGAAGTTCAGACATCTGTTTGGCGAGGCGCGGCTGCGCGTGCCGCTGGTTCTCGCCGGCCGCGCGATGATCGTGGCGCCACGGTACACGGCCGTGATCGCCGGAGCCACGGTGGTTCTCGTGTGCGTGGCAGTCTGGCCTGAAAATCTGGAACGTTACTTCGTGCGACAGGCACGCGACTCCGGCGTCTGGGCGGCGCACTCGACGCCAGAGACGATCATCGCCCGCCAGATCGCTTCCGGGGCAGCGATCGGCAAGCCGTACATCGACCAGACGCTCATGGACCATCCATCCATCCGATTGATCGCGCCGAAGTCGATTCCGAACACGCGTTTCGACCCGGCGACATCACTGCCGCTGCGAGACGGCACCGGCGCAACGATCTTCGTAAACGCGGAAGCGTCGAACCAGGTCGCGACGGTTCTCCGTCTGTACCCCGATGCGATTCTCAGGCAGCATCGGAACCCCGCGGGGGGTCCGATTGTCCTGCACGAGATCCTCGTACCGCCCGAGGTCGTGTCGCGCTTGCAGGGCGCGGACGTCAGCCTCTGGGCGAGTACTGTCGCGAGTGGAGATCCGCTCCGCCGGACGGTGACAGTTGGCCTAGGCGAGTTCGTCGATGGCGAGTTCCCCCCGTCGCCGTACGTCCTGCAGTGGAGTTCGATCGTGGCCGCGCCGGAGTATGGACTCTATGACTTCAAGTTAGAGGGGCCGGCCACGGCATCGCTCAAGATCGACGGTACGGAACTGATCCGTGGCGGCGGTCAGAAGGGTGCCATCCTGGCACGTGGCAATCACCAGTTGTCGATCGAACTGCCCGATGGTAAGAACGGCGAGATCAGGCTGCTGTGGCGGTCACCGACCGATACCGGGTTCCAGGCGATTCCCCGGGAGTTCCTGTTCCGTGCGCCCGTATCCAATAACGGCTTGCTCGGCAAGTACTATCGCGGTACGGAATGGGCCGGGGAACCAGGCCTCCAGCAGATCGATCCCGGGCTGCAGCACCGTTTCCACCTTCTGCCGCTTCCGCGACCCTACAGCGTCGAGTGGACGGGCAAGCTCTACATCCCGGCCGATGGCGCCTACCGATTTGGAGCTTCGTCGATCGATGAGTCATGGATCTACATCGATGAAAAACTCATCGTCGACAACTCTAGGAACATTGGCAACTACGGCGAAGGCGGCCTCGTGCTGACGCGCGGGTTCCATGACATTCGTGTGCGCTACCTGGACAGGACCGGACACACCTATGTCAATGTCTTTTGGACACCCCCTGCTCGAGGACGCGAGCCCATTCCGACGGAGTACCTGTTTCCACCACTGGGCAGTTACCCCGATCGTGTCGTGCCGCCACCGGTCGTGCGGCCTGCACCCGCGGAGCCGCCGCAGCCCGCGCAGCCGGTCACCGGTGTTTTCTCGAAACCGATCGCGTCGCGGCCGGGCCCGTCCACCAACGTCCCGGTGATCGCGGCGAACACCCTCGTACGCATTGGCGCACCGGGCACCGCGAGCGGTTTGTTCGATCAACCTCGCGGCGTGGCGGCCGATCGCGAGGGCAACATCTACGTCGCCGACACGGTCAATCATCGGATTCAGAAGTTCGGGCCGGATGGAAAGTTCCTCCTGGCGTGGGGCGACGAAACCAACCTTCAGGAGCCTCTCGCGATCTCGCTCGACAGTGAGGGGAACGTGGTCGTCCTCGACTCGCTCCCAGGCTGGATCAAGCGCTATGACCCGAATGGGACGATTCTTGCCCAGTTCGGCGGGCCGGACGCTCGCTTCTATCACCCGCGTGGCATGGCCCTCGACGCCCAGGACAACGTCTACGTCGCGGACACGGGCGGGAGTCGGATTGTCAAGTACAGCCCGCGCGGCGAACAACTCGGCGTCATCGGCTCGCGGGGGACGGGCCCTGGGAACATCGTCGAGCCGACTGGCGCGTCACCGGACCCGTTCGGAAACGTGTGGGTCTCGGATTCGGCAACCTCGAAACTGGTCCGATTCGGTAGTGGTGGTTCGGCCGACGTCGAGATCGCGATCCCCAAATCCGGCAGCCTACACGGCGCCAAGGTCGCCGTGTCAGCTCAGGGCACGGTCCTTGTGACCGACCCCGAGAGCGGCAGAATCCATGTGATCGGGTCCGACGGCACCTCCCGCGCGGTCATCGCCTCTGAGGATTTGAAGCGGCCGCAGGGTCTGGCAATGATCGGCAACGATCGCCTCGTGGTGGGCGATGTGACGCTCCATCACGTGGTTGTTCTCGAGATACCTGGCGGGGTCTGAGCGTGGCCACGCGCGACGTTCCCGATCTCGATCTCGATCTGCCGGACGTTCCGGATGACGACGATCTCGATGACCTCTCCCTGGATGACGTCGGGACCGGGGCCTCCGACGCGGCCGAGGCAGCGGGCGATGATTCCGCGCATGCCCCCGCACGGAAACCATCACCCCTTGCTGGTGCCATCGCACTGGTGGCAGGCTTCGGAGGGCCGCTCGTTGCCCGAGTGGGACTGCTGGCAGCCCCGCTCGTCGTCCGCATCGCGCCTCTCCTCGCCCTCGTTCCCTTACCCGTTCGGGTTGCCGGAACTGTCGCCCTGGCAGTAATGGCGCTAGGAGGAATCGCGGTTGGCGCGACTTCGGCGCTTCGGCCGACGCCGACGCCGATTCCCACGGTGCGGCCCGCGGCGTCGGTCCCGGTCCTCCCGACGCGCGCGCCGGCAACTCCCACGGTCGTTCTTCCGACGCCCACCGTCACCCCCGCGGTTTTCCGCAAACTCGAGTCTGGCTGGATCGTGGACGGTCCGCCCCGCCCAAATCCTGTCCATCAGTTGCCCGCGGACAGATTCCTCCTGCTCGATCGGGCGCCACCTGTGTACACGATGGTCACCCGGGTCGAGGTCCTCCTGCGACGCGGTTCGGCTGCCCCGATCTGGGGTATTGTGCTCTCGCATCGCGGCCCCAACGATCACCTCAAACTGGAGTTCTTCACCGACAGCTACCAGCGGGATCGTCCCTTTGTCGGCCTCGTCACGACCCAGAATGGCCAGTCACGTCTGATCGGTCCGAATCACCCCATCCCGGAACTCGAATTCTGGGGGCGTGACATCCACGAGGTGCGGGTCCAGGTGGTGAACGATGCAGTTCAATTGTGGGTGAACTCACAGCCGACTCCCGAGTGGAAGGTCCCTGGCGGCATTCCCGTCGGCTCGCTCGGACTCTATGTGTGGGGCGGCAGCACCCTGCGGTTTCATTCACTCACCAGCCTGGGCTGAGATCGACGATCCGCGCGACAGTAAACCCCACGGCCGATCGGGAGCTCTGGTGTTGAGGTGGCCACTCACAGGGAGAGGTCCGCTCGCGCTGATCGGCGCGAGCGCGGCGCTAGCCCCACTTTGCGCAGAAACGATCTTTCGCGGCTCCTATCCAGATGTCGGGTACGCTGAGACCGCCCTGTACGCTGGGGCGCTGGTCCTCTTCGCGGTCGCCTGTCCGGGGCTGCGCCATCCGGCGCCTGCCGCGGCCCCGGCAACCTCCGTTCAGGCTCTCTTCCTGGCCCTGGCCATCGGCCTGGCCTCTGTCGGGGTGATTCTCGCCTGGCAGGCTCCGCGCGCTTCGTACCTGGTCGTTCCCTGGGTGGGCGGGCTCGCCTGCCTGATTGTCGCGGTTCGACTCCGGCCCGCACCGCAGCCCGGGACAATCCTCTTGTCGGCAGCGGCGCTCGCACTCCTCGCGGCGGTCCTACGCCTGATCGACCTGGGCACCCGTCCGGTCATCATCGACGAATTGGCGATGATGCCGTTCGCGCTGGAACTGGGCCGCGAGATCACGTCCGGTCAATACCTGACGGCCAGAGGTATCTCGCTCTTCGCGGCCGATAGAGGTCTGTTCTCTCAGCTGGCCTTGACGACGTACTTGAGCACGATCGCGTTCGCTGTGGGCGGGATCGACCTGGCCTGGCTGCGCGTGCCCAGCGCACTGATCGGGACTGCGGAGATCGTGGCAGTCTTCTTCACAGGGCGAGCGATCGCGAACGCGCGCGTAGCAGGAATCGCCGCGCTGACACTCGCCGGTCTCGCCGCGCACCTGGAGTTCTCGCGAAACGGGCAGAGGCTCATTGAGGCTTCACTCGCATGGTGCATTCTGACGTACCTCCTGGTGCGGGGTACCGAGCGACGGGACCCGCGGTACTTCCTGGGAGCCGGGGCCGTGCTCAGTCTGACCCTTTTCGTCTACTGGGCGTATCGGCCCGCAGTCACCTTCGTGGCCGCGACTATCGTGCTGCTGGTGGTGCTCCCCGAGACGCGGGGCCTGTGGATAGTCCGCGCCGCGGGAATGCTAGTCGCCGGGTTTCTGGTCGGCGCGGGCCCCATGCTGGCGCCATACCTCCGAGACCCCTCGCTCTACCTGTTTCGCTCCGAGAAGACCAGCTGGCTCGGGGCGGCGATCCAGGCCTATCGCGCGACCGGGGAGATCGGCGCGCTCCAGCCGATACTGCGACACGTCGAGGGCGCTCTGCTCGGGTTCAACGTCCTTGGAAGCGTCGATAACCACTACCTTCCGGACCGAGGTCTCCTGCTCCTCGTGCCGGCAGCGTTCCTGGCTGCCGGTGCTGCGTTCGCGCTGCGCCACGTATTGGCCTGGCGCCTCGGCATCGTGAGTCTCTGGTTCTGGGGAAGCGCCACGAGCCTGATGATGCTCTCCGACGCGACACCGATCACTCATCGCGGGCTGCCCGTTCTTCCCGCCGCGGCAGTCCTCGTGGGTATCGGCGCCGATCGGCTCATCGGCGCGTTTGAGCGAGTCGGCATCCTGTTCGCGCGCGGCACCACAGCGGTCGTGTTCGCCGGACTGGTCGCATCGGCGGTGCTGGATATCGCTTTCTACTTCTTCGACTACGCGCGCCGCGACTTCGATACAGCCCAGGACACGCTCGTACGCTACGTTCTCGAACGATCGGCCGGGTCGACCCTCGCGGTATTTCCGGGGATCTCTGCCTATGGAATGGAACTGGACGTCCAAGGAAAGCCGTTTCAGTGGGCGAGTGATCTCGAGGAGCGCGTGCAGGGTATGCCGCTCGGCCGGCTCGCAGAGCAGATTCCGCTGCTCGAACGGCGCGGCGACGTCTCCATCATGCTGCCCGAGGCGGGAGCGGCCTGGGTGGACGAGGTTGCTGCGGCCTACCCGGGATCACGCATTGGGGTGCTCCGCTCTCGGTTCAACCCCGACGCGGTTGGCTGGACAGTGATCCTACCAGACAACGCCGTTCGGATAGAGGGGCCGTCGGTCAGACTGCACGGTGCGAATGGAGCGATCCACGTCGTGGCAGCAGGTGCCTCCGTGGTTCGGGGAGCGGAAATCCCCACCGAACTGACCTTTCCCGTAGGCGTAGAGTGGCGTGGCTGGGCACGTCTCGCAACGGATAGCGCGGAGAGAATCGTCCTCCGGTATCGCGGCCCCGCTCCGCTAGAGATCGCTCTTGGTGCCCAGCGATCGACGGTCGACCCTGGATCCGGATCGACGGTCCTGAGGTCGGCCCGAGGGCCGCAGCCGCTCTGGGCCCGAACAGTACTTCCTCACCCGGGAGCAGATACCGCCATCTCGATCGAGCGAGGAGGTTCCGGCGATGGCGACGATCCCGGGAGCGTGCCAATCAGCGCGTGGCCGGGTCCGCCAAGGGTACGGGTTGAGTGGGCTGAGGACGCGTCCAGAGCCGTCGTTCTCGACGAGTTCGACGTCCACATCGCCGACCATCGCTTCAATCTCCGTCGTCCCGCCCCCGGCATGTACCGGGTCGCCTGGCGGGCAACGCTTCACATAGCAGTGGCCGGCCCCTACGAGTTCGAGATTGTGTCGGATGGACCTACCCGCCTGGCGATCGGCGGCCGCCAGATCTGGCCCCGGGGAGCGGAGCGCCTCGAGACGCCAGGAGGGCCTTTGGAGTCCAGACGGGCACGGGTGACTCTCACCGCGGAGGATCACGATCTCCGCGTGGAGCGCTTGCTCGATAGCGGGGGAAAGATCCACCTGCAGTGGCGGCGAGGCACTGAACCATTCCGTCTCGTACCGGCACACGCGCTCCGACCGATTGTCTGGCCGTGACGCGGGGTTTCTCTCGCGTCGCAGCGATGGTCGCGGCGCCCATCACCATCGCGCTCCTGGGTGCCGAGTGGCTCTTCGAGACTGGATGGGAAGGGGGCAACCGCCCGGGCGTCCTGCTCGCCGTCGGCTGGCTTCTGGCCTGCGTGGCCTTTGCCCTGGCGATGCGGGCGCGGCGGGATGCGGATCAGGAGTCTCTGGCGCGGACGGCAGGATCGACCAGGGCCGAGCCACGTCGTGCCCCCCTCCTCGCCTCGGTCACCCTCTTCGCCGTGGGACTGGCGATCGCCGTGAGAGACATCCGCGCGTGGGCTCTCGCCCCGATCTGGCTGGGTTCGGTTGCGTTATGGGTTGGAGCATGGCTGTCCAGACCGGCGCTACCGCGCCTCTCCCGGAGCCAGTGGGCGCTCCTCGGCGGAGTGCTGATCCTGGCCGCGGCTCTCCGCCTCTACGGTCTGGAGTCGCACCAGGCATCGCACATCGATGAGTACGTAACTCCCGAACTCGCCCTGCGCCGCGCGACGGTTGACCCGGAGAACGGATTCGCCCTGTTCGATATGCGCCCAGGGGACATCGGCAGCATGCTCCTCCTGAGCGCCTATCCCCGCCGAATCGCCTTCGAGACACTTGGCCTGAGCCTGACGGTTCACCGGCTGCCCAGCGCACTCGTCGGGATGGTTCAGGTCGCGATGGTCTTCTTCGTGGCGCGGGCGCTGTTTGGATTCCGTGCCGCAATCGTCGCCGCGCTGGTGCTCTCGACACTGGCGATGCACCTTGCATTCTCCCGGCATGGAGAAATCACCATCGAGGGGTCTTTCGTCTGGCTGTTGACCGCCTACTGCTTCGCGCGAGGCTTCAGAGGCCGCGAACCCCGTTGGCTGGCGCTGGGCGGCGTCGCTCTCAGCCTCGGTATGTACCTGTATCTAGCCGGCAGACCGGCCTTCGCGTTCGCCGCGTTCGTACTAGTGCTCGCAGCGTTCGATTCCCGGCTCCGGGGCCGCTGGCTCGCGTTTGGCAGTTGCAAATTCGCGGTCGGTCTGGCGATCGGCCTTGGTCCCCTGCTCGTCACCCTGGTGCGGGAGCCCGCGGTGTTCGCCTACAACGCACGGCTCAACTCGTGGCTGGGCGCGGCAGTCGGGTTGTTTCAGCGCTCGGGAGAGATCGACGCGCTCCGTCCTCTCTGGGAGCACGCATACCGCGCCTTCCTCGCGTACAACGTCATTCCGAGCGCCGGATCACCACGACCTGCCGGAGCGCGGTCTCTTCACCACGATTCCCGCCGCACTCCTCTACGGCGCGCTCTTGCTGGTCAGTCTCCGATTCCTTGACTGGCGTTATCGCCTGGCGGCACTGCGGTTCTGGGCGCCAACCGTGGCGCTCTCCCTTCTTTCCGATCACCCACCTCCGGCCCATCGCATACAACCCGGAGTGTTAGCGGGGACCGTGCTGATTGGTGTCGGATTCGACCGCTTTGTGGAGATTTGGAACCAGCGAAACCGGTGGCTCTCCGCCATCGACGGGTTCGCGCTGGCGGGCGGACTCGTCGCCAGCGCGGTTGCGGAGGCGAGTTTCTACTACGTGGACTATGCGCGCCGCGATCCGGATGCCTATCAGGGCGCTATCGCCCGCTACGTCGCCGCTCTGCCGGAGGGAGAACGCCTGATCGTGATGCTTGGTCCCTAGGGCGCCCGACTGGCGCTGGCGCTCGGCTCGAAGATGGAGCGCAAGAACCCGACCCGCACGATGTATCGCCCGGCCCAGGAGATGATCGAACTGACGCCGAGCGCACACCGAACCACCTTTGCGTTCAACGCTTCCATGCGCGCGTGGCTCCCGGTGGCACGTGCGGCGTTCCCGCAAATCCAGGTGACAGAACTCGTGACGAACGACCCGACGTTCAAGAACCCGTTGCTGTGGACGGTATTCTCGGTGGCGGATGAGGATGTGGCGCGTCACCGAGGTCTGGAGCTCACTCTGGATGGAGCGGACGGACGACGCTGGGGGATGCGCGCGGCCGCGATCGAGCCGCCGGCGGTCTGGCCGTCGGACCTGGAGTTCCCCACCCGCCTGCAGTGGCAGGGGTGGTACGTGCCGGAGGATCGGCGACCCGAGACAGATCGACTGGTCCTCATCAGCACGGCCCCCGTCGACCTGTGGCTTGGCGATGGTGCCCACAAGCTCGACGCCGGTCAGTCGCCACTGGATATCTCGGCGCCGTCGCGAGCCGTACCGCTACGCGCCGAAGCCCGCGTCACATCCGCGGCATCCGCCCCCACCGTGTGGTCTATCGGGAGCGCGGCAATCGGCTCCCATCCGTTCCCGCATGGCCGAGCCAACGTCTGGCCCGGTCCCCCTCGGGTGACCATCGAGTACCGCGGCGGCGATGGTCAGCAACTGCTGGCAAGGGAGTTCGACGCGATGTTTGGTGGCCACTCCGTCGGCGAGGGAGTGCCGCCGCCCGCGGAGCGCCCCGTCCTCATTCGCATGCTTGGTACCGTAAGGATCAATCGCGGCGGCCTGCACGAGTTCGAACTCCAGAGCGACCAGCCCGCCCGCATTCTGATCGACGGACGGCAAGTCTGGCCGGCGTACGCGGATTGGACTCGGCCGCGTGATCTACGGCGGGAAGAGATCCTCGCGTTGACCAGGCTCTCCGAAGGCGAGCATGCGGTCGTCGTCGAACGGTTTCATCGCGTGGGAGGACAGTTGAACCTGCTGTGGCGGCCGCCTGGCAAGGATCAGGAACTCCTCGCCCTCGAATCACTCGTGCCGCTCAGTCCTTGGCTGTGATCTCCCTGAGGTTGCGCCCGGTCACGAACCCTCCGCCAAGGCGCCACATCCCCACAACCCCAAAGGGCACCACGACCGCGTAGGCGAGCAACTGCAGCAGGACCACATAGGCGACCGCCTGACTCGCCGAGAGGCCGAACGGCACGAGGACGATCAGGGCCACGAACTGATAGATGCCCACGTAGCCCGGTGTCGAGGGCAGCGCACTCGAGAGACCGAGACTGGCGATGAGCAGGATGGTGAGCGGAATGCTCAGGGTGAAACCCATCGCCCAGGCGAGGACCTGCCCGAGAAGGATATCGATCGACCAGACAACGGCGGTGAACCCGGCGAACGCGAGCAGGCGGCGCCCATCGTGCAGTGCGGTGAAGCCCTCGCTCAGCCGCTCCAGGTGAGGATCGATGCGCATCGCGTGCTGCGCGATGAGGGGCGCGCGAGCCAGGATGCGGCGCCCCAGGGTGAGCAGGCGCGGCGCGATCGTGAGGCCGAGCACCCCCGCGACCGCGGCGATCGCCATAGCGCCGAGCGCGCCGCCGACTTCCGCCGGCATCGCTTCGAGGAGGAGACCGGCCGCTGCGGCGGAGAGGACGAGTACCGGAACGTCGATGATCCGTTCCGTCATCGCGGTGGCGAGCACGAACCCCAGAGGGCGCGCCAGCGCACGGCTCGCGAGCGCCGATCGGATCGCCTCCCCGGCGCGTGCGGGCAGAACGTAGTTTCCGCAGTAGCCGGCAAGGTTCGCCCAGAAGACCGGCGTGACGGGTGTGCTCCCGCTCGCCTCGAGAATGACGCGCCAGCGCAGCGCACGCATGCCCTGGCTAAGAACCACGATCAGCCAGGTTACGGCGAGGAGTCGCAAATCGGCCCTGGTGATGACCTCGACGGCTTCGTCGATGTCGATCTGGCGCACCACGAGCACCAGCAGAATGATGGCGAGGAGGGGGGCGACGACCCGAGCGATCACAGGAATGAACGGTAATCCAGCGCGTCCAGAAACAATCCAGCTCGAGCCGTCACATCGGACCGCACCGCGGAAGAGAGCTCGAATGCGGTCGACCGATTCGCCTCCACCGTGGCATGGCGGATCGTGCCCCACGGGTACACCTCGTTGAGGCGGTGCCCGTTCCAGGTCGGGTAGGCAAGTGCCGGCGCACCCGCCACGCCCACTGTGGCGAGCACCTTCGTGAGGGTACCGGCCGGATCGGCCACGAGATCCTCAAACCGAAGCACGTGGACGCGCGCCGGGTGGCGGGCCGCCGCGACCAGCGCGGCGTGCTGGCAGGTAGTCCATCCGAGCATATAGTCGGCAAGGCTGAGCGGAACCGGCCGACGACAGGTGTCTGCGTACGCCGACCAGGGATTGCGCACCACGTGGAGAATGCGCGCTTCCGGCAGGTCGCCAAGGATCTTCTCGTAGTCGACCGTGACAATCGGACTGTACCCCACGTAGATCGGGCGATCGGTCTCGGCATGGTGATCGCGCCAGACGTCGAAAGTGGCCTGGAAGAAGGCCGCGACATTTCTCCCCCGCGAGCGCGGCGCTCCGGCGACGAGATCGACAAACCGATCCCGTCGATCGTCGTCCGAGAAGACGAAGGGTCGATCGCGGAACCTGCTCACCTGAGGTGTGCGTGCCCGGACCTTGCACTCCTCGTCGATGATGGCGCGATAGTCGTCGTGGGCGCTCGCGCCCAGGAGAAACTCCGGCCATCGATACTTGAGCGGAAACATCGAAGCCAGAAGATCACCGACATGTCGCGTACCCAGTTGTGACTCAAATGGGTAAACTGCCAGATCGGGATGACCATCGAGGAATCGGTGGGTCGTATTCCCCCCGTTCTCATACATCGCACCGATCATCAACAGTCGAAAATCTTCCGTCACACTCGCCTCTCCAGGGCCGCGAGAGTGTAGAAAAAGCGTCGCTGCGCCTCAGTGATAACGGCGCGCGCGCCCTGAAACGGGAACCGCCAGTCTGCCGGAGCAATCTCGATCGCGAAGATCTGATTCCCCCCTGGCCATTCGATGCTGGCCAGGATCCTCCCAGTCGCGATCTCGACCGCATGCAGTCCGCACCGGCTTCGCGCGAGATCGAGGCCCGGAGCGTACTGTCGGAATCGCGGCAGGACCCGCGAGGTCCCCACGAAGGCTATGCCCTCGACGAAAGCGAGGCCGCGCGTCCAACCCGGAAGTCGCGCGATCACTTCGGACGAACCGTCTCCCACGCGCACCAGTTCGCCATAGCCGCTGTTGTCGACCCAGAGGGCACCACGATGGAATCGAGCCGAGTGGGGACGCGTGAGGCCGCGCACCAGCGGGACGCGCGTGGCGCCGTCGAATACCACGCCGCAGCCATCCACTGCGAAGTTCCGGTGGCCGGGGCGGCGGGTACCGGGGACGGCCGCGGACGCCGAAAAGCACGAGCGCACGAGGTCTGGCCCGGCGGCGATGGAATTCAGTTGCAGGTGGTTGCGCGCGAAGCGCGAATCCTCGCCCAGCGACTCGATACTGAGGGGCCACCAGCACCGCTCGTAGCTCCCCTCCGCATCGAATCGCACGACCGCGTTCTGGCCGACCGCGTTGCCGTGGAGGACTCCGGCCACGAAGGCGAGGTCGTGCAGGTATAGATGGCCCGGATAGAACCAGGTGCGCGATGGCGCGAGCGCCGTCGGCAGCGCTTCGGCCTTCGGCTGCGGCGCGAACTGGAGGATCTGGTTCGGGTTGCGCGTGCTGGCGACGAAGAGAGATCGACGGTCCGGAGCGAGCGCGATCCCGGACGGGTGAGGGAGTGGGAAATAGGTCTGTCCGACGGACGCGGCGCCCCCCAGGGTCAGAAGGAGGTGTTCGTACTCCCGCGACACGACCAGCGAAACGCCGAGACCCGCAAGCAGGTCCCACCACGGTCCGCGCGCCCGCGCTGCGAGCAGCGTTCGATCGACGCGCCCACCGTCCCACCACGCGCCCGTGATCTGTGCGGGATGGCGCCAGTCCCCGTGGTGATGGGCCCACAGCGCATCGCGAGTGCACCGAGATAGAGCCGTATGGCCGAGGTGAGTCGCGTCGTCGAACGCCCCCCGTGGCGACGGGTCGAGAAGATCGGCACTTCGATGAGGGGATATCCAGCCGTACGGCAAGTGACGGCGAACTCCAGATCGAGCAGGTCGTCGTCGCGTCGCAGTGCCAGAAGGCGGTCGAAACGGCGTGGAAAGAACTTCGGCGTACCGTTGATGTCCCAGCAGGAAAGGTCAAAGAGCGCCCGGCACTCGAGGTTGTAGAGCAAGGCCCCGAGTCGTCGCGACATCCCCTCGCGGATCTTACGGTTTGCCTTCACGACCACCTCCGGGTAGGCGGTTGCGTAGATCGCGAGCAGCGTCAGATCGGCCGCGGAGGTGCGCGCGAGATTCGTATACCCGACGATCTCGCCCCGCGCCACGGCGATGCCCCAACGGACGGCATGCCCCCAACCCGGTCGGGAAGCCTCGGCGACGCGGACGTCGCCATGTGCATCCGCCAATCTGTGGGCGATCTCGACTGACCGATCGCGGCACCCATTCGGCACGAGAATCAACTCGCAGGGTCGCCGCAGACGATCGAGTTCCCGCCGGTACTCCTGGACGATCGCCGCCAGGTGGTCTGCCTGGTTGTAGACGGGCAGGACGATCGAGAGAACCGGCGAAGCGGTCACGCGGCCGACTCTTGCACAGCGATGATGCGGGCGACGAGGCGATCCATGGAGAGACCCGCGCGTGCCTCGAGGAAACGCTGACTGCCCGTCGTGCTGTTCGCGCTCGGCCCAACCGCGCAACGCTCCAGTCGACCATGGCGCGCCATCGTCGATGCGGCTTCCGCGACCAACGATCCGAGGCCGCCGACCGGTCCGTGCGCCTCCAGGGTCACGACCAGAGGATGATCGCGCAGAACCGCGACGAGGTCGTCGAGTGGCGGCGGAACGATCGACGCAACTACGGCCACGGTCGCGGACACCCCCAGGTGGCCCAGTGCGCGCGCCACGTCGGCGGCAACAGGCGCGATGCCGCCCATCGCCAGGATCGCCGCATCCGATCCGCGCGCGATCGTCTGGAGTCGCCCGATTGCGAACCGTCCCTCGAGCCCGGGAACGATCGTACGGTCGTCTTTGCCCAGACGCAGGTAGAGTGGACCGGGAACCGCTGCCGTCGCCGCAACGGCTGTCTCCGCCTGGGCGGCATCCGCCGGCGCAAACACGCTCATTCCCGGGAGCGCCCGCATGATCGCGATGTCCTCCAGACCGTGATGCGACGGCCCCGCCAGTCCATACTCGAGACCGCCGCCCATTCCGACGATCCGCACCGGCAGACCGTGGTGGACGGGGCCGTTCCGTATGAACTCGTACGGTCGCAGCGTCGCGAAGGTGACGATCGAGTAGCAGAACGGAATCAATCCCGCGTCCGCCAGGCCGGTGGCGAGACCAACCATGTTCTGCTCGGCAACACCGACGTTGAAGAATCGCGCCGGAAAGCGCTCGCGAAACCCCTCTGCCGCCATAAAGCCGAGGTCACCCGTCAGAAGCACCACACGATCGTCCCGGGCCGCCAGGTCCGCGAGCGCGCGAAAGAACGCCGCTCTCATTCCCGTGCCGCGAGTTCGGCCAGCGCCCGGTGATACTGCTCCTCCGACATCGGCAGATAGTGCCAGGGGATGCGTGACTCCATGAAGGACACGCCTCGTCCGAACACGGTCCGGGCGATGACCACCGTGGGCAGCGCCTCCTGAGCCGTGAGAGCGGAGTGAATCTGGTGGGAATCGTGACCGTCGATCTCGCGCACACTCCAGCCGAAGGCACGCCACCGATCGCCCAGCGGGTGCAGGTCCAAAACATCGCGCGTGTAGTCGAGCGCCTGCTGCCCGTTGAGGTCGACGATCGCGGTGAGTGCCCCCAGGCGGTGGTGCGCGGCGAACATCGCCGCCTCCCAGACCGATCCCTCGTTGCACTCGGCATCGCTGAGCAGCACGAAGACGCGGCGAGCAACCCCGAGCATCCGCGCGCCGAGCGCGGCACCGACTCCGATCGACAGGCCGTGGCCCAGCGATCCGGTCGAGAAGTCCACGCCGGGAAGCGCGTGTTCTGGGTGGACGCCCAGGAGGGTGTCCTCGCCCGCAAAGGTCGCCAGGTCGTCGGCACTGAGCCATCCTCTGAGGTGGAGTACCGCGTACAGGGCGAGCGCCGCGTGACCCTTGGAGAGGATGAAGCGATCGCGGTCGGGATCGCGAGGCCCCGACGCGCGGAGAACGTCCTCGTAGAGGACCGCGAGGAGATCGGCGATGGATAGCGCGGAGCCGATGTGACCGATCCGGGCGCGGAAGGACTGCTCGAGCACGATGCGACGCACCTGCCGGCCGGACATCGCGACAATCATAGGGAGGGGCGATCGGGCGACCGGTGGCCATATCGGGGGATTCAGTGTCGGAGCGCGTCCTTGTCTCGGGTGGAGCGGGATTCGTCGGTGCCAACCTCGTGCGGCGTCTTCTGGACGAGGGTCACGCCGTCAGCCTCCTCCTCCGCACCCCGGAGACCGCGTGGCGCCTGGGCGACGTCTGGTCGAGGTGCGCGGTCCACGTCGCCGATCTGGGCGATGGCAAGGCAGTGGCACTGGCGGTGCGCGCCGCGCAAGCGCGCTGGATCTTCCATCTCGCCGCGCACGGCGCCTACTCGTGGGAGACAGATCTCGATCGCATCGTTCGGACAAACGTCGTCGGGACGGCCCATCTGCTGCGTGCCGCCACGGATCTCGGCGTCGAGGCGTTCGTGAACACGGGAAGTTCCTCCGAGTACGGACGGCGGGATCGCCCGACCTCCGAGGCCGACCCGCTGGAACCCACGAGCGTGTACGCGGCCACGAAGTGCGGCGCCACCCTTCTCGCGCAGGCCCTGGCCCGGAGCACGGCAACGCGCATCGTCACGCTGCGCCTGTATTCGATCTACGGCCCCTACGAGGACCCGAATCGCCTGGTCCCAGCCCTGATTCTTCGCGGGCTGGAGGGTCGCCTGCCGCCCCTGGTGAACCCCGACATCGCGCGCGACTTCGTCTACGTGGAGGACGCGGTCGATGCTTACATGCGCGCGGTGCGCGACGCTCCGACCGGTGCGATCTACAACGTCGCCAGCGGTCGACACACGACCCTGCGCGACGCAGTCGAGGTGGCGCGGGGCCAGTTGGGCATTACCGATGAACCGCGGTGGGCGACCATGCCCGGTCGCTCGTGGGATGCGACCACCTGGGTGGGCGATGCCCGGCGCATTGGCCGCGATTTCGGATGGAGTGCGGCGACCTCGTTCGAGCGGGGATTCGCGCTCACCACGGCGTGGTTCCGGGCGGATCCGGACAGGCTTGCTCTCTACCGGCGGCGCAATCCGGGGTCGGCCGATTGACCGCCTCGCCGGTAGCAACCTAGGATCGCGCCGGAACGGCGATGAGTAGGCCGCCCGCCGGGATCGCACGCCTCGTTGTGGGGGCGACCTGCGCGTTCGCCGTCGCCGGAACCCTTCTTCACGGTCAGGCCGCGGGAGCCACCACGCGCCAGCGTCCACCCGCTGCGGTCGACTTCCGTCAGCTTGTGCCGTTGGCGGGCAACGCGATGGGCATCAGCGCGCCAGCAGTCCCGACTGTGATCGCTCAGGTGGAGATATCCGGAGGAACGGTGACGACCTCGGGGGGCATCGCATCGCTCAAGGTCCCGGCGGCCGCACTCGTAGATGGTCAGGGCCAGGCTGTGCCGCTGCAGGTGAGCGTGCGGTCGGCCAGTGCCCCCGATAGCCCGGGCGTGGGCGGCCTGCTGGCGGTGGAGATCGTTGTCCGGGACGCCGGCGGTACAGTCCAGCGGAGCCTGGCGCAGCCGGTCACGGTCGACCTCGCGTTCAGTTCCGCCGACCTCGCACGCGTCGGCGCGCGAGCGAGCGAACTCGCCATCCAGCGATCCTCGGATGGAACGACCTGGGAGACGCTTCCGACGATCGTCGACGAGGCGCGAGGCATCGCAACCACGACGACGAGCCACTTCTCGGTCCTCGCGCTGGTGGCGGTGCGACTTCCGACGATGACTCCGACCGCCACGCAAACCCGCGTCCTGCCGCCCACGATCACCCCGCGGGCGACATCCACCGCGACACTCACGCGAACGATGACCGCAACGCACTCTCCGACCAGGACCGTCTCCCCGACATCGTCCCCCACCGCGACACTCACCCCAACGCAGACTTCCAGCCCGACGGCAACCTCCACCCCGACCGCGACCGTCACCGAGACCGTCACACGGACGCCGATCCCGACGTCTACACCAATGCCGTCGCCCACCTGGACGGCGACCCCCACGCAGTCTCTAACGCCGACGATCACCATGACACCGCCGCCCGACTCGACCGCGACGTTCACAGCGACGACTGCGCCGACAGATACGCCAACCTCGACCTGGACCACGACGACCACGACGACGGCGACGCCGACATCGACGCCCACGGAAACTCTCACTCATACGGCGACGCCGACGCCCAGCGCGACCTCCCCGCCATCGCCTACCGCCACGGAGACCGCAACCCGTACGCCGACACCCACCCGCACGCCGCGCCCCAATCTGCACTTCGGCATCGCTTTCTGGGCGGGGGATGACGTCGCGTATCAGCGGACCTGGGATCGACTCGGTATCGGCGGCTGGTTCCGCTACGGCCAACCACGTCTGTCGAGTGTGCCGGGCCAGGTCTACCTACTGCGGACGGGACCTCACGTCTTACCGTCGTCGCACGACCTGACCCTGCAAAATCTCGCCCAGGAGAGCCGCGGATCCTGGTGGATCGTCGGCAACGAGCCGAACGTGGGGGGCCAGGATTGGGATTCGACAAAGGACCTGCAAGCGAACGCGCGCCAGTACGCGACGCAGTACAAACGGTACCGGGACGTGATCCTCGCGGCCGATCCGAGCGCGAACTTCGTGCCTGGGAACATGTTCAATCACGCGACCACCTGCGTTGGATGTTTGGGCCTCCCCAAGGGGCTGGAGTATCTGGAAGCGGTGCGCGGTGCCTACCTGGACCAGTACGGGAGTAATCCCCCGGCCGAGGCGTGGGGGATTCATCTCTATAACCTCGTCTGGCATCCGGGCGCTGGCGTGTCTGTGGGCGAGGCGATGACCGATACGGCTCCATTGAAGTCCAACATCATCAACTTCCGCTCTTACGTGAACACGGTACTGGGCGCAACGAGCACGCCAATCTGGATCACCGAAGTGGGAGTAATCTGGGGCTACGAGGACTATTGCTTCAGGCTCCCGGTCACCGGTGCGATCACACACGATTGTCGTAACAGCATGTTGCCTATCCAGCCACGCTACCCTGGACAGCCCGCGGTCCAGTTTCCCCTTGCGAGCGATCGCCTCGACTTCTTCATTCGCGATCTCACCGACTGGCTCCTGGCAAACAAAGCAATTCGCGGCATCGACCGCTGGTTCTTCTTTACCAATTATGGTTTGCCGGATCCTGCGACAGAGGTCTACGCGGGGATTGCCATGATGGATGGCGTCGACGCGGACTCCAAACCCACCCGGTTCGGCCTGACATACGCCAGTCAGGCGGCACGTTAGCCAGAAACGCGAGGCGCCAGGATGCCCTTCTTAGGAGTGTTGGCCCAGCGGCTTCCGTTGTCGCCACGACGTCCCGGGCGTAGGACACGAATGGGCATCTGCGGGGAGGGACGGCGATGGCATTGGGTGGCGCGACGCTCGCATTGAGCTCGCGGTGGGGTCGGATTCTGCCGGGCGCGGCCGTGCCCGCGGCGACCGCGATCGTTGTCATCGCGGTGGCCGGCGTGGCGCTGCTGGTCGCCCTGGACACGCTGATCCCGATGAAGAGGGTTCTCTGGGGAGGCACCATAGTGGCCTGCGCGCCAGCGGCGGGGGCGAACTGCCGCGGGGTCGACTTCCGCATCAACCTCCGTGATACGGATTTCGCCGGAGCTGATCTACGACAGACATCACTGGTGAATGTGGACCTTAGCCGAGCGACCCTGGAAGGCGCGGACCTTCGTGGGGCCGATCTCCGCCTTGCGATCCTGGAGGGTGCGAATCTGCGGCGAGCGAGGCTGGAGGGCGCGGTTCTGGTTCAGGCTCGCCTGTCTCAGGCGAGCCTCATCGGCGCGGAAATGACCAGGGCGAGATTCGCCCTGGCCTCACTCGAAAACGCAGATCTATCCTCCGCCAATCTGGCCTGGGCGAACATCAACTCTACGATCTTCAATCGCGCGAACATGATGGGCATCCGGCCTACGGGCGCGAGTATGACCGGCGCGAACTTCGTCGGGACCAATCTGTCCCAGGCCACGATAGCGGGCGTGCTCCAGGGCGGTGCCAACTTCAATCAGTCAAGCGTTGCCGGGGCCAATCTTGCGGGAGTAGGCATCAACGGGATGAACTTCAGTCAGGCGGACATGACGAAGGCCAACTTGCGCGGCGCCAACATGACGGGCACGAACGTGATGGGGGCGACCCTCCAGGGGACCGACCTGACCGCCGCCGATCTGGCCAACATCGATCTGACCAGGCGCGTGCCGGCGACGCGATCTTCGGAAACAACAAGAAGGACGGCTGCAAGGGCTGTCCTCCGTGATCCGCATCAGTTGAACTCGCGGTACCGGAATACCGACAGATAACGCCACCCGATCACGACATCACCCTGGTCGTCGAACGCAAGAGCTGCAACACCCCCCTCACCCCTTCCTCCCGCGATCGCGGTGGGCGGTATCTCCCCCAGGGGCTGACCGTCCACGGTGAACCGCGCCAGCGGTCGGCCGTGCGCTCCACCGAGCCAGATGCGCCCATCCGGGCTCGCGGCGACCACACCATCGCGGTAATCGGTCGCGAACTCGGCGATCTCTGATCCCGACAGCGTCAGGCGTCTCACCCGACCAGATGTCGCGTCGTAGGCGAGGACCTGATCCTCGAGTAGCGCTAGGCTGGAAACCCGTAGGGGCATCGCGCGGTCGCGCGGTGAGGTAGGCACGATCGGGCGGCCAACCTCAGCGAGGTCGCGATCGAGGCGAAGCAGCGTCGCGCCGTCCCTATCGGCGATCTGGAATCCGTCGCCCGCCACGAGGATGGCGCGGGGACCGACGAGGCCGAAGGTGCCCCACGACACGCGCACGACAACCCGCGCCGACACGTCGAAACGCACGATCGCACGAAGACCCGCGTCGAGCACCACAAGCCCACCGTCTGGAGGCGCGGCGAGCGCGATCGGATCGTTGAGAACCCCGTCGCCCCAGTGCCGAATGAGATGCCATTGGGGCGAGAACTCCGCGATGCGCCGATTCCCCCGATCGCCGACGAACCAGTTGCCCGCCGCACCTCGGCTGATGTCGGTGATCTCCTGCAGCGCCGCGGGCGCGCCACCGCGACGAGTATCGGTCGCACCGAGCGCGTACAGTCGATCGCCGGGGCGACCGGGAGGTGGCTCGGCGCGTTCGGTCCGGAGGATCACCGCGTCGCGCGCACCCGCATCGTCGGTCACGACGTGCATCGTCACGTGCGGCGAAGCCTGGCGCACGGCCGCGATCACCCGAGATGTCACTGGGGTTTTCGAGTGGGGAAGGACGACGCACGGCCAGCGCTGGTACGCCGGCACGGCGAGAAACTCCTCCTGCGTCACGATCATCGGGACGTATCCGTCCGGATCATGCGCCGCAAGCATGGTCACGATCGCGCCAGCGCGGCCGCTCCAGATCAGGAGGGATTCCCCGGCCGATGAGCAGCGCTCGTCGTAGAGCGCGGCTATCGCCATCGCCTCCGGCGCCGTCTCGTTGCGCGCCGGTGTCTGCACCTGGAACCGATAGATGTTGACGAAGGCGAGCGCGACAAGCAGGGCTATGAGCAGCACGCCACTCGCGGCTCGACGAGCCCCGTCGGCGCGGGCACCGAGCCATCCGACCGTGGCCAGGAACGAGCGCACGGCATCCCCGGCCAGAAGAGCGAGCACCGGAACCGCGATGAGAAGCCGGGGCACCGAGATGCCGCTATGCCGCGCGAGTCCGCCCGCCAGGATCAGGATGAGAAGGTACGCAAGCACGAGCGTCCGACGCCGATAGTCCCCGAATCGGAAGATCGCCAGACCGACTCCCGCGAGGCTGAACAGCGCGCTGATCGGATCGAGCAGGCCGAGCGAGAGATACAGACCGTGCGCGGAACTCCAATGGAATGCCAGAGCGGACCAGAGTGTGAGCGAGGCGGCCTCGGCGGCGACGGTCATTGGCCCGCCCGGCTTGATCCCGGCGGACTCCACGAGCATTCGGGTCACCGTCTCGCCCTGGTTTCGCGCCAAGAACGGTAGCATCACGATCGCACACCCCAGCGATGCGGGTCCAAGACCTCCGAGAAAATGCCTGCGCCCGCGCTGCAGCATGGACAGAGCGAGGATCGGTCCGGCAATGCGCGCCGCAAAGAAGAAGAACAGAGATCCACCTGCGGCGGCTCCAGCGAGGAACCAGAGAAGCGGGGTCGGACGACGCAGGCCGAGGAGCGCGAACAGGATGACGGAGATGACCGGTGGAACCGCGTCGATGTTGTTATGTCCGGTATGGGTGTACGCGTAGTAGTAGTGCGCAGTGGCGGTGACCCCGGTCGCGACGAGCGCCGTCGGGCGGTCAAAGACCCAGCGTCCGGCCAGGTAGGTCAGGACCGAGATCAGCACCCCGATCGCGACGAGCCCAAGCTTCCAGCCGAGGATGTCATTGCCGAACACGCGCATCGACATCGCGGGAATCCAGGAGCTAACCAGAGGGTGGGTGCTGTACACCCCCGCCTGCCACAGGAAGTCGAACGTGCGCCCCGAATAAAGATCGTAGGCAACCCGGTAAAAGGCGAACTCGTCCCCGACATAGCTGAACCGCCAGTGCTCCAGGGTTGGCATGGTCGCCGCGACGAAGAGACAGGCAAAGGCGACCATCGCCAGAAGGTCGAAGAGATCGAAAGGCAGCCTCGGGTAGCGCCGGGATGCGAGCAACGCCGAGCCGAAGCCGCCGCAGGCGATCGCGAGGAGGAAGACGCCCGGCCGCACCCACATATGGAGCAGCGCCCGCAGGTCAGGATTCCAGTCGTTCCGGATCGAGAGTCCAGCGTGTACGCTTAGGGCGATCGACAGGACGAGCCCGAGGCCACAGAGGCCAAATCCGATACGTCGACGCCGTTCGGAGTGGAGCGCTGGAACCCCTTCCTCCTCCGTCGATCGATCGCCTCCTCCGAGGAGTCTCGCGCCAAGACCGAACAGGAGCGCGCCGGACACGAGGCCGACGATGCCGGGCATGAACATGGGCAGAACGGGCGACCGAAGCCAGCTAGAGAGTGGATCGCCGTCGAATCGGATCTGTATCGACTCGTCAAGCGCGATCTGGCCGAGGATGAGCAGCAGGATCCCGCCGCCCAGGGCAACGCTCCCAATACTCCCACGGAGTCCCCTCACCATCGCCTCATTCATGGGGCGATCCACGCCGCGGCTCTCCCCGGGCACGCTGACATGTCATCGCGGCTGCTCAGGGTGGGGCGAGCTTCAGCACCCGATTCATCTGCGCATCGACGACGTACAGCGAACCGGCCACATCCACCGCAATTCCGGTGGGGTGGACGATCTCCTCGGCGCCTTCCTCCGAAGCGTAGCGGGCAACGAACGCTCCAGGAAGCCGCCACCGGACCAGACGAGAACGCAACGGATCGCTGGCGACGATTGATCCATCGGCCAGGCGCACCACTCGGGTCAGGCCGGAAACGGCGATCTCCACCTCGTTGACGAACGATCCGTCGGGGCGATAGCGAAGTGCGCTCCCTCGCGCACCATCCACGACGATCACCGATCCGTCGGCATCGAGCACCACTCCGCTCGGGTCCCACGTCGTGCCCGCCTGCATATCGCGGTTTGCGATCTCGATCTCCACCACACCGTCAGGAGTGAATCGCAGAACCCTGCCCGTACCGGTATCGGCGACGATCGGGCGATCGCCCGTGACCGCCAACCCGAACGGGTTGTAGAAACCAGGCCCGGTGAACCTCCCCACATATCGACCGTTCGCCTCAAAGGTGACGACATCGCCCGTCCCCCTGTCGAGCACGAGCACACGACCCGAACCGGTCACCACCAGGTCGACTGGCGCGACGAGCCCTCCGGCGTCCGACTCTCCCTGGCCGAACGCGCCCATCGGGCGGCCTCCTGCGTCGAACCGCACGACGCGCTTCATCTCCGTGTCGGCGACGTAGATCGTGCCATCGGGTGCCACAGCAACGCCGTTGGGCCCCTTGAACGGATCCTCCGCAGCCAGACCGGTGAGCACGAACTGGACCTTCAAGAGGGTCGGGGCCGCATCATCCACCATACGGACCGTATCGCTCGGAGGCGCAGGAGTCGGCTCGATAGGGCGGTCCGCGGTTCCCGCCCGACATCCCGCGAAGACCAGATGACCCACGAGGAATAGGGCGACGATCGTCAGCCGGGGTGTATTCACGCGTCGCTACCGCAAGGTTCGGTCGCGAGCCTCCCCGAACCATTGCGTCGGAATATCCGGAACTCGGCCAGGCCACGGATCTGCAGCCATAACTGGGCGGTGGTCCACAGGACGCCAAGACCGTAGCGGATCGACGCACCGACGCGTATCGAGGAGGCCTCCGGGAAGTAGCGAGCCGGGCAGGAGATCTCGCCGATCGTGAAGTCGAAGTAGAGAGCCTGACAGAGCATCTGGTTGTCGAAGACGAAATTGTCGCTATTCATCTCGAGGGGTAGTTCGGCGAGGACGCGCCGGGAGAAGGCGCGGTATCCGGTGTGGTATTCGGAAAGCTTCGCGCCGGTCAGCAGGTTCTGTACGAAGGTCAGAAAGCGGTTCGATACATATTTGTACAGGGGCATCCCGCCCCTGAGCGCGCCGCCACAGAGAATGCGCGAGCCCAGCACCACATCGTACTGACCAATCGCGACCAGCGACGCCATCGCGACGACGAGTTTGGGCGTGTACTGGTAATCGGGGTGGAGCATGACGACCACGTCCGCGCCGAGTTCGAGTGCCCGCCGGTAGCACGTCTTCTGATTGCCCCCGTAGCCGCAGTTTCTGGGATGCACGATCGTCTCCAGGCCGAGCGATCGGGCCAGAGAAGCCGTGGCGTCGAAGCTCGCATCGTCAACGACCAGCACCGCGTCGACGTAGCCGGGCGGGATACCCTCGTAAGTCGCACGCAAGGTCTCTGCCGCGTTGTACGCGGGCATCACTACGACAATGCGCTTGCCGTGAAGCACTCCAGGCGAGTCTACGTGGCGTTTGTGCGGGCGGCAAGGGGCGGCAATAATGTCGTCGTGCTTCTGCCACCGCGCCGCATCGGATGAGGGCACGTGCGGCGGACGCCGTCTTCCTCCTCGTGGTCCTCGCCGGCGGCGCGATCCGCGTCTGGGGAGCCTCAATTGGCGGTGATGTCGCCGACGTGTCGGCGTACCGGCACCACATCTTCATCGTGGAGTCGGGGCGCGGTATCTACCAGACGGAGGCCCGCTTCCCCTACTTCCCGGGCTGGCTGGGTGTGGAACTCGGCGTCTGGCACGTCAGTCAGATCCTGGATATGCAGTTCTGGTGGCTTATCCGCATAGTCATCGTCCTCGCCGACGTCGCGAACTGCTTCGCAATCCGATGGGTGGCGGCTTCGACTCAGGGAACGGATCGGGCCCGAATCGCCGGGATGGTGTACGCGCTCGCGCCGATCGCCATCATCATCAGCGGGCATCACGGGCAATTCGACGCACTACCCGGGTTGCTCGCGCTCGTGGCGGTCGGCCTTGTCGTGCGAGGTAAGCGCCCGGTTGTCGCCGGACTGCTCCTCGGCGGGGCACTCGCCCTCAAGCCGTTTCCCGCGTTGCTCATCCCGGTGATTCTGCGTGCACCGGAGATGTCAGTCCGAGCCCGATTGGCGGTCTGCGCGGTGGCCGGGTCGGTGGTGCTCGCTGTGAGCGCGCCGTTTCTGCTGGTGGATGCCCTGGCGATGTACAGCAACATCGCGGGCTATGGCGGCCTGAACGATCAGGGTTTCGGTGGCATTCTCCGGAGTCTCTGGCTCATCCGCGCGGACAACGTGTATCTGCCCGGAGCATTCGGTCAGGAGATTTCGACCACGACGCGGTGGCTCACTCTCGCGTTGATGGCGGCGGCACTCTCCTGGCTGTGGCGAGCCTCAACAACCCGGGTCGCCGCGGCGATGTTCATGATCTTCGTGGTCAGTTTCGGGGCCGTCTCGACCCAGTATCTGATCTGGCCGCTACCATGGCTGCTTGTGGCAAATGTCTCGCTGGCGCTCCCGATCCTGTACGCCATCGGCGCGGCGCTGGGGGCGATCGGCTTCTATCTCGTCTACTGGCCGGCGATGATCCTACCCGCGACCCAGATCCGACCACCGGCGCTGCAGTTCGTACCCACTTTTGTTGCCACACAGGTCGTCGCATGGCTCGTGATGATCTCTATGTGCGTGGGCACGTTGCGACCACCGGCGATGACCCGCGTTTCGCGGTGGCTCTTCTACCTCTGCCTCGTCGCGATCGCGCTCGCCGCCCGGCCAATCGTGGACCAGATGAACTGGTACATCACCGAGTGGATCAAGTTCAGGCAGTAGTCGCGCGGTCCCTGGGGCTGAGATGCCCGTGGCGCAGACGGATCGACAGCAGTTCGGGCACCAGTTCCAGCGCGCCGCGCACGACGCGCACCTTGCTGCCGGGAACATCCGCCCAGGTAACCGGCATCTCCGCGACGCGATACCCGAGGCGACTCGCGATGAAGAGGGTTTCGCTATCGAACATGAACCGGTCGACTCTCTGACGTCGGAAGATGTCGCGGCCGGTCGGACCCCGAAACAGCTTGAATCCACACTGACTGTCGATCACGCCCGTGTTCCCCACCAGACTATCCCGGATGAGGTTGAAGAGACACGCCGCGATCCGCCGAAAGAGCGGTTGGTGGCGAATGACCGTGGCTCCACCGGCACGCGACCCCACCACGATGTCGTTCCCGTTTCGCAACAGCGCCAGCGCCCTGGGCAACTCTGTCATGGGCGTGGAGAGATCGGCGTCGGTGAAAAGCACGTATTCGCCCGTGGTCGCAGCCACACCTCGGCGCACGGCGAACCCCTTGCCACGATTCGGCTGGTAGGAGATGACCCTCGCCCAGGGGAGCCCGGCGAGCAGCGAGGCCGCGCGGGCGGCGGTATCGTCACGACTTCCATCATCCACCACGATCAGTTCGCACGACGCGTCATACGATGCCGCGAAGGCGCGCAGGCCGTCGATCGTGAGGCGGATCCGCGCCGACTCGTTGTAAGCCGGCACGACGATCGAGAGCGTGATCGACACGGCCCAGACTCTAGAATAGCGGCGCGGCCACCGAGCACCGTTGGCCAGTGCCACGAGGTAGCTTGTTCTGGCGCGCACGCGTACTTGGCTTCATCATCACCTTGGCCCTGTTGACGTATGGTCTGCCGCACATCGATTGGCCTGCGCTATACGGAGCGCTCCTGGATCTGGACGCGGGCCTCATTCCCCTTAGCATCGCGGCCACGTTCCTGAGTTACGTCCTGCGCACGCTGCGATGGCGCGAGATCCTCCGTCCCTACCGCCCTCTGGGGCTCGGCGCTCTGTACAGCGCCCTGATGGTCGGGTTCGCGGCGAACAATCTCCTTCCCGCTCGCGCCGGTGAGGTCGTTCGGGCGCTGCTACTTCATCAGGAGACCGGCGTATCGCGGAGCCTGGTCCTGAGCACGGTCCTTCTCGAACGGATCTTCCATGGATTGACGCTGATCGGAATACTCGGCATCATCGCCCTCGTCTGGACCGTGCCCGGGGCAGGTGCCGCAGCACGTCTGATCGTCGCAGCGACGTTCCTGGTCGCAATCGCCCTGGTCACGGTCGTCGCTCGCGAAGAGCGTCTCGCGGCATGGTTTGCCACCACGGCGGTGCGCATCGCGCCCGCTCGCATCAAGGACGTGATCGGCGCAAAGGCGCGATCGGCCCTCGAGGGACTGGCGGTGCTGCGCGATCGGCGCGGCATCATCGTAGTGGTGGCACTCTCTCTGGTCGTCTGGGGATGCGAGGCGCTGTCGTATTACGCGCTGATTCAGAGTGCACTGGGCGGCCAGGCGCTGCCAGCAGCGCTTCTCGCTACCGTCACGATCAATCTGGGGATCATGCTTCCGGCCGCGCCGGGTTACGTGGGGACGTTCGAGGCGGCAGCGATCCTCGCGCTCACGAACTTCGGCCTATCGGTCGCGGATGCACTCGCCATCGCTCTCGTCAGTCATGGCATCCAGTGGATGCTGGTGACGGGAATCGGCGCTGCAATCGCGCTGCGGGCGGGGTACTCGCTCCGGCCGACCCGAGCCGCGCCCGCGTGAACGACGAGGTTTCTGCCGCGCCAGCCAACGGTGGACCACGGCGCTCCGGCGCTGGCGAGAGACTGCGATGGATCGGCGGGATCGCGATCTCGGCGCTGTTTCTGTGGATCGCGCTCGGGCAGGTGGGTGATCTGCGCCTGCTGACCGATGCCCTGGCGCGCGCACGGTACGAGTGGCTCGTTCCGGCGATCGCCTGCTATCTCGTGGGTCTCTGGGTGCGGGCGCTGCGCTGGCGTCTTCTGATCGCACCGATTCAGGCGCTACCCCTCGGCTCCGTGTTCGGCGTGCTCTCCATCGGATTCCTGGTGAACAATGTGCTCCCGGCCAGGCTGGGCGAACTGGCACGCGCGGTTCTGCTCGCACAGCGCCACGGGATCAGTCGCAGCGCGACGCTCGCGACGGTAGTTGTCGAGCGCGTCTTCGACGGCGTCGTCATCCTGCTGTTGCTGGGCATCGCGACCGCCACCGCGAGCGGTCGCGTGGGCGCGGAGTGGCTGAGTCTACTCGTGCCGATCACAGCCCTCGGGTTCGGAGGGGCTGCACTGGCGCTGGTCCTGCTCGCGTTCGCCCCACGCCTGACGCTCGACGTTACGGCGCGACTGCTGGCTCCCTTCTCCCCTACGCTTCGCGCTGCGGCGCTCGGGATCGCGGAGAAGTTCATCGCCGGCCTGGGTGTACTCCAGGATCTGAAACTGGCCGGTCTCGTTCTCGTGACGTCCTCAGTGGCGTGGCTGTTCGAGGCGGGTGCTTACTTCGCGATCGGCCAGGCTTTCGGCCTGATGACAGACCCCATCGCCTACCTCCTCGCGGTCTCAGTTGCGAACCTGGGGACGATGATCCCCTCCTCACCGGGATATGTGGGGACGTTCGACGCGCTTGTCGCTCGGTCGCTGGGGGTTTACGCAGTACCGAACGAACTTGCGCTCGCCTACGCGTTCGTCCTCCACTTCGCGATCTGGCTGCCCCCGACTCTTATCGGCCTCTCGTATCTCTGGCGATACAATGTCAGCCTGTCTAGGGTGACGCGCGACTGAGGTGCTGATGTGGCGCAGGTAGTCATCATCGGTGCCGGATACGTCGGCCTGACGACCGGAGCGTGTCTTGCTTCGCTCGGCAATCGAGTTCTCTGCCTCGACATCGACGAAGATCGCATCGAGACGCTGCGTCGCGGCGGCATGCCGATCTTTGAGCCGGGCCTCAAGGAACTGATCCAGAGCGAGTTTGCCCAGGGGCGCATCCAGTTCACGACCTCATATGCGGAGGCGATTCCCGCCGCCGACTTCATCTTCATCGCGGTCAATACACCGCAGAGCGTCAATGGGCAGGCCAACATGGCCCAGGTCGAGGCGGCTGTACGCGAACTCGCGAATTACATACGCCCCGGGGCGATCATCGTCAACAAGAGCACGATGCCGGTCGGATCGATGGATCGGGTGATCGAGATCATCTCGCGATCGACTCCTCGGCCATTCGCGGTCGTCGCGAATCCCGAGTTCCTGCGCGAGGGCTCGGCCGTGCACGACTCGATGCACCCGGACCGCATCGTCCTCGGTTCGAGCGATGAGGGAGCCCGTCAGCGCGTTGCCGATCTCTTCGCACCGCTTCAGGCGCCTCTGCTGCTCACCGATCCGCGCACCGCCGAGATGATCAAGTACGCGTCGAATGCATTCCTGGCGACGAAGATCAGTTTCATCAACGAGATCGCCCAGATCTGCGATCGGTTGGGCGCGGACGTGGCGCAGGTAGCGCGCGGGATGGGACTCGATCCCCGCATCGGTCCCGCCTACTTGAACGCCGGGATCGGTTGGGGTGGCTCCTGCTTCCCGAAGGATATGCGGGCACTCGAGTACTTGGCGTCGACGAACGGCGCACACCCACAACTTCTGCGCGCAGTCATCGAGATCAATCGCGATCAGCGTATCCACGTGGTGCGCCTGGCCCGCGAACTGGTGGACGGCCTTCGGGGCGCGCGGGTGGGCCTGCTCGGGCTGAGCTTCAAGCCCAATACCGACGATATGCGCGATGCGCCGTCCCTCGAGATCGTGAGCCTGCTGGAGAGCGAGGGCGCGCTCGTGCGCGCCTACGATCCGGCCGCGTCCGAAAGGGCGCGCCGGCTTCTCCCCGGTGTGGAGATCTGCGCCAGCGCGGCCGAACTCGCGAGCGGCGCCGACGCGATCATCGTCGTGACGGAGTGGGACGAGTTCAGATCACTCGATCTCGCGAAGTTGGGCCGGTCGATGCGGAAACGGGTGTTGATCGACGGACGCAATATCTACGATTCGCAGGTGGCGCGCGAGGCTGGCTTCATCTACCGGGCGATTGGCCGTGCCGAACCGGCCCCGTCCCGGGTGGCTGTCGCTTAGTTCACCACGACCCATCCCGGCACGAGGTCCAAGATGACGATCAGACTGGCCACCGCGATGTCTCGCCTTGGTACCGAGACCGCGTTCGAGGTGCTCGCGCGAGCGCGCGCGCTCGAGGCGCAGGGCAGAGAGGTGATCCACCTCGAAATCGGTGAGCCGGACTTCGATACGCCGGTGAGCATCGTCGAGGCGGGGTGCCGTGCCCTGCGCGAGGGGTTCACTCACTACAACCCGTCTGCCGGCATCCCTGAATTGCGTCAGGCGATCGCGCGGAAGGTCTCCCGCACCCGCGGCATCGAGGTCCGGCCGGAGAATGTGGTCGTCACCCCCGGTGCGAAGCCGATCATGTATTTCACGATCATGGCTCTGGCCGAGCCCGGCGATGAGGTGCTCTACCCCAATCCCGGATTCCCGATCTACGAGTCGATGATCAACTTCGTGGGCGCGAGGGCGGTGCCCATGCCTCTCCTCGAAGAGAAGGACTTCCGGTTCGATGTCGACGCCTTTCGGCGATCCGTGAACGACCGAACCCGGCTCATTATCATCAACTCACCGGCCAACCCGACCGGGGGGAACCTGCTCGCCTCCGATCTCGATGCCATCGCCGATGTCGCGGTCGCCCGGCGCATTCCGGTTCTGACCGATGAGGTCTACTCCGAGATGGTGTACGACGGGGAATTCGTGAGCATCGCTTCGAACCCGCGGATGCAGGGACTCTCGATCATCCTCGATGGCTTCTCGAAGACGTATGCGATGACCGGCTGGCGGCTCGGATTCGGCATCTTTCCTGATGAACTGGTCCCGCACATCACGCGCCTGGTGACCAACAGCGTCTCCTGCACGGCGACCTTCATTCAGCGCGCGGGAATCGAGGCGCTGGAGGGCCCCCAGGACGCGGCGCGGGCCATGATCGCGGAGTTCCGCAAGCGCCGCGAGGTGATCGTGCGCGGGCTCAACCGGATCCCGGGCATCCGCTGCGTGAATCCCGCCGGCGCTTTTTACGCGTTCCCGAATATCACTGGTACCGGATTGACCTCTCGCGATTTCGCGAATGTCCTGCTCGACCGCTACGGCGTGGCGGCCCTCTCCGGCACGTCGTTCGGGTCGTATGGCGAAGGGTACCTCCGGCTCTCCTACGCGAATTCGGTCGAGAACCTGAATCGCGCCCTGGAGAAAATCGAGACCGCGGTGCGGGAGTGCACGCCGACCCGCGCGCGGTAGCCGTGACCCGGCTCTCTCGGCGGCATGCGCTTCTCCTCGCGTTTGGCGCGTGCATCACCGGTCTAGTGGCAGCGTGCGACAACCTGGAAGAGGTCCGGCAGGCGCCACCCCCTCCGGCGCGGCCGCCGCCGGCTACGGCGACCACCGCCGCCTCGGCGACGGGTGCGAGCACCAGAACGGCCGACGCGACGATCACGGCTGCCAGCCCCGCGACCACGAAGCCGGCCGCCGTGAAAGGGACGTCCCCGGAGCCCCCCCTGCGCCCACCTCCGTCGACCGCGACCGTGAGGCCAGCGGCCTCCTCTGGCCCGGCGACCACCACGCCGACTCCCACGCTCATCCCGGCGCGACCGACGCTGACGCCGACTCCCCGAAACGCTCCGCCGACCGCCACGCCGAGCGCTGCTCCGCGCACTATGGAGATCCCTCGCATCGGCGTGAGCGCTGACATACGCGGCCTCGGGACTCTCCCGTCAGGCGAACTGGCGGTTCCTGATGGTCCGCGCGATGTCGGCTGGTTTGCCGGCGGACCCGTGCCAGGTGATCCGGGCAATGCGATTCTCACCGGCCACCTCGATTGGCGCACCGGCGAGATCGGCGTATTCTGGAGGCTCCGCGAACTCGCGGTCGGCGACCCTATCTTCGTGCGGAACGATCGCGAGCGACTCACCTTCGTCGTCGAGAGTTCGAAGCTCTACGGGCGACTCGATGCCCCGGTCGGTGAGATCCTCGGGTTCGCGATCGGTCGGGTGATCACGGTCATCACCTGCGAGGGGGACTTCATCGCGGCGGAGCGAGACTACACCCACCGGCGCGTCGTGCGAGCCCGCCTCGCGTGAGGTCAGCCCGAGGGGCTACCCTTGCGCTCGAGATTCATCCGATAGACGAAGGCAAACACCTCCGCAATAACCGGGTAGAGTTCGGCGGGGATCATCTCGCTCAGATCGAGCTTGCCAAGCAGTTGCACCAGATCGCGATCTTCGCGGATCGGAACGCCGTGCTGGCGGGCGAGTTCGATGATCCGCTCGGCGATCGGCCCGGCGCCCGTCGCGACCACCTTCGGAGCCGCGCTCGCGGCACGATCGTATCCCAGAGCGACCGCCCGCCGACGAAGGTGCGGCCGCTCCTCCATCAGATGCGCGCGTCCAAGCGCGAGACGGGACCAGGAGGAGGCTCGGACACTTTCGGGTGCGCCTGCCCGGGCGGCGAGCCGAGCAGGTCGCATCGGACCGGATCCACCGTATAGCCGAGGCCGGCGAGCCCCGCGCGCAGTTCCGTGGTGCGGTCACCAAGCATGTCCCGAATGTCCGGCGATCCAGCGCTGATCTGACACGAGATAAGCTGGCGGTGGACCATGAGTCCGACCCGCAGGGGTCCGAGGTCGGCGAGATCGAAGTTGAAGATGAGATGGGTATTCTCCGGATCGACACGGGCCGCGCCCGATGCCTCCTGGCGAATCCGAATCTCGACGGATTCGCTGGTGCCGCGCTGGCCGATCGGGATCTGGAAGACGAGGTAGGGCGGCTGCCCCGCGTCGGCGCGAGGCGCGGCATTGGCGAGCTGTCCGAACTCGATCTGCGCCTGAATCTGCGACCCCAGGTCGGCCACCCGGGCGAGGCCGTCGGCCAGCGCCTGCAGGCTCGGGATTTGCCGGGCGACTGCCGACGCGGTCATCGTATCGTCGATCACCCGTCCGAGCGCGGCACGAAGATCCTGCTCAAGCCTCGGTTCTCCGACGGATCCTTCTCGGAGCAGGAGGCGAGCCAGCTTCGTCTCGACCGGCGTACCGTGTTCGGCGATCACCTCGCGCAGAACCGAAGCCACCGCGTCGTCGGATCCCTGGAACGCCTCATCGGAGGGGAGATGAGCGAGCATCTCGCGGACGAGCGTCGAAAGCGGACGGGGCGCTGGGCTATGGGACGATGATCCCGAGTCCGGTGATGGCGCGCGGGCATGCTCGATGGCCGCGCGCGCCGTGAGCGCGGTCGGCAACTGCGCGCCGCGCTCCGAGTGAGCCTGCCGGTGCGGGTCGCCCGGGTTGTCCTCGAACGGCGGGGCCTGGTCGCGCGGCGCGGTCGACCGGGTCTGCGCGGGATCGACTCGGTCGCGGGAGAGTGGGATGGGGTGGCCACCGCTCTCCAGCCGGACCAGTTCATCAGCAAGGTCGGTCAACGCGGCGCGAAACTCGGCTACGCGGTTCCCCAGCGTCTCCCGTGAGGCGAGCGCTCGTCGGGCGATATCGATGCTGGCGCGACTGACGGGCGAACCGCGCGCCTCGAGATACGCCGCGGCATCGATCTCCGCGCTCCGAGTCTGCAGATCGTCAGCGTCATCCGACCGGGTTACGACGACAGCCGCGCGAACGCGCAGTACCGCCCCCGCGGTGAGAGGCGCGCCGCGGGCGACGAGTGCGCGCGCGATTGCCAGAGCGGTGCAGTCTGGATCCAATCCGCCGCCGCGCAGGTGCGCGGCGAGATCCGGGTCGGTGAGCGTGCGTCGGAGCACCCCGCCATCGCCCCGGGCAACCAGGCGCATGATGACCTGATCGGGGCTCATCGACTCGACTTGAAGGCGTACCAGATCGCCCACGGAGAGTGATGAGCCCGACGTCCTCGCCATCACACGATGCTGCCCGATCTGGAGGAGAGCGGTATCCCGATCGATCTCGCTGACGCGTCCGTCAAGAACCTGACCGACGGACACGGCGAACCCGGCGCGGCTCGCCGCGCCGGGTATGGCCACAATCTCCTGAAAGCGGATGGCCGCAACCGCCTGAACGTCCACGATCCCCCTAGTCTACGGTCCCGCCCCGGCTGGGGCGAGACCGCGAGGACTACGAGGAGATCATCGGCTTACCGCTTCAGCTGGATCAGCTCCTGGAGCAGCTCGTCGCTGGTCGTGATCATCCGGGAGTTCGCCTGGAAGCCACGCTGCGCGCGAATCATGTCCGTGAACTGCTGGGCGAGGTTGGCATTCGACATCTCGAGCGTACCGCTGTTCACTGTCCCCAGGCCGACGTCACCGGGGGCACCGATGATGGGCAGGCCCGAGTTCACCGAGAGCTGGAAGGCATTGTTGCCGACGCGGGTGAGACCACCGGGGTTCTTGAAGCGGGTGAGGGCGAGGCGCCCGAGAGTCTGGTTGAAGCCGTTGGAGAAGACACCCTGAATGGAGCCGTCGGGGCCGATCGTGAAGTTCGCGAGCGCGCCCGCCTCGTGGCCGTCCTGTTCATCGACGTTGACGGTGGACTGCTGGGCAAACCCGGTCACGTCGTCCATCTGGATGTTGACAGCTGTCGCTCCGGTGGCGGGAGCCGCGCCGTTGGCGAACGTCAGGTTGAGGGCGCCCACGGGCAGACCAGGCGCCGTCTGCGCGATGCCTGCTGCGTCGAACGTGATAGTGCCCGCGGCTAGTGGGCTCTCCGTCAGGATATCGGCATCGCTGGTCGTCGCGTCCCAGTCCCAAGAGTTGCCTTCGATCCTGATGAAGCTGAGGGTGATGTTGTGGGGTGCGCCGAGTGAGTCGAAGATGCGCATGACCATCGTGACTGTGGTTCCGTTCATGACGCGCGAGTCGAGATTCCCGGCGATCGACGCCTCCGAGGTGGGGAGCGGCGGACTCATGCGTCCGAACGGAATGAGGATGTCGCCGATCGGCTGCCCGGTATCGACTTTGCCGTCCGCGTCAGCCTGCCAGCCCTGGATCTTGAACCCCGTCGCGGGGCTGACCATGCGCCCGTCGTTGCCGACGTCGAACGAACCGTCGCGCGTGTAAATGACCTGCGAGCCGTCCGAGACGTTGAAGAACCCGTCGCCCTGGACGGCGATGTCGGTGGCCCGTCCGGTGGACTGCAGGTCCCCCTGGTTGTGGAAGGTGTCGATCGCGGCGATGCCGACACCGAGGCCGACCTGGATCGGGTTCACGCCGCCCCGCAACGCTGTCGGCGCCGTTGCGCCACGGAGTGTCTGGTTGAGCACATCCTGGAAGTCGATGCGACCGGACTTGAAACCCGTGGTGTTGACGTTGGCGATGTTGTTGGCCACCACGTCCATGAAGGTCTGGTGGTTCCGCAAGGACTGGACCGCGGCGAACATGGAGCGAATCATTGGGTGCTGTTACCTCCTGCGCGTGTGCCGGTGAACGCGCGCTGGTGACCACGTCGATCGTTCCGTGATCGCAACTTCCCTCGCGGGTCCAGCCGTTCCGCGCGCTCAATGAGGCCTGTATCGTGCTGTCGCCAGCGTGTGCGAGCCATCCGACTCTCCCTTAACCTATGACCACGCTGTCGATGTTGGTAAAGATCCCATCGCTGGTACGCCCGCCATCGACCGCGGTGGCGACGGTCCGGTTCCGGACACTGACGACGAACGCGAGATCGTCCACCAGGATGAGCGATTGCGTCGCGCCCTTCTGTTCGGCGCGGGCGACAGCCTGACCGAGTCGGCCCGCGGCATCGGTTCGCGGCGTGACGCCATCGAGTCGGCGCTGGGCGTGCGCCGACACTTTGATCCCCTGATCGAATAGCTTGCGCGCGAGCAGTTCGCCGAATGCGGGACCGGCCTCGTGTACCGGTCGGGCGCCGACGGTGAGGCGATCGGCGCTAATGGGGCGAAGCGGGTCGAGCGCGATCACGCCAGAACCCCGACGTTGCCGAGCGCATTCGGATCGATGGCCACAGAGGTGACGTTCTCGAGTTTCACCGGAGTGGACCCGACATACACGAGGGGGGTCTTACCCTGCACCGTGGCCGCGGTCACCGTGCCAACGACCTCGTCTCCGCCTACGCTCACACCCGTGATGGCTCGCCCGATCATCGCGCTGGCCTCGGCGAGCTGTTGCGTCGCCAGGAGTGCCGTGATTGCTTTGTTCATCGCGGACATCTGATCCAGCGTCTGGAACTGCGCGACCTGCGTGATGAACGCCTGATCGTCCATCGGCTTGAGCGGATCCTGGTGCTGGAGCTGAGCAAGCATCAGCTTCATGAAGTCGTCCTTACCCAACTCGCCCGGGTCGGCTGCGTTCTTGACCGGCGTGGTGCGCGAGGAGAAGATCGATGTGCCCTGCGAGACCGATGGAGTACTCGAAACGGTGCTCACTGTCGCACTCCTGATCAGGCGATCGCGTCGAGCGGACGAGCCGCGTCAAGCGCCGCCGAGAAGCCTGAGTCCTCAACGTGTCGGCGGCTGCCCGACGTGCGATCGTCGAACCATCCACGCGAGCGGCGTGGGTTCTGGTCGAAGTCATGGGACTGCTGGGGCGCCACGATGACCTCGAAGCGATCCACGCGGATTCCCCGATCCGCGAACGCCTGGCGAAGCTGAGCGGAACCCTGATCGAGAGCGGCGCGCGTGTCGGCCAATTCGGCCACCAGGCGGACGGTGACCTGCCCGCTCTCCACGGCCAGGCGCACCCCGACGCGCCCCAGTGACTGGGGGTGGAGCTGCATGGTGAACTCCGATCGGCCCTCCGCGCGGAATAGTTCGGCCTGCTGAGCGATCTCACGCGCCAGCGCCATCCCTCGGACAGACGTGCCGGAAGAGGCGGGATCGACTGGCACGCGAGCCGCCTCGATCGAAAAGCCGTTCAGCACGGGCTGCTGACTCTCGTCGATACCCGGATCGGCGATCACGACTCGATCCACCAGCACACCAGCGCTCTGAAACGCCCGGGCGATAGCCTGCGCGTCGCGCAGGATGGCCTGTCGGGCGCCTTCCGTTGCCGGAGCGATCAGTGCTATGATGCCACCGGCCGTCCGCTGAACTTCGATCGCGACCTGTCCGAGTTCGGCTGGCTGAAGATGCACCACCACGCGCGACACCGCGCGGGCGCTATCGAGTCCGACCCGAGCAGCATCAAGTGCGAGCTCGACGAGGCGACTCGACGAAACGCCGAACGCTCGATCCGACGCTGCCACGGTACCGCCCGCTGGGGTTGTGATCGGGGACGCGGGCGCCTCACCGGGTGGCCGGAGCGTCGCGAACGCGGCGGACAGATGCTGCACCGCCCGGTACACCAGGTCGAGCCCATCGCCGACATCGGCCGACGCCATCAGCGCTGAGCGCGACACGATCGCGCCGACCGCGTCTCCTGGTAGGGTCGCGAACGCGGGCGCCACGAGGGCGATGAAGGCGGCGAGGAACTCGGCGAGACCATCCGCCTCGATCTCGACGGACGAACCCTCGCTCGAGGGAATCGCCTCGACAGCGGCGGCTATCCCATCAGTCGAAACAGGAGAGAAGTGCAGAAGCTCAACATCGACCGACTCGCACGTCGCGCATTGGGCGCTGTGAGTACGGGCCGGAGCCGCACCCGCAAGGCCCGACTGGACCAGGCGCACCGCCTCATCGAGCCGCGCGGCAAACGCGGTCGTGACGTCGTTCTTGAACGCCGACGGCGCGGGCGCAATCTCGATCTGGGCGAAGGCCGCGACCGCCATCGTCGAGGTCATCTGCTACTACCCCCTGTGCTGCCAGCACGATTTGTACGGGGAAGGGCACCGATCTCCACTCGCGCAAACGTCGTATCTGAAGCTACCCATCGGGTGTGAACCGTGGCCCGGATCGGGCGACGGACGGCTCTGGTCCTCCGAACGCGGCGCCGGAGGAGAGCCCGACCTGCGTAGATGACACTCCGGCCAGCCAGACGGCTGGATCGCGCGATGACCTCTCGCCGAACCGGACGCTCAGACGCACGACCGATGCGGTTCGACTACACCTGCATCCGCGCGATTTCCTGGTACGCCTCGATCAGCTTGTTGCGCACGCTCATGGCGAACTGAAACCCGAGGTTGGCCTGTTCGACGGCGATCGTCACGTCGTGAAGGTCGACGGCTTCGCCGGCCGCCAGCCGCGTCGTGAGCGAGTCCGCATTCTTCTGCAGTGCATCAAGTTGCGCGATCGCATCGCTGAACATGGCACCGAACGTGTCCGCGACGGTCGACGGTCCGCCTGACGATTGGGGTGGCCGCTGGCGCGCATCTTCAAGCTGCAGTCGCGGCGCGGCAGGAAGGGAGGGACCGATTGGCCCGACGGACATCTATGTCACCTCCGACCTTCGGTAACGGCGGTCCGCAGGACCCCGACCCGATTGGTGTGGATCTGGCCGAGCGCGCCATATGAGATCTGCGTCTCGGCGAGGCGGGGCATCTCGCGATCCACGTCGACGGTATTGCCATCGTTGCGAAGGGTTCCGTCGGTCGATTCCGCCGTCTCGATCAACTGCGATTGCACGGTCGTGGCTGCCGGCCTGGGGGGCTGGATATGGCGGCCGTGTGTCGTTGCGAGCGCCATGCGGGTCGGCTCGCGACGCACGATCGGCTCTCCGCGCAGAGCCTTCCCCAGATGCTCCTCGAAGTGGACTTCCTTCGCCTTGTACCCGGGCGTATCGACGTTGGCGATGTTGTAAGCGATCGTCTGTTGGCGGGTCTGGAGTCCGGTCAGAGCGGTACGGATCGCGGTATCGGTCCTGCTCTCGAAAAGCCGCGGGATCACGAGTTCACCTCGCCCGTCTGCCGGCCCTGGATCTCCCGCTGGAAATCGCGCACGCGGCGGACGAACGTCTGCGTCTCGGCGTAGGGTGGAATGCCGCCGAACCGGGCGACAGCGCCCGGTCCCGCGTTGTACGCCGCGAGAGCGAGGTCGGTGGAGCCGAACCGGTCGAGCAATGTCTTGAGAAAGCGGGTGCCTCCGTCGACGTTCTGGGCCGGATCGAACGAATCCGTGACTCGCAGAGCCCGCGCGGTCGGATCCATGAGCTGCATCAGGCCCTTTGCGCCGGCGGAGGAGACCGCGTCGCGACGATAGCCTGACTCCGCGCGGGCGACGGCCGCCACGAGCGTGGGGTCGACGCCGTATCGCTCAGCCATTTCGAAGAAGAGCCCATCGTACGCTGATCCCGACCCGGCGCCCTGGGACGGGCTGGCCATTCGCCGGGGGGACGACGCGGCGGACGTGGCCGCTCCCTTCTCGGCGGCGAGGTGTGACCTCCGCGTGGTCACGGCCACCGGCTTCGATTGCACCTCAGCACGACTCGGAGCCGGTGCCCGCCCACGCGCCGCGAGCGTCGCGGCGAACGACGAAACCGGCGCAGACACCTGGCGGCGCGGACGAAACAGAGGGGTGCCGGCTCCAGGGACATCGGCGGCCCGTGCGGAGGCAGCCATGGCGCTCATATCAGGAGGCTCGCGTCGCGAGCGTCGCGGTGATACCGGGCGATGACCACGTCGTCGATCGCGCGCGACTCCATCTTTGCGGCCCAGTCAGCGTACGCGCGATCGTGCCGCTCCTTCAGTTTCTCCATCACCTTGCGGTCCTTGACCGCGGCCAGCAACTCCTCCCTCTTCGCCGCGATGCGTCCCTCGAGGTCCGCGATGACACAACGCTGATCAGCCAGTCGTTCGTCGAGCGCGCCGAGATACAGGAGCGACTGTTCGATCACGCGAACGTCCCGTCCGCGCCCGCCTTCCTGATAGTCCGCGACGTGGGTGACCGCCCCGCTCACCTGGAGGGCGAGCGCATCGAGCTGCTGACGGGCGGCGAGCTCATCGGCCTGGAGTTGGCCCAGTTCGATCTGAATCATCTTTTCTCGATCGCGGCGAAAGGTCAGGACAGGCTGAAGCCGGAACCTGCGTTCCACGGTGACGTTCTATACGGTGAACCTCGGCGCAGGAATAGGGAGTTCCCCCAAACCTGCCGCCAACCCGCCACGGCGGGCGATCATCCCGCGATCGCCTGCAACTGCGCGACGGTGTCGGTGTAGTCGACCTGCTCTTCCGGGCGCTGGCGCAGGAACCGCGTGACCTCCGGCATCGCCTCGATCGCGTGGTCGATCCGGGGGTTCGATCCGCGCACGTAGGCCCCGATATTGATCAGGTCTCGGGCGCTGGCGTAGGTCGCCATCGTCTCGCGCAAACGCCCGGCGGCGTCCTGCTGTTCAGAAGGGGTGACATCCGGCATGACGCGGCTGACCGAATTGAGGACGTCGATCGCCGGGTAGTGATTCTCCGAGGCAAGCTCACGCGAGAGGACGATGTGACCGTCGAGAATGGAGCGCGCGGTGTCGGTGATCGGCTCGTTGAGGTCATCCGCCTCCACAAGGACGGTGTAGAACGCGGTGATCGTCCCGGTATCGGAGGTTCCAGCGCGCTCCATCAAGCGGGGTAACAGGGCGAAGACACTGGGCGTGTACCCCTTCGAGGCGGGCGGCTCACCAACCGCGAGTCCGACCTCGCGCTGGGCCATGGCGAACCGGGTGACCGAATCCATCATCAGCGTCACGTCGCGCCCGCGGTCCCTGAAGTACTCGGCCAACGCCGTCGCGATCCATGCGCCCTTGAGGCGCACCAGGGCGGGTTGATCCGAGGTTGAGACCACGACGACCGAGCGCGCGAGGCCTTCGGGCCCCAGATCGCGCTCAATGAACTCTCGCACCTCGCGGCCACGCTCGCCGATCAATCCCACCACGTTGATGTCGGACTCGGTGTTCCGTGCGATCATCCCGAGCAAGGTCGACTTCCCGACACCGGACCCGGCGAAGATACCCATCCGCTGACCGCGTCCGCAGGTCAATAGGGCATCGATGGCACGGACGCCGGTGCCAAGCACACGGGAGATACGGGTCCTGGCAAGTGGCGCGGGCGAGTCCGACGTGGTCGCGTAACGGTGCGACGCGTGAACCGGCCCCTTACCGTCGATAGGTCGGCCGAGGCCATCGATCACTCGCCCAAGCAGTTCATCGCCGACCGGAACCGAGAAGGCGCCTCCGGCCGCGACGACCGGTGTACCGGGGCGGATCCCCTCCATCATGCCCAGCGGCATCAAGAGAATGCGCCGATCGCGGAACCCCACGACCTCGGCATGGATCACCCGCCCAGCATCGGGCAGGATCTCGCAGATCTCGCCCAGGCGGCTGTTGATCCCCTCCGCCTCGATCGTCAGTCCCACAACCTGGACCACCGTACCGGTGCATCGGAGAGGATTGACCTCGTCGATGCGCGCGAGATGTCGGCTTACGTCGATCCTGCGATCGTGGACGGCTCGCGATATGGCACCGTCCGCGAGATCGATGCTACTCACAGGGTCGAGCGCGGCGCGATACCGTCGAAGACCTGGCGCGCGATCTCCTCCAGCTGAGTCTCGAAACGTGCGTCGACGGTACCAACGCCCGTTTCGATCACCACGCCACCAGAGGTGACACCGTCATCGCTCACGATATCGAAGGTGCGGTCCGCGCTGGTGAGCGCTAACTCCTCGATGTGGGCCGCGAGATGCGCCTCATCCGACGGATGCACGCGGACGCGCACGCGGCCGGAAGCGGCGATGCTACGCAGCGCGGCATGCGCGACTCCGACTACGGTGGCAGGCTGTAGCTTCGGTTCACGATCGAGGATGCGTCGGGCGATCGCCAGCGCCAGCCGGGTTACCTCACCTTCGGCGTTGCGCAAGAGGTCGCGTCGATCGACGTGGGCCGACTCGGCGATGCGGGCGAGAGCCGCCACACGATCGCGAGCCTCGGCGTGCGCCGTCTGGCGGCCCGTGAGATAGCCTGCGTCGAATCCCTCGCCGACGCCTTCCCGACGCGCTTCCGCAAACGTCTCCGCGCGCAGTTGGGCGATCTCGGCCTGCAGCTCCGCGCGGCGCGCCACGATCTCATCGCGCGCGCGATCTGCATCGGCAAGTGAATCCGCCTCAGTCCGATCCGCGCGGACACGTGCGTCGGTCAGGGCGCGGTCGGCCTCCCGCTGCGATTCGACAAGGATTGCCTCGGCCTCCGCGAGGCGCGTGTCCGCCTCGGCGAGGCGAGCGAGCGCCGCAGATTCGAGCGCGGCGATCTCATCGAACCGTGCGGAGTTGCCGAGCGGCGTCCACCAACCCGTCGCGGGAGGAGACTCCTCCTCCTCGGCATCATCGATCTCGATCGATGCGGGCGCGGGCGCCTCCTCGGCGACCTCGGAGCCAATGAGAACCACGTCGCCACGGAACCGCGCGTTGCGCACCAGACCAGGCACGTTCAGATCACCGAACCCCGCACGGCAGACCGAAGAGGCGTGGCATCACCCTCAACGATATGCTGGGCGTGGCGACCAATGACGCTCTGGGCCTCGCGCACCGACGTGGCGGTCACCGGCCCCAGCCCGTCGATCTCGTCCATCAGCGTGGTCGCGGAGCGGCGAGAGAGGTTGCGCATCACGCAGTCCCGGGTGGCCGGCAGTGCCGCCCGCATGGCCAGCGCGAGAGTACGCGGCGCAATATCCCGGATGACCGACTGCACCATCCTATCGCTCAGCCGGGGGAGATCGTCAACCGCGAAGACGCGCTGACGTAGTTGCGCGGCGAGAGCGGGGTCGACCCTCTCGATGGGCTCGATCAGTTCGGCGGCGGTGTCGCCTGGCACCGCATCCACGATGCGCCGCAGGGTGCGCATGCCATTCTGCCGGCGCGTCGATTCCTCGATCGCCGGGGCGAGATGGCGATGGATCGCCCGCACCGCCGCGTCGGCGGAGATCGACGCTGCGGTGCCACCTCGGGCGATTGCCTGGACGACTTCGGTCTGCAGGCTGGCCGGCAGTGCGGCGAGAACCCGGCCCCCGAACTCGCGCGGCATGCGCCCCATTACGGTCGCAATGGTGGCCGGGGGTTGATCGACCAGATAGGTGGCCAGTTTTCGGGGCTCGACACGGGTCATCGCGGCGATGGAGGCCTGCACTGGATCGGTCGCACGCTCGAGAATGGCCCCCGCACGATCCGGGCCAAGGCGCTCCACGAGCAGAGAGTGGGCGAAGGCGCGTCCGCCACGTGCTCCCTCACCGCCCCCCAAGTGGACCACGCAGGAACGCAGGACCCGGAGGCGCTCGGCCTCCGTGACCTGCTCAGATCGCCCGATCTCACGGGTAATCGCCTCGATGTACTCGTCAGGAAGCGCGGCGAGCAAGGGAGCCGCGAGGTCGGGACCAAGAGAGATGAACAGGACTGCGGACCGGCGCACGCCGGCGCGCGAGAGGCGGCGCGCCGTGTGGGCCATTTAGGCCGGGACCTCCTCTTCCTCTTCGAGCCAGGTCTTGATGAGGTCCGCGAGCGCCTCGGGGTTGTTGCGGGCGAGGTTGAACACCTGCTCCTCGAGCGCCTGGCGCCGCTCCTGGGCCTCGCGGAGACGCTCCTCCATCTCGCGGATGCGCTCCTCCTCAGGCGAGGCGATCTCGGGAATCTCGATCGGCGCCTCCAACTCCTCGAGCATTTCCGGAGCCGGCAACTCGTCCTCGTACGACTCCTCCTCAAGCTCGGGCTCGAATCCCTCCTCTGCGTACTCCTCACCGGCGCCCGGCAGGCCTGTGCCCGGCCCCCCCGGCATCATTCCCGGAAACTGCGCGGCTGTCAGAACCGTCGAGGTCACCGATGGGCGCGCAAGCATGGAGCGCAGGAACAGGAGGACGAACATGGAGATGAGGACGGCCGCGCCGACCTTGGCCATGTTGAAGTAGAACTCGAGTTGCGCTGCCTCTTGCATTTGCCGCCTCTGTTGCTCCTGGAGCGTCCGGTCGAACTGCATGGATGCGACGACCACAAAGTCGCCGCGCTCCGGCTTGATACCCGCGGCCGCCGCCACGGTTCGCTCGATCGCGCCCACCTGGGAGGCATCGAGCGAATCGACGAGGACGGACACGCTCAGCCGTTCGATGGCGCCGGGGGCCTTCGTCAGTTTCTCCACGGTCTTGGAGATCTCGTGGTTGCGGATCGTGTCGGTGCGCTCGTACGCCACGGGCGCGCCGGGCACGGTCAGGCTCTGCGCCGCCTGAGTGCCATGGCCGACGTTGGTCGGCACACCCGGCGCCCCGCCAGGGAGCGCGACCGGCGGACCAGCAAACTTCTCGGTGACGGCCTGCTCGCTCCGCACGACGTTGGGCCGGGCATCCGGCGCCGTGGCAGGCGGTACGAAGTACTCGCTGTCCTGGCTGATCTGATCCCAGTTGAGGCTGGCGCTGACTTTGACAATCGCCTTGTTCGCGCCGATCGCTGCCTCGAGCATCGTCTGGATCTGTTTGCCCAGCGATGCCTCTACCTGCTGCTGGAACGCGCGTTGCTGATCGTTGATGCGCGCGTCGACCCGCTGCAGATCCATCGCCTTCAGGCGCTCGGTCAGGTCGATGCCGTTGGTGTCGACGATCGTGACGTTCTGGACAAGCAATCCCTCAACGGAGCGTGAGAGCAACACCTGGATGGCGCGCACCTGCTCCGGTCCCATCTCCTTGACCGGCTCGATCCCGCGCTGTCGGAGTTTGACGATCACCGCGGCCGTGGCCGGCTTCTGCCGCTCGGTGAGCAACGCCTGCTGGGGAAGGACGATGCGGACCTGCGCGGACTCGACGTTCTCGAACCGCCCGATGGTGCGACTTAGCTCGCCCTCGAGCGCGCGCTGCAGATTCACTCGCTGGCTGAACTCCGTCATCCCGAGCGCGTTGAGGCCGGTCTGATTGAAGATCTCGTAGCCGACCGTGCCGCCCTTGATGACTCCTGCGCCGGCCATCTCGAGACGGACGTCGTTCGCGGCAGCGGCCGGCACGAGAAGCGTCGAGCCATTGTCGGCAAGCTGGTATGGGGTCCGGCTGGCTCGAAGCCGCGTGACGACCTCCTGCGCCTCGGTTGCGGGTAGGTCCCGGAAAACGACGACCATCTCCGGGCGCCCCGCGAACGTAAACAGAAGGCCAAACGCGATCGCGGCGGCGAGAGAGATCCCCACCGCGGCGATCTGCTGGCCGCGGGTGAGACCCTGCCAGAGAAGACGCAGTGAGGTCAGGACTCCGCGGAATCGCTCCACCTAGCGAACACCTACCGAGCGAAATCGATGGCGCGCTGCGCCATCGCCTTAGCGGCGTTGAATACTGTGGCGTTCGCCTCATAAGAACGGGTCGCAGAAACCATGTCGGTCATCTCGACGATCACGTTGACGTTCGGGTACTCGACCATCCCGTCGGCGTTCGCGTCCGCGTGCGTGGGATCGTAGACGAGGCGTGTCGGCGCGGCATCGTTCACAATCGCTATCGGCTGGATTCCTTCGACCATGAGCCCCGGAACCTGGCCCCGCTGGGCGTCACCCCGCAGGAGACTCAGGAACGGGGCCTTCCCGGTGAACTTCGGCGCGAAGAGAATCTGCTGGCGTCGGAAGGCGCCGCCCTGCGGCGTGCGCGTCGTCTCCGCGTTGGCGACGTTATTCGTGATCACGTCCATACGCAGGCGCTGCGCCGCCAGTCCGCTGGCGCTGATGCGCATGGCGGTGAAGATCCCCATGTATGCCCCCCTGATCGCGATCAGGCAACGCTGATCCTATCGGGGGAGATCCCCGCGACGAACTAGGGGACTCCCTACTCTTTTTCCGCGAGAAGGGGAACAACCCCTACAACAGTCACGGCGCCAGATCGCCCCGGGCGTGAACGCCCGCCGCCCGCGTCGCGTAGCCGTAAGCCGTGAGCGCCGCACGACCGTGGGAGAGGGACCCGAGTTCAGCTCCCACGAGCGAGATTTGTTCCGACAGCCTGCCCTCCGTCTCCCGATCGGCATCGAGGATACGGCGAATGAGCGTCGCGGCCCGCTCCCGATCCTCATCGCCGAGTTCCTGATTCAGGCCTTCGACCTTGACGAGCAGGCGCTCCCGCTCCTCCAGGAGCGTCTGAAAACGGTCGAGATCGTTCTCCTGAACGGCCACCCGCTGGGCCTGAGCCGCGCGGAGTATGCGGTCGTAGATGAGGAGGCGGAGCGGGACCGGATCTCCCGCACGGTCTTTCACACGAACCTCCCGGCCATCTTCGCCGCGTTCGAACGCCGCCGCCAGAACTCTAATGTCAGGCCGTGGCCAGGCGGACCTCGTTCGTTGAGACGCGCGCGTGGGACCCCCGCGCATCCGCCGCAATTGCCTGCTCCCACGCGGGTAGTAGCTCGCGCAGCAGGACTTCGACATCCAGGATCATCGCCGAGTCCTTCTTGATGTTGGCCTGGATGAGATGGCGGTGGATGAACTCGTACAGGTCGAAGAGGTTCTGCGCGACCGGACCGACCGAGGTATCCACGCTGACCATCAGTTCCAGGACGATCTCCTGGCCACGGAGCAGACTGCGGTGCGCGCTCTCGATGTCGCCGGCTTCGAGTTTCTGGCGGGCGACCGTCAGGAAGCGGATCGCGCCGGTGTACAGGAGTACGACGAGTTGGGCGGGCGAGGATGTCTGCGTCTGTAGCCGTTGGTAGCTCTTGAGGGTGTTGCCGGGACTCGTCATCGTCTCATTGCTCCCGCGTCAGTTTACTGGCCGGACGATCCGGTATTGAGGCTGTTCAACTGCGAGCCCAGGCGCGACGCCTGCGACTGCAGCCGGGCGAGGGACGACTCCATGCGCGCGAACTGCGCCTCGAGGCGCTCGCGCCGCTGATCGATCCGCTCCTGGGCGACGCGAACGCGGTAGTCCAGGTCGGTTTGCGAACTATTCGCAGTGTCGGTAATCGCGCTCAGAGCGCCGCCCGGAAGGACAGAGACGTTCAGGTGCGAGCGCATCTGCGCGAAGATCCCCTCGCTCCCCACCGTCGCGCTGTTGAGTGCTTCGTGCACACCGCTCGGATTGGCCTGCAGCGCGCCGGTGAACTTCGCCTCATCCAGGGAGATGTTGTTGGTGGTTCCCACAGCCGAGCCGACCGCACCGAACGTCAGTCCAAGATCTGAGAGCGCGGAATAGGGGCCGTTCAGGCCCGCGACCTGGCTCGTCGCGATACTGCGCACTCGGTCGCCGATAAGACGGATGCCCGTGTCCGACTGGAGCGGACCCGGCCGCTGATTGGCGTCGAGCCGGGTTGTGGTGCGGATGAACTCGGTCACGTCGTTATAGGCGGTGACGAACTCCTTCATCGCCGCCAGGGGCTCAGCGGTGTCCTGGTTCACGGCCATCGTCACCGGAGTAGCGCTGGCCTGCTTCAGGGTGAGCGAGACCCCTTGAAGGACATCACTTATGACGTTCGTCGTGCTGCTCTGCTGGGCGCCACCCGCGATCGTGCTAATTCGGTAGAGCGCGTTTTTCCCCAGCGTCTCCGTGGCGCCGGCCGCACCGGTCAGTCCCAGCGCGGCCATGAGGTTGCCGCTCGTATCGGCGACGGTGACCGACTGCGCCCCGGTTGCCTTCGCCGCGATCGACAGGCGATTTGACACCGTGTCGTAACTCGCGGTGACGTTGGCGTTGGAAGCATTGATCTCCGCGATGAGGGAGTTGACGCTATCGCTGCTGGAGTCGTAGCCGAAGGCGATACCGTTGATCGTGAACGACCCGGTGGTCTGCGTGAGCGCGGTCGCGAGACGGCCAGTATCGATTGTGGCACTGCCGATCAGCCGCCCCAGCGTAGTGGTGCTCTCGCGCGCCCCACCGACCTGGGTGGATGTCGTCAGTTTCGTCGCGGTCAGGAAGTTACTGGTATCGGCCGCGGTTCCCAGCTGGATGGCCGCGCCAGGAGCCTGCGTGCCATCGTTCTCGAGGCGCAGGCCGACCGGCTGGCCCCCGTCGTCGAGTACGTAGCGTGCGATCACGTGATGTGCCGCGGTCTGGGCATTGATCGCATCCACGAAGTCCTGGATCGACGTGGGTGCCGCGACATCGGTGGAGACGCCGTTGATCGTGATGCGTCCCGCCGTCGGGGTAAGGAGGAGGCCCGATGCCGCCAGGGCGGCGTTCGGGTCGAACCTGGTCAGACCGACGCCGGTCGCACCCGACCGAGACGTGCCGGTCGCGAGTTGATCGACCGTCAAATCGAAGGGACCGACGACGGCATTGTTGTCCGCGGTGGCGGAAACGGCGTCCGCACTCGATGAGGTGACCGTTCGCGTCATGATCTGGCTCTGGAACCGCAGCGCCTCAATGCGACTGATCAGGGTGTTCAGTTTCGAGCGGAGCGTCCCGACGGAGGAGACCCGGCTCGTGATGCTGGTCTTGCGGGCCTTGAGCGCGTCCACGCGCGCCGTCTGCACCGACAGCATCGCGTCAATCAACCGGTTCGAGTTGAGACCGGAGGCGAGGCCGGAGAACGCGATCGAGGCCATGCTGTCCTTCCTCCCTCCTCCGTGAGTGATCGTCAAATGACGGACGGGCTGCCCCGCCCGTCACCGTTCGCACAGTGACTATCGGCGCGGCAGCCCGTCGCCCGTAGGGTCAGACCGCGGAATCCAGGACGAACCCCTGGGACGCGCGATACCGCTGGGCCATGCGCCGCAGATCCTCGTTCGGTATCGTGCGGAGCACTTCGTTGCTCTCGGAGTCCACGATCTGTACCGACACCTCATGGGTGTCGTGGTCGACCGTGAACCGCGCGAAAGTTTGCCGGATGTTCGAGGCCACCTCAGCGGCAGCCGCGCGACCGATCAACTCCGCGTCGCTCGCCGGGCGGACGCCCGGCGAGGGCTGTGGAGCCGGGTGTTCGGCCCGGGACCGGAGCATCGTCGCGACATCGGTCGCCATAGTCGCTCCAACCACGGGAAGGACACTCTTTTCCATCTGTCTACCTCCTCGATCATTCCCCTCCTAGCTGCCCATCAGCGAAGGAGCTGGAGAACCGTCTGGGGCGCGACGTTGGCCTGCGCGAGGACGGCCGTACCGGCCTGCTGCAGGATCTGCAACCTGGTGAAGTTCACCGTCTCGGTCGCGACATCGAGATCGCGCACCCGGGACTCGGCCGCAGCCTGGTTCTCGCTCGCGACGTTCAGGCTCGCCACCACATGCTCGAGCATGTTCTGCCGGGCGCCCAGGAGCGCGCGGAAGCTGGAGACCGTGTCGATCGCGGTATCGACCTTGATGATATTCTGGTTCGCTTCGGTCGCGCCGGCGATGTTCGTGGCGCCGCCGTCGGTCGTGAAGGTGGATAGGTCCATCGCAGACATCTGCATGTCCGACATCGTGAGTGTGGTCGTGTAATTCTGCGGCGGCACGTCGCCGTTCGGTCCGATCTGCAACGTCAAGCTTCCGAAGTTTCCATCCAGAAGGATGAGGTTGTTGAACTGCGTGGTCTTCGCGATCCGATCGATCGCGTCGGCCAGCTCGATGCACTCGTTGCCGAGGGCAGTCCGGTCGGCCGTCGACGTCGTGCCGTTCGCTGCCTGCACGTTCAGTTCACGGATGCGTTGGAGCATCCCGTGTACCTCATCCAGTGCGCCTTCGGCGGTCTGGATGAGGCTGATGCCGTCCTGCGTGTTGCGGACCGCCTGGTTGTTGCCGCGCACCTGCGCGCGCAGCCGCTCGCTGATGGCCAGACCGGCGGCGTCATCGGCCGCGCTGTTGACCCGCAGACCCGAAGACAGTCGCTGGATCGACTTGCTCAGCCCGAGCGACGTGATGCCGAGGTTTCGGTCGGCGTTGATCGCGTCGATGTTGGTATAGATGCGAACACCCATGGTGGGGAAAGCCTCCTCTGCTCTCTTCGCGTTGGTCGGGGATTCCGTTCCCCGCCGGTATTGCCGCGGCCAGTGGCCGCTCGACCTCGTTGCGCCGGTGATCCGGCGTCGGACCTCCTCGGTGTCCTTCTGGGCCGATTATCGGCACCGTGTGGGTAAGCTTAAGGGGTCACCCTACTCCCCTTTCCGTATCAGTCTCCTCACTTGGTAGGGGAACTGCGGCGGCCGGGCCCGTCGCGCTCAAGGTCGGCTCCGGCCGGGCCGAAGATAAAAAGGAGTGCGCCACGGAGGTCGCTCGCGTGATGGATACGGTGCGCGTCAGTCTGACAATGATTGTCAAGAACGAAGAGAAGAATCTCGCCCGTGTGATCACCAGCGCGCGCGCGATCGCCGACGAACTGATCGTTGTGGATACAGGTTCGACCGACCGTACCGTCGCGATCGCCGAGGAACTCGGCGCGCGCGTCTTCCGGTTCTCGTGGATCGGCGATTTCTCCGCGGCGCGCAACTATGCGCTTGCTCAGGCGTCGGGCAACTGGGTTCTCATCCTGGACGGCGATGACATCGCGCACGAGCGCGAGCCCGGCGCGCTCCGCCGCGATCTGGCAGCCCAGCCCGATTCGGTGATGTTCCTGCGGGTCCCGGTGCGCAGCCGGCGGTGGGACGATCTGGGCTATTCGGTCAGTGGCGGGCGGCGCTTGTTCCGGCGCGTGCCGGAGATCCGCTGGATCTTTCCGATCCACGAGAATGTGGTCCACGCCGCCGACTCGCAAGAAATGGAGGCTAGCTGCGCCAGCCTCACGATCGAGCACACGGGCTACGTCGACCCGACGACTGATACGGCGCGGACACGGCACCGTCGGAACATGCGGCTCCTCCGTCAGGAGCTCGCCGCGCGACCTGACGCTCCTGAGCTGTACTATTACCTCGCGACGCAGTACGGCTCGGCGGGGTACTCCGCGAGCGCGGTCCGGATCGCCCGGTCGGGGCTAGCACGGTTCCGCGGACGCATGCGCCCGGACTTCGCGGGGCTGATCCGCACGGTGGCGATGCGCGCGGCGATGCAGATGGGGAAGCCGGAGGTCGCCATCGCGATCGGCACGCCGGGGATGAGCGAGTACGCGTACTCGGAACTCGCTTTCACCCTCGGCTGCGCCTGCGGTCGGGCGGGAGACCTGGATCGCGCCGAGCGGTATTTCCAGCTTGCGATCGCGCTCCGCGGGAGGGTCACCGAATATCAGGTCGACGCCGGGACGGGTAGCTGGAAGGCGCTCATCGAACTGGGCAGCGTCGCCTGGAAGCGCGAGCGGCACGATCTGGCCCTGGAGCGGTGGCGGCGCGCCCACGAAACCATGCCGTCAGAGGGCGTGACGGCGTACGCCTACGGTCGCGGCCTGCTGGCGGTCGGGCGGCGTGATGAGGCGCTCCCACTGCTCGCGCGGGCAGTGGAGCAAGCGCCGAACCTGGTGGACGCCCATCGCGTCTACGCACAGGCGCTGGTGCAGGAGGGGCGGTCGCAGGAGGCCCTGGAGCATCTCACCGCGCAGGTCGAGCGGCGGCCGGAGAACGCGACCTACTGGATGCTGGCCGGCGAACTGCTCCACCACTTGCGCCAGTACGAGGCATGCGTCGACCTGCTGGGCGCCGCGATCGAACGGCACCAGACAAACGCCCACATCTACGTGCTCCTCGGGTCGGCGCTCCGCTCCATCGGTCGCACGCATGACGCGTTCCACGCCTTCGCGCTGGCCGCAGCAATCAACCCGGCGTCGAAGATCGGCCGAGCCGGGCTGCGCTCGGTGGCGCGGGAACTGGAGTTCACCGTCGACGCCACGTCAGGCGCTGGTGCGGTGCACGCGACTGCCGATACTTCTCCCGTAGCGAGGTAAACAAATGGTCCGCATCAACACGAACGTCGCTGCCCTCACCGCGAATCGGAGCCTCGGTCTGGTCTCCGACTCGCTGGCAGGTTCGACGCAGAAACTGTCCTCCGGCCTGCGGATCAACGCCTCGAAGGACGACGCCGCCGGACTCATCATCAGCGAGAAACTGCGCGCCCAGATCCGCGCTACGGAACAGGCCGCACGGAACGCGCTCGACGGCGTATCGATGATTCAGATCGGCGAGGGCTCCCTCGACAACGTCCATCTGTCGCTGCAACGCCTCCGCGAACTGGCGGTCCAGGCCTCGAACGGCACGATCAATCTGGAGCAGCGCACCGCGATCACCAATGAGGCAAATCAGGTACTCGACAACATCGATCGGATTGCGACGACGACGCGGTACGCGCAGTTCACGCTCTTCGGCGAATCCCCCTCAAAGACGGTCAACCTCCAGATCGGCGGCAATTCGGGCGAGCGTCTGGCGGTCGAGTTCTCCGATATGCAGACTCCGGCGCTCGGCATCGACACGATTTCGCTGGATACGCCCGAGGACTCCAACCAGACGATCGTGGCTATCGACGCGGCGATCGACGCGGTGAGCAGTCAGCGGGCCACACTGGGCGGGGCGCAGAACGCGCTCGAAGCGGTCGTCGGCACGCTGAACGCCGCGGTCGAGAACCTGCACGCCTCGGAGTCGCGCATTCGCGATCTCGACATCGCCGGCGAGACCGTCTCTTTCACCCGCTGGCAGATCCTTTCCCAGAGTGCGACCGCGGTGCTCGCCCAGGCGAACGTGTTCCCGCAGAACGTCCTGCAGCTGCTCCGTCAGTAAGTGGCGGCCCGGCCCTGACGCGCCGCGAACAGGCGCGGATCGAGGTCCGGGAAGGGGTTATCGGCGCGCTCGCATTCGCTGACATACGCCGCGGCATCCGCATCCGTGCGGTTCGCTTCGACAATGCGCGCCAGCGCCAAGAATCGGTCGGCGTGGCCGCGAAAACGCTCGCGCGCGTACTCCGCGGCCTGGCCGGTCGAGATCAAGAAGGGCCAATCGCTTGCGTCGAGAAGAAGTTTCTCCCGGGCGGCCTGCGCCAGGGCGCGGCGCTGCGCAGGCAGTTCGGACGCCAGCGCGACCAGCCGTTCCATCCGCCGTTCCGCCTCGTGGATGGTGGCCCAGAGATCGGCGGTCTGCTCGTTCGCCCAGGTCGTGTGATCCGCGCCGGCCCCCCACGAACTCTCGGGCAGGTCGATCGCCTCCTCGGGCGGATGCCGATCGAGGTACGCCGCGGTCGCCATCATCGCCACGTCTGCTCGACCGGCGATCTCCCGCGCCACGGCGTCGAGCCATTCCACCCCCTCGAACCACCAGTGGCCGAATAGTTCGGTGTCGAAGGCAGCCACGACGAGCGGAGGTACCCCACCCTGTCCCCGGCCGCTCGACAGAAGGGCCGCGACCTCCTCCACGAAATGGCGCGCGTGTACCCCCACCCTCGCTCGCGCCGCGGCCGGTTCGTAGAGGGCCTTGTCGGCGAGTTCCGCCCGGGCGCCCGTCACGCGCCAGTACTGCAGCCCCGAGAGGGGATCCTTGCGATGGAACTCCCGATACGCCGAGTCCCCCGGGTACCCCTGGCTCGCCGACCACACGAGGAGGCCGGTTCGTGGCTCGCGCCCGAAGACGGCGACGCCACTGTCCCTCACGGCGAACGGCACGAGGACGGAACGCCCACCGTCGGCGGAAGCCGATGTCGGTCCGACGCGTCGCTGTGGCACACCGTACGGACCCAGCACGTCGCCCGCAGCCTTGCCGACCGCGGCCCCGGCGACGACCGCCGCGGTCTCGGCAACGAAGTGGGTGAGGCCGCGCTGCTCCAGGAACTCTTCGATGCCGGGCCGGAGACGGCCGACCCCGTCGTAGTAGGCGGGGCGGTACGCGCACTCCGGCAGCCAGATCCCACCAGTCGGAGCGCCGAGGTGGCGACGCGATGTCGCGCGGCCCACATCGAGTTGCGCCGCGATCGTACTGTCTCGATCGAGCAGGGGCAGGTAAGCGTGGGTGGCCGCACACGTGAGCGCGTCGATGAGGCCCGCGTCTCTTGCGTGGCGGAAAGTTCCGACGAGATCGCCGCCGATCTCGTCGAACAGCGCGAGTGCATCGCGGTAGAACTGGATGTAGAAGCGTGCCAGCGCCATTCGCTCTGCCGAGTTGGCGTGCCGGACGTCGCGCTCCGCGGCCGCGATCTCGACCTCGGCGTACGCGACGAAGGACTCCAGGACATCGCGATCGGCGAGTTGCTCCAGAAGGATCGGCGTCAGACCGAGAGTCAGCCTCGCCGGAACACGGTCGCGTTCCCAGGCGCGAAGGGTGCGCGCGAGCGGCAAATACGTCTCGGCGATCGCCTCATGGATCATCTCCTCCCCGTGTGGCCACAGGCCGGCCCGCCGCACGTACGGGAGGTGGCTATGGAGGACGAGCGCGCAGTATCCTTTCACCATGACGGCTGGAGCGCGTTCGGTCGACTAGCGCTTGCCGCGCTCCGCTTCGCCGCCGCGCCCGAGATCGTCAAGATCGAGCGTATCGATGAAGTCGCGGAACGCTGTGGGGATCCGCTCGGTCGACTTCGCCGCTTCGGCATCGGGCTTCGCGCCGGAGGCCTCGACACTGTCGGTCTCCTCATCCGACTCGAGCTCAACCGCGCCCTTCTCGAGCACCGCCTCCTCGCAGTAGATGGGAGCCTGGAGCCGTATCGCGACGGCGATCGCGTCGCTCGGACGCGCGTCTATCTCGTGGTGGCGCCCTTCCAGTTCGACATTGATGCGGGCGTAGTACACGTCATTGGAGAGATCGTTCACCACAATATGGCTTACGCGCGCGCCGAGCTCCCCGAATATCGACTTGATAAGATCGTGCGTCTGCGGCCGAGGTGCCTTGACTTTGTGTAGATACGCGATGATCGCATCTGCTTCTGAATTACCGATAAAGATCGGGAGGTATCGGTCCGATCTTTTCTCTTTGAGAATCACCACACGCTGGTACGACTGAACGTTAACGCGGACGCTATCGACCGCCATTTCGATCAGCATGGCGTGGTATTCTACCCTACCCCGGGCGGCCAGTATAGGTAGCCTCCCTCGAGGTGTCAACGCGATGCGCCGGGGATCTATCGGTTCGGGGCAGCCGAACTACCCTCCGCTTCGGTCCACGTTTGCCGAGTCCGCGCGGGAACAAGGGTGCGCGGGACGCAGTCCGACGACCGGTTTCCCCTCTCCCCGCGAGAGAGTCTCCGGGTGATGGGCAATCCGTCGATTGGCTAGTTGCGCTCGTGATCGCGGGAGTCACGTTCGCGCCGAGGCGCATGCGTAGCGGGTGTCTCGCACCCGGCACGATCGTGGCCGTCCAGGCAGGGGCGGGCGGACTTCGCCCCCCTCGCTGGCGCGCCGCATCACCCGGTCCAAGGAGGGTTCCGGATGCGTCCGGGAGTCTTCCTTCGAGTCTGCGGACATCTCATGTCCCGAGGGTTTGGCACCGCTGGCCGCGGCGCGCCCTGCGAAGATTGCGGCGATGAGTCCTGTGGCTCCGCGAACCGGACCCTTACCGGCCGATACCCTCATCGCCACCTTTCTGGATCGGGCCGAATTTCCGCTGGACGACTTCCAGCGCGAGGCGATCGACGTCCTCGCGAGTGGCGCATCGGTGATGGTCGCGGCGCCCACCGGCACGGGGAAGACGGTTGTCGCCGAGTTCGCGATTCACCGCGCCCACGCCCGGGGCCGCCGTGCCTTCTACACCACGCCGATCAAGGCCCTCTCCAATCAGAAGTTCCGTGATCTCCGCGCCGCCTACGGCCCGATCGCGGTTGGGCTGATGACAGGGGACGTCGTCGAGAACCCCGAGGGGCGCATTTGCGTGATGACGACCGAGGTCGTGCGCAACATGCTGCTCCAGCGTCCGCACGACTTTGCCGACGTCGACTGCCTCATCTTCGACGAGATCCACTTCCTCTCCGATCCGGCGCGCGGCTCCACGTGGGAGGAGTCGATCATCTGCGCGCCGCGGCATGCGCAACTGGTCTGCCTCTCCGCGACCGTCTCCAACGCCGCGCAGGTCGCAGATTGGATCGGCGAGGTGCACCGCCCGATCAAACTGATCATCCACCGCCAGCGGGCGGTCCCGCTCGAGAACCTTTACTTTCACGAGGGTGCGCTCCATCCACTGATGGATGGGCAGGGGCGCACGACCGCGGCGTTGCGCGGTCTAGGTGGCGAACTGCGCATCGGGCCCGGTAGGACTCGGGGTCGAGGTCGCCGCGGCGCGGCGGGCGAACCTCTCCCGACCGAGATCGTGGCGCACCTTCAGCAGGCGGACCTTCTGCCCGCGATCTACTTTTTCTTCAGCCGTCGCGAGTGCGAGAACGGCGCCGAGCAGGTCGCCACGCGCGGCCTGGCCACTGCCTCCCAGGTCGCGCAGATCCGCGAGCGTATCGACGCGCACCTCGCCGATCTCGATCCGACCGACCGGCAGATCGCCCAGGTCGCCGTGCTGACGCGAACGCTCGTGCGCGGCGTTGGCTTCCACCACGCCGGCCTGCTCCCTGTCCTGAAGGCGCTGGTGGAAGAGCTGTTCCAGGCGGGACTACTCGGTGTCGTCTTCGCAACCGATACGCTCGCCCTGGGGATCAACATGCCGGCGCGCACGGTCGTCGTGGGTGCGCTGAGCAAGTTCGACGGCGAGTCCCGGCGGCCGCTGACGCCCAACGAGTACCGGCAACTCACCGGCCGGGCCGGCCGCCGGGGCATCGACGCGCGGGGAGTCGCGGTCATTCCCTACTCGCCGTGGGTGACGGTGCGCGACGCGATCGAGATCGCGACCGGCGATCTGCTTCCCATCGAGAGCGCCTTCGCGCTCCGGTACAACACCGCGCTCAACCTCTGGGATCGCGGCGATCGCCCCACCGCGCGGCTCGCCCGTCTGTTCGCGTCCTCGCTCCGCGAGTTCCAGATCGACGATGAGGCGCGGATCCTCCTGGCCGAGGCGCAGGCGCTGCGCCACGAACTCCAGCACGGCCCGCGCGCGGTTCTCGACGCTCCGGCGCATCGGTGGCGCCGAGGCGCGCGGGGTCACGAGGCCGTGGCCGCGCGCTATACGCGGCGCGATCTGCTGACCGATCGCATCGCCGGACTCGATCAGGAGAGCCTGCGCGCGCGCGAACGGAAGAGCGCCCGTACCGCGCGAACGATTCGCGCGATCGAGGCCGTCCTCGCGCGGCTCGGCTACATCCATCAGGGAGCGCTGACGGGCAAGGCGGCCGCGCTCCGCGAGATCTTCGACGCCAACGGCATCATCCTCGTCGAGGCGATCGTGGGAGGCACGTTCGACGAGGCATCTCCGGCCGATGTGTTGGAGGCGCTGAGCTGGTTCTGCTACGACCGCGACCGGGCGTTCTTCAACCGCTTCCGGATGCCCGCGAGGGTCTGGCCGCTGCGCGACCGGTTGAGCCGGGCGCAGGACGTGGTACTCCGGGCCGAGAGCGACGCCGCGCTCGCTCTGACACCCGGCTTCGCACTGAACTTCACGGGTATCGCCCACGCCTGGTGCCTCGGCGTTCCATTCGAAGAGATGATGGAGGGGATCGGTATCCCTGAGGGGGATCTCATGCAGACCTTCACCAAGACGCTCGACCTCGGCCGCCAGGTGCGGGCCGCTGTCCTCTCCCTCGACGCCCGCCACCCGCTTGGTGACATTGTGATCGCGGCAGAGCATCTCATGCGCCGGGGCATTGTCGCCGCGTGCGCCAGCGTGGGCCTGCCGCCCGGGGTGGGAACGGACGCGGCCACCGAGTGAGCGCGTACGGGCCTGACCGCGAGTGGACGTGCGTACGCGCGCGGCCTCGACGCTGCGCCACGCCATTGTTTCGGCGGTCGCCTCCCCCGGGTGTTAGACTGACGGCCGGTGAAACTCGTCGTCGGCATCGTGCAGGATCAGGACGCGGGCACCGTCATCGACGCGCTCGTCGCTGCGGAGTACCGCTCTACACGCATCAACACCAGTGGCGGTTTCCTCAAGCGCGGCAATGCGACGATCCTCGTCGGCGTGGATGACGAGAAGGTCGACGATGTCCTGCGCATTCTCCGCGAGCGCACCCACCGCGCCAGCAGCGGCGCCGGAACAGCCCAGGCCGCGGGCATGGTCTTAGTTCTCAACGTTGCGCGCTTTGTCCGCATTTGAGCGTACGCCCGGCGCGTTTCGGCTGACCCAACTCTCCCACGGCGCCGGATGAGCGTGCAAGCTCGCCTCGAGCGAGCTGGCGCAGGTTCTGCGCCACTTACCGGCGATCGCCGATCCCGCGGTCCTGGTGGGTAACGCCACCAGCGACGACGCCGCCGTCTATCGGATCGCGCCCGACCAGGCGCTGGTCTCCACGGTGGACTACTTCACCCCGATCGTCGATGAACCGTACGACTTCGGCGCGATCGCGGCCGCGAACGCGCTCTCCGATATCTACGCCATGGGCGCTACACCGCTGTACGCCCTGGCGATCGTTGGTTTCCCGCGCGATCGTCTCGAGAGCGGTATCCTCGTCGAAATCATGCGCGGGGGCGTCGAAAAGGCCCGCGAGGCGGGCATCCCCATTGTCGGCGGCCACTCCATCGACGACGCCGAACCGAAATACGGCCTTGCCGTCACCGGTACGATCCACCCGGAGTGCATCCGGCGGAACGTTGGCGCCCAGCCCGGCGACCGCCTCTTCCTCACCAAACCGCTCGGCGCGGGCATCATCGCGACCGCGATCAAGCAGGGGCAGGCGTCCGAGGCGATCCGCTTCCGCGCCGTGCGGGTGATGGCGACCCTCAACCGCGATGCCGCGGATGCGATGCGCGACCTGCATCCGCGCGCAGTGACGGACGTAACGGGCTACGGGCTTCTCGGCCACCTGGCCGAAATGGTCCAGTCCGGACCGGTCGCGGCGCGCATCTCCGCCTCGGCGGTGCCCGTTCAGCAAGGGGTACGCGATCTCGCCGCGCGGGGGATCGTGCCCGCGGGAACGCGCCGCAACGCCGCCGCAGTGGCCGCGATCGCGCGCTTCGACGAGCGGATCGATACGACCGATCGCCTCATCCTCGCCGACGCGCAGACTTCGGGCGGCCTTCTCATCGCGATCGCACCGGAACGCGCCGGCGCGCTGCGCGCGGCGCTCGAGGCCGCGAACACGCTCGCCGCGGCGGAGATCGGCCAATTCATCCCCGGCGACGGGTGGATCGAGGTGGTTCCGTGACCATTCGGCTGGCATATTCGACGCTCGGTTGCCCTGGCTGGACGCTCGAGCACGCCGCGGAACAGGTCCGCCGTGCCGGCTACGACGGACTCAGCCTTCGCCTGCTCGATAGCGAGATCGTGCTTTCTTCGCCAGGACGATCCGGCATCGCGCGCATTCGGCGAGCGATGGCCGGGTTCCCAATCTGCTCGATCGACACCTCGTGTTCCTTCGCCCACCCGGATGCCGATGCCCGGGCTCTCGCGCGCGCCGAGGCGGTCCGCTACCTTGCGCTCGCCCAGGAACTGGAGGCTCCGCTCATTCGCGTATTTGGCGGGCGCACCCCGGAGGGCGATCCGCCGGGGGCGGCGCGGGAACGGGTCGTGGAGTCGCTGAACCTCCTCGCCCCCGCCGCCGAGCGCGCCGGCGTACGCATCGCGCTGGAGACCCACGATTCGCTGTCGGCGAGTCGAGACGTCGCGGCGGTCCTGGAGCGCGTCCCTTCGCCCGCGATCGGCGCGCTATGGGACGTCCACCATCCGATCCGCAGCGGCGAGACACCGGCACAGACCTACGACCTCATCGGCTCCCGGGTCATCGCGACCCACATCAAGGACGCGCGGCGCGAGGGCGACGGTTGGAAACTCGTGCTCATGGGGCAGGGCGAGCTTCCCATCGAGGCGATGATCCGCGAACTGGTGCGCCGCGCGTGGTCCGGGTGGCTGGCCGTGGAGTGGGAGAAGAAGTGGCATCCGGAGATCGAGGATCCGGAGGTCGCGGTGCCCTGGCACGCGACGCGGCTCCACGACGCTCTGCGTGCGGCGGGCGGCTGAGGCGTGGCCGTCGCGCGCTGCTCGTGCGGTACGCCGCTCAAAGTGTATTGGGTCTGGCCGGACGAAGTGGGTGACGGCCTGATGCACGTGTCCGATCGCCCGCGCGACGCGCCTCCCAATGCGGAGAAGGTCAGCGCGATGTCACCGACCGACGCAGCGATCGCGTTCGACCGCAAGCACGAGCCGGATCACGATATCGTCGCTCGGGGGCGTCTCCTGCGGAACGGACGGTGCGCACGGCGACTCGCGCGCCGGCAGGGGAGCCGCTGAGGCTCCGGATCCCTCTCCTTCTTGGGAGAAGAGGGTTGGGGTGAGCACGGGGCGTCCTTACATCGACGACTCGATCTCCTGCGTCGTCCCGGTCCGCGCCGCGATGTACCCCTTCTCGATGACCTCCACGACGTGGCGGGCGTGCTCGGCCGTGGGAATCGGGTCCCGGTTCTCCGCGATGCACTCCGCGAAGTGGGCGATGTCGGCGTACACGTGCGCCTCCTGAATGCGCATATGCTGGCCGGTCACGTAGGGAATATCCGGCGCGCCAGCGCCGAACTTGAAAGTGCCCCCCGGGAAGCCGAGCGTACCGGCCAGGCGCTTTGGCACGTTGACTTCGACGCCGCCGACGGCCTGACCCATATCGATCGTACCCTCGGTGCCGAAGAACACCATCCGCCCGAAGCCGATCGTCGGCGTGTTGGCGCAATTCTGGCCGGTGGCGACGGCGAAGGTATGATCGCCGAAGTCGAGGAGGAGGAGGGTGTTGTCGTCCATCTCGACGTCGATCGCGCGCTCCTTGAAGAAGCGGACCGGCGTCCCGATGCCCGACATGGCGGAGACCTTCTTCACCGACCCGAGGATGCCCGTCAGCGAGTGCAGTTGGTAGACGGCCATGTCGTACATAGGCCCGCCGCCCTTCTTGTAGTACCAGGTCGGGTCGACGTTGGAGAGCACGTCGCCGCCGGCGCGGAACGATTCGTTCTCGTGTCCGCCGCCGACATTCGAAGTAAACGCCCAGTAGATCTTGCCGAGCGCGCCATCCTTGATGAGATTGCGAATGCGCACCTGCGTCTGATTGAGCATCTGACCCGGTGAGGCGACCAGTTTCAGGCCGGTCTTCTTCCTCAGGTTGACGATGTCGGTCGCCTCCTGGACGTTCACCGTCATCGCCTTCTGGACATAGACGTGCTTACCCGCGTTGAGCGCTTTCATCACCTGCGTGTAATGCACCGGAATGGGTCCGGCGATCGCGACCGCTTCGATGTCCGCCCGCCGGAGCATCTCGTCGTAGTCCGAGAAGTGCTGTTCGACATCGTACTGGCGCGCGGTGACCTCGGCGCGATCGGCGACGATGTCGCAGACGGCGGCGAGGTGGATCTTCTCCTTCGCGTCCTGCAGCGAGAGATGGGGCAGAATACCCCGCTGGGAGATCGATCCCAACCCGGAAAGACCGAGTTTGACCCGGCGCGCCATTTGACCCGTCACCCCCGCAGTGTGGTTGCTCCGCCAGTGTACCGGAGGGTCCGGGCATAGAGATACAGACTGCCCGTCACGCAGACGTCGCGTTCGGCACCCGAGGCCAGGGCGTCTTCGAGTGCGTCCACGACGACCGAAGAGATACCGTGCGCACGCGCGGCTGCGGCGATGGCGAATGGGTCGACCGCGTCGAACCCCGGGACCGGCACGGCCACGATCTCCCCGGCGATCGCGGCCAGCGGTGCGAGGAACGCTCCGGGATCGCGCCGCCCGACCAGACCGACAACGAGACGC